>Ga0179591_1228379_pt1 | contig 10924 bp, 17 predicted proteins | sample CZOMad2_1_08_16f_FD_182891 | JGI IMG/M metagenome (GOLD analysis project Ga0179591, IMG submission 182891) | Vadose zone soil fungal communities from Angelo Coast Range Reserve, California, USA - CZOMad2_1_08_16fungal (PacBio error correction) | ecosystem: Environmental > Terrestrial > Soil >... | reverse complement strand
GGGGCCATTCCGTCCTCCCAGATGAAATTATCCCCGCCCCCCTCCTTCTTTCGTTTGGACCGTCTTCCCGCGTTTTATCCGTCGTGATTTTTTCCCCCTTTCGCTCCTTTTTTCCCCTGATCCCACGTTTACCCTTTTTCCCTTTACTTGACAACCGAAACACTCAGATCTTATTTTACCAGGATCTCTTTTTCTTGGAGCCCACGTCTTTGCCAGCACCTGGTTACCCCGTTTGTGCTCGTTCCCTGCGTCAGAGTAACGGCTTACTGGATTCTCACGTAGCTCCGTTCGACTTTTTATTGCGTCTCCTCTTTTTCCTTCCCCCACAAATGACTTCCGTTGTCTCGTCGGCTACATAATCTCTTTTTACCCTACTGTTTTTTTTTGCTTGTCTTCTCTTTTTCTTTTTCTCCCCCTTCCCAGGATGCATCACAACCCATCACCGTGTCATATGTGTTGTTTTCTTCGAGTCCCCCCAAGCTGACCTCCTGCGCTTCTTTTTTTTTTTAGTTCCTTAGTGAATGCAGGTCGTCCGGCGTCCCGGGGATTTTTTTTTGTTTCTCTATTTCCTTTTTTTGCTTTTTCCCCCCCACTGGTTTCTTTTCCTGTAATCCCTTGCCTTCCCAGACCGTGAATCGGTGGGTTCGGTTTTCTTAGTTTTACTGACCTTTGTGTCTCCTTCCCCCATCCATCCTTCCCTTAAGTTCGAACTACATAGAGGCGGCACAGACCCAACACATCAAAGCGAGGGGCTCCTTAGAGTCTTGTCTTTTCCTCGGCCCTTTTCCCCCCCTTTCCCTGCTTTTTTTCCCTGGGTCGTTTGCGGCGCACCGGGGCTTTAAGTTCAGCCCTTACCCCTTCTTACCCCCCCCTCTCCCTCTTTTTTCCTTTTCCGGTCGGTGACGTGGCGCCATGGCCGAGGTTTTTGTGACCGTCGTCCGCTCTCGACTGGGAAGTTCCTTTGTTCGGACGCCGGCAGTGTATTTTTTACATTGTACCCCCTCAACACGACCCCCCTTTTCAGACTCCCCGAAGTCAGGCCCTTCTCCAAGGAACAAGAATTTCCTCGCATTCCCCCGATTTTCTCTTTCCTTTTTCCTATATGTTTTAGGTCTTGTTTGATTTTTTCTGTTTTCGTCTTCCCCCTTTTTTGTTTTTTTTTTGATTTTATTCTTCTTCTTAGCTGCGTTTTGATCTAACCGCTTCCTTTTTTTTTTTTTTTTTTCTCCTATGTAAGTTTTTTTTTCCCCCCCTCAATTCTCGCTTAGAAACCTTTTCCTTGTCGCTGCCAGGCCTTCCTTTTCTTTTTTTGACACATTTTCCCCTCAGTCCCCCTCCTCCCCTGTGTTTACTGGGTTCGCTTGTTTGTAGAGCACTTCCACCCGAATACGTCCTCTGCTACAAATCCCTTTTACTTTCTCTTCCGAGGTTCACTGCCCCCCACTTTTGGTTGTTTGTAGCTTCAATTTCGTAGGATTCTTTCAAAGCCGTCCCCTTCCTTTTCTCTAGTGACTTTCATTTTTTCTTTTGCCTTCTTCCCCAGCTTTTTCCCCCCCGTCGTGATTTTTTGCGTCAGACGACTTTCTCGAGCCGTTTCTTTCTTTACCCCTTCTCTTTCTTGATTCCCCCCTCCTACACCCCCCCCCTCTTTTTTTCCAGGTTCCCCTTGTTCCGTTGCTCTCAGGCAGTGAAGTTTTTCCTTACGGTGTCACCCTCCCTGTTTTCCCCTTTTTTTCTAATTTTTGGTTCCCCCCCCCTTTTGCTCCTCTCCCTCCCCTTTATCTGTCTAAAAACCCCCCCCTCTGACTTGCCGGCCGTTTGAGGTGGGCCCGCGGGCGGCACTCCCCCCCCTCCTGGTCCCAACTTCCCTTTTCCAATTCGCACCAGGGCGTTGCCGGGCCAGTGCGGTAGTGTTCCCTTACATTGGTGACCCACCTTCACCCCTTGGCCTTCCCAGTCCCTCGTTAACCGTTCGTCCCGCTTAAAACCCCCACCACAACCTTGCCCTCCCCTTATGCCCCGTCTCGCCGCTTTTTTTTGGCCCTTTTTTGGTTTTTGCCCGTGACCCTCTTACTTGAGAGACCCACTTTTTAGGTACCACACCCTCCCTGACGGTTCCATTTTTACATAGTACGTGTCTTCCCCTCTGTGAGGCGGCTGATTCGGTAGAACTGTGTCCCCCACTTGTTCCCCCTTCAACCATCCCTTCTCCCCCCCCTTTGCACTTTTTCAGTCATAGTTCAATACCAAGCGGTTCCTGGCCATTTACATATTGTTGACTTCCCCAAGAGCTCCCACTTCCCTTTTTTCCTACTCTGCCCCCTCTAGTCCATAATGCTGGGTCCTGCTACCAGACCACGCGCACAATTTTCACCCTTTTTTTTTTACCCCCACCCTTCAGTCCCCTAAAGCGTCCCTGGCCCCATTCCCTTCGTTTGTCCCTCGCAGGCTCAAGAACCGATGAGGATAGGTATTTCGTACTTTAACTTAGTTCCTTCAGCTTTTTTCCCCCTGATATTGCGGGCCCCTTCCTATTCCTTTCCCCCTTAGAGGGTCCCGTTCTGTCACCCTTATGTGGACACCGTTTTGTTTGGTGCGCTTTTTTTCCCTTTACCCCCTTTTTCCCTTTCTGTTCCATTACCATCGCAAGAATTTGCGGCTGTCTCTTCCCCATCTTCCTTAGTCCACGACTCCCCCCCCCCCCTCCCAACCCCCGAAGGTGGATGAAGCCGTCTTTTTTGTGCCGAACTGAATGATTTTTTTTCCGTGTTTTCCAGACCCACGTCTATTTTTCCTGGTCTATTCCCCCTATTTCCCCTCTTCTTTTTCGGCGGTTTTTCGGCGAGAGGTGGTTTGATCGGTCACTTTTCCTGGTATTATTTTCCCCCTCCTTTTCATTCCAGACCCCCGTCCACTTCTCCTCCGTTGTACCTTTCTTTTAATGCCTTTCAGGTATCGTCCGTCCTCCCTTTCCCTGTGATTTTGATCTTTCACCTTCCTCAATTCAGTCGGTCCCTCGTTTTTGAGGGAATCTACGGAGCGAAGCGTTTTTCAATAAATCTTTTTTCATGTCCTCTCTGTTTTGGTTTCGAATGCCCGCGATTTTTTGCGTGTTGATTAGGGGCTCGCCCCTTCCCCCATCTTCGATTCTCTCGGATTCCTTTTGTTTTTTTTGACTCTCGGTCCTTTCCTTCCCTCTGAGCTCTGTCAGCCGTGCCGCACGTTCCGCTCTAGCTGTTTTTCCTCAGGTCCCTTTTGACCCCCGTTTTTTCCTCGGTCACTTTTGCTTTCCACGCTTCTTTTGTTCCAGGAGTGGGGTTCATTTCAAATGACGAACACCGCCCATTCCTTCATTCCCCCTACCTTTCCCCCACGGCTCTTTCCATCCTAAGTTTTCGTGTACCTTTCCAACGACCCCCCCCATTTTTCGCGGTCTTGTTGCGGATTCATTGCCAGCGTGGTTCTGCATCCCTAATTATTCGCCCTCTTTCTTTTCCCCCCAAGTAGTGTCACTTTTGGATTCTGATGGAGATACGGTCCAACCATTACTTACGATATCCTGAACCCGTTTTTTCTAGTTCCCTTGATCGCTCTCTAGTCTTTTTTTCATTCCTAGTTTCCACGTGACCTACTGTCCCTGCACCTTTTTTTTTTGTCACTGTTCGTTAGGTCCCGCCTTTTGTTTTCTTTTCCCTTCTTCTGTTCCGGTTTTCAGGAAGACATGAGGGAGTTTTTTCCCCCCTTGGCCATCGGCTTTTTTCTGTGGAACCTCCCTTTTTAATTTTTCCTCATTTACTTTACTTTTTTTGTTGTTTTAGAGTGCTCTTTTTTTCCCCCCAACGCCCCACGTCTCCTTTCCTTCCCTCCCATCCTGATTTTTTTTTCCTTTTTCCGCCTCCTGTTTGTTCCTCCTCAATCGGCGACTCGCATCTTTTAAGGGGCACATTCAACCCATTGAAGGGTCGTCCAACCCTCGTCCAGTCTTACCGCTTTCCCCTCTCCCCTGTCGTCCGTTTTTTTTCTAGTTTTCCTTTTTACCTTTTTTGACTCCAAAAGTCTCTATTATTCTTGACCGATCTTCCTATGCGGTATGGCCCCCGAGTGCACATCTCTTTTTTCTCCCTTCTTACCAACTTCAAGCCCCTCCCCCTCCCCCCTGCGTGTTTCCTGTTAGTTTCCCCCTTGCCCCGACGCGTCTATTCGTCAGCGCTGTCCTTTCTTTCTTTTTGAATGCTTGATGCCCCTTTCTCTCCTGTTTTCCAAACCAGTCTCTTTTTGTCCCGTTTTTCCCCTTTTCTTATTCCCTTCGTAGTCACCCCATGGTCACGGTCTCGAGAAGATGATGTTTGCCGCTCCAGTTTCCTTTTCAAGAGTGCCTTCCTCCTCGGTCAGGCTCTCTACCTGTCTTTTTCTGATCGTTGTGATTTTACCCCTAGAGAATCCACCAAAAACCTCTTTTTTTTCGCTGCTTTTTTGCTTTCGTATGACTTGTCGCTTCGCTTTTTGATGTTTTCCTCTCCCTCTCGATTGGCCCAAGGAGATCAACGATTTCTGCATGGTGTCCCTCCGTCTTTCTCTCCTTTTCTTGCCCAATTCATACGGTTACGGGATTTTCCTCCCCCGGTGTTTCTTGACGTTTCTTCTTAAGGTCTTTTTTTTCTTTTCCGCTGAATCTTTTTTGGTTTGAAGTTGTTGGTCCTTTTCTCGTGACCCTCCTCGGGTCCCCTCCAAACTGTCGACTCTTGGTGCAATGTTTGGCCTCCGTCCCCCATCGTTTTGTTCTTAAACTGAGCACCTCATTCGTTTTTAAACCTGGTCAACCGAAGTCTCCCCCCCCCCCCCCCCCCAGACCTTGTCTTTCTGGTTTCTCCTCCTTTTTTTTTTTTTCCTCTGGAGATACCGCCTACGTTTCTGTTTCCCCTGCGATTGTGTCTGTACAGGCGAGTGTACGTTCCATCCCTCCCCCTGGACTTGTTTTGTCACCTGACAACTTCCCCCGTACGTTGTGTTACTTTGATCCTTTCGGTTCTACCGACCCCCCCCGGTTTCCAACGCCGTAAATTTGGTTCTGAACCACGGCCAACTTCCCTTTTTTCCTGGTTGCTTTTCCCTTTCATTGCACTTTTTTCTTGATTCTCGAACTCTGTTGAACCAAGCAGTTCCTTGTGTGGCAAGTGGTCCGCCTAGGGCAATCTTGAGTTTGGGTTCAAAGTGGGCATTTTCCCTCTTTTTTCTTTTGGTCGCAGGGGGCCCCCCCAGATTAGTACTCTACCATTTCTCTTAGCCCCCCCCCCTTTTATTGCTCCTTTTTTTCCTAGTCCACGCTTTGCTGACCCCAGGACCTTCTTATTGCGATGTTTGACAACCTTGGTCTTTCCCCCCTTTCGGCTGTTTTTCCCACCAGTTTTCCTCCTCTTTCGTCCTTTGATGCACCTTACCCCTTCACCCTTTTCGACCTGAATGTACGCTTTCTTTGTGGCCCTTACGTTTCCCCGATCTCTCTTACCGACTGTACCACCAAACTTTGAAGACACCTCTTTTCTGAGGTCCCCTTCTTCTTCATTAAGTTTTCCTTTCCTCTTCGCCGCGTTACTTTACTTTTTGGTGCACGGGCATTTGATGTGCCGGTTAAACCCCTTTTTCCCCCCCCAAGGCACCCATTCCCCCTCACGGCCGGCCCCCGACCTTTTGTGTCTTCCTGTTTCCCGCCTTTTGCGAGATCTGTTGAGAAAGGCCGGTCCCACTTCTCTTCGTCGTTGTTTTTTTTTCCCTCTCCTTTCTCCCCTCTCGCCCATAATTTTTCACCCTGGCGGATGCCCCCTCTGCTTTTCTTTCCTTCTTTGAACCTGCTGCCCTTAGCCTCTAAACCCCCCTTTTTGATTATGACACCCCCAGGTTTCTATTATCACCCTTTATACGTAGTCACGCCAATCCACAAAACTTTTTTTTTCTGACCAGTCCTTCTACCGGGGGCCCCCCCCTCCCCGATTTCGACTTTTCCCCTACACTACACCCCTAAGTTCTACCATTGAAGATCCCCCTTATTTTGTTTTCCCTATTCTTATGGCATTCTCAGAACTTGTCACTCTTTCCCCAACCGAAGTCTTCCCTTCCGTCTTGTCCAAGTAATTGTCCCTGGCCTTAGTGTTGGTATTCTTTCCCACCCGTCCCTTCCAGACAACCACCTCGTTTTTGGCTTTTTGGCTTCCCCGCCAATGAAGTTTTTCACCCTTCTCCGTTTCGAGGCGAAGTTCGACCCCTTGCGTTCCGTCATGTAAGGCTTGTTGAAACATTTTTCCCTTTTCCTTTCTTACTTTGAGCTTGTTCTCGATCGCATTCTAGCTCACCCCCCCCAGAGTACTATTAAGCGTTTGCAAATACGTTCACCCATTCTCTTGACACCCAGAGCTTTTCTCTCTCTCTTTATTTTCTGCGGTCCAAACCTTTCTTTTTTTCTCGACTTTTTTTTTCTTTTTGGTGGATCTAGTATCTCTCCCGGTTTTTCGTCGACACTTCTGCAAACCTAGTGTTTTCTCGTTTTTGATTAACCACCCCCCCCATCGGAGTGCCGTACCCTTTACCCCAACTTGCGAAGACTATGATTTTTCCTCGGGTTTCTTTTTGTTTTTCGTATCGTCTTGAATACCCTTTGGGAGTCTTTCTTCCCCCCCCCTCCAGTGGCTTTTGTTGTCCCCCATTTTTTCCCTCGATCGTACCCGTCTACGACCTCGCCTCGTTTTCTTTTTTTTTCTGCTGCCTCTCGTTTGACCCCCCCGTCCTGGTGAAGTGCATGCGCGTTTTTGGGAAGAGGCCAAAGGTGAATGCCTGATAAACCTTGCCCCCCGTGATCTCTTTCTTCCCTCTTTTTACCCCCCGACACCGGTTTTGAAGACCCCACCCAGTACCCCCTTTGTGCTTTACGTTTTGTTGCCTCGTTCGGTTCTTGGATCCTGCTAAGTATTTCTCCCTCCTCAGATTTACGCGTTTTCCAGAGACCCCCATTTTGACGCCTTTGTTTGCTCTCGGCCTCTTCCCACTTCCCTTCTTTTCTCTTCCCTTTTTCCCCCCCCCCCACCTCATCCGTTTTTTGGGTGAGTCTGTCCTGTTACCCTTTTGTAATCCGTCTCTGGAGCCCCCCCGGCGTCATTGTGTTGTATCGCTCCTGAGGCACAAGCCCCCTTCCCCTGAAGATACCTATTAGAACAGTCCCTCCCCTTCTTTGCGTTCGACTTTTGCGAGAGCATGTTGACCCCAGTTTCTTCCCCCGTTTTGCCCTGGTCTTAATAAGTCCCATGTGGCCCCTCATATCTGCTTGTCATTTTTTTTTCGTATTTTTTGACGTGTTCTGGACCCCGGTTAGTCCTTTCCCCCTTCCTCCTCTCAAAGTAGAGGAAGCATTTCCCCCACCCCCCGCCGGAGTTTTTGGGTCTCATCCCCTTTTCTTTTTCTTTGATCGGCCATTTGTCAAATTCTTGTCTTTTATCGCGTCTTGTTGACCTTTTAGGGGCAGCCCCCCCTCTCTGCCCCCGAAACCCCCCCCGCCCCGCTCTCTCGTTTGCGGGCTGTAACTTGTTGACCTCTGATTTTTTTTGCAGTTTCTCCCGGCCAGCTTCCCTCCCGAACTTTCGAATGTTCGGGACGCCGGGCACCTTCCTGGGTCCTTTTTGCTGATGACACGTTCGACTTCCCCCCACCTCCCCCCCCCTCCCCTATGACCCCCTGGTCAGTTTTACGCGCCAGCCCCCCCAGTTTTTTCCAGCCGTTTTCGTGGGCTTTTGTTTCTTTGTGTCCTTGTCCGGGATGTTGTGGTTTGCCCACTCTTGATCTTCTGCTTTGGTTTTCTATTTTTCTTCGCCTGCGGGACATCTTGAACACAGATCTCCGCACTCCCCCCCCTCTCCCCGTTTGTAACCCCCAAGTCCTTCATCGAATGTTTGCATGGTTCGCTGAGAGCGAATCTTGCCTTTTGACTTTGTTTCGATCCTACAGCTGGCCTTTTGTTTGTTTGTTCTGGCTTTTGTGATTTGTCGCCGCCCCCAGAGGCCTTTACGGTCCCCCCCAACTCTTTTTCTTTTTGCCCGACGGGAAGGACACTCCCCAGCCCCGCGGTGTTTGAGTTTCCTTTGTGACTCTGCCTCGCGTGCCGGTTTTTTTGGAGCGTCGGGGATATTTTGTCGTTGCTTGTTTTGTTGAAACCGTCTTCCTTTGTGATGTTTTTTGCCCGACCAGTTTTATCCATTACTTTCCGACGTTCTTGTGGTTGCACTCTCTTCTCGATTTTTTTGTCGGATTTTACTACCCAATCAATTCTGCTGTTTCAGCCGATCCTTGAGGTTCTATCTGACTCCTTCCAGCAGGGTCTTTCCCGCAGAGAGCACGTCGGGTTTAGATTGCAGGGGTGTCCCCCCCCCTTCCCAGATCTGATTGTAACTTGATCTCTTGTTCCCCCCCTCTCCCTTGGACCCTCTTTGAGCCACAGCGGGTTCCACAATCTCAGACTTGTGGAAAAGAAATCTTTTTTTTCCATGTGAGGAAAAAAGGTCGGGGCCTTTTTTGGTTGATGTTGTCCCCCCGTAATCACGGGGTTTTTCAGGGAAACTTTGTCCTGGTAGATGTCTTTTTTGTGCCGCACTTTCCATTTTGGTAAGTTCGTCACGGCGAAGCGACAAATGGACGGACTGTTTTTTAAGAGTCCCGAACAACTTGATTTTTACTGAGTTTTTTTCTTCTCTGTATCCCTTTTTCCAAATTGAGTTTCATAGAGGAAGGAATCGACGGTGTAATTTCCCTTAGTTTGCGTCGCTTCGTGAAACCGGCCCGCGAACCCCCTTTTTTACTCACACGTTTCTGCCTTCATTTCTTTTTTTCGCATCGAATAAAGGCCTTTTGACCTCACCTTTCTTGGTTGCTTCACCAAGAGTATCCGGGACTTTTTTTGGGTCTAATGTATTCGGTACTTTACATGCTTTTTGGTAACTGCCACCCCCCCCCCACTCCCCCATTCCCTTCCCACCCCAACAGTTTGTTCCCTTTAAGCGTCCCCACTTTGTCCCGACTGCGTGGCCTCTCGAATCTTTTCATCCTTGGGTCCCTTGCGATCGTGTGTTCCTTAGCATACTTGTTTGTCGTTTTTTGTTTCCCTTGTCCCTCTTGATTTGGTTTGGGCTTGAGGCACAGATTGGTTCTCCCTTAGATGCTCGTATTAAGTTTTCGGTAACCGGTTCTAGGGCCCCGGTCTCTTTTTCTTGACTTCCATCCCTCTATCTTTTGGTCCCCTCCCCCTTTTTGCCCCCCCCAGTAACCCATGACCATTTTCGCCGGAATCTCCAGCTTTCCCTTGTCCCTGGGAATTGTGATAACCCCACCCCCAATTTCTAGGTGCGGAGCTTTATTTTCGGTTTGCCACGACTTCGCTTTTCTCCAATTTGACCAGACAACCTTTAGACTCCGCTCGGGTCTTTGCCCAAGCTGTGCCCCAGAAGAGTCGTTTCCTTTATATGTTTTCTTTTTTCTATTTTTTTTCCCACCTCTCAAAATCCCCTTTCCCCCCACACCCCCCTGAGTTTATGCAGCGACCAGTTTGTGTCCGTTTTCACCCTCACGGACCACAGGATATCTCTTAAAGATGAATTGTTTCCCCCCAGTTTTTTTTTTCCCCTGTGAACGCAACACCCACCGTTCTGGGCCCGTTCTGATCTGTTTTGATTTATCCCTTGAAGAAATATATAGTTTTTACCAACTTTCACGGCGCTCTTTTCTCCTCCCCCCTTCTCTATCTTGGGCCGGCCCCCCTGATTATAGTTTTGAGCCGCTCGTAAAATCCGTCTGCTATTATTTTCTCGGTACGCGTGCCTCTGACTTTTTCCCTCCGTTCTGCGCGGTCACGCGCAGCTCTTTTCCCCGTTTCCTCTTTTCTTTCTTTTGATCTTTCTCCCCGGTCTTGTCGGCGCTCTGAGCGGACTGCGCCGTCCCGCTCCTTGACCGGAGTTTATTTTTGATGTGTTCCCCCCACTCTCCCCCCTTCACCATTAAAGTTCTTCATCATCGAGGTGCGGGTTCAGTTTGTGCAACGCCCTGTTTCGTCTTCCCTTTTGGTCTTTCCCCCTCTTATTTTTATGCCAGGCCCCTCGGTGCATCCGGCAGCGAGAGGGTCGTTTATCTTAACCGGTTTCTTCAGTTTCGGAGCGAATTTTCGCGTTCTCGCAGACGCGTCACGTGAATGTGCGTTCCTTCCCCACTTTATTTTTTTATGTGAATTTCCCCTATTGTGCGCAGTCGCCTAGTCTTTTTTTACAACCAGGATGTCTTGTCGTTAATTCCTTTGGCCAGGTTCGGGCTTTTTCCCCTGGGTTACCATCCGGGTCCTTTGCGTACCATTTCTAGCGATATTTTTCTCCCCCCTTACTTGTTGTTCTTGATGGTCCCAAAGCCGCGATGGGGCAGTACTCACTCATGCTCCTGCCGACCACATCTGTTTGTCGACACGACAATCCGTCCTCCTGCGCAACCTATTCCTTTCTCCCCCAAAGTTGTTTTGCGTTGCCTTCGTTCCGTTGTTGTTTTTTTACGGTTTTGATCCTCTATCCCCTTTTTGGAAACTCTCCCCACACCTTTTCTAAAGTTGATCGTGGGCACCTATCCTCTCTTCTGCCTTGTTTTAATTTTTTCTTGGCCTCGATGGCGATCTAAGGAGGCAGATACGTTTCACTTGTGAAACTCCCGTTTCTTTTGACCCCAAACCCTACTACGCACTCGTATGAATTGTTCTCTTCCCTTCCCACATCACCCCTCCTTCCTCTCTTTCCTTATACATTTTTTTCCCTCCCCTCACCTCTCCCTCCCCCTCCCTTCAATTTCCACCTCCCCTCCCCATTCTCCTCCCCTTTCGACCCCCCTGCCCGCCTCCCCACCCCCTCCCCTCTCC
>Ga0179591_1349806_pt1 | contig 10925 bp, 12 predicted proteins | sample CZOMad2_1_08_16f_FD_182891 | JGI IMG/M metagenome (GOLD analysis project Ga0179591, IMG submission 182891) | Vadose zone soil fungal communities from Angelo Coast Range Reserve, California, USA - CZOMad2_1_08_16fungal (PacBio error correction) | ecosystem: Environmental > Terrestrial > Soil >... | reverse complement strand
TTTTTATCTTGCTTCTTTTACGCCGTCCGTGTAGCCGGTGCGGGGGCGGATTTCTTTCCCGTTCACTGCCCTTCCAGCCCCCTTCCTGAACGCCTTCTCTTTGATTATCAAGCACCGGAAACAGGACTTTAGCTCTCGGGTTCTCTGCCAGAATCGAGCATCACGGTCTCGTGTGACCCCCCCCTCCCTGTGGCCATGGCGCCGTAAGTTCTTCAGTTCTCTATTTTTTCTCGGTTCAAGTTCAGGTTTTCTTTCTTTTTTCCTCCTGTCAGACAGCGCTAGTTCTTGTCGATAGGACGAACGAGTTACCCTGATTCCAGCGCCGCTTGTTGTGCAGTAGAAAGCGGAGTACTGTTTCCCTCATTGGATAGGCGTTGAGTTCCTCCAGGTAGTAACCCAATTGATTTATTTGCTTCCCACTCCCTCTTCACAACCCCCCCAGGCTTTTGGTGGGAGTTTGATCCTACCCCGCCGACTTCGGAGCGAAAAGTCTCGTGCCTTCAGGCGATTCTCGTCATGAGTTTTCGTAACAGCAGGACGACCTTTTCTCCCTCCCTCTCTTGCCTGCGTGCTCTCTCCGGAGGGTTCGTCAAAACTTTGCCCTCGGTTGTTGGTGTGCGGTAACGCCGCTTAACTTGTCCCCCATTTTCTCGGGAGGCCTTTCGTGATGGGCTCTGCAGCTTCGCGTTTTTGACTTTCTAACCGCGGTAGGGCCGAACATCACGATTTTAGCATGTTCTCCCCCCCCCACCTCCACCCTCCCTAACCCTCCTACGACTGTTCACAGCTCTGTCTTCGGTTTCGCTTCCCGCGCTGATGATGCTCGTGCTTGGGCGCACGTGGCGGAGGGCTGCCCGGTCAGTAGGTACTTTTCTCCGACTCCGCACTTTTCCCCTCTCTTTTTTAAGACTCTAACCGACTCGGGGACTTACTTTGCTCGGGCCGGGGTAGGATTGTTTAGTAATCCACGTTGCCCCATTTCGTCTTTACCTCCCTCAACTGCGTGACGGCCGGGATTTTGCAACTAGGGAGCGTCGCTCGTTAGTTTTAAGACCTTTATCTGAATTTCTACGATAAGTGGCGGCTACGTTCCAGTTCACGTTCAATCTAAGAACTGTCATCGCTGGTCGGAGCTCTTTCGTTAGTTTCACTTCCTGTTTTACCCAGGGCACAAGTTGCTTGCTTTGCAAAAGTGACTTTTCCAGGATGCGCGTCCCAGTTTTCTTCTTTCCCCCCTAGCAACATACCTTGAAAGAGCAGCTCGTCAACCCATTCGGTTGCGACCTCGGTTCTTCCTCTCACCCTAGTGCAGGTCTGGCGAATCTTGCGCCCCTCGCAGATACACGGGCATTTTGGCGGCGAAGGTTTTCAAATTTTTGCAATATTTCCTCTTCACTTTCGGGCTTCAACTCCTTTGGACCCAGTAACGGAACGGTTCTTCCGTAACCTGCTTACTTTTTTTCCGGTGGCGCTTTTTGAGGTCTGCTTCCCAGGCTCCCCCATCACGTAGACGTTTGGCAATTGTTTCGTGTGAGTTTGCCCTCCCCTTGCTGACCCTCGTGCCAGTTGATTTTAATTTTCTCTTTTGCCTTTAGAGGTGTTCAAAACCGGACAACTCATATGGAATTAATCCCGGCCCACCCTCCTTACAACACCCGCGCTGTTTTCCTTTCTGAACCCCCCTTTTTTTCCCTCTCTTCTCCAACTTTTTTTCTGACGGTAACGAGACCGTTCACGGGGCTTTGTATCCTTCGCGTATGCGTGACGATCGGCGGTTGTCGTATCGCCCCAAAAGTTTTTTGACATTCATTTTTTCCCCCCCTCATAACGGGCTCGATCTTCGTTCACCGCGTGTGTGGGATTCCCTGTTCTTTTTAAAACCCTGACGGGGCCCCTTCCAGCTTCGCTCTTCTCCCCCTCCTTTTTTGAAAATGCTTTTCCCTCTCAGTTGTTTTTCCCCTAGACCGGAGGGGTCTTCTTTAGGTGCGTTCGTGAATTCACAGGGACCTTGCTGTGCGTACGGTGATGTACGGCGGCATTACGCGTTTCCCCCGAGTGTGCCATCGTTTTTTTTTGCAGCATCGATCCACGTCTATAAGTGGGTAGCCCCTTCTTTCCCTTCTGCCAGGCTGGTGAAACCCCGACGTTTCCTGAGTCCACTTTGTCGTTGCTACCGTACAAGCCTGATCTAGACACTTTTAGGTGTCTCCCAATGTGTTTCTTATCAGCGCGGAAGGTCCAGGTTCGCTTTCCTGAAAGTTTCTCCACTCCCTGGTCCTGTTGGCGATCGCGTTTCCAAATCTAAGCGCGTTGTCTTTCGGCATCCGGACGCCGATTCTAAATTTTCCAAGGGGATGGGACCAGTTCGATTCTTCTTTCCTACCACAGGGACCATTGCTGGACCTCCTTTTCATGTTTGGGTCACAGGACTTCCTACCTTCTTATTCCCTCGTGCCTTCTTTGCTTCTCCTGTGACTCCTGGCGGTTGGTTCCGGCGTATGGATGTGTCGTCATTTTTTCCGGCTTCTGCATTAAGTTGACCTTGATGGTCTCCCTCCCTTGGAACCTCGGTGGCAAGTATTAACTCTCCTCAGAATATCGCGACGGTGCCTGTTTACGCTTTTTTTTCCGTTATCTTCTGTTACCAGGTTAGCGAGCTTGTTCCTTCAACGCGGGATTCATGTAACTTTCGGTCCTTCTCTTCTGAAGTTTTGATCCCTTCTCTCTTTCGGTTTTATCGTGATTCGATTTTCGGGAAGATTCATTCCATCTGATTCGAGCAGGTTAAATTTGTCGTATTTTCCCTATACGTCTCTCCGGCAGCAGTTTTCAGTTTTTATAATAGTGTCGCTTCCGCCTCGTGGCACGCTCTCGGCTTAAGGTTCCTGCTATCTTACCCCTTATGGCTTCTTTCCCCCCTTTCTCGAACGGTTGCCAATGCCGGCACTATTCAAGTTTCCACCCTCTCCTTTCGGAGTTTTTACATGCTCTGCGTGCATGCTCTTCGGATCAACCCTTCTTTTTGCGATCCCCTCCTCCCCCTCATTCTCAGCCCGATAGTTCTTGCTCGTTTGAACATCGCACCTTTTTCGGGCTTTCCCTGTCAAACTTACTCTTCCCTCTCTCATAGAGTTTTATGTCCGAGCTATATGTGGACACCGCACCTTTCTCTGAACCCTTTATCTCCTGGAGCCCTCCTTTGAATCAATTTTCTGGTGGCAAGTTTTTTACCTCCCAAAGTCGTTCCGGGTCGGTAACCTGCTTCTCAATTTCGTTCAGTTTTTCCCCTTGCCCCCAAGCGGCTTTTTTACGCCCAACCTGTTTCTTTCCGTTTTGCAAAATTGGGAGTATCTTCAAGCGTTCTCAGTGCGGATCATCCCGGTGGCATAAATTTCTGGCCCCTCGTTTCTCATGCCGGCTGCTGCGGCGTTTTCGCTCGCACTATCACGTGGCAGAGAAGATAGTCGTCTTTTCTCAATCCTTTAGTAACTCATGTGTTTTGATTCTCCTATCTTTTCTACCCTTGTTTTTTTGAGAGCTTTTCCTGCATGAGTTCGATCTCCTCAAGTCATTCTCTGTTCCGAAGACGAGTGCTCTTCAACGGTGAATAGTTCCCGCGCTGTTTTACCGGACCCTCCCCATCCCCTCTCCCTGAATGAGCAAGATCGTTCCCGCCTCTTGATGATCCACGGAGCCCTCACTGAGACCGTGCAGGGCCCCTGCCCCCACACTTCCTCCACATGGACCCGAGGTTGGTTTTGTACCCCCGCTTACGTTTCTCCCTAATGGGTAGCCCTTTCCCCTACCCGAACTTCTTTGGTTATATTTCCCCCCATTCCCATTTTCAGCACGAAGCTTAAACCGCGGAGCGCCCTTGTCGAGAGTGAGTTTCCCCCCTGTGATTTCGCTTTTTAACCCTCTCTTATACTGATAATTTCCTTTCCTCTTCGACCATTACCTGAACCGGTCGATTCCCGTCCCCGCGCAATCCCTCTCGGTGCTGATGTTCGGTTTCATTTTTTTCAGTCCCGCCGTCTCGTGATCGGCTTTGTAGGGCACGCAGAATGCAGGTCCGCGCCCGTCTCTTTGTAAAGGGCCTTTTTGTTTCTTCCCGTTGCGATGAAGTTCGGTAATAAAGTAAGACTTCTTGCCGACTTCCCTTCCCCCTTAGCGACTATGTAGTGTTCAACGAGGACGTCAGCGCAAAGTTTGTTCTTAAAGGCTGTCCTTTACGAGAGTACAGCAGACAGGCCCCTTATCTGGACCGATTATCAGACCCCTGCGGTCAGTTTTACAGCAAAACTCAGCCACCCCTCCTTCCCCTAACTCCTTTTTTGCGCCGTAACGTTAAGACAGACCATCCTCGCGGTACTTGAATCCCTCCTTTTTTTTTTATCCCCCCCCTATGTACCCGCGTTTCTTCACGCCCACATCGAACCAAACCCCGGCCAGAGGGCCGAAGGACGTCACGCTCTATATAGACTTTAGTATCCCCCTCCACCCCGAGGTCCAGTGAGACATAGGTTGTTCGCGTTCGTCAAGACCCCCGAATGGCATCATGTTCTTTCTCCACCAACCATCACTGTCGCAACCACGACCGCACAGCGGCGAGATCGTCCGTCTGCCGGCGGTCGGTCTGATTCCCCCCAAAAAATTTCTCTTCCCCCCCTACTTTCCATCCTTGGTTCGTCACGATTCCATCCCGCGATGCCGGCCATCCCCGGGAAAAACGTATAGAGCTTTGAGGTCTTTCTTTTAAGACAAACTTGCTTATTCTTCCGCAGTCTAGTCCACGGCCCTTTTTCCGGGCTGAAGATCTTGACCGTGATCGGTAAGGAAGTGACGCCGGATGGTCAGGACCACCTTTGTTTTCTTCCGCCCTTGCTCTTTCTGAAGCCCTTATCCTTGCTGTGTAGTCCCAGCAAAAACGTCTTTGGTACCGCTATGGCCCGTGTTCCCTCACCCCACGGTGGCCACCTCCCCCCACTTTCCGACGCGTCTATGTGATAGTCGTTTGGGGTTCGATGGCACACTCACTTTTTTTTTTTTTGGCGTAAATGTCCGCCCTCTAATAAACGTTCTTTCCTCTTCAGACTTTCCCGTTTTCTTGCACGGAATCACCTCCGCGACCCCGCGGGTTTCGATCCGCCGTCGTTTTTCATTTTCCCTCCCTTTGACTAGTTGCGTGGATATCCCGTGCCTTGCACGTCACGGGTGTTGAATCCCACGAAGGCCACCCCAGCGGTGCTTGCGCCGAGTTCGAGCCATTTTTTTCGTGGTCGTTTCAGGATTTTAACCACCGTTTACTGAGCTTCCTTCTCTAGGTACACGCCGCGCCGGCTACAATGAACGTTCCGTGATCGTGCGGCCGCCCGTCAGCTGGTCTTCTTCGCCGCAATGTTGTGAGAGTAGGAGAATTTCATCTTTCTTTCCCTCGTTGGCGATGTTTCTGGCCGTGTTTAAGGTTGGTTCCCCACAAGCTACCGGACCTATGGCCCCGTAGACACACGAACTGGCTCTGTAGTGCCCTTTATTCTGTTCAATACCGCGCTCAGTTTTAGGAGGGACGTTGCTCGCCCCGTCACTTGCTTTTTTTCCTGAAGCCCTCTCTTTCATTACCCCTAGTGGCCCGCCCGCAAAGTGTCCGTTTTCTTGCGAAACGGATTGTTTCCCCCTTCTTCCCTCCCCCCGTGCTTGTGGTAGGGCGCACACTCTTCTTCGCCGATCGCATCGTCTGTTCTCCTAAATCAACGATTTCCCCCTATTTCTCACGGGCGATCCTGTCGCAAGTGATGTTTCGCGTTCACCCAAGACACCGTTAGGTCCTTTCCCCTGTTCACGCGTTCGAAAAACGGTTTCACATGGACTCTGGAACTTTTCCCTTGTTTTTCCTTCACAATCGTGAACTCGCGAGCTTTCCCTATCCGGAGCGTCGGAGTGGCCGGGCGGGACACTGTCCCCGTGAAGAGACCTCTGAGCTCGGACGATTATCCGCATTCGTCACCCGACTCGAGCGCCTCTCACTTCGTGACCGACGTCACTTTTCCCACGCGTGCTCGATTTGTGCGTTTTTCCGATTTCCCCGATGTGCGCCCCGGACGACTCCAGCGGCGCCCCCTTTTTTCCGGTTAAAAAGTACAGTTTCCCCAGAAGATATTCTTTCCGTCCAACGGCGGGAAACGAGTCTCTTCGAGCAGCCCAGTTACCGTCTTTTCTCGTTAGCCTCCGCCAAGTGCGTCTAGCACGAGAATCATGCGGACCGCGCCCAAAAATCAGACCCCCCGAGCCCTTTTGGAAACATTTTTCGGGGAGGGTTGAGTTATGCTTTTTTGGGATGACTGCTCCGATGCCCTTCGAGCAAATGGCACAATGCGTGTCAGGGCAAACCCAGCGAACCCGTGCTTTTTTGAAGAATTCTGTTCCCCCCAGTCAGTCTTTTTTCTCCATTTAGGAAGGATTCCCAGACCACACGTCCCTTATGGTGTGCTGCTCGCCTTGCCTCTGCCACGCTGCGGTCCGGCGCCGCCAGAGTTGCCTTTTTCCATTCCATTCGAGGGTCATCGTCGCTTCACGACCGAACCTTTAGATTAGTTCAGTCGGTCTTCGGGACGTCCCTCGGCAGTGCCTGTTTTTTTGGTGGCACCGTAGGTCCTTTTTTTGTCGCCCCTTTCCACTTGACGAATTTTTCCCTTTCGCAAATACTCCCGGCGGATCGTCCCCCCCATAAATCGCTCTACTTACTTTGGGCGGCGGGAGGGACGACAATCTTCGTTCTCTCATAGTCAGAACCGCTAGATTTTTTTTCCTTTCCACAGCTGGAAGGCCAACCGTATCCCCGTACCTATTCTCCTCCCTCCCCCCTAGTTTGCCCACCACGAACTCCCGCACTTCATAATTACTCCTCATCCCTACACCTACCCTTATTTCTCCTCCGCTCCGCTCTATTTACCTTATATCTACTATCAACCCTGAGCCCCCCTCTGGACATCCCCCTGCTCTCTCCTCTTTTACCCTCTCTCACACCTCTTCCCTTTCCATATGGTCACCCGACCCACTCCCCTCTCCCCTCGTATCCCCACCCCCCCTCCTCCTCTCTCTCTCCCCCCCTTCCCTTCCTCTCTCCCCCCTGCAAAACCGGTCTACATTATCATCTTACCTCCCTTCGCTCTCTCCACCGGAGACATGACTCCTACACAGTCTGTCAACAGTGCTCTTCCTTTTCCATCCCACCCGTACTCTCCTCTCTGAACCCTTCTTATCTGGCAATGCGGTCCTTCCTCCTGCCCTCCCACATCTCCCGGCTTTGTTAATCACCTATTGTCTTCTCCCATACCAATCCACCCCCTGCATCCAAGAGGTGCAGGACAACCCTCTACGCCCTTGATCTGACACGGGAGCCAAGATAAGAGACCCTAACCCACCTCCGTTTAACCTCTCTTTCCTTAGAGAAAAGAGGGATGCCTTCACTCGGTGTTAGGCGGGAATTGGCGGTCCGGTGGAAGCCCGCGCGCCCTGCCCGAAAAGAAGGGCGGACAGAAAATAGGATCCCTTTTTTTTTTTTGGGTTTGTGGGGTTTGGGTTTTTGGGTTTGTGTTTTTGTGGATTACGATAGGACACTTCTCCTCTGCATCAGTCGCATGCCTTTTTTTTTCGAATTGGTTTCGTTTTAAGACGACGGAGGGACCCCTCCTCCTTGCAGTCCCGAACCTCGACAGAGAGTCGTCGCCAGAACGAGACAAGCGAGCTCGTTCATTCACCTGACCAGCCGCCGCCCCGCAGGGCGGTGTGCTTAGCAACACGAACTAGAACTCGGACCGGTGCAAGGCCGGAGAGAACGTGACCTCCACTGGCGTTTAAAAGCCCCCCACCCCCTGCCACGAGCTTTGAAGTCTACCCCCGCTTTTTTTTCAGTTAAAGATAATCTTGGATACACAGAATGCGACTCTGCGAAGCGTAAGTGTCGTTCCCTCTTCCGCTTGCGCGTTGTGAAGCGACGAGTCAGGCTCGGCGCTCGAGGCAGATAGACGAAGTAAAGGTCATGCCCTCGAATGCGGGCCGCTTTCTTCGCGTCCTGGAGCTGTGCTTTTCTCCCTCTTTCAGAGGCGGACGTCGAGGTCGTAATCGAGCTCGACCCGATCGGCCCCCAATTTCACGGCCGAGGTTTGAGACGTCTAAGCGAGACTTGAGGAGCGACCTTTTTCGTGATCCCCTGCCTAAGTATGCCCCCTCTTTCCTTTGTTATGTCCAGCCGGGCGACGGCGAAGACGTTGGCGCAGCGTGGCGCCTGGGCAGGACAGAGTGATGGGGGTCTTTGTCCAACGAGTTAGGTTTAGCCATTTCCCCCTCTCCCGTTCTGAACTTTAGGTCCTCTGTTTCGCGTTGTTCCCTGATCAAGCGGTTTCGGCTCGAAAGGTCAATAGTATGCCTTTTTTAGCACCTAAAAACTATACCTTCGTCCCTCCAGCTGTCACCGCTTGGCGTTAGGTTTTTGAGTTTTTTATCGGCATCTTTTTTAAAGAAAGTGGTTAGTTTTCCTAAGGTTCCTTTTTCCCTGGCGTCTCTGACCTACTCATCCGCGGGTGGGACGACTCCCTCTTCGGGGATGACTTTGCCTCTGGCCCGGTGACGGTCGGAGTTTTGCCCATAAAAATTCCCTGTTCATTTTCAGCGCTTCATCTATAAGATGACGCCGTGGCGCATCGGGAAGCGGCGATCGTGCGGTTGGACGAATGCGTGATACTCTTTCGAAGATCCTCTTTTTTTAAAGTTAGTTCCGCCCGCCGACGACCTTAACTTCTCCGTCGTGAACGGGGAGTTTCGGGGCGGCAGGCCGTTGGGACGAATAACAGGGCCCAGTTCGCGGCGTGGGAAACATGACGTTGGCCTCGGCGGCGACGAACTGTGGTCGTGTTTTTAGACAAAAAAAACTTCGGACATCGACCCCCTCTTCCAAATAGGTTCGACATCCGGTTGTATTCGCGTGGCGAGTCGGAGAGCTTTTAAGCGCCTACCCCTACCAAGGCAGCGGTGCGCCGGAGGTGTCCCCTAGTTCCGACCCCCCCTAGAGGACCCGTTTTCTGGGTTTCACATAGGTGAGTGACGGGCACCGGGATATCCAAGTGGGCGGACGGATGTGACGTCCTGGCGGCAAGGCCGCCTCTTGACGGTGTGCAATGTGCTCTCTCCCTGCCAGTGCCCTCTCCTTTATATGTTTCCGTTGGGTTCGTGGCGGTGCTTGTCAAACCATGTACCACGCATGTGGTCATCATCGCCAATCTTCAGACCCCATTTACCCGAGCCCTTCTCTCCCCCCCCCATTTCAGGAGTTTTACCCCGTGCGGGTACGCCCCAAACGTTTTAAGATACGTTCGGGCTTTAGGCCGGTTAGAGTTGAAGATCTTGTTCCGTACCCCTCTTTCCGTTTTCAAAGGTGGTGACATAGCCAAGCGAGGGCTCGATTTCAGCAAGCCGCGGGTGTTGATCTGTTCTTTCCAACCAAATTATTCCGCGTATGCTGATCAACTTCACGGGTTTGCCAAGCGGCCCGACCAGCGGACTTTCCCGGATTCAATTACTCTTTCCCCTTTAGTTGGTCTCTGTTTGAGGTTCGTGCAGATATACGGCTCATCACGTTTGCGCTTATGACTCGCGGCATTACTGCGTCCCCCCTTCTTTCCATAGCAACTTCTCACGTCCGGCACCTGCGGTTGTCGACGGTGCTGGTTTTGAAACCCCGACGGGTGCACCACGGGTCGGGCTTCCCACGTACACGCTCCTATTCTTTGCAGATCCTGGAATGTGGCTCCTGGTGTTCGTGACGCCACCGTTCCCCTCCTTATTTAAACCTGACCCTTGTCTTGTGGGCGTTGACGATCGGCGGAACGCCGAGCGTGTGTCTTTCATCGGGACGACCTCGATTTGGCGTCATACGTTCCGGGGATTTCTTCCTCTCTTATTTGTCTGACCCGTCCCCCCGTGCATTCTGGTGATCGTGTGGGTTCAAGTAAAGAACGATCCGCCGGCCTTCCCCTCTCTTTAATAGACGGAACGGCGGCGTTTTTCTTTTGTTGGTTGGTCAGGGTCGGTTCTGAAGACTCGCCCGTGATGTTCTGCATATAGGACCTCGGTGGCATATTACTCTAACGCGAGATCTCGCGTTGCAGGTCCTTTAGGGCACCCTCTTTCTTTTTACCTTCTAGTTTTCTGTTGAATCACGAGTGTACAGGGGTACCTAAAACCGGGGATTAATGTACCGTTGGCAGGGCCCCTGTAGTTACCTTTTCGCATTACGCCGTTTCGGCGATGTTGATCAGTTCTACCACCGACTGCCCTTGAAGGGGTATCTCCAGATCCTCCTTTTCGTTCGGTGTTTACCGGTCGAGAAATTGTGGAAGTCCATAGTGGGGCAAGCGTACTAGTTTGACCCCAACTATCTTCCGACAGTTTCTCTCCTATTATGTACGGCCCCTCGTCTAGCCGTGTACAAATGCCGCACGATTCGCTCCCGGAGCGGAACATGCTCTTCTTTTCCCCTTTTTCTCGGTATATATTTCCCCGATCGTTTTCATCCCTCCCCAAGCTACTGACCTCAGGCCCACCGATCGTTATTGCTTTCATTTTCAGGCAATTCCCTTGGCATTTATTGGTTCAGGAATATCTCATCTCGATCAGGTCCGACGCGATACCTTTGCCCCTCTCCCTTTTTTCCCGTCCTGACCAATGCGTATGCGCCTTCAAGGGCTTGTGTTATGTCCATAACCGCTCATTGTCAAACCTGAGGCTCACTTTTTTCGAAAGGAAGCTTTTTCAGACCAACCTCTTTTCTTTAGTACCACTTTTGGAGTTTCCCGGTTCCCGGATGGTCATCGCGGAAATTTTCTTTTAACGGCTGCTTGACTAATGGCAGGTCGGCTTTTCTTTAGTCG
>Ga0179591_1274740_pt1 | contig 10925 bp, 11 predicted proteins | sample CZOMad2_1_08_16f_FD_182891 | JGI IMG/M metagenome (GOLD analysis project Ga0179591, IMG submission 182891) | Vadose zone soil fungal communities from Angelo Coast Range Reserve, California, USA - CZOMad2_1_08_16fungal (PacBio error correction) | ecosystem: Environmental > Terrestrial > Soil >... | reverse complement strand
CTCTTCTTTTAGCCGCCGACCCGGTTCGTGATGACAATCTAAAAACGGGGCCATGACATTTCGTTTGTCAACGGACATTTCTCTTGCGTGCTTCCCGGCAAGAGTTTTGGGCTCCCTCTCTTCATCCTTTTTTTGTTAAGGGGACCCACTCCCCTTTAAAGGTCTTGATCCCTTTTTTTTTGAACTCCTCCCTTTATATGGCTGTGGAGCTTTTTTCTTTCTTTCTTAACGATTCCCCCCCTTTCTTTGCCCCCCTTGGACCCCACAAACCAGCAGTAGTAGGGGACCGATTTCCTGGTTGACCGACCTGTCCCGAAATGGTCCGTTTGCTCCTTAGTTATGCTCGGATTTCCCTTCTGTTAGGAAGGGGTACATTCATCGTGCACCCGTCTCCTGTAAGACCGTCCCTCTAATCCCGAAAATCCTTGGTTCCCGCCATGTACCCGATTTTTGTTTTTTGTTTTTATCCCAAAGACTGCTCTGGTACCCTGCCTTCTAGAGATCCACGCGTATTTTCGCTTCTGTCCCCTTCGTGTTGTATGCACAATGATTCCCTCTTTTTGAATCGGAGGGGTTATTTCGATACCTGCAAATAGCTTCTACGCCCTTTTCGGTCTTTGATTATTCCAGGCGGTACCCAGCGGAGTAGGTTTCCCCCTTTTCCTGTCGTTTTTTCCATTGGAATGATTGAAGGAAGTGAAGTCACGTGGCCGTTTGTGATCCTTGATTTTTCTTCCCTTCTTTTCCCGTCCCCCCTCTTTTTGCGTTTCCGATCAGTGGCTTTCAGAAGTGCCCGATTTTGACTCCCCACTTTGAGGTTGGCTCCGTTTACCACTGGCTGCCCTCTTTTCTGGATGCGTTTCAAGGGCAGTCAATTGCTGCTTTTTCGTTCCGCATGTCCATAAGACCCACCTGGCTTTCCCCCAGCGCCCAAATTTAACCAGCCCCTCCCCCTTAGGACAGACTGACCCCCGGGCAGTTAAATTTCCTGCTTGAACAGTAAATTGGTTTTTTGGTCCAGCCCCATCCCAAAGCCGGGTGGGAGTCATTTTTTTTTTTGGTTGCGTACGCCCCCCTCCTTGGCTCTAAATGGCCTGGGAGAGTTTGTAAAGCGGTCTTTCAAGTTTATCGGCGTACCCTCCGGTTTTCTTTTTCTCGGAGTCCCATCGCCCTTGAGCACATCACCGGATGATTCTTCTTTTCTTTTCGCTCTGGCACATTCCTTCGCGTGTCTCAATCTGAAGGACGTCTTTCTTCCTTTTGTTCCAACTAACCCACTGCAAGCAAAGGAGCTCGAGTTCCCAGTTGTCCTGAGACACGGAGTTCTCGCACCTCTTAGTCCCTCCTCGGAGCGCTCTATTGCCCTAACATTGTGCCGCCCTTCTTTTTGCCCTCCTCCTCCGCTGAGGCCGGGCCAACGCTTACTCCTGATGGTCTGGTCCTTCTGACCTTTTGTCCAGGCAGCGACAGATGCTTTCTCCCACCCACCCTCGATTTCTTTCGACTTGATTACCCGCCTTGTTTCCCCCCACCTTTTTTTCAATTAGAGCGATGTGTTCTGGACGGGGTTATATAACCTTGCCCCCGACCAGGAGAAGCCTTGGTCTCACCAGCCGACACAAAAGATGGCTTCTTCACTCCCCCCCCGTGTCGGTGCCACTGGACCCCCTCCCCCCTTTCATTGGGGGGAGCTAAGGCGGGTCTGCTTCGTGGCGCCCCAGTTGAACCAGAGAAATCCTCGGGTCCCTGAACTCCCTTTCTCTCATTGTTATTTTTCGTTTTAACTTGCCTTCAGCGTCCTGCTTCCGCCAGCCGAACCTAATTCTTTTCCGCTTGGAATTGTCGATCTAAACCTTGCTGGGGCGACCGTTTTTGCCGTCGGACTGGAACATGGTCACTGGGGTTCCCATACGAAACTGGACGCGGTCTTCCTCCCTGGGCCCCCCTTTCGTCCTCGTTCCCTGCCCATGGCTTTTAGCCCCCCTCCACCTTCGTTTGCCCACGTCCTGGGAGGGTTCCGACGATGGTTATCGGCCGCTACCCTACTTACCCTCGCAATCTCCCCCCCCCCTCAAAAGTCCCCCCTTTCCATTTCAGACTCCCCCCCCAAGGCGAAACGGGTAAGGGAAAGAGAGTCATGCGCGGCTCTTCACGATCAAACTTTGACCTTTTTTCTCCCCTAAGTCTAGCTTTTTTGTCTTTTTCACAGCGGTCCACGCCCTTCCATTCTGTTTTCGCATTTGTGGTGCACATGACAAACTTTAGACAATATTTACAGTATAGTCTAGAACCATTTTTTTCCCCCTAAGTGTTTAGCGTTTGACGGCCGCGTGCATCTATTACGTACGCTGTGTCCACTCCCCTTTTCCTACGTCTCGGCTGTATCCATTTTTCTTCCTCTGACGCCACCTAATTCGTTTTTACCTTAGTCCCGCGACTTTGATTTTTCACTTTTGGAATTTTTCGGAGGAAACCCATCACCCCTAGTCTACCCTTCAATCGTGACTTTTTCTCTTGGCATGTCTGTTGTCATACATAAGATTAGGCAAGTTTTTACTCCCTTTTAAGAGGAAAGAGATCGGTCCCTCCAAGAAGGCGACTATTAACATCATCGTTCCCGTTTCCAGTGATCTTTTCCCCAGCTTCGTCTCGATGTTCCCCAGAACGAGCCTTGCTGACGTTGAGAGCCCACCTGGAAGACCGGTGACTGAAGTTTTTCAACCCTACTCTTTTTTCTTTTCCTCCCCTCCGTTTGTTTGTGTTCTCTCGATCGTTTTTCACATTTATTTTGGGCTCGTCGCGCGCTCCCTTTTTTCCGCTATCCTCAGATTTTGCTTTTCAAGGCTTCGTGTCCTGAGGAGTTGACGGAAAGGCCTTTGTCCTGAATGCTCCCGCCGGCCTTTTCGTAGCCCGCACACCCTTTCCCTTCGTCGTTATGACCCTAACCTACTTTCCCCTCTCATCCATTTGAACCTGAACTGCTTGGGATGGGTATCCCTCCCCTCCCCAGCCAGTTCCCACCCCCCTCAGTAAGATCAATTCGCGGCTTTTTCCCCCGCCTTTTCGCATCCCCTTTCCCCTCATCGCCTTGAAGTCACGATGGCAACCAGCGTGGACCGTAGACATTTCTTTTACAGTAGCATCCGTCTTTTTTTTTTGTGGCCAACCCCGTACCGGTGTGCATGTGTTTTCATCTCCTAATGTCATTGTTTGATTTCACCCCCCCCTCGACCCCTGATGATTCGCTTCTTTTTTTTTCTTCCCACGATCGGCCGTCCCTTAGAAGACAGTGCGAGTTATTTTTCACAGAGAGTGAACCCGCTCATATTGGAAAGCCCGGTCGTGGTGATCTTCAGAGTTCCCTTGTTTCCTGCCGGAGTTTACCATCGTGATCTTTTTCTCTCCCCTCTTGCGCCCCACAGCCCAGAAGTGGAAGAAATTTTTGCAGGTCCATTGGCCGGTTACCTCTTTCCTAGTGCTTTTTCTTGATAACGTCGTCCCAAGGGTGTTTGGAACCGTTTTTTCTGTTGTCATCCCTTTCCCCCGCCGACTTCAACTCCTGCAAGTTGCAGTCTTCCTCCCCCCTGCCTTTTTTAGAATTTTCCGTATTCGGCTTCTGTTGCATGCTCCCTTTTACTCACCAGTCTTTCCACTTTTTCCTTCTCACTTTTTTTACATCAAGCGGGGATTATAGAGACCTCACTTTCCTATGTGGGCCCCCTCTGTCGGGCCCCTGATGCTCCTCGACGCTTCCCCAATTGATTGTGCACCAGGCCGGGTGGGCGGGTCAGAGAGTACCCCTTCGGGCGGTTTGCGCCGGCCATCCTTCGCCCGCTTCTTGCCAAGTTTATTACCCGTCCCGACAAAATCGGGGTTCTGGTTTTTTAACTGCTCTTCCCTTCTTTGTTTGTCCCCATAAGAAGCTTGTCGACTTTTTCCATAGTGTGGTTTTTTAGCTTCTCTCATCTTTGTTTTTTACGCCCCGGCATCTCTCTCTTTTTCTAAATCCAGAGGTGCGTTGGCCTAGTCCCCTCTCGTCTCAGGTTAGCAATTCTTTACGGCGTCCCCCAAAGGTTATTCCGACGTTCCTCATCCGTAGGATTTTCCTTTTGATAAGTCTTCCGGGAACACGCCGCCGTTTCCGACAGTTACCTGAGACGGGCTTCGCCTTTCGGATTTTCTTTTGTTCCGACATTCTTCGCCTCTTTGATTGATTCAGCAAGTCTGATTTTCAAACAGCTCTCCCCAAATAAAAAGTAAACCGTTTTTGATCAGCCCGGGGGAGGTTGATTTCTGCGTCCGCCTCCTTATCTCCAATTCTCCCCCTTTTCTTTTGAAATGACTGTCACTTGACCCCCCAACTATCCACGATATCTTGGTACAGATAGGAAGCCCCTGTCCAGTTCCCCCCGCCGCCTCTTAAAAAACCCTTCTGCCTTTCCCTTTTTTTTCCCCAGCAGAAAGTTACGTCCCGGACTGAAAAGTTAAAGTGCCGCACTGGTTTTTTCATACTGACCGCGCGCGGATGGTTCCTTTTCCCGTGTCCCCTCCTGGTGTGGGTAGTAAAAATCCATTGTCTTCTCTGCCCCACCCAGTCTGGACAATATTACCTCCTCCGCGACACCTTGTGTGTCAGCGCGGGCTGCCACGGCCCTCTTTCTTTTTAAGATACGCAAAATGAGTGTAACTGATGCTCGTCAACCCCCGTTCTTTTGGGAAAATTACTAAGTCGCCCCCCCCATAAAAAGGACTGCTCTTTGGCCTTCAAGATTAGTCTTGTCCTTTGACTGCCCCGGGCACCTAGTATCGCATGGTACCCTTTCCAAGGTCACCTTTTGTCGTCCTCTTTTTCTTTGCCTTTACCGAAAATGAACCCGATGTTCAACGCGCATCTGTGACCTACTGTCCCCTTTCCCGTTTTGCGATAGGGCTACGCGTGTTATGTCGACTCCTTCGTTCCCGTCCCTCTTCATCGCTTTTTATCACGCATAACATTTCTTTTGCATTGTCCTGGCCCCGCTTACCCCCCCCTTCCCGATGTCTTCTTTGTCCAACAAAGTCTCCGTCCGTTTCTTTCTCATGACTGATGTTGACAGCCATTTGGCGACTTCCTTCCTGTTCAACCCTAATTCGGCCAGGCCTTTCCATCCCCTACTTTACGCCCCCCTTACTGCTCTTCCTATATCGCAAGGCTTTTTCCTTTTCCGATTCTCATCGGGTAAGAACTCCAAAGTTCACGCATTGTTCTCCCCAGAAATCAGTTAGGCCTTCTCCCGCTTTTTTCCGTTTTGCTTGTTCTTGGTATACGGTCCCCAGATGACTTCAAGCGCCACCTCTGGATAGTCTCCCTCTTTCCCCATTTTCTCTGGTTTCGGAACGTTGCCCACGCAGCGGATTTTGCCCCTTTTCTCAGAAACTTTATTCTTTTCTCCTCCAATCCTCCTCCTATTTGAGATCTGAGTTGGAGGCCTAACCCTTCTGTTCTGTGCTCGAAACTCGAAATGCAGATGCAGCGGCGTTGGCACCCCGTAATCCCCTAGGACTGTCAGCTTTCTTTTTTGGCCAGTCGTTGGGCTGATCAATTTCTTGATCAACCCCCCCCTCCCCCATTAAACCTTCCTCCCTTTCTTGAACCTTTCAAGAAAGTAGGCCCCATGGACGAACTTTGTCTTTTTTCCTATAGATGTGTTTCCCCCTCGTCGCCCCGGGTGAATGAGACCAGGGCGGAACGACCTCAAAGATTCTCTTTTTCCTTTTGACTCTTCCACTTTCCCCTTTGAAGTATGCCCCTGGCAGGACAGGGTCACTCGAGCAATTGTGATCCTTCTCTGGACTTTCGGGAAGAGTTGTTGCGAGCTCGAAATCCTCTTTTTCTCCCAAATTTTGAATCCCCCCCCCCTGCTGTTGCTGTTGTGCGTGGAGCCAAACGATGATCTGGACCATGATACTAAGTTTCCCCCTCGTTCTTCTATCAGCCCTCAATGCACGTAGGGTCCCACCCTTGCGCTTTTTCTCCCCTTAGTAGTTTCCTTCCGACCTGACAAAGCTAAGACCACGGGCCGGTATTTTAACAGGCTGTCCTTAATTTTTTTTGTTTATCCTCGTGCCCCGGGCCGGTACTTTCCTCTGATCTTTTTCATTCGCCAATTTCCCCCGGACGGCTGGTCGGTTTCTTGGGATACCTCGTAAAAGTTTCTCCGGATGGTCTTTCCTGAAGGCTTTCCCCTTCATTGGATTTTGAACTTCCCCCCCCCTTTTACCTTTCAATCTTTCCGGCGCAGACTCTTCCCCCACACTTGGCCTGATGCTGGAGAGAAGGCACCTGCAGTCCATTCTGCCTTACAAAAATGTATTTTCCCACCCCACCCCTGAGGGAAGCAAAGTCACCAGCCCCCCGCCTTTCCCTCCGATTTCCACCAAATGACACTTTCTTTGAGTTTTGGGGACGTCCTTGTTGGTCCAGAAAACCCCGCAGGTTTTTTCGGCAGGACGGGTTTCGGAGGGTCGTAATGCAGATATCTAGTTCATTTTCCCCGTCCCGGTCGAGTTTGGAAGTGGTCCATTTCCCCCGTACCTGGCCATGGCGTTTTTAGTCTTTACGGAAAACGTCTCCCCACCTCCCAGGCTTGTCCTTCTTCCTTCCCTGGTCTTGAGCTCTGTTTTTTTTTTAATATAGAGCTAAATCCCAAATCTCCGCCCCCGTTTTTAGACCCCCCCAAGCCCTTTCGCAGTCCTTTGAGTAAAGAGACTCCCTTTGTTCAGTGACGTCTTGAGCTTCCACGGCTTTTCGGCTTTTCCATTAATGAACATTGACCGGAGTCGCTAGTCTGTGATTCTTTTTTCATAACACATTTGGTACCCTTCCAAGTCTTTTCCTCCTGAGACTCCTTTCTTTCCCCTTGAGTTTTCACCCCCGACAATTTTGGTCTGGATCCAATGGAGGCCTTGGAAGTTCCCAACGCAGACGTGACACTCATCTGTTTTTTTCGTCCGCGTTCTTTTCCTTCCTCCCCCGCGTTTCACCTAGAAATTAGAATTTGTAGGGGCTCGTTGGGGCCCGTTCCCCCACGAATGCCTTAAGAGACATGCTTACGCGGGCCTTACTCCCCCATGTAGCCGTTGCTCTTGTCGTCTTACCCTCCTCCCAAGCTTTTTCCCCCCTTGACAATCCACATTTCATTGGGGGAGTACGTTCGCGGGAGCTTTCGTGCCCCACTCTTACGGGGCCAGAGCAAACCTGTTTTCGCGGCCCCTCCCTCCCTCTTCTGTGGCGTTTTTTGAGTGTCGGTTCTCGTCAATGTGAACTGGGCGGGAAATTTTCCTGAAGTGATACTCCCTGGCCCGCCTGTGTCCTGAAAAGAAAAGCCTTTGGGCCTTTTTCCTTGAAGTATTGGGAAAGCTGGCCAACATCTTTCCCTGCCCTGTCCCTTCCGAAACAAAAGGGAATCTGGTATCGCGCACAAAGGGCAATATAGGCCCCTTCGTCTGATTCCCTTAGGGCAAAAATTTGGTGACTCGATTGGTATAATTGCACATCCCCCCTTCTCCCTCGAGGCCTCCCCCCCCCCCCGGTCAGAACCCCCCCCCCAGTTGCACCATTTCCGACTCAAAGCTCAACTGGAGGGCCAAAGTCATAGCCTTTATGTAATTCCATTACCTTAGAAATACTGATACGACGGCGCTCGTTTTTAAACCTTGCCCCCCTCCTCTTCCAAGCTATCTTTTTGCTGTGTGGGGTAACAACCCAGTTTTCCCTATTTTAGTCGACCTTTCTCTGTTCTTTCCCCCCCCCCATGCCGTTGGCGACCCAGTTGAGCCATCGGCCAAGCGGCCCCATTTCGTATTTTTTACTTTTTTGTTAACCAATGCCCCTTTCGGCATCCTTAGATAGATGCGATTAGTTGGTCATCTCCCTTTTCGACTTTGATTTGACTTTTTTTTTCCCTGTTTGTGGTTCCTTTGGGCGACCCATCACCCTAGAGATCAATTCTTCAGTTCCAAGGTGCTATGCTGTCTTGGCAGTGTTCCCCCCCTGAAGATGAAGGCAAGCTGTTCTAATCCCCGGGGACAAGCTTCCTATTCTTTCACCTTCCCCCCACCCAAGGTACTTCCCCCTTCCTCGTCCAGCCTTTTTCACTCTCCTTGAATGGCGAGCAAGTACAAGCGTTCGTCGCTTGCACGATTTCCCCGGACAGCTAACTCCCGTTTTCTTTCTCCCAAGTCCGGTGTCAGAAAGATCTCTTTACTCCCCCCCTTTTTTTGCTCGAGATCTGCCCTTTTTTGGCCGCTTCCTTCCCGGTCTACCTCCCCCTTTTGCATCGATCCGAAAGATTTGTAACTGGGCCCTTCCTTCAATGCCGTACTCGTTCTATCTTTCCTCTTAGCCCGGGTTGAAGGGCAAGTTTTCGCGGCCCTTTGAGTTCAGAAAATCTTTTGCATTCATCTTCGTTAACCGAACCCTCCTTGACCCCCCCTGAGACTTGAACTTTGTCTCTTCTCTCGGGTGATGTTTCTCCCCCAAAGGCAAAAGAGGCAAACTTCCAGACAAAGTCGTTCGCAGTCCTTTTTTGAATATGCCGCCCGAAGCGGATTTTTGGCAAAGCTTGGACGCAAGAGTAAAGTAATCCCCTTCCCGGGACGATTTTTGCATTCTTCCCCTTCTCCCCCCATTTCTTTTAAAGGAATGGGTTATATCTCTACTGTATATTCTTTTTCTGTGCCCCCACCTCTAAACCAATGTAGGTTGGCTCCCCCCCCGACGCCTATTCGTAAAGAAGTTCATATTTCTTTTCCCCCTCCTTGTACCTTTTCCTCGCTTGACCAATCCCCCGGTTCGCTGGGATCGTCGCTTTCATTGGTTGATTTTTTTTTTTCCCTTCCGAGTTTTAATAGGTCCGTTTTTTTCGTACCACCGGTTCCCCACCTAACGACGTTCCCCTTGCCCTTGTGTGCAAGCGGAGATTGGTCGGGACGAGGGCTTTCCCGGTGGCGATAATTTCTTACAGCTTGTTTTCGTAGGGAAAGTTCTTCTTTGGCCACCCTTTTAACCTCCTACTTCCCTGCCTTTTCCCCCCCCTTTCATATCCTCTTCCTTTTCGCCTCGGGGCGAGAATGTATTAGGCTCTGTCGGCAGTGTTTTGGCCCGCCAGTAAGTACACATCATCCCTCACATGCAGCGCTGTTGCTGATTTCGCGCCGATTTCTGGGGACCCTTGGATTTTTTGCCGCAACGATTCCGTCGTCTAGACCAACAGTGCAGTGCCTCCTTCCGCTGGGGGTGTGAATCCCGGCCCCGAAGCTGTCATTTGTTGGGCGGTCGACCCCCCCTTTGAACCTTTTCTTGCCTTTTCTTTAGGTCCAAGTCTTATTACCCGTCTCCTGCCTAGAGGCGAATTGTCGTTTTTTTCACGCTAGCATCCGAGTACCCAATTTCTCTTTGGTTTTTAGAGTCTCGCCTTTTTTTTCTTTGCCCTGAAAGAATCCAGCTTGCCCCCCTATGAGGGTTTGCTTCCCTTTGCCTCGGCTGCATTCGGTCGCGCTTAACGGCGCCCCAAATGTTATCCGCCGGCACCTTGCCTGAGCGCTCTTTGGAGGTTGAACTTAGGACTCGAAGGGAACCTCCCTAAAGAATTTCAGATCTTCACTGAAACGACGCGCCGCTTTGCGTTTGTCTTCCCCCTGTTTCCCCCGAAATGAAAACTCGTCGTCTCTCACATGACTTGCACCCCTCTCTCCCAAATCCAAGAACCTCCTTCCTCTCCTGGGGAGGGTCCTGAGATGCTCCGCGTTTACAGCTAGATTCCCCTTTAAGTCCGCCCACCCCTTCCCTTTCCCCCAACCTTTCCACCCCTCTCCCGCCCCCTTTTCCATATAACAATATATCTGCATCCGCACTACAAAAAAGAGTCCTTTTCCCCCCCCCCTGCGTCTTTGATTTGCTGGACCACTGACCAGTTCTTGTTTTCCCCCGGTCCAGTGTTCATGGTTCCCGTTTTGCATTCTTTGCTCCCCCAGGGATGGTCCTTTTGTCTTGCGACTAATGGTGTTGATTTTGACCCCATCACCCCCGTTCGTCTCACAGGCTCCCTTTGACCCCGAATTTCTTTTCCCTTCTCCAATGGTGGTCAGCGGGCCGCTGTGTAACTCACCTTTTTGATGTTTCATTTCTGCCCCCCTCTTTTTCCCACTCCCAAACCATCCCCCGGCTTTTTTCGGACACTTCTCCGGAATACAAGAACCGTTCTGCCTCTTTTTCTCCCCTTCCGTCTCTCTGCCCCCCGACATGGCAAATGGGCAATTTAGCCGGGAAAAAAAAACCCAAAAACCCTTACTCAGCAATCGGTCCGTGTCTTTTTTGATGCCTTTTTCCCCTGCAATGAAACTTCTTCCCAACTGCCTCTTTCGCAAAAAGAGATGTTGCCCCTCACCTTAATGACTACCCCTTTCCCAAGAGTGGCAGAACCCCATGTTATCCAGAGTGTAGTTTTTTTTCTCCCCCCTACGCACACGCCCGAATAGAATTCTGGCCAGTTTTGAATTTTTTCTCGGCTTTGTCCCCCAATCGGCCATGAGTGATCCTTCCCTCACTATTTCGTTTCGATGTGACCCTTCCGGTAGTTATTAATTCTTTCTTTTTCCACCCGCATTCGCAAAATGACGATTGAACCGATTTCGTTCCCTTTCCGCAGATTAACATTCTTTTTTTTTCCCTTCTGATAGAATCGGGTATAAACCGTTACCGACGGCTCCCTTATCCCTGGCCCGGTTTCATCTCTCCGTCCGTTTGACATTTTTTGAACCTACCACGAGACGCTATCCTCTCCCCAATGGCGCTATTTCCAGCTAGTCGCTTTTTCTGGAACGGTTGCAGACCTTCTTGGCATCCGTTTCGAGTTTCCCGAGCACAGCCCAAGACGTCTGTCCCC
>Ga0179591_1373530_pt1 | contig 10926 bp, 12 predicted proteins | sample CZOMad2_1_08_16f_FD_182891 | JGI IMG/M metagenome (GOLD analysis project Ga0179591, IMG submission 182891) | Vadose zone soil fungal communities from Angelo Coast Range Reserve, California, USA - CZOMad2_1_08_16fungal (PacBio error correction) | ecosystem: Environmental > Terrestrial > Soil >... | reverse complement strand
CTCGCGGACCGCGTTGCTCCTGGTACTACTCCGAAGATAACCTCCCGGCTTGATCCCTGAAGTCACAACGAAAGTTGTCGAATGCGGTTCGTCGGCGAGAGAAATCCCAAGACTTCGTCAACCACTCCAGTGTAGGTCTGGGCTGCGGTGTCCTCGAGTGCCATAGATCAACCTCTGCGGGACTTTTCCACTTAGATCTGGCTAACCAGTTCCCCCCCCCCCCCCCTGTCGAGTGGAAAATCTGAATTTTGACCTGAAATTTGCTTCCCCGCCGTCAACTGATGTGCTCCTCGTTTTTCGCTGTAAGATTCCCTCAGCCCTTGTTATGACACGCCACACCTCCCGCAAACGGAAAAATCCTACCGGTGTTTACGCCATTCTCTCCTGCTACTATTATTTCTTTCCCTGGAAAGGTTTTCCACGCTTAAAAGCTCTTAACAGTCCCCTCTTACACTGGGTAAGTTTCTCCTGTGATGGTCGATCGATTCAAGCGGGTCCATGGGACACGCCCCTTGCCCGTATAGACTCCACTAAGGTTCGGGCCGCTCGGCCATGTCCAACCCTCCTGCGCGGTAACCGATCCTTTTCCCTCGATAGGACGCACAGCGCCCTTTTGTTAGCCATTTTCTCTATAGCGCAGCTCCTTGTCCCGCCAGATGGCCTCTTTCACTTTCCGGGTACATTCAGCTTCCCTCTCAGGTCCCCCTCTCCCTCACCTTATCAAACAAGTCGTTTGATCTACTTCAGTAGCGCCATGTCACGAGATTTCTTTTTCTTACGGATTTTTCCCTCCCTGTCCACAGCACGCGTTTTTCCCCTCCGGTCGCTTCACCTGAAAAGCAGTGTCTATAGAGAGTGTTTTCCGGACTGAGGTCCCGCCTTCTCAAAGTACCCCTCTTTCCTCTCTATGGGTCGACCGATGTGTCAGGAAATATCCCCCGCTTTGTAATCTGCTCTGCATGATATCTCACACTCGCCGCTCCGGCTGGTCGTCGACTTTCGCAACCCCCCCCCAGATCCAGCTATGTTGCCCGTCTAATCGCCCCCCCTGTTAATCTGAAGACAACGTGCACCTTTTTTTTTCATCCCGGTCCGAGAGAGTTTCGGCGGAAGCTTTTCTCGTTTTTCTCTGCACTGGGGCGGTCAGGACCCCGAGCCCAATTCTTTTTCACGTCACCCCGAACCTCCTCTTCTTCCTCTCCTCCCCGTGTACCCAACAGGGACGACAGTTGTCGTTTCCCCCGGTGACAGTCCCCGTGATTAGTCACTGTGGCTTCCAAACTCCCTTTTGTTACCCCATTCCGGTCTCCTGGGCAGTTTGTTTCTCCCCCCATTCCTTCCATCGTGCTTTGTCTTGGGGCTGTCCTTCTGACTTCGGCTTCTAGTTACCCCCAAAAGTTCCCCTCGGGTCCCGCGAGCACGACGTCCAGGGGCTCTTCGAGCCCTGCAGAGGTCGAGACCCTGACGTTTTTCATTTTCTTTCTTCGGGCGTTTTCAAAAGTAGCTTGCTCCCGAAAAATGCCTCCCTCACCTAGCGTGTCGCTTTTTATTTTCTTCAGTTCTCCAGAGTTCCGACTTTTTTCCCCCCCTACCCCCTGGCTTCCCCCAGACATAATGAAGACAATTAGACATCCCCCCCTCGTCGACTGACGCCGGGCCCACCCCCTTACCGTCAGAAATTAAGTCCCCGCACTCCGTCCGCCGTTTTTCTCCCCCCCCTGCCCAGTTTTCCCCTTTCGGAGTGACAGATCCCTGGAACAAGGAAACTGTTTCTCCCTGACAATCCCGTCAATCACTTTTCTTCTTTTGGTCATCCTCCTTTTTTTGTGAGATCTCTCCTTCCCCAGGACTGTATCCCTCCTTTTCATGTCCGGATTCATGCTCAGGCCCTTGACCGACTCAATCCCTTTCCGCGGTAGGTTCTTAATTGAGTACTCTTTACTTTTTGCAGTCCCGGCATTTCTCGCGATCGTCTAGGTTTGTATAGTTTCATTCGTTTGTTAAACTGGCTCAACCCCCGAGTCGAACTGCTCTATCCAGAGTCCCACTCCCGGGTAGATCTATTATGGTCCCCCTACTCCTTCCCGTTTTTCCCTAATAATAGACCCTTCTTTGCTGTAGTAGAACCGCTTCTTTCCGAAGACCGGGTACTGTCTTGTACGATCGGGAAAAGCTGAAAGTCCTCACCTTGGGGTACCTTTCGACTGAAGGAAGTCTGCCATTGACCACCAGATACGTCCCCCCGCAATGTAATTCCTTGAGACAACTTTCTAAATATTTTTTTCTCAACCATTGTTCATGGATCGGCTCCACTCAAGAAAAGGAGTCGATTCACCTTTTCTTTCCCCTGCAGAAGCAATTGTAGAAAATGTAACCAGTTTTGGTTTTCGTTCCCCTTTTCGAGAGGGAGCTTCTAAGTCCCATATGTGGTCAATTCAGGATAAACTTGAACTCTACTAACAGTTTCCACATCTTGCCTCTCTTATAAATAACTTCCCCCTCGAATCCCCCTTTGAGGTTTTTCCTGACCACCTCCCCCCCCCTGGGCCCCTTCTTCCGCCCCCTCTGCACCCCGATCGCGTTTCTAATGTTTCCCCGCAGCCACAGGCGCTCGTTGATCTCTCCGCTCCGCGTGTACCAGAGGCGTATTTTTCTTTCAGGGGTGCGAACCGCCCTAGCTACTTTCCCTTCCTTTTCGAGTGATATGGCCCCCTCAGCCGCATCCAGCGGGTCGTCTTCCGAAAGATTCACAGCGTTCTTCCCAAGGTCTCAACCCGCCCCTTCTCCCCAGCCTTCCCCTTTTTCACTGGTCCGTTCAGAACGGCGCGCGTTCCATCCAAGATTGATCCGAGGGCCTGCTCTTCTCAATGCATGACATCTTCTCCGGGCACTGTTCACTCTGATTTCTTCTAGAGCTTTTTCGCACAGCCCGACCTGCTCCGATGCCACCTCCTGCCTCTGCGAGTGATGCTTTTTTGATCTTAGCCGAATCCCGTGGTATAGAGAAATCAGCCTTCGGTGAGTAGTTGCTACTTTCACAACTGCTGGCCCTCTTACGATGTCTAGCTCCGACCCACTCCACCGCTCTACACTTCCCCTTGGGGTCCGCTGTGAACTCTTAGACTTCTTGTTTGAGCCTCTTTCTTGACCAGCTGGACCAGGAGCCTTTCTCTCTTCGACCACCAGGTCATCTCAGGCGGGAGATATGCTTTTTCTTTCTTTTATCATACCTTTTTTCTTGCTCTTCTGAAGCCAGCCACAAGCCTTTCGGCGGTCCCCACGACTTTTTGGACGACCCGTTCTTAAACGTAGTGGGTGGGGTTTTTTTGGTGGTCACCTTTGCCTCTCTCCCTTTGACGTCCCGACAGTGTAGGTCCCCCGTTCCCCTTGAAAGCCGCGTTTCCACCGCCCACTTTGTCGAGTCCGATCATGAGTTGTTTTTCTCTCGGTCTCCTTGAGAGCCCCTCAGTCGACCCATTAGTTGAGTCCTTTCTAGAGAGCGTGTTAGCCGGTTAGGCTTCTACATCTCGACACGGTCTCTCTACAGGAGTTGAGAATCTTCTCTGCGGACCATTGTAGATATCATCCGGCCCCCCTCAGCAAATATGGGTTATTGCGTTAAGACGCCTGCTGGCTCTCACTCGAGCGTTTTTCATTTTTCCGATCTTGAGGTATGGAGAGCAGTTTTTGTCCTCTTGAGGCGAGCCGTGAGCCTTCTTGATACCCCCTTCCCCCTTTCGTCCTTGCATTCTCCCCTTCCAGCTTTGTGCCTCGTCGGACAAGGTTCCCTTTACTCCCCTGGAACACGCGCTGGCTTTTTCTCTTCTTCTTAAAAGAAGGTTCCGCGTGGAACTCTTGCGAGATAGGCGTCTCTTTGCCGTCTGCCGCGCATCCCGGTTTTCGATAACGGGAAATACGGACTTTTTTTCCTTCTTCTCCCCCGGTACTAAGGTAAACATCCTTCCGTCGGCCCGGTAAGGCCTTCATGGTGGTCCCTCACCGACAAGTCTATCTTCTCTGAGGACGACCCTATAAGGATGACCCCCCATTTTTTATCCTAGGCTGCACCCCTTTTTTTTTTTTTTTTTAACCACGTTATAGGCTTTTTTCGCTAGTCCTAGGTACTTCTTCCTCCGTGCGGCTCACCATGCGGAGCGCTCCCCCTCCCCCTGCTGTCAATAGCCCGCGCCGCCTGTAGGAACTTGCTCTGAAGGGACCATCTGTTCGACAGATCCTGCATCTGAGCGCTGCCCCCACATTAGTTACTGTCACAGCTTTCCTTCCCGGACCCCTAGCTCGATCTCTCGTCTTTGTGATCCGGGACGACTTGACAATTCCTTTCGGTGGTGTCCCGCGCATGACCAACCAACAGCAGGTCTCTCCAAAGAGGGACCCCCTTGAGATCGGAGAGGTATTTTTTTACAGGTTTTTTTTAAGTCCAGGTAGGGATCCTTAGTTCGGCTGTGATTCCCTTGACCTCCTTTTACTCAATGAAAATTAACCCTTACTGAGGGAAATCCTGACCGCAGGGTATCCGTCGATTTCGAATCTGAGATAGGCCTCAGCTCCCTGGGAACTTTCTGGTCTCCCCGTCATGGAGAGGAGCTGACTGACTAGCTTCCTCAGCCTTCAAATCGACGGAGAGTAGATTAGATGTCTCAACGCGAGTTGCTGGGAAGTCTTCCGTCAGAGTCCTTATGTTCATCCCTTTTACGCCCCCCTTATGCGGGGCCATTCTTCCGGGGATCTTCACTTTGCAGGATGCTCATCCTATATTTACTTTTTCCCCTTCCTCCTTTGTTTGTCGAGATGCCCTTTGGTATTAAAAAAGGAAGCCTAGCCCCGATCCCCCAGACATCCCTCCGCGCCGGACCGGGCCAGGACCTCCCGCCTGATATTTCCGTTCGACTCGATCCTCGAAAGCTTTTCGCTTGACGTCTGTTTCTTCCGAGCCGGTCTTAGTCCCCTCTCTTTAGGAGTAATACCCCCAGGATCGTCTACCGCTCGATTCGGATGACTCGTAATATTCCCCTGATTGCCAGATTCCTGTCCTAGTTGGGTCTGAAGGGCGAGCTCCCCCCCTTTTCATCTATCCCCGCTGCGACATAAAGGGTCTCTGACTTTTCTTTTCACCATAAGAATGGACCCATCAATCGCCCTATATCAGTGTTGTTACGCTGTAGACTCCTGCTGCTGTTTCATGAGTCGGTTTCGGCAAATCCCTGTGCGTGTTTTTTCCAGAGTCAGACCTGCCCAGAAGTTTACCTTACGCTCTTGCGGTAAGATGGGCGGGTGAGGCGGCAGTGGTCGCAGACGGCTTCAGGTTCTTTCGCTTAAGCCCCTGCCCATTCATTGTCAGAGAGTGCTCTAAACATCTTCCCTGAGCTTTCCCACGAGGTAAATGTGTAGAGAGATCCGTAAGAGTAGAGTCTGGCAGGTCCCGAAGCGTCGCTTCATCTTCCAGAATGATCAATCTTTGAGCGAGGGAGCATCATTCCTGAGGGTCTCCCCTGAGGCCTGGTCGGTGCATCCGCATGTACTTAAGCCAGGGTCCTCGCCTTTCACAGGTAGGATACTCGTGAGAACGCTTTTCTGTTTTCCAGGCTATAGACACCTGTGGGATTGTTTCCGGCCGGTTCCCAACCCCAATTCGCAAGTCCCCTAGATGGCTCTCCCCTCTCTTTCAATGCTTTACCTCCCCTCGTTACGCAGCATCCTCCTTATCTAAGAACCTCGCGTGGACCGCCTTTGCGTTCAAGTTAATGGGTCGTCTGTTCTCCAAGATCCGACGATCACCTTTCTCGTGAAAGAACTTCCCCAAGACGCCGAGAGGCCCTAGCTGCGCGCCACGCAGTAGACACTCGTCCCCCTTGTCCCCCAGGAGATCTTTGTTTATTTTTTTTTTTTTTTTTTTTTTTTTTGGTCAGAGAACAAAGGCGAGTCTACGCCCCCCCTAAAGAGATCCCCCCACAGAATGTGGCTTTGGAGGATAGTGAGAGAGACCGGGTCCTCCAAGATCGGTAGAAAACTCTCCTTCGCCCCTCGTACGCCGAGTAGCTGACCTCGTCTCATCTTGACTCTCACCAGCCCCGTGTATTCTTCGAGAAGGAGCAGATTCGACATAGACGGTCAACGGACAAATGCATCGGGCCTGAAACGCGGTTCAGCCCCTTCAACCGACCCCTTAAGTGAACTTTACAAAGTAAGACTTCGTACCCCCGTGACCCCCCAAACGCTGGCAAAGCCCTTCTGTCTCCCTCCCCATGCTCCTGAAGAAATTTCTTTTTTTTTTCCTGGAGGTCAGTCGAATAAAAAGAATCCAGGTGGGAAAGCCCACAAAGGTCTTATATTTTTTTTTTACCCCCTTTTTTTTTTTTGTGTTTTTTTTTTTTTTTTTTTTTTTTTTCACTCCCGGCCCTGTTCGGGGTCTGCCCATGAGAGCCGGCCGTTCTTTGTATTACTTCCTTTTTTCCTCCAATCCTTACCAGCGCTCATACAGTCACCGAGCCCCCGGGTCGGTGTTGATGGGTCCTATCGCGCAAGAGTGTTAAGGGGCCAAGACTGTTGGTCCAGCGAAGTTCCTAGCCGGGTTGACTGGTCGCGCCCTGGACCAAAATCGGAGTCGAGAGGGTCCCAAGTGCCGACCATCCCGAGTGCCCAGAGAGTTTTTTCTGTTTTACGACCACGGGTCCTAACGCAAGATCTACTACGACCATGCCAGAAGGCATTCAGTAGACTAGGCATCATGTCCATGCGCCGTCTCATGCCCAACCTAATGATCCAAGTCGAGTGTGTGCGGCCCCTTTTCCCTCCGGCGTCAGTGATCTTTCAGGTTAGGAAGGTGTGCGGCCGTCGAGTGGGTTCTCCCGGGCCTCCCTCTGTTTAACGCTGGTCTATGAATTCACTCTTCGTTAAGTTCTTCTTTGGCGCGTCCCGATCAGCCTAGCAAGGGACCCTAAGTTCTAGTTTCCCCGGCTTCAGCCCCGGAGACAGACCCCCGCCGTTCATCGTCTTCGGGCTAGGATCAACCCCCAGCAAGTCCTGCGATGTCCGATTTTTGGGTGGCCACCCCTGACCCCCATCTATATTGCCCTGGATGGTTTAGCTGTCCACGTTTTGATCTTTCAAGAGTGTCCCCTTGCGGCCGTGCCGCTTCATTTTAACATTCGTGAAAAGATGTGGAATCTTTTTTCTTCTCCATTTTCCCTGGTGCGATCCTATAGGTCCATTCTTCCGAACCCTCGCCCTTCACGATAGATCCATTCCATTTTTTCCCAATTACACTTTTCGTCGCCATTTTGAAAAGGTATCGACTTCCCTAGGGTAGTGGTAGTATATCCCCTCATTCAATGGTTTATTCCCCAAAAATAGACATCCGGCCTTTGTTCTCAACCTTTTCCCTTGCTCCTCTGTTATTTGTTATATTGTCTTGGATGACCTACTTCCTTTGAATTTCTCCAGTTCCCAAAGGTCGTTTCCCTGGTCCCTCTTCCCCCGCCACACGTCGCGTCTCCTCCCGGGTAGAGGAAACGATTTTCCAAGAAGTTTCGAGGAGGCTGGCCAACCTTTCCCGAGGGCACCCCCGGGAAAGGTCAATCGACTGGGTGTGTAGATTGTGATCGCGGTACTCGACATCGAGCGTCCCCCTCCTCCTTGCGTCACACAGACCAACGAAGAGCCCCTACACTGCGCCTCCTCCCGCGTGAAAAAGTCCCTATTCCCTCAAGGCCTACCCCGCCGCCGCTCCAGTGTCTTGTTTAGGTAAAGGCCCCCCCCCTTGCCCCTGATCTATCAGTGACCCTTTTTCGCGCAAGTCTTTTTCACAATCTCTCTCGTTTCCTCTCAGGTTTTTTTTTTTTAGATCTCTTGGCTTGCAATCTTGTCGTGCGACCCCTGTCCAGGGCGGTTTCACGACCTAGAAATGAAAGTCAAGTCCCGACGTTCTCTCTTCTGTTCTGGCAGCGGATCTTGACTGGTGGGAGGAGGAAGGGTTCTCTGCCGGCATTCTGGGCTTGTCTTTTTTCTGTCTTAGCCTTTTTCTCTGTCTAGACCTCGAAGGTAGTGTCTGACTTAAGATAAACTCCCTCCTTTATAGAGGTAAGGGGGTCTATCCGTCTGACGGTTACAGCCTCCTAGACCCCCCCCCCTGGTTTTCCTCCCCTCGTCCTTGAGAAGAGAAGGTACTTAGTTGACTCTAGTGGACCATCAACCTGAATTTCTCCCTTGTTCTCGCAGAAGGCAATTATCTACCATCACACCTTCACAGCACCGAGTTTTTCAGGAATTTTGTCCAGCAAACCTGCTGCCCTAGAGGGTTGGATAAACCCTTGAATTGCTTTTCTCCCACCAGTCCCGCCAGGCATCCTATAACATTGACCTGGAGACGCCGAAATGGCCACCCCCTACCTGTTCTTGATAGATGGGACCTTTCCTGCGAGTGGCGGAGGGTAAGCCCTTTTGTATTAGCTTTTTTCATTAAAAAGTCCCTAGAACGTCGTTACAGAAGAATTTTCCTCTCTGGATCCCACTATCTTAATACAAGTCAGGTTCTTATAACTACCAAAGTTCCTTTCTTCTAAAAAAGACGGCACGATCGATTTATTCTGAGTCGCGGGTGGGGGCCATCGGGATGACCAGAGATTCTTTGTAGGTTTGATTTTGCCTCTCTTCTCGGCCTCTCTGTTAGGTATTGCGCTTCTTTGACCTCCGTCAGCTCTAATTTTTCCTTCTTTATGCGAGGGACTCCTCCTTTCGGTGAAAATCCCTATCGCTCCTCAGGGTGTCATCGACGTTCACCTCCGTGCGGCCAGTTGACTAGAGTCGCCCCCCCCCCCCCCCCCCCCCCCCCCCCCCCCCACTCCTTCCTCCTTTCAATGCCGCTAAGTGCCAGGTCCGTCGCCAAGCCTTGCTTTGATTCATGTCCTGTGATTTCAGGTCTTGCTGTGACACTGACTTGTCTGCTTCGACGAAAGGTCCTTCCTTCGTGTAGTTCACGGGAGCGTTATACAGCACTTTCGTGAAATGCACCTGCTAGAGCTTCAACTTTCCTTCCCTCTTCTTCTTGGAAAGAGAATCTGTTTGGTACGGGCTCGACGCCGACAGTAGACGAGTTTCTAGTAATTCGTCGAGTACCTGAGCCATTGAAACTCCGGCCAGCCAGATATTTCAACATCCTGCCCGGAATCCCCTTCACTTGGGTTCCCTCGGTGAATCGGAGCTGCTGGGCAGCGTCCTATGTATGCGTTTCCACTGAACCCCCCTCCTTTCACCTGAGACCATTAGGCTACATACTGAACTCTTTGTGTGGAGGGCAGAGGTTTCATTTCTCCACACCCCCCCCCCCCCACCCCCCCCCCCCCCAAAAAACCCCCAACACCCCCCCCCCCCCCCCCCCCCATACCCCACCCCACCCCATGGTCTTCCCCTGGCTTGGCAGTGGTAAATCTCTTGACAAAAGAATTTCGTAGGAAGAATGTGTCTTCCTACTCTTACGGATCTGACCCAGCGGGCCATTTTGGTTTTTTAAGGGTTAGGCATCTCGCCAGGACCCGTTCCTTTTGTCCTGGCAAGCCTCAGGGACACCCGGCCAAGATCATTTCCCCGTTTTTTTCCTCTCCGTTTTGCGCTCTTCGCCACGCGACCCGCGTCTCCCCGTTTCGTTTGATTCTTCTATCTGACGATGCGTTTTTCCCCCCCTCTTCTTCCTTCCTCCCCTCTCAAAATGATCGCCGAGTTTCTCCTCTCTACCGGACCCGTATCTTATCATTTCTGGCCGCCCGACACTCTTGGTTTCGTGCGACATTTTATGTTCGACTCTTGTCTGTGCGTCCCGCACCTACGATCCTTGGGCCGCGAGGCTTTTTGGACCAGGGCGTGCGAAGAAGCCCGTTTGTAGTCGCGCCCTCTCTTTTTGGGGGTCTCGGGCGTCATTGCTTTGTTCATTGCTAGTCCCGTTTGAAGATCTCCAGGTGCACTTTAAGAATCCTTTCTCGGTTCAACGCTTTTTTATGATAGGAGGGGTCCGGAAAGAAGTTCCCTCCTGGACATGAGTCGGAGCCTCGGCTTTTTCCAAGGGCGATGATGGCCGCCTCCCAGTTGTTATTTTCGCCCTTAAAGGCGCTGTCATCCTTTCTCCGGACTACCATCAGTTCACCCACGCACCGGGTCCTGGAGGTCCCTAGTTTATGTCATACCAAGTAATTTCGGGCTCTCCAGTTAGTTCGTCCCCCGGGAGTCTTCGTCTGAACGCGACAATCTGTCTCAAGATTATGCATCTGTATCACCATGCATCACCCTGCCTAGTTTCTTTGGCCCTCACTATCATCATTTGAAGTGCTGACCTATCTGGATCGAAATGGATTCCCCTTCTTTTTCGAGTGAGATGAGTGGGCAAAGATAATTCCTCTCTCAGACCTTGAAGAAGGTCCCGCCCCCCATTTAGTAGTAGTCCCAGAGTCCATAAGTCTCCTGATCGCTCGATCCTTGTTTACTCAAGTCCCTCTCAACTGGTCTTCGTGTCTAGAATCTCAGGCAAACCTTGCAGGATCTACCCTCTTTTCCCACCCGATGAGCCTCCCCCCCCCGGCCCGAGATTTTGTCCATGTCGTTTGAATGGTATCTGGAATACCCCCTTGATGTAGTCGTAGATCCCGTTTTAGTTAGACTGCCAGACAACCTGACGCGCTAACCGCCTTTCTCTGCGGATCTCCTCATCGAGTACCTTCAGAGCGTCCCGCGCGACTCTTTACGCCTGTAATTTGCGCCCTGACCGATGCGGCGGTTACCCTCCTCCCAGCGCTCGTTCTATTATCGCACTGTAGAACTCCCTTCTCTTTTCCCCCCCCCAGCCCCCCGGCTGATGAAGGCGGCGAGGCCATGCTGTATGGGCCTGTCCGGGGCCGGCGTCATTTTTTCTTCAAAGTTCCC
>Ga0179591_1368315_pt1 | contig 10927 bp, 10 predicted proteins | sample CZOMad2_1_08_16f_FD_182891 | JGI IMG/M metagenome (GOLD analysis project Ga0179591, IMG submission 182891) | Vadose zone soil fungal communities from Angelo Coast Range Reserve, California, USA - CZOMad2_1_08_16fungal (PacBio error correction) | ecosystem: Environmental > Terrestrial > Soil >... | reverse complement strand
CTCTTTTTTCCTTACTTCCAGATGATCTGATTTTGTTTCTTGTGGTCGGATTTTTTCCCTTCCCTTATGCCGCAGCTCTTTTTCTTGCCACGTTTCCGCCATAGGTCCACTTTTTCGTTTTCCCTTTTCCTCTTTGCGGTTCCCGTCCTCTTTCAGATGGTTCGTGGTTGCAGAATCCTTCGACCCCTTCCCCTCGTTTTTTTTCTCGGGTTTTTCTCTGTCATGCTTTCTCCTTTTTCCCTCATCTCCTTTTTTTTCGCCGACGTGCGTGCCTCGATCATAGTTGTACTCCCCCCCCAGTTTTTTTGCGTTCCTTTCCCTTTTTTTTTTCGGTCATCGTGTTTCTTTTCCGTTTTGATCCCGACCTTTTCGCGGACCGTCTCTTGATGCTTCACGCTCTTTGCTGCCTTTGCTTTCCCCCCCCAACAGGCTGGTGCGGTTTTTTGTCAAAAGTTTGCCGAGTCTTTTTTGGGGTTTTTCTTCTCGCGCCGATGCATTTTCTGAATTTTTTGGGCCCTCTTCAGTAGCAATTCAGTAAGGGGCCTTTTTTTACTTTCGCGGGGGTTGCTTTTCCTATTTTTGCTTTTCTTCAGACTATATTCTGTCGCAGCACACTTTGATACCTTCCTGTTCCCCTGCCAAATACCAGTTCCTTTCGCCAAACGATTTTCCATTTTCCCTCTTTGTACTTTTTTTTTTGGCCGGTTAAGGTTCCCAAATGGGGAGCATTCCTTACCCCTTTTAACCCTCTGCCCGAGTTCCCTTTTTTCGATTGCCTTTTCTTTGAGTTCAATCCCCCTTTTTCATTTTTTTTTTTTGGAGCAGCTTCCCTTTGAAGGTCTCTAGTGAGCCCTTCGAACTTCCTGTGAATTTTTTTTCTCTCATCTCTTCCATTGTCGGCGCACCCCCCCCCCATCAGCCTTCTTCTGCGGACCTCCGGATTTTTTTGGCATGGCTCTCCCGTGCCCATCGGACTCATTTTGAAACAACCCTTTGAAGACTTCTGAGAAGAGCGTTTTTTTTCCCCCATGTGGTGGTTTTCCCTCCGCTATTTACAGCTCTCACGCTTGATCATGGACTTTTTTTCGGGCAGACCCTTTTTCTATGAAGCCTTGCCTTGGTCGGTTGACCTTTATGGCACGCCTCCTTGCTTTGGCTGGCGAGCGCTTCTCTCCGCTGTTTCTTTTTTCGAAAAATTTTCCCCTTGCTGCGTTTCCGGATTTCTCGCCCATCTCTTTTTCAAGAGGCGTTTTTGACGAGTTTCGGATTTTTTTTCCTCTTCAAGCTTCCCTGACAGGCGTTCTCCCCCCTGGTGACCTATTTTATAGATTGATTTCCGGAGCCAGCGAACTTCCCCCCCCCCTGTCTTTGTCCGTTCCTAGAATCTTTGGGGCCCCCCTCCCCCGCCTGTCTATTTTTTTTGCCTGCTTTTTTCCATGGCCATCCCATCTTGTGTGAAAAATTTCGTTGCTTGTTTCCCTCTCAATTTTTTCTTTTTGCCGCGCCCCTCCTGAGCTCGCGCAGTCTCCGATTCCCCTCCTTTCAGGCGGAAATAGGAGGGCCCGATTTGTTCCTCCTTTCGGGCCGACCTTTATTTTTTCGGATCGGCGAGCTTAAAGGCTTTCCTGTTCCCCGTTCCGCGACCCTTTTTTTTCGATTTGACTTTTTCTCCAGTTTTTTGATGCTTCCATACGGCGAGAGTGGGCCCGTAGCTTTAAGCTTTCCTTTTTCCCGGCCCGATTGCAATCTCATGTCTTCTGCAGCTTTGTCGAGGAGTCCCCCACCCTGAAGTTTGTCTTCTTTTGTTTCTCGTCGTCGCAAGAGAATCTCGGCTCTTTCTTCTACAGGAAACCACCGGTGTTAGAGGATTCTCTCCCCCCTTCAAGCTGTTTTTTTGTGGTTTCTTTTTTTTTTTATTTCCGGTAGAGGGCTGAGGCCAGGAGGAACGGATCTTTTTTCCCTGAGGCTTATTGGATTCTTCCCTTGGTCCAGTTTGATGCGGTTTTTTTTTGGGATTTTCTTTCGAGCCGTTATTTTCGATGCCCCCCACTTCCTTTCAAGAACGTCCAGGATTTTTCTTACAAACGTGCCTGGAGCCTTTCTTTCCGGGGCGAGAGTTCTCTTAGTACCTCCCCCTTCCCCCCACGTTTGTCCCACTTTCTCTTATGGACCCCTTGGCTTTCGTTTGCGTTCTGGCATAGTAGATTCCTTCTTCGGATGATGAACTCCCATTTTCCACATTTCTTTTCCGACGCTTCTTTTTTTTTTTTCCCCTATCAGATATTTTTTCCTTTGAGTTTTGTTCTTTAGAGAACGGTCCCTTTTCCACGCACCGGGAACGATTCCCCCCTTACGTTGGTCACACTCCCCCCCCCCTTGCCTGGACGCCCTGCCTTTTTTTTTTTAGAGGCCTTGTCATTGAAGTATTCTTTCTGACAGAGCGGCACTCCTCCGCCTTCGATCTTTACCGAGGAACTTTTTCGTGCTTTTTCTTCAAGGACTTCCCTAGTCGGCCTTATTTGAGGGGCGAACTTTTCTTGGCCGCTCTTTTTTTCTCCCTTGATTTTTCCTGCGGTCCTCTGACTTTTCTTTTCGCTCGACCCTTGATCGGGGCCTTATTCGCCGGAGAGAAGCCTTTCTGAGACGCTTTTTCCCCGGCAGCTCTCCTTTGCAGCGTTTTCCCGTACCTCCTAAGATGGGACTGCCGCTTCGGTCTCTGCCGTGTCCCCTTCCTTCCCTTTCTGCCTTTTTTTTTGTGAGAGAGGGCGGCTTCCCGAGAACCGTTTGCCTCCCGAGGACCCCACAAGCTTCAGTCCCTCCCCTTTTCTCCGGCCCTACTTACGACTCCAAGGGTTTCTTTTCCCCTCTACTTCCCAGTCCGCCTCTTCCGCGCGGAGGTCGCCGGCCATAGGGATTCCCCTTCCCATCAGCAAGATCCCTGAGATCCTTTGCTTTGGTCCCCTATCAGCCTGCTGGTCCCCAAAGTGTTTTCCAAATCGATTGTCCGCCCCAAAAATGGTGAGTCCCCCCCCCATTTATCCCTTTTTCGACAGCTTTTCCCCCTTCTAGGATTTTTTTTCAGACCTTTTCCATAAATTTCCTTCCCAATAGTAGGACTCGTCCCTTAGGCGCTCGTAGCACTTCCCTAATTCGGCCCTTCAGGCAGGGCGCTGCTGGCTCTTTTTTCGGCCCGTGTTTCGTGGGTGTTTCTGAACTCCCCATTTCGCCCGGGTTTCGATCAAGTCCTCCCCTCGACGCGCGGGCACCTCCCCGGTCCTATCGATTTCCTTTTCCTGGACTCTCCCCACTCTGTTCGGAGCGCCCTTTTTCGTTCTTCCCGTCCTGCCCCTTCCCCCTAAAGCAAATCCCCCCCCCTTTCTCCCATCCCCCGCACTTTCCCCTCTCTTTTGCTCGGACCAGGCTTGCTCGCGCTCATCTTTCCCAGTCGAGCTCCCACCCCTATTTTTTTTTTTTTTTGCTATTTTTTTGGACTTCCTTCCCCTTCAAGGGCACGCGCTGCTAGTCGAGATTAGACTCCCCCCTGAACCCATTTTATTTTTTCGTTCCAACTGTCAATTTCCAAATTCCCTCCGTTCGTAAATTTTTTGCGATAAGGTCCCTGGCTAAGCAGGACCGTTAACACTCCTCGAAAGGCTCTGTCCGGTGACGGCTTCACCCTAGTGACCCTTGAGGTGGCTTCTACTGCCTCCCGGTTTTTTAATTCCCGGGCCCCCCCCCTGCTATTTCCCAGGCGGTGGAATTTCTGTTTTTTTGGGGCGCAGCGGATGCAACCTTCTCTCCTTCTTGATACAACCTCCAATGGTTCCCTTTCAGGAGCCAGAGCCTTTTTTCCCCGAGAAGTTCCCTAGCTGAACCTCTTTAGGAGCCCCCCTTCATCCCCCCCCCCAAATCACCTTTTTTTGACTTCGGCCCAACACCTCCCTCCGGTGTCTTGTTCCCTCAGCAATGCTGGATTGGCTTCCCCCCGGAGCCCCCTTCTTTAGGGGGCTTTTTAACCTGTCTTTCCCCCTTCTTAGCTGGACAAATAGGGGGCCTTTTCCCTCTATCGCCCCACCCTTGACCTGCACCTTGACCTCTTGCTGGCTCCTGATGAGTGCTTCCGTGTCTTAACCCCCTTCTGTCAACGTTAGGTTTCACTTTGATGGGCCTTTTCTTGAAATGCTCCCCTTTCGCATCGCGTGCCGTTTACTTTCCTTTTTTTGATTTCGGGCTTCACTTTCCTGCTGTTTTTCCTCTTCCCCGAGGGAAACCTTATCAAACTTCGGTGAATGCCCGCCCCTATTTCCCGGCCTTCCCCCCTCTTGAGCGACTTTTTTAGGATCATTCCTCCCCGCAAAGGCCTCGCCCTCCTAATGGGTGGATCTCTTTTCGATACGCTTCCTTACCCCCCCCATGTTCCCCCTCTCTTTTTCTTTGCAACAGAGCGGTTTCATCTGATCGGAGCCCTTTTTCTCGGATGATTTTTTTTTCCACTACTTCCCTTCATCCTCCCCTATTTCGCGTGTTTTTGGTCAACCCCCCCCGATTTGCGTTCTCCTCCCCCCCCCCCTGTGGCGACCCCGGTCCACTTCGTGAGACGGTCCGATTTCCCCCGAGTTTTTTCAAAAAAAGTCACCTCATGTTCAAGGGACCTTTCGCTCCGCCGTTTGTCGATCCCGGGTGTTGTTTATTGTGGGTTTCCCCGCGATCCCGCAACTTTCACTCCTTTTCCCTTTCCCCAAGTTTTCCGCCGTGCCTTTCTTTCGCAGATTTACGTAAGGCTTCCGGAATGGGGTCTGTGCGGCGGACCATTTGTTTTGCTCCTGAGGCGTTCTCGTCACCTCCTTTTTTTCGAACCTTTTCTTGGGGGGGCCCGCGATTAGTTTCCGTTTTTTTTTTTTTTTCCCCTTTTTTCGAAATAGTTTTTCTTCCCCCTGTTGGTTCCGCCGCTCGCTAATTTGCTTTTTTCTTCTTTTCGTGTTTGCTTTTGCTTCCCCGGGCCCCTTTTCTGCAGCCCTTGCAATAGTCGTCCGGGCCGCGCGGCCCTCCAGTCTGTAGGTCCCTTTTAGTGCAGGTTTCAGCTTTTCTCTCCTCAACAGTTGTAAAGCATATCGCTCAGACAACCCTTTTTTGCAGCTTCATTTGACTTTTTGCCCTATGTGAACCTATTCCTTCAGACCCTCCCATCCTCTTTCCGAGCTTTTTGCATTCCGGACCCCCAATGGAAGCTTTTGCCCCCTCCCTGCAAAGGTCGAGTCAGTTTTCCCTCCCCGCATCGTTCTCGAGACTTCCGAGCGCGATTGTCCCCTCTTTTTTCCGATTCTGGATAGTCAGGTCTTTTGAGGGCCCCCCCTTCTGTAATCCTTCGCCCCCCCCTGGCAGGGCCCCAACTTCCCACGATGTCTCTTTCAGTGGCGGTTCTTGGGCGGCGATGAGGGCCTTATTTTTCCCTCTTTTTTTTCCCCCCTTGATCGAAATTCTTTTCGCCCCCCCCAACGCGCCCCCCGGGGCCTTTTCTTTCTTTTTTTTCGTACCCCCCTCCCTCCGGTTAAGCGATTTTTTTGCCCCTCCCAGGCCTGAATAGGCGAACCGCTTTCAGGAAATTTTCTCTCCGACAGTCTCCCCGAATTTTCTATGGTGCGTTTGCATAGGCGATGAGCTTTACGTTGCCTCCTCCCCCGCCAGAACTCATATGGCCCTCTCTTATTTCCCTTTGAGACAAGCTCTTTCTCCAAGATGCTGCTTATCTGTTTTTTGCTGTCGGTCTCGGCCGGCGTTTTCCTGGGCAGCATTCCCTTTGCCCGTGGATGTTCTTTTTTCGCCCCCATCGTCTTCCGTACTCCCCCTCTTCGACTTTTCCTTGGAAGCTGTTTCGTGGTTCCTTGAATCAACAGTCAACCTCGTTGAGGCTTTTCCCCCCCCTTTGCGCGATTTCGCTTCGCAGTCTCCTCTTCCTGAGAGCTCGAAGAAGAGTATCATTTAGGTCACAGTTTTTTTCCTTGCTAATTCCTTTCCTCAGTGGGTTTGGCGCCCTCGAGTTCCCCTTTTGGCTGCCCCCCCCCCCGCGGATAAGATATTGCACGGAGGCACGTCGGCGTTTTTGATTGTCCCCCCCTCAAACGCTCGGCGAGCCGCTTCCTTGCTAGAGGGGCCCCAGAAGTAAATTGTGTGGGTCGACCCCCCAGTCGAGATCTCTTTTTTCATTACTTTTTATTTCGATACGGTAATGTGCGCCTTTCCCCCTTCCTGGATTCTTTGATGAGAGATTTACCTTCTGTCCGTCCCCCCTTTTTTTTCCCTTGTTAGTACGCCGGGAATCCTTCAATGGGTTCCCTTTCCGCCCTTATCCTTTCTGGCTCACCGGCCCGGTCGCAAACCTTTTTCTCTCAACCTATTTCTGGAAAACTCGTTCGCTTCGACTCCCTTCGGATCGCTTCCTAGACGAAGCGGCCCCCCTTTGCGGACGACGTGCCCTTGCGCCTTGCTTCTTTTTTTTCTAAACCTTTGTAGTGATGCCTTTTTCCCCTTAATGTTTTCGGGCGCACAAAAATCCGTCTTTCCCTGGCCCCTTCGCCGAGCTTGGCGGGAGTTTCCTTTTTCTCCCCACTCTTTCTTTCGAATGTGCACCCCAAAAGGTTTACATACCTTCTCCGCGGATTGAACCCTTCGTTTGGGGTCCACGTTGACCTGTTCTCCCTTCGCTTTTCCTCAGGCCCCCCCTTTTTTTTCTCATACTTTTTTCAAGACGACCATTTTCTTTTTGACGGTGCCCCTCTTCTTTGAACGTCCGGGTCCTGGACCTCTTGGTACCCTTTTTTGATCCATGCGATTCATCTTGAGCAGTGATTCCCCCTTGTTATAGCGTTGGCTGACTCGTCTCGACCGATCCCTGATTCACGGGACACATTCTCGAAAAGAGGCGTTCTCCTAGTAATTCTTTCCCCTCGTTTAGGTTGGTCCCCAGATCCCTTCCTCTTTTATCCAGAGAACGTTGTCGTGTTATCGATGATGTTTTTTCTTTCGACCCAGTTTCCCCGTTCCTTCCGGGGTCGTTTTTCCCCATTTAAACCCCCTCAAAGAAGGTCCGAGGGCTCTGCTGAAGCTTACTGCTTTCGTCCCCCATTATTCTTCTCAGGATGTAACCCCCGCCTCATGGCTTCTCTGAGACACTCCTTTCCTGCGTTCAAAAGTTTCCTCTGGGAGAGAAATGGAGGGCTCTTTCTTCGGGTGCCCGTTTTGTTTCTTAGAAACCCACCGGCTATTGATTGATGACCTCTCTCTCTCTTCCCTCGAGATCCACTCTCTCCGGCCAGCGACCCCCCTTTGTTTTTTAATGTGGCCCCCTCTACTCTCAGGTTGATCGTTTCCTTGTCTCGCTTTTCCTTGACCTTCTCCGTCGAGGACTAGATGCGCTTTGGCCGACGACCCCTTTTCCCATTGCCCTCTTGCCAGCGCTTCGTGCTCCCTCTGCAATCCTCCTCCCTCTTGCCCTCTGGGTACACGTCGTCTGCAGAGACCCTCTGCCCCCCCTCTTCATTCTCCCATCCCCCCAACTCTTTTTTCTCCGTAGAAGATGACTTCTCCCGTGACCCCTTGTGACTTTTCCCTTTTTCGAGTTTCCCGTCTCGCGGCCGGCAGGTCCGACGGGGCGTGTCCTTTTCTTTGTCCCTTCTTCCTTTTGTTGGAGTCGTGACTACGAGCAGGCGCCCCCCCTGGAGTGCCTCTGCAGACGCGGTGCGTCCTAGATTAGCCTTTTTGCTGAGCTTGGGGTTCTTTTTTCCACTTTGCCGCACTCCCCGGTCCTTGATTCCCTTTTCCCTTTTTTTTTCGCAGGTTGTATTTTTGGATCGTCGATTGCCGAGTTCGCGCGCGCCCCTTCCCAATTTTCTCGCCTAAACCTCACGAATTCCCCTCCTCCCTCTTTGCTGTCGGAGCTAGACGGCCTTTTGCCGGTTCTCTTTCCTTTGTATTTCGTGCCCGTCGGTCTCCGGGCGCCCCCCGATGAGCCCCCCCTTGCAGGTATTGTTCAGGTTCTTAGGAGGGCGCCTCTGCCACCCTCCCCCTCCGTCCCCTCCCGTCCTTCTTGCCTTTTCTAGCCTGGTTGCCACCCCCGCCGCGCCGGACTTCCCAGGGCGTTTTTCCTTTTCTTTTTCTTTTTTTTTTCGAAACTCTTCGGAAAGCTTTTCAGCCCCTTGATCTTTTTTTTTTTTGCGCTTCTAGGCAGATAGAACTCCTTTGAATTTTTTTTCTCTTTCAGGAGGACTGTCTCTTATGATCCCTCAACCTTTTTGTAGAAGATATGAGTTGCTTTCCCACTCCTCGCCCCGCATTGGTAAATGACCTCTTTTGAGGTTCTATGGCTCCAAATATCTATATTTTTTTTCCGTTGTTCTTGTTCGGACAAGGCCTATCAATCCTCCGGCCCAGGGCCTTCTCAAGCTGTACAAGCACCCTGATTTTTGCGGAGTCCGAAGACCTTCCCCTTCCTATAGTGTAGTCTCCGCTTAGGTTTTCCAGGTCTTTTCCCTTCTGCCTTTCTTGTCTTCCCTCCGATTAAAGAATGAGATATTTACGAGCGTTTATTCCCATTTTTTTTTTGCGCCGCTCAATCTCCTTCCCAAGAGACTTGCCTTGAAGAAACCCTGTCCTAACGGATTTCTCTAGATCCCCCCCAGGTCCCTTCCTTTTCTCCGAAAACTTTTTGCCTTCCCATCGTCGTCGTTTTTTTGAGGAGTCTGGACCTTGACTTCCTAACCCCTTTTTTTTCCCTCTTCCCCAGGGAATTTCTCCATAGACATGCTTTATAAGACCCGCTTGCCTGTTTTAGTCCTCCCCCCTGACCCCCCATGTGGCCTCCTGGAAAGGTGCCCTTGATCAGTTTGTGGCTCTCGGGCGTTCTTTTTTTTTTAAAGCCCTTTTTTTTTTTTCGCCCTTCCCTTTTTTTTTTTCCCGTCGTGTCTGTTTTAAAAAGGTTGTCTTTGTTGGGCGGACGAGAACTAGGTTCGAACTCTCCTTCCAAACCCCTTCTTCCCTAGAAATTTTCCCCTTCCCCCTCCCTTGGTCGAACGGCTTTTGCGTCTTCTCCTCCGCCTTTTTTCCCCCGGAGAGTCCGGTCTTGGTCGCGTTCCATTCCGGGCCCAAGGTTTCTTTCTTGCTCGTCCTTTCCCCTCCCCCCCCCCACTGTTTATAACCCCTTTTCCTCGCGGTCGTAAACCTGGGGCGACATCGGACTTCGTTTGGACCTTTAGCGAACTAGAACTCCAGTCCCTCGTTCTTCGATCATTGAATAGGAAGCTAGGCGGTGGGCCTTTTTTTTAGGCGGGACGAGGGGAGTTAATGAGCCGTTCCACCCCCGCCTGGTTCCCCTCTTTTGAGCAGAGCTGCCCCCCCAAGGAGAGTTTTTTTCTTTCTCCCAACTTCTTTTTTTGGGAAGGCCAGAGCATAGTTTCCCGAGACAGGGAATTCCGGCTCCCGCCGGATTTCTGAAGGTCGCCCCCTTTCAAACTCCCCTTCGGCACCCTTTCACCCTGAGATTGTCGCGGCCGACCATGCAAAAGCGTTCTCTTCTGATCCCGTTCCTGAAGGGCTTTCCTCCGCTCATTCATCTCATGACCCCCCTTTTCGGTCAGACCCTCTTCCCAAGGACAAATCGGGCTGGCCGCCTATTTCGCCAAGTTGGCATCCGCTGTTCGATTGAAGGTCTTTTGGCTTCTCGAGTTAGCCCAGTTCGTCTTCAAGTCCCCCCCCGTTTTTAAACGCCCGTTTTGATGGCCTGCGCCCCGGGCGCAGCAACTCTGGGTTTTTTTTTTTCGTCCTGCCGGCCCCTCTTTTTTCGAGTCGTGAGCCGCCCACCTCACTCTTGAGAACACGTAATTCAACGGCTCCTTTTTGTTGATCCCTTTGCGGCATTTTTCGTCTTCTCTGCGAGGACCACGTTTTATGTCACAGCCGCTTTCCTAGATCTGATTTCTCTGGGTTCTTATTCCAAGAGCTCTCCCCTGTTCGACGCCTAGGCACGACGTGGGATCCCTTGATACTGAGATCAGTGCCTTCCATTACGATTCCCCCAAGGCCTACCGATTTTTCTTTTTCGGCCATACGTTGGTCACGCCCCTTTCACCTTTTTCTCGCCCCCTTTTTCGGGGGGTATATCGAGACTTTTTTTTTTTGGGTTCCACTTTTTCTCAGTCCAGATCTTTTCCCGTGCCCAACGCCTTCTTTCCCCAGGAACGCTCCTTTTCTTTTTTTTTGGTCCGACAATGCTTCGAGGCCCCGGGTGTTGTTGCAAACGCTACCCGGCCACCCCAAACCCTTGGGAAAATTTTACCCTCTTGAAAGCCCCCCGCCCCCCTTGGTCAAGGGCCCCTTGATCTAGCGCCTGTCGCAGTGCAGTAGTACGTTGCGGGATTTTTTGGAGAGGGTGCCGGGCGGCGCAAGAGCGATCCCGCAATCACGAGCTCCAGGTTCGAAATGGGGGCGGATACGTTCCCTTTGTTCCGTCTGTGTCCCTGCTGCGTTATATGAATTCTTGAGTTTCGCTTCCCCTCTTCCCCCCCCTTTGCTGTCCGCCTTCCCCCGAGGTCACTTTTCATAGTTCGTGCTCCCCCCGTTGCGACTCAAACGGGCTAGCCTTTCCCTTCTGGGGGCGCGGGTCCGCAATGCTGATGTGTTGCCTTGCGGAAGGCTCCTGTAGCCCGGAACCTTTGCTCTCCATCCCCTCCTTGAACCGGCGCAGCCCCCTCTCCCGGATTTTTTGTCAACTCTCGGTCCCTTTTTCCCGAATTGCCTTCGGCCCGTTTTTTCTTACAATCCCAAAAACTTTATTCCCGTTTTTCCCCCGCGCGAACTGTGGCAGTCGCCCCCACACCACTGGATTCTTTCTGCCTTGAGGGTCTGTTGGAGTCCTGCTTCCTGAAGCCTTTTTCCC
>Ga0179591_1331218_pt1 | contig 10927 bp, 17 predicted proteins | sample CZOMad2_1_08_16f_FD_182891 | JGI IMG/M metagenome (GOLD analysis project Ga0179591, IMG submission 182891) | Vadose zone soil fungal communities from Angelo Coast Range Reserve, California, USA - CZOMad2_1_08_16fungal (PacBio error correction) | ecosystem: Environmental > Terrestrial > Soil >... | reverse complement strand
CTTGAATGTTAATAAAATTAGTTCTTTCCCCAGCTCAAGGTTTTTCCCCTTTTCATGTGATTTCTCCTTTTTTCCCAAACCATAAAAACACAGTTTCCCCCCTCGTCCAGCCCCTCCCACAGGACCAATTTCTCCTTCAACTAATTGGGGTCCGGAATTCTTCCCATCTCTGCGTTGTGGTGATGGTATTCAATTCACCCCCCCCAACTCTTTAAGGCCTCCCCAACTCACAACTGTCTCAGCCAAAGTGCATGGCATTTGTTACTGGAAGAATGAGTCTTTTTTTTCCTTTTTCTCCAAATGAAGTATGACCCCCCCATCCCCCCTTTGTTTTCCAATTTCCCCCCGTACACTACCGCCTTTGTTTGACCGTGTTAAGACGAAGTGGGATTCTTACCCAACCTTTCTTTTGATAACTTGACTGTTGTTCGAGTAAGGCGTACTTGCCTCCCCCCCATTCAAGTACTGGAACACATCCTTCTTTTTTTTTCTTTAGCTATTACCCGTATTTTGGCTCAAATCACAGAGGGTGTTCCGGCCTCTTTTACGTCTTGTTCTTTCTTTTTCGTGGCCCCAAAACAAAATTATCTTCGTGAAGTCACTTGAAAACCCTTCCTTTTTTTTTATTTCTCAGGTCCACTGGCTTCGAAAAGAAATAGCCAGTTCTGAAGTTTAACACTTTTCCCTCTGTTGAAAAGTAATTTCTTAACTGTCTTTCCTTTTAACCCCACCTTGCCCCAAGAAGAGTTTAGATTTTTTCTTTTCCCATTGCCTGGCCCCCGTCAAGATTCGGATAGTATCTTGATGAAGACACAACACCCCAACTTCTCTCCCCCCCTTTTCAGCACGAGTTTAACCCAGGATTTTTTCACCCCCCTTAACTTCCTCGTTTTTCCCATGAGAATGAAGTGGTCAAAAAGTGTATTCCTTTCTTTTCCCCACACCAAACCGTTTCTCTGAAAACCAAGAATATTAACCACTTTCATTTTCCTTCCCCAAAAATTACCCTACCCCCCTTCTTTTTTTTTGATAAGTGTTTGTCCCCTTGTGTTCCCGCAATACCCCCCGATTTGCTTATACGTGAAAGGATCTTTCCTCGCTCCCCCTCTTTCTTTCTCTCCTCGGGAGGTAGAGCATGGGTTCCCCGACCTTTTTTCTGAATCAAAAGTTTTTTCCTCCTTTGAGTTCCCCCCCAACCAGGCCCCCGAATCCTTGTTTTCCACCTTTCCCACATGCCCCTCCAGGATTTACCTCAACGTCTCTATCACAAGAAAACCTTTTTCCCCCCCCATTTCCTCAAGAAGGGATTGTTTCTTTCCCACAATTAGTATAATTTCTCCTTTAAGTCTGGCAGCGGGTTTTTGCACCTTGTCCCGTCAGACATTTTCCCCGTGAAGAGTTAAGTGTTTGGTCACAAAATTGTCTTTCTCAGGTTCTTTTTTTTGACTTCATTTTTGTGGTAAGCATTTTCTTTTTAACCCCCTACAGGACCCCATTTACATTTTTTTGTCTTTCTTTCTTTTTCTGACCGCCTTTTGCCTCTTCTCTCAAGGCCTGGTAATAATATACGATTCTCCCCCCCCTTTGGAACCCCCATTTTTGTAAAACACCCCTTTTTCTGCTGGGTGTCCCTTTGTCCAGGTGTACCCGGTCCAAACACAGGGGCTTTCGGCCTCTCCACCTTGTTTAGCTCAGATTTTATTCGCCCCTCTCCCCCCCCCCCTCTCCCTTCCCCTTTTTTCTCTGCTTCTCTTTGTTCATTTTGCACGGTTCCGGTCCAGAAACAATAAGATGGCCTTTGTTCCTCCTTTCTCCCTTTTTCACAACTATGTAGATTCTAATCCAACTCCCCCCAGTTTTTCTTTTTACTTAGGAGCTTTTTTTTCCCCCCCGGGAACTCTCGCCCCTCTGAAGTACCTCATCTCAAAGAGGTCAAAAGTGATAGTTTGCTTTAATATTTCTCTTCTCTATATATTTTCTTTTACCTTTATTATTGAAGTAAAGAAGTTCCACATGGTGGTATGTTGTTTGTGTTTTCCCCCGGGTCTCTCATTCGTAATTTCATGAGGTATGTGATAGTTCCCCCCGTACTGACACCCATATAGAGTTGAATAAGGCTAGGTCGCTATGCGCCCCCTCCCCCCCCATTCCATGTGAACTTTGGAGAGGAGAGACTTCCTCCCGTTTTGTTTGTCTATGCTCTAAAAATCATTTGTTCGGCCTCTCTCTGCAGTTTCCCTTCTCTCCCGAAAGCTTGTCCGTAGGTAAGGTCGCCCCCAGTTGCATATTCGTCCTTCCTTTTCATCCTTTCCCCCCCACAAACGTGTTCCTGTATTTCCCCCTATCCCTTTCCCGTTAAACTTATGATCAAATTCCCCCCTTCCCTACACCCTCCTCACTCTTTTTTCATTGAGATCGGAAAGCGGGCTTCAATCTTTTCCTCCTTGTTTACAACTCTTCTGCTTCCCCTCCCCGGTAAAGAATAGGACTTGTGCTCTATAGAAAACTCTTCCCTCAACTGGTTTTTTGGACCTTCCAACCATTCTTATTGGCCCCTTGTTAAAAATGATGTGAGCACCATTATCAGCTCTGGCCCCCTTTTTGATTTCTAAGTTTGTGTTAGTTTAGATCGGAAAAATCCCTCGTTTTTTTTCCTTTGGAACCCCTTTGTGTTCCAGTGTACACCGACCCCCCGATTAGAAAAGAATGGGCTGGTTTCCCATTGTTTTCCAAATTGTTGCTGATTTTTTATTTCTCCGTATGCATCTGTCAAGGTTCCCCCACCACAACATCCCCCTCCCTCCAAATCTTTTAGGAAAGAGATTTTAAACAGCCCCGTTTCTTCACACCCTCGTTTGCCTAAGCTTCGCCCCTCCCCGTTTGACCCCCCACACCCCTAATCGTATTTCTTTTTCGTCAGATCGAATCCGTTTTCCCCTAACGATCCCAAGATTTCTCCCCTTACCCCTTTCCCCCTACTTCTAACTTTCCCTACTGTTACACTTTTCAATTTCTTTTTTTTTAGAAAGGCGAATTCCAGCGTTTTTAGGAGGGTGCATTTTTCCCCCCCCTGCAGTGCTTTTCTTTTCTTTGTTTTTCCCCCCAAAGAAAGAATACAATTTTTCCAGTCATGTTCCTCCCCCGATCTTGTTTTCACCATGATTGGAGATCCCGTCTCTCCCAGAAACTTTCCCCCCCCTCTCCGGATTTTCTTTTTCCACCCTAAGAGCAAATTCTTTTATTTAGGACACACCTTTTCTGACAAGGAGATCACCCTGACCTGAATCTCGGTCGTGGTTTTTGTGTGTTGTTGGTTTTTTTTTTTTTTTTGGATACAATTTTCTTACCCTGTTTTTATCAGGCTGTTTTTCTCAAACTTCGTTGTTGTATTTCTTCTTCCCTTTTCCCATCCCGTTAGTTGGTTTATCACCACTCTTTCCCATTTTGTTTTATCCCCCCTTTTAGCCCCTTGGATTCCTCTTCACAATTTCCTCTCTTTTCAGTGCTCGGTTTTGTGGAAACGACATCTTCTCACTTCCTCTCGCAACAAGGAACACCCTCTGGATAGTCTTTACCGAATGTAGTGAGTCGGTGACGAAACTTCGCCAAATCGTCTTGTCCTTGTGTAAGACTAAGTACGGCTTGGGCATTCTTTTCTCCATGCCAAGGGCTTATCTTTTTAAAAAGGAGACTCTTTTTTCCTTTGGGGACCCCAACGGTTCACGACCCCTTTTGGGAACATAACCTTCCGATTTTATTTCCAATGTGAATGAAAAATACTTTCATTGTAATTCTCCCCCCTCACGTTTTCGTCCTCCCGCCCCCCTCCCATGTGTTCCCCCCCTTTCTGCGGAGCTGGATGTTTCTGGGGATGTCTCTTCAAAGGAAGAAATCTCAAAAGTTTTGATTTCCCCCCCCCCCCTCACGTTCGCAGCATGCACACCCTGCGATTTTTTTAACTCACGTGACCTTCACCCCCCCTTCTTTTTGTTTGTCCTGGGGTCAGGCCACACTGTTTTTTTTCTCTTTCTCTCGGACCCTGTTTTTTCTTTCCCCACCGTGCACAAACTACCCCTCAGCTCTTCCCACATTAATTGTGGGGTACCTTTCTGCTGACTTTCGTTGGTTTGGCATTGAAAGTTTTTTCAAACCCCTGCCTATTCTAGTCTGTTAAGGACTCCAACCCCAAGGCTTGGCCCTGTCCGGTTCCCTTTGTCCGGCTACAATAAGGGGGCCAGAGTTGTTTTTTAATGGGGAGTTTTTCCCCTTTCCCCTCCGACATGACCCTCCCTGATATTTTAACTGTTGTTACCTCAATTTCTCTTCATACTCTTCTCTCTTTTCGGTCCATACTTTTTCTGTGTTTGTTTCTCTCTCTTATCTCGTAATCTCCAAAGGTGCCCCCCCTCCATTTTTACAAGGATTAGTTAATGACTCTCTTGTTAAAACCCAATAAAAAAGGAACCTCTTTTACCCTCCATCAAAACCTTTGGCACCCGTTAGGAATTTTTTTAGTGACCGGGAATGCCTCTCATTTTTTGCCTTATGAAACCCAAAAACACCCCCCGATGTTCAGCCCCTTCCCCACTACTTCCTTTTGACACACCCCCTTTGCCATTGCAGGTGTCATTTTCCCCTTCTTCTGTCATCGTTTTTTTCCGTTTCTACCCCGTTTGCCGTTCTCTCTCCTCAGTTGTGCAGGAAACACATCACCCCAAAGAATTGTTTTTCCTTCCCCTTTAACTTTTACTCCCCTGCATTGTTTTGCGTCTTTTTTTCTTTTTCCGTCAACCTGATTTTAAGCTCAGAACTGGGCAGTTTGTAATTTCCTCCCTCCCCCCCAGCACTCTTCCAAGTACGTCTCGACCCCCTTCTTTTTTTTAAGGTCCCTTTTCCCACCAACAATCCCTCTTTTTTTTTTCCTTACCATTTGAAAAAAGAGATTTTAGGTTGGAATTTTTTACTCTTTGTCCACGACACACCAACCCCGCCCTTTTTTGCTATAGATGGAACAAGCATTTCTCCTTTTCCTTCCCTCCCCCCTCCCACCGTCTGCTTTTCGACCCCCTTTTTCCCGATATGGAAATTTTTTTTTCCCCTTATTAGTCTTGAAAAATACAGGCGTAAAAAGAGTTACTCTTTTCCTTCCCCTTCATCTCGGCAAGTTAGGACACTCTTTTCCTGATCCCCCCCTTTCCTGACCCCCCAGACCCCCTTCAGCCACGATTTTACAGTGTACTAAAAGAAAACCCCCTTTCCCCTTTTTTCTCCCTAGGACCATCAGGCTGGCCCCCCATTTTTTCTTTCCAGTGATTTTCTTTTTTTCCTATCCCCCCAATGTTTCTCCCCCCAAAGGTCCTTCCATGGTTAAACTAAGGATATTAAACCTACATATTCTTATTCGTTGGAGGGTCCGAAACTTTGTTTCCCTTTTTTTCGACCCCACCAGATTGATACTACTTCCAGGCGACTGCCTCCCCCCCTCTTGGGTTCGAGAAGAGCGTTATAGAACCCTTTTTGTTCCCGCCCCTTACCGTTATGACTAAACGCCTTTCTCCCCCCCCTTTATCCCTTTATGTAACCCCCCCGCACGACCATTCCCTGCACTTTTTCACCATTAGGGCCTCCCTTTCAATTCTTCCTCTCGTCCTCTATCGCCGTTCCCCAAAGAGACCGCACAAAAGGGTGAAGACCCGACAGCTCTGTTCTCTCGTACAGACTGGTCTAAGTTCTTTTTCTTCTTTGTTTTTGATTTTACGGATGGTACACTCAGGTTTTTAACTTTTTTCAATCCCATTTTTTTTCCCCCTTTATTTTTTTTACAAAAGGTTTCCTTTTTCCTTGGGTACCCCCCGTGTTCTTTTCCCCCCTTTTCCCAAGTTTCCCCGGAGAGATTCTGGATTCTTTGTTTTGTGTCTGGCCCTCCTTTTCATCAGGCGTAACTCCGACCAACCCGTCATTCAACTTTTTTTTTCACCTTTCAACCCCCAGCTGATTCTTTTTTTCTCTTTGTCCCCCGGTGCTAAAGGACCAAAACGGGTCTTTTCTGACCCCGCGTCACAACTTGTGAATTTTATTTCATCTTTTATGCGAAATATCCACACACCTTCATCCCTTTACCAATGACTTTGTCTCCCCCCCCCCCTTCCCCCACAGTTGCGTCAGAAAATCATCTGTTTTTCAAAAGACGGATTGTTAAAAAGAGGTAGACTTCGACTCTCCCACCCCTTCTGTTTTCCCTTCTGGATTAGGCCTTCTTCATAACACCGAAAACTTCGAGAAAATGCCTGTTTCTCCTTCCCCCCCTCTTTATTTCTTTTTCCTTACTATCCATTTAGCATAAGTGACTCGGAAGTCTTTTTTTTTCCTCTTCCCTGCCCCCCTTTTATTGTGGCCTCTAGTTCATGTTAAGTCCCCCCCTCAGTGCTGTTTTTTTCTTTCACGTATGCCTCGCGTTTCTGCAAGTTTTCCCTTGTACGGGTCGATAGAGAATCTAAAAACACTGCAAGTTTTCTTTGTTACTTTTCCTTTCTTTCCTCTTTTTTTGTATCGAGATAACCCCCCCTCCTGGGCCTTTTTCTGGTCCCTCTTCCCGTCCCTCGTCTCATTCCTCCAATAGATGAAGGAGTAGTTGTCTCCCCTCCCTAGAGGTTCATTCGCACTACTCATTTTCACAAAACCTCCCCCAGTTTTTCCCTCTGATCAACGGCAACGTTTTTTCATAAAATGCTCCCCTCTCATAAAATATTCCCCCCCCTCCTAAACTAGTGTGCATTAGATCTGGAATTCCCTCGCTATTCTTTTTTTTTTATCCCCAAATAGCTTACCCTAAAGGTAAAAATCCCTACTTTTTTAGATGATGTCCTCTAACCCCCCCCCTAAACGAGGTTTTTTGAAACCCAGCACCACATATTCTTTGTACGTCCCTTCCACTGTTTCTTTTCCGCCCACAATCGAATCAGCTCTTGGACCTGTATTTTTTTTCTGATTTTTTTTTTTTAGTTTCGTCCCCACTTGAGACTTCATTTTTCGCGTCCTCCAGTACCCCACGGGGTGGGGGACGTGAACTTTAGCCACCCCCCCACTCTACAGAAGTTTTGGGTAGGGGTTTTTTGTCCCCCATTTTACGACCCTTTCTTCTCGGGTCTGAACGAGTCGTTCCATCACCCCAAAAATGATCCTCAACCCCCCTGTTCTTTCCTTGCCGGTCGGTTAAACATTACGTCTTCCCCCTTCCCGCCCCCTTTGAATTTCAACACCTCCACTCCTCTCCTCCCCCCCCTTCCATCCCTTTCCCTCCCCTCCCCACCAAACACCTCCCTTTTTGACACCCCCAACTTTAATTAGTAAATACCACGTGTCCTCCTTTCGAACCGTTTTTGAAACCCCCCAACAAACCAGATCACTCCCCCCTCATTACCCTTCTAACCTTAATAATAAAATCATATCTTGAGGTAGGTCTTTCCCTTCTTTCCCCTTTTTCTTTGTTTTATGCCGTTTTTTTTGACGGAGCGCTGATTTTTCCTAATTTTTGCAAAAAGTCCTTTTCGGGCTTGGTTTTTGAACCTAACACCTCCTTCCCTTTTTTCCCCATTTGGGAGTTATCATGCGATTCAACGATAGAAATGATCTAACTCCCTCTTCCTCCCAACTTTTTTTCTTTTAAAGGTTGCGTCCTTTTAACTTGTCTCTTCACCCCTCGGCTCCCACTCTGGCCCGTTACCCCAATGTTCGCCGGAGACCCTCTTAATAACATCTTTTTACAATGTGTATGACAAGTTATTAGTTTTTCACTTCGTCCGGCTGTTTTCTCTACCCTTGTTTGATTCTTTCCCCCCCCTTCCCTTATAACTGTCCGCCCTGCCAGTTGAACTAGTTATCCCCCCCTAGAAACGTGTTTTTTCTTTTTTATCTTTTGGTACTTAAACCAACTATGTTTGCTGAAACTTTTCTCTTTTTTCATTTGGAGGGGCATGCTGTGTCCTTCCCCCTTCTTCCTCTCTCTCCGCTCGAGTTAAGAAAAAAACCCTTTCTTTCCTTGTTTTACCCCTTCCTGGTGAGAAACTCCTTTAGTGCACTTTCCTCTCAATCCAGCTTTTGCCTATTTTTCCTTTTTTCTTTCCTATTCTTCTTAGAGTCCAAAGGCTTTTTATTGTGGGTCTTTTGTTCCCCTCGCCCCCGAAGAAAGTTGTTCACTCCTCCCCCTTTTTTTCAAATTTTTTAAATGTCCTGAAAAAAAATCGTGAGATATTCAACCCTCCCGTTTCTTATCTCACCCCCCCTCTTTCCCCTTTCTGTTGCTATCGCAGGATGGTGCGGCTTTCCGCACCCCCCCTCAGCAAAGTGCCCCCCGTTTCGTCTAAAGACGTCCCAAAAATGCCGATTGTGTAGACTTTTCCCTGACCAAAACCCCTCCCTTTCTTGTCGTACTGTTCATTCCATTCTCTCTCATCGTTTGTATGCCCTCCAACCCAAAGATCACATCATGATGATTGCAATCTTTTTCACACCTGCAATTTTTTGTGTCCCCTGGTTGACGTTGGTTATTGGTTTGATGATCGTGGGGATTCATCTTCCCCAATTTTTGCACCCCCCCCCCTAGAGGATGAGCGTTGACTCCAACCCATTGTTTACCATTCCGGTTTTTTGGACCATGAATTTTCTCCCCTGTTTTTGGCTGGTTAACCAGTCACCTCACTTCCTTGCCCCGTCCTCCTTGATAAAGGTTTTCCCGTTGACGCAATTTATGAACCCCCCCTTCCTCAGATATATCTCGCCCATCCAGTTTGTTGTTTTTGTCCTCTTATGTATGTTCATAACCTTCGTGAAGTCCCACGGTACTTCCCATGCTTTTTCCCTTCCTGTTCGGTTCTTTAAACTTAACCCCCCAAAAAAAAACACCCCTCTCCTCATTTTCTCATCCCCAAGCAAGATAGTAACTCTTTGAGCCCTTTTAACACATAATCTTGCATTTTTCATAGTTGATGCATGCCCCCCCCCCCACCAAAAGATTCCCTGATCCCCCTTTAAAAGTGGTTATACGACCCCCCAACCAGGCTTGCTTGTCATCCCCTATTTCCCTCGTTTTTTTTTTTTCCCCTTTTTTCCTCCCCAAACTCGAGATCTTATTTGCCCATGCATGCCACCTACCGACACCCACCAAGAATTGGAAGTAACGGTACTCCTCTTTCCAATCGCTGTTGGCGCGTTCGTCTCCCCTTTGATTTTACTCTAGAACGACTTGGCACGGGCCATCCCGCACCATCCAAGTCTGCCCTCTTTCCACAACATCGGTGCTTCTCCACGTGATTTTCCTTTCCAATCAATCACCTTTCCTTCCCTCCCACGCTTTTTTTACTGATTTGCGGGATTCGTGACAAAGTTAGATTTCGTCTTTTCGTTGTCCCCCCCCTCCCCCATCGCCTTTCTATTTTCGAATCTTTTCCTTGCCATTCTTTGCCGACATCGAGCACTTGAAGGTCTCTGACACAATGTGACACTCGGATTGGGCATCTTATTTCTTACCAGGGAAACCCCCGGCGTACATCCGGGACGTGCGCTTTTGGCTGGCCCTCTATCGGGCTCGTTTAGTCGTTTCTGCCCCCAAAGGGACGAACCCTCCCCTCAGATCAATTCTGCCCCCCGCTGACCCCCCGGTCCCCCCCCCCCCCTAAAACAAACACCTTTAACCTTCATAGGGTGTATAACTGCCACTGCAGTGCTGTCAACCACAGGTCTTCCGGAATGTACCTCTACCCAAACCCGTTGATTCGACCCCCCCCCCCCCCCATCAGGACTGAAGCCCCCATCCGCCCTAATTAAAAACATTTTACCCTCAAGATTCCCTTTTTTTCGGCTTGCTTCCCCCTGTGTCTCAACCCGGTGTGTCACCTCTTCCGGCTCCGGTCCTTTTTATCTCCGGACTGTTTCTGGAGTCAAAATCAGGTTCTCCCCTTCCCTGATTAACTCCAGTTCATCCCCAATTATTATAATGGTTCCCCTGCATCCCCTTTCCAGGCCATTTTCCCTTCGCTCACTCCCGGCTTTCTCTTCTCCCTGTCTATATGAGGTCCCCAATGACCCCATTTTTCCCGTGGCAAGAAATTATATTTCTTTTAATTACAGTAGATAGTATATGAGTATTTTTTCGTTTTTTTAATTTCACCGTTTTTCGATTGCTTTTTCTCTGAAAATTCCGAACTTAAATTTCCCCCACGGTATGGTCGGACGGTCTCTCCATTTCTCAGAGTTTTCACGTGTCTTTTTTTTTTCCACCAAAACTGGCCCAAACCGATTTTTTGGATCTGTGGTTTTTTGTATGTCACTCCCATTTTAGATGAGATACTAGCAACTAATATCCGATTTATTCTCCCCAATGAACCCTTACCCCCCCCACCTTTCTCTTTGGTGTGCTAATCTTTCAGGTGGCCCACAAACACCGGTATTTCCTTCCCTGCGAAACTCTGCTTATGCTCCGCTTCCCCTGGACACTCCCTTCGAATCACCACCGCAGTTCTTTTCCGATTTGTTGCTCCTGGTTGTCACAGTGTGACAAATACTTTGTGTTCCAAACCCACCGTTGACACATAGTCTCTTCCATCAATCCCCCCAACCTGGATTCCCTTTTTGGATTAAGCAGATTTTCTCCAACCCTATACCGAAATAACTTCCCTTCCTTTCCTGAAATATCCAGATTCAAACTAGTTTTTTCTTTTTTATTTATTTTCTCTTTTGATTTCTGCATTTACGTTGCTCGGGACGTTATCGCTAAATACTCCCCCCCCACTGGTTTTTTTTTGTGGTCTCCTTCTCGTACCATCTGTGGAGGTGTGCGTTGATCTTCACTTGCGTACGAATGAAATCGAGTTTCTGAATGATGCTCGCATTCGATGACCTCTAAAAAGTGCCCGGGCCCTTTTTTTTCTCT
>Ga0179591_1255697_pt1 | contig 10927 bp, 7 predicted proteins | sample CZOMad2_1_08_16f_FD_182891 | JGI IMG/M metagenome (GOLD analysis project Ga0179591, IMG submission 182891) | Vadose zone soil fungal communities from Angelo Coast Range Reserve, California, USA - CZOMad2_1_08_16fungal (PacBio error correction) | ecosystem: Environmental > Terrestrial > Soil >... | reverse complement strand
TTTGAACCATCGTCACCACGGTTATCCCCCTTTTCGGTTAGTTGTTCAACGCTGCCGGACGTTCCGTCTTGCCTCTCTTTTCGTTTAAGAGTTGCGTCCCCCTCCGGTCTCTCTCTTCAAAAGACAAGTTGATCGAGAAAAGACCTCCTTTTTCAGGTTTTTCTCTTCCCCCCGTTTCTTTTTCCGTAAAAGTTCCATGTCGCCATCAAAACGTACTACATTTTTTTCCTCTTTTTCCAAGAATAGAACGAGGTTCTGTTATTTTAGTGATGCTGGTGGACTTAAGCCCTTTATTTCCGGCGCAATGAGACCCCTTTGATCATCCCTTCTCTCAGTCCAGTCCCGGACGTTGCCGCCGAGTAATATCGTTTTAAAATAGTCCTTTTCCCCCTCTTTCTCCCTTCGTCAAGGGTCCGCACCCCTTCCAGTTGAATAGTAGAAGATACCCGGTCCCACCTCCCCTTCGTTTTTGGGGACAGTAAGATTTCCAGTGGTAGCCCCCCTGTTCATCAGACTTACCAGTTTTTTTTTTCCCCCTTCCTCTAAAGAAGTGAGACCGAACACTGGCCCCCAGGTTCTTCATTCTCTTTCTATCCGTCTCCCTTGACCTGTATAGGTCAGCGGTTCCAACTCTTTTCCCTTCCCGTCCAAGTGGATCCTCGTGTTTGTCGATCCCACTTTTCCGGGCCGCTTTCCCCCCTCCTTTTGTGAAGCTCTTACAGCGTTTTCAGGCGCCTCTCCAGTGTTCCCCTATTCTTTTGACAACTCCTCCCAAAGTTGCCCGTACGTTGAATTTGAATCCTTTTTTCACCTTTGACACGTTCTCCTCCTCACGTCCCCCAACCGCCGGTAGGTATTTTTCCTCCTTATTAGGATGAATTTAAAGTCGTCGGCCGTTATGTCTTCCCTCCCCTACCTGCTTATATTCGTTGGGGTCGAGGGTGACTTTCGAGAATACGGTTGTCTTCCAAGTGAAAAAGTGAACCGCCTCCGTTTCGACTCTTCCCCTCGATTCTTTTTCTTTCCCTCACCTTCTTCCCCACATTGTGAACCGCGAGATCGAAGTTATTTTTCCCTTTGACAGGGTGTTTGTTGTGTAGTTCAACCCTCACCGTCCTCTTTCAATTCATCCCAAACCTTTTCCTAAAAAACTTCATTGTCCGCCACTCTAGAGCGCCGGCTTCGCGTTCTTCTTTCCTTCACGGTAAGTGATATGTTAATCCGAGAGATGGTCGGTGGTTGCGGTTTCCACCGGTTCCTCTTCCCGGTGCTCTCCGTCCCCTGAAAGTGCTGTTCGACGTGATGAGGCTGTCCCCAGAACCGAAGTCGGCACCAGCTTTCTTTTTTCTTTCCTCCTCAGAGCCTTTCGCCGACGTCTACACGACGGTGTAGTCAAAACGTTTACTCCCCTGTGGTCGTCCACTGCTTCTTCCCTCCCCTCCCCTTCCACTTTCTATGAGAAGTCCGCCGGATTACGCCGCGTTATAAAATCGCGTTAATATGCCCCATCTTTTTGATAGTAGGAGGCGATTTGTCCCCAACGTGTAGATCTACTGGTGTCTCCCTTTCCGTTTCACATGTTCCTTCTCTTTTCGATGATCCTCCTCCCTCCTTGAAGTCGGTCCCTGACAGCGCGGGCGCCCGTTCTGATACCGATCCCTTTTCTCCCCACTGTGAAGAAAAGGGAGACTGTGTATTGTAGTTAACAAGTTAAACAGTCACTTCGTTTGGTCGCACCTGGGAACTCCTCCCCTGACAGTGATGCTCTTTTCTTTTTCCGCTCGGCGTTGATGATCACTGTCGGAGTATGTTCGGCGCGCTTTCCCCTTGTCTCACAGTAAAGTCAAAAGTTGTAATTCAAGACGGTGTCGCTCGCTTCTTACCCTTGTCCTTCTCTCCCATTATCTTTTCGCTTAGAGATCCCTCTGTAGTCCTCCCTTTCCTCGCCCGACAGTTGATCGAGAAGCCGCCTACCACTCTTTTTTCTTCCCTTCCATATGAACATTCCGTGTTCACAGTTTGATCTCTCCCTTTTCTAATAAGTGTTGGTTGTTGAGAGACCCTCACCTTTCCTTTTTCAACAGGACCAAAGAGTACCCTTTCCCCCATTCCTTCGTGTTCCCCCCCCTTTCTCCCGCACAAGTGCTTTTTCTCCCCTTGGCGGCCCTGAACGCGCACCTAGTTTTCCCCTTCCTTTCAAAGTGGGACGCGCTTATAGGACACCGAGGGATACGTTTCTTCCGTTTTCTCCCTCCATCAGGCCTGATGCTGACTTCATTCAACGGCCGTCGACCGCGGCGGACTGGGCACTTTTTTTCTTTCCCCATGAAAAGGTGGGCTCCCGGTTGACCGCTACGGTGACCTGTCCAACTGTTCTAGTTTCGGGCACCAACCCCTCCCCTATTCACAGTGAAGGCTTCCCTCTTTATCTTTTATGAAGACTTCACGCGCTTCGATCGGGTCCCCGATGCCTTTTTTTTTCCCCTCCTTCCGGGTGTCCCAGCGATCACACTTTTTTAAAATCGAACCGCGATCACGCTTGGCATCCTTCCCTGTCTACGATGTTATCCCCTTCCCTTCCTCTCTGTTTTGACGATCCCCCTCTTCACAGGCCGGTGGGCGTTGCCCGCCGCCAGTGGCGACTGACTATTTTTTTCCTACAACGGAGTTGGTATCCTTTTTTCGGGAAAATTTCTCTATCACCTTGGCGCCTGCAGCTTTTTTTCGCGTCTCAACCTCTCGTTTTAGAATAAAGTCCCTTCGGAATCGGCAGGGCAACGTTCAACGGCGACGACCTTTTCCTTTTTCCCTGTAAGCCACTCTTAAATCCGCCTTGATCCCCCTTAATAATTCCGACGAGTTGATTTCCTTCCTCTTTGACCCAGCAGGAGTTCCAAGTTTTCCTCCCGGGCCCTGGTTGGTGGTCCCACAAGGTGGGCCCCCCCTCCTAAGGTGAATTCTCCGTTACCGGGCTCCTACCCAGGAACCCCTTTTCTTTTTTTCCCCCTCCTCCCCCCCTTCCGGTGTCCTTCCCCTGGCGGCCGATCGATTTATCAGGCACCTTAGGCAGGAGAGGTTTCCATGGGGAAAGGGGACGGACAGAGCTACGGTGGATCCATCTCCCCGACCCCTCCCTCTTGTGTCCTCTCCCCCTTCCCTTGATGTCCCAATGCATCCCAGCCTCCATCCACTTTTTAGGAGAGGAGACCGTCCTGGACAAGGTTGACACTTGACGCCTTTGGTCACCTTCAAACCGTACACTGCCCCCCCTTCCTTTTCTCCCCTGGAAACCACCCTTATCCTACTTTTTCCGGGCGAGCCTCTTTCTCCATCCACGAGGCTCAGTTCAAACTATTGATCCTGAGTCTTTCCAACTCTTTTCAGAGAGAGAGAAACCGTGTTACGGTGTTAGTGACCGCGCCATTTCTCCGTTCCTTCCCTCTTTTCCCTTCCACCTTCTTCCCCTCTACTTGTCCCGTTCCTAATCGTTTAGCACGCTGATCCTTTTTCCCTCTGAAGGTAGGCAGCCCCTTACTATGACGGTCACGGAGTGGTACGGGGACGCTTTCCCCCTCTCCTTCATCTAAACATTTCGTGGAAAGGAAGTCCTACGCTCTTTACTGACCCCTCCGATTACCTTTCTCCCTCTCTTCTTGAAAAGTAGGGGATTTCCCTTTTTTCAACGAGAGCTAACGGTCTCTTTCCTTCGTCGACACTCACCTCTGTCTCCTCCATACACCTTTTCCTTACACCTTCCAATGCTGCCTCGGCGGGCATCACCACTTGTTGGCTTTTTTTATGGGCGCCCCGGTCACTTTTCCGGTACGGACTCCCCCTCCCCCTGTTCGGGAGGGGTTTTCATACCAACGTGGCCGGGGCAGCGATCTTGTCCGTATTTTTCTCCCTGAGTAGACCCTTTTCTTCCTAGGGCAGCGTCCAGCCGGTGCAGCGTTCGTCTCCCTTTAAACCAAAAGGGTGTGAAGTAACCTGCGACGATTTTTTTCCCTCTTCTTATTCTTAATGAAGATTCCCGTTTTTTTTTCTTTAGAGATGAACCCCAAAGCTGTCGTCGGCCCCCGCTGTTTTCCTTTTCCTTTATTTTTCTTTAGCTAACTATCTTCTTCCGCTCGGTCGATTTCTTCTTGCAAGAGCGTCTTCCCCAGACAAGAAAAGGTTGCCTTCCCACCGTTGATCTTTCCTGAAGAACGCCCCTCCTCCCACAGTGCCGACCCCCTCTTCCCTGGTGATGGTCAAGTGGACCGTTTCACCCTGGTCGAAGCCCAAACCCTCCCCTGGTTGATGGCTATGCTGCTGCCCGCATTAGGCCCTCCCTGTGTTTTTCTTGACATTAAAGTTTCTTGAGCAGGCGATCCCACCGTTGTATCTCTCGGTGTCCTTACCGCTCCCGTTCCGTTGTTCAGCCTCGTCTTCTTGGGATCGGGCTTCATATTTCCCGTCCGCGTCTTCTTCCAAAGGTTACGCACACTGACCTCGAGTGAATATTTCGCGTTCACCCTCGTTAAGAGTTGAAGTGAAGTCCTGTCACGTGGCCCTACAAAAGACCGCCAAGTACCAGCTTCTTCTACGTGTGGCCTTCTTCGTGCCTTTTGCCCCGTAATAGTCTATAGTTAATGTTCACACAGTCGGAATCTTTCACTAAAAACTTTGTAGACATCGGTTGTAGATCGCTCCCCCAACGTTGCCGACGCGCCAGTCGATTTTCCTCTCCTCTTCCCCCCTCTTTTTTCGGACTAATAAGAGCCCGACCCGTTTATGACGATGGCCCGCCCCCTTTTCCGAGTGAAGTTGACGGTCTTTTTAACCGTGTTAGACAAGCCCTGAATGCCCCACGTTTCCTCTTTTTTCTCTGTCTCTCTTTCAGTTGTTATATAGCGATTTCATGTAACTGTTCGACCGTCTCTTTCGCGTTTGACTCCGGTTAGAGGTTACCTCAAAGTTTTCTCTTACCTTCTTCCTTCAACCCCCTTGAAAAGTTCTCCGACGCACCCGAGATCACGGCTTATCTTTTCTCGTGACATCGTCGGCCACCCTTTTACTTCAAGTGATAGCTGCCTTCCTCTTTGAAAGCCTCAACGGTTCCCCCTTTCACCCCAAGTTCACCTCTTCCCGCAAGTATAGACCCCCCCCGGCTTTGACGCCCCCTTCCCCTTTTTGATCGGCCCGTTCGCCTTTCATCTTCTTCTAAACTGCTTCCTTCTTGCCTGGAAGTGAAAGTCCGATGGTTCGGGACCTTTTCTCCTTTTTCCCATGTAAACAGTTATCCTATGGTGTAGATAGGTCCCATGTGAACTCCTCCACTTTTTGGTCTAGATAGATTTTTTCCTTCCTGTAGGAAACAAGCTGAGCGCGGCCCTCCCTCGCATTGACTCTACTTCTCCCCTTTTTATTTCTCCCCCCTTTCGGTTTTTAAAGTGTCTACCACTGTTGGATATACACTCTTCTCTGATAGTAACGCCTTCTCTCCTCCCGCTGTTGAGTTCTCTTAGCACCGTCCATTCTTGAGGCTCAGTACTCTTATGGTAGAGGTTTCCGCACGTGCTATCTCTCTCGCCTGTCCCGTGCCCCCGTTGCTTTCCTCCCCAGGTAGAGATTGATAGAAGACTGGATCGTGCCTCCCGCGGAACCGCCTGCCCTCTCCCTTAACTTTTCCCAGCTATGTCGTTGACCCTCAGTGACACCCAGGTGAGGTGCCACCACGGCCGCCCCGTAAAATTTGTCTCCCCAATGGGAATTGAAGACCACGCCCTGATCCGCGATTGTGCCCACTTCTTTCTAGTTTCCTCGTCCCGCCAAATTTTAACCGGGCCGTTCACTTTCACTTACAACCTTCTCCTTCGGTGTCGGCTCCGCTGCCCATGCCAGAGCATCCGTCGATTTTCCTCTACGAGGATACCCCTGTTGGAGGTAATGGTAGAGGCACCTCACCTTGTTCCCGCCGCCACGCCTCTCTTGCAGCTTAAAGTCAGGGTTCTTTCTTCCCCCTTCATCTCTCTTTTCCTCCTAAGCCGTCTGCTGCCTCTCACGGTACATTTTCCTTTTTTCCACTTTTCTTCCCTCCTCCCCTTTCCCGTTGGGTGCGGTCCCCCCCTCATCTATTCCCACAAACGGAGGGCGCTGGTGCGTCCAGCCTTTCAGAGAGAGAGTAACCCTAAGATCTGCGGGTGACAAAGTTTGGAGCGACCACGAGTGGCCCCCTTTTCCCAGCCACTTTCTCCTTTGTCACCCTCCGTGGTCCGCTGTCCCCCTTAGTAAACCCCCCCTTTACGGAAGGCCTAATCGACAGTCTTCACTACCAGGCCCCCCCTCCTGACCAGGTTTGCTACCCATTGACGATGACGTTTCCTTGTCCAACCTGGCCCCCCTTCCCCCCCCATATAGATAAATCCGTTCTTGGAAGATGTAGCGGATTCTGACTCCCTCTCAGCTCGGAACTGGCGTCCGGCACAGTCACTTGAGTTCCCCCTCCCCCCTTATCTTTTCGTCTTAAAAGGTGGCTGTTTCAGACGACCTATCGCTATCATCATTAAGGTAGACGATTTCTAAAGCGGCGTAAGACGGTTTACTATCACGGTACGTTTCGCTTCACGCCCATTTTTCTTCCTTTGACCACTGACAGTAAACAAGTTTTACCAGTGGTACTCGCAACCCTCTCGATTTAAATGTGAGGGACCTCCTCTTTGGAAGTCGGCTTACTTCTGACAGAAGAGATCCTTCGGACTTGTTTTCTTGCACGGACTTGGGCGGAGAAGAGCCCCCGAGTTTGGTTCCGCCTTTCCCGTACTTTTCGAACAATATGAAATCCCCGTTTCGTGATAAACGCTGCCCTCATGATCTTTTTCAAGTGTTCCCTCAGGTCAAGTTGGGACTGGCCCCTTCCCTGGGCGATCCCTAATCTGAAGGTGCAACGTTTGTGAACCTACAACCTCCGTGGGCTCTCTCGCCCCACCCGGTGCCGACGCGCCATTTACCCAGATTTCCCCTTGAGAGCGTGAGATTCTCTGTTGCGTGGCACGTGGGCGGTTAGTTAAACCTAAGTCCCGGTGGACTTTCCCCCCTTTACCCCCCCCCTCCCCACGACACGGACCTCACGTTCCTCCTCAGTGATACAACTCTCAACGCCGGCGTGCCCCCCCTCTCACCGGCACGTTTTGCGGCTAGGCGAACTTGTTCGCTGCCCCTTACCTGCACCCCGCGTAAAAGGTTGCCTTCGGACGGAGTTGAAACACCTTATCGATCACGTGGTTTTCTGACCTTCATCTCCCCAGGTTGGGACCTTCCCCCTAGAGGAAGAGGATTTCCCCTTTTGAGAGAAGAGACACCCAGCTGTTCCTCGGGATTGACCGCGCCTTGCCGGTACCCCTGGTCCCTTTGAAATCGCAACAATTCGTTGACGTGATCACCCCTTGGCCTTTTTCCGGTATCCGGTCCTCGTCCGGTGGAGATGAAGGTCTTCTCCAAAGTGACTTCCGGAACTGTCAAGCTAACTAGTACAGGGGACTTTCCCGCGGGGCCCCATCATTTATCGACACAGTGTCGGGTTCTCCCTGGTCCTTGCAGCTCCTTCTTTAGAGAGATGTTTTTGCCCTCAAAGGAACTTCCCGCTTGAGGGGCCCCCCGGGACGGGTCACGGCACTCTTCCAAACGGTGTCTTTCTTTCCGGAGCTCCTTTCAAATTTTTTCACTACACTTCAATCGGGCTTCTCCTCGACTCCCATAAATTTCTTTTTCTAGCGACCCGCGGTGAGGTTCACGTTGACATCAACTGTGACGGCCTAACTCCGGCACGGGGGCTGGAGTTTAGATAAACGGGCCGGGCTTCCCCCTGCCTTTTTCTCGCTGTCGCCGACGCTTCGAAACTTCTCCCTTCCGAGGGCACCTTCTCAGCGGTCCGCCACGAAACCTACAAGGCGGGAGTAAACTCCTTGGACGACCGCCCCATCTGGGTTCATTATCACCCCAGTTCGGTGTTTCTTCTAGCTGCACCCTTTGCTTCTTCCCCCACGATTTACCTTCCCTATTCGTTTCCTTGCCTCTACCGCTGCCTTCCGGAAGTTCGCTTGAGCCACGTGGTCTGAGTTTCCGATGTCTCTAAGCTCGGCAGCTGTCCCCGGCACGTGATCCCGAGCGAAAGAACCCAAGCCTCTGACGGTGTAGCGCCCGTTATGGTCAAGTCCGGTCTACCCATCCACTGTCTAGAAACATACTTCTGATCTCGAATAGGCTGACTATTTTGAGTAGTCTGCCTTTCTTTTTCCTCGGATGGTGCGGCAGGCACCGTATCCACCGTTATTGTGGGTACGTTGCCCCTTTCAAGAAGATTGCCGCCTGTCTTCTATCTAGATTAGATCGTAACCCCTCTTCAGGATTCTCCCAGACTCCTTCTATAGTTAAGCTCTTGCACGTTGCCACTTCCCCCCTTGTATAGTTTGTCGTGTCCTCAGTTTTCTTGTTTCTACCGGCCCCGAAACGGTACAGTTCCCCTTCCCTTTTAAGAAGGTTACCCAGACTCGTTTTCTCTCTTTCCTAACTCCCTAGTAAGCGTCATTCTCTTCCCCCTGGCGCGTTTTCACGTCAACCTTCCCTCCACGTTTATTTCTCGTTTCTCCTGAAAAAGTTGTCTCTATCCAGTAGAGGCGTGCTCTTCTCGATAACAGCGTTGAGCCCAAGATTTCCTTCCCCCCACATCTTTATCCCTCCATAAGTTTGCCGCCGAACCCCTGTGAACGTTTTCCCTCTTGAGTCGGAACCGTCAAGGTTCATGTCGCAGTTTCGAATCCTCCCACATGCCCCGTGTTTGGCGACCTCCTGTTTCATCCCTCTCCGGCTTGCATTGAATTTAACGTCTTGCCGTCCAAACACGTCGTTGTTCGCTCTCCCACAGTTCCCCCTGTCGATCTTCGGTGACTACGTATTGTTCTCACGTGCCCCTTGCCCGCATAAGCGGGCCAGATAGATTCTTTTTTGCAATACCAGAGCAGGTCCCCAGCCCGTTGACCGCTTCGGTATTCCAAGACTTTCGTTTTGTAGTTAACCCCGTCCGTCAGAGTAAAGTCTATCTTCCCATAGGGATTGCCGCCCCTGCACGTGATAAACGTTAGAAGCCCTTCTTCTCTCTAGTTGACCCCCTAGTTCATTGCTTTCGCCCCTAAGAGATGGTAGGGCCCATGTGATGCCATGCCCCCAAAGTATAGACCTCAGGGGGTCAGTTCCGGTGACACGTTGCATTGCCTCCTTTCCGTCGATGCTCTCTCCTCTTTTTTTTTTTCGTTTTAGAGCGTAGGCCCAGCTGAGAAAGTCGAACCTTTCCCTCTCACGGTTGCCTTTGACGTAACCCGACGGGTGTAGTTCCACTGTTGTTTTCTCCGTAGTCAACTCTTTTTAGCCCATTTGCCTCTCTTATTGTATTTTCGCGTCCCCGCTTCCGAGAGTTGTAAGAGTCTCCCCCGTAATTATTGGCGTCAGCTTGGATCCTCGGGGGTCTTCGGTGACATCACCTAGCTCTTGTCTTTATTCTTTCGTGCATACGTCGGCGCACCGAGCTTGATCGAACCGGCCTTCCTCAGTCCCCCGTGCATCCCGACAAAGCTGTCCCGGTCACGTTGATCGAGAGGTTTTGCCCTCCCCCGCAACTTTTGCCCCCCTTTCTTCCAGTTACCCCTCTTTAATCTCCACTGGATCCCACCGTGTTATAGACGATTTGCCCCTTCGTATTCCTTGCCTTCCTTCCCTCGCGGCTCTTCGAGTTTCAATCTTCAAATGTGTTCCCCCCTTTCTCTCTTGTCCGGTTGTCGCTCGCGCCACGTTGCAAGTCCGTTAGGTGTTTTCTCGATCTCCCCAATCTGTCTTGAATCCCTCTCCCGCATGATCGGATCTTCCCGGCCTCCCCCCTTTTCCCGTGTCACGCGGTTTTCTTTGACCGTAGGGTCCCGTTCTCTCTCTTTTCTTTTCTTGTTTGAGAGATACCACCCTGACGGTTAAACCGTTTCTGAGTCCCTTGCCTTCGGCCTTGGGCAACAACTCTCCTCCAACCTGGGGCCGCTAGAGGCCTTTCTGACTCAATTGCTTGAGCGCGAGCGGTCACCACTCCTCTCTGTCCCCCAGTGGTTACTTCCTTCTCTCCCTCGGGTACATGTGACGACGTCGCGGTGCGGTGATCTTCCATAGACCCATTACGTTACCTCCCCACCCCCCTCCGTTGACTCCCAGCCCCCCCCCCCCCCTCTCCGGGCCGATCGCTCTAACCGTTCCCACCTTTCTTCCGTGAATGCCCTGTGGGGACCGTGGCGCTGACCAAAGGCTTTTTTCCCTCCCCCCCTGCCCCCAGTTGCGTTTTCTACACGATCACCTGCAGGCGCCAGTTCTAGTGACTTTACTTCACGATCAAGGCTTCGCTCAGCTTCTCCCCCTGACTCCGGTCGTTACCGGGCACACCGAGAGCTACAGTGTCACTCGACCCCGGAAGACCCACTTCCTCCCCTCAGGAGGGACGACTGGAGACAACCGGGCGGAGCGGCGTGATCTCCGTCCCCTTTAACTTTTTCTTCTCAGACTTTTTTTTCACGTGCGACAACGGGGGGAACACCCCAGGAGTGGTTCTACGTTTTCTCCCAAACAGCTCAATTTCAGGTTTAGATCTTTTGTTCTGCCTTCCATCGGCGCATCACGTCGAAGACTGCGTTTCATTTTCCCGGTTGGTCCCCCCCGAGGATATACGGGCCATGTCGGACACCTCGCGAAGGTCAAATATTCAACCTTGAAGGTCGACCCTTTCTTTCCATAGTGCCTCGGCTTCGCGCATTTTCCCTGGCACTGTGGGCGTCCTTTCCCTTTTTTGGAGGTGACGTGACGTTTAACTTTGGAACGCCCCGGAACCTTTGAGGCGGTCATTGTACCTCTAACGGCGGTT
>Ga0179591_1219259_pt1 | contig 10927 bp, 22 predicted proteins | sample CZOMad2_1_08_16f_FD_182891 | JGI IMG/M metagenome (GOLD analysis project Ga0179591, IMG submission 182891) | Vadose zone soil fungal communities from Angelo Coast Range Reserve, California, USA - CZOMad2_1_08_16fungal (PacBio error correction) | ecosystem: Environmental > Terrestrial > Soil >... | reverse complement strand
GTGCCCAATTTATCCCATCTTCTCCCCCCTTTTCAAGTGGTCTTCCCCCTCAATTTTTGATTACGTCAAAAGATGAGGATAAATCGTTTCTGTTTGGATTTTTTTTCTTTTTTAGCTCAAATTGCAGGAAGCGCGAGGCAACTACCTTCTCTGCTTTTTTTAAAAGTACGCTGGCTCTTGCGCCCTCCGACCCAAGGAGACTTTTCCTCATTTTCACCTTGTCACCCTTCCATTCCTGTGGAGGACGATGTGGCCCTATTTGCTTTTTGTTGTACGCCCAAAGGTTGAATGCATGATGTTCCCGTCTTCCAGTACCCCAAGGTTTTGGGACTTCCTTCAGAGTCATATGCCAATCTCTTCTCTTCTCGTACTCTTTATTTTAGTCGATTGGCCTATCATTACCTGTACCTTCCTCTCTCCCCTTTTTCTTGTTTTTTGTCCCCCCTTCTTATGACCCCCTTGCGGTGTTTAAACTTTCTCCTTACCGGAACTTTTGATATTTTTCTCTTTTCCCCTTCTCTCTTTATCTCGTGGAGGTACACCCCACGCCTGGCAATCTTATCCTTCATGCTATTTTTTTTGTCCGGATTCGCCCTGCGTCCTTCACTTCGCGGCCCCCAAACCGGTCCCACACGCTTGTTACCCTTCCCCAGCTTGATCTTTTTTCCGCTTTTGCGGATTGTTCCCTTCATTCCAAGGGTTTTGCTAAATTCTTCGCCTTTGGTTTTTCCTGCTATGTTGACTTAGCTTGCATTTGCTGTGTCCTCTTTTCCAAGCGGCCACTATTTTTCCCGTTTCACTTGAAGTCTTCGCACTCCTTCTAGTTAATGCACGGTGGGTAGGATAACAGTGAGCCCGCTTATATCGGAGGTGCGACTCCGCCCCGTGTGTCCACCCAAGAGGTTATACTGCCCGCATTCACGACACTTTTTTCATAACCCCAGTCTCCCCGTTTTCCGATCGAGTCCATTACGACTTGCCTCCTCTTCTCTACTGAAATTCTTACTCCCATTTAGGCCTCCAATGGCCAAACCGGTTCTCCACCCTCCCCCCTCCCTCACCTTGAGGAAAATCCCCCTCTATTTCCTCACTTTTTTCCAGTGTTTTTAGTGGGTGAATTTTTTATCCCCCTTTTCTTCCCAACCTGACACTAACTTCTGCACCTACCCAGTGGGGTCTTCCCGGCCTGCAGGAAACACCTTTTGCCACCTTTTTCCCACCCGTAAATTTGTACGTCTTGGATTGTTCTCTTTCCTGGTCATCGATCACCTGATGCTGATTATGTATCCTTTTTCTCCTCCCATCGTGTGTGTCCCACTTCTTGCGCACCACGAAGGATCTTGGATGTTGATTCGTGCACTTTACTCTTTTCTCCTTCACCAGTATCATACGGCAATCCAAACGTTTCCGTTGTCAGCATCTAGGGATTGGTGGAAAGGATGTTCTTATTTTTCCCCCCCCCAGATTCCTCCCCTGTTTGGTTGGATGTTGACCCTCTTTTTTCTTATGACGACAATCAACCGGATACCTCGCCCTTTTTTTTCCCCCTTTTACATCTTCTTTTCGGCCCTGCATTTTTCCCTTTCTGGCTGGTTGTCGGCAACCCTTTCCATTCTTTTTTCATTTGGTTCCTGCCCGCCCCGAGGGCCGCCCCCCTTCCATTCTGAAGAAATTGCGGGTGTCGTCCCTTGAATTAGCTGTAAGAAGATTTTCCTTTCGCTACAGATCTTTCCTCCAGACTACGTTTTGGGGGGGGATCATGTCAGCTCCTGCCTTTCTTCCCCTTGTTTAATGACAAACTATTGCCCGTTAACCACCTTCCTAATGGCTTAACTTCTTCCCATTTAATTTGGTAGTGGAGTACTGCAAGCCGGCCGAAGGGCTTCCCTGTTGCCTCCTCAGGTCAAATGTTTTGACCCGCCTCCCCACCAAGGGCCCGATGCCGTGAAACAACATAAGAATGGTAACATCGGCCCTCCTCCTGTGGGCGTTAAGGATATCCCCGTTAAAGCAAAGACACATCTTTCACGTCCTTCTGCCATCACTGCACGAATTTCAACCAACCTGTGTTATCTTTTTCCTCCTTAAAGTTGGATGTGTCTGTCCCCCCCCCTTGTGCGTCTGATGTATCAATGCCGTTCTTTTCCCACTCCTCCCCAGTACCTGCTTTTTCTGTCATTTGTTGTTGTTTCTGTCATTGCGCTCCACCGTAAGGCAGGCCCTTCTCTGTTTCCAATCGGTAATGAACCCTTGTACTCCTTCCTCCGACCGCCAATTGTTTTAGGCTTGATCATTTCCCTCTTTTCCTTTCAGTCCGCTTACCCCTCTGTGCATCCCCCCCACTGCGTGCTTTTTTGCTACGCTTGCCCAGCCCCCCCATACCACGGCTGTACACACGTCTCTTTTCCCCCCGCGAACATTTGGCATCCGGCGTTTATTTTGTCTCCATTCGGCAGTCAGCGGACCTCTGCGTCTCAGGGGCGTGCTGCGTGATGTGTTAGGCATGATGTAGCCCTTTCGTCTCTTTAGTGTTGTGTAGTGTTCAGTCAGTAAGGTTGTGAAACATAGACCCCCTTTCTCTCCCTTCCTTTATCCCTTTGCCGTTTCCTCCAGTTCCTCCCTTCCACTCGGCTGTGAGAATCTTCCTTTCCTCCTCCTCACTGAATGAATTGTTTCATAAAAGCCACCTTTTCTACCGTCACATATCTCTTACCCCCGGCTTACACTTTTTCGCACACCTTGTCCTCTTTCTCATCATTCCCCAAGTTTGTGTTTACAATTCCGTCCATAGTCGTTGTCGTTGTTTCCTCTCCCCCCAGCCCCTTTGAAGGAAATCGTCAGAAGAAACCCCTCAATCTCCTTTCCCGAGTTCAGTCTCCACGTTGGGAAAGGCGTCTATGCATCTAATGGGTCAAAGTCCATTTCCTTGTTTTCTTTTTCCCTCTTTAGCGCTCCATTGAACGGACCCCCCCCTTCATAAGGATCGGGACAACATCGTTTCCAGCCACCATTTTTCTTTATGAACTGTCTGACGAGCGCTATCCCCAAATCCTTTCACTTTCACTCCTTTTTTTCCTCTTACTTCTATTTCTTCCTTCTCCCCTAAAGGAAAATGGTGCGTCTTCCTCGGTTTTCACAATATTTTATTCAATTGGCGTGTTAAACACCACCCTCCCTTTCCCTTCTAGTCTTCACCCTCTTTCCCGTTGTTTATGAACACTGAGAAGACTTTTGCGGTACCCAAAGCGACTTCTACCCGTCAGCAGATCTTTTAATTTGGTTTTCCGCCGTCCTCTTTCCCTCGAGGACACCACAACTGTAAACCCTTTGCTTTTTCCCCTTTTTTTTTTGATGACGATTTGAGTGATGATTTGAAGCTCACCACTTTTTTTCCCGAAAGGTTGGAAGAAGTTGTGTTCCTTCTCTTGTACGTTTCTTTGGCTTGGCTGGGAAACAAGATGTTCAGTTCGCCCTCCGCCTTTCTCCCATCTCCACATAAGATTTAGCACCCGTGTTCTTTCCCGGTTCCACTTGTTGGTTTGGAACTCGATCCTCTGCATGGATCGGCCTACTTCCACTCCTGGTTTTCCCCCCCTTTTATCACTCATTAACCCCCTGCTGACCCATACCTTTTGCCTTTCTCAACCGCATGCTCCAGCCTTTTTTGCCCTCTTTCTTTCTCCTGCTTTCTGCTGCCCCCAGGCCCCAACACGCCTCCTCCCACTTTCTTGTTGACCCCCCTTTACGTCTTTTCCATGGTCTTTTTTTTCTTTATCGCTTCTTAGGCACAGCTTTTCCCTTTGCCCACGATCCTTGTCATGACGTCCAAGGACCTTGCCGGAACACCCCCTCGGTTTCATCTTAATCCTAAAAAACTTGTCTCTGTCCTGTCTTTTTTCTTTCCTTTTTGCAGACGGCGTGACTTCCGCATGCTATTCGCTTAGTTTTTTCTTTCGTCTTTTCTCAAACAAAGTTTGTGCATCTTACGTTTTTCTTTTATGTTTACTGCGCACTGTTGCTGTGTTCTTTAGCACTCTCTCCCCTTCCATCCACCATGCTATTTCCCTGTCATTACGCCGGGAGTCTTCCCCCACTTTTTTTATGTTCCCAAAGATTTTTATGTGCGGGAGTCTTGTCGTTTTGACACGGTTTGGGTACCTCATCGAGTGTTCCCCACTTTCCCTTCTTTCAGCCCCTTTTCACCTCTGTCCATAGTTGTCATTTTGACGGCGGGGTTACCGTTGGACTACGGTGACTTTCTCCTTCCCCTTCGGCTCTGGGCTTTTCCTCCGACCGCTCCGAACAATTTCTAGTTTTTTAGCTTCTTTTGTGTCTTGCCCGATAATGGAGACGTGTTCATTCCCTGTTTTGCTTCTTCAGTTCCTACGATCATACTTTTTTTCCTGCACTCCTATGTTCACTTTTTTTGTCTAGCCCCCTTTTGATTATTCAGAAATCTTCCTTTAACGATCCGCAATCCACGTTCCCCCACCCTTCGCGAGCCATTTTACGATGTGTAGTTTCCCTCTTACCAACCTCTGACTGTCTGGCTCGCTTGTCCCTTCACCCCGACACCATTCCCAAATTTGCCGCGCTTTGCCCCCTTTCATTGAAACTGGCGGATACGGTTTTTATGGCCTTCATTTTCTCCCCAACCGTTTCACACGAAAAGTGCCCGTAAGTTTTAATGGTCTCCTTTGGTGCAAGAAATTCCCCCCTCTCCCCCCCAACTTCCCCTTGATGTATGCGGGCATAGTCCTTAAGTTTAGTTGTCTGTTGCGAGGCGGAACAGCACGAGGGCGGTCCATCCACCCCCTTCATGTCTTTGAGGCGCGCGTTTTGGTCTCCACCCATGTGATAAGACAGCTAAAAACTTCCCCGCGTTAATCCGCGTCGTTCGGAACCATTTTTCCGTCTCCCCCTCCCTCCATCCGACCTACAAAATTTTTTAGGTCCCTGTCATTTACCCCTTTGTCTTTACGTCCTTTTTGTCATGAGACCGGAACTTCATCCAGATGTTCGGGGAAACGCACCCCCCTTTTGTGCCTGTTTTCTCGCCTTTGTTTCCCCCTCCCCCCCCTCATCCCCGCTGGCCCACGCTCGTCATAGTGTTTTGTTAAAACGTTTCATTTGCCTTTTGGTTGACAGTTCTGCCGGCAATCGGAAGCAGTTGCCGTTGTTGGCCTTTTTTTTTTCTGATGTACCTGGCAGCGCGACACTTTAGTTATTTTGTGCTTATCGTCGGTCCCGTCTGTTGGGCCATTTGAGCTTATTTTTCTTGAGAAGGCCAGGATGCTTGCGGCAGAAAGGCGAGTACAGTATCGTAATTCTCAATCGTCCGTTCCTCAGTAGGTAGTCCGGACTTTCTCATTGGACATTGTATATTGGCAGAGTTTTTCGCTTTCCCTTTGACACTCTTCGACATCCGATGTCAATGCATACCGTCCCCCCCCTGGTCTTTCCAACTCTTTCACCTCTTTTCCCCCTGTCCCCCACCTCCCTCCCCCCCCAAACTCGCTGGTCACCTTTTTTTTTTTTTTTTTTTTTCGCGACAACTTTTGTCCTCCCCCGTGCGGCCCCATCCTCTTCCTTTTCGATCTCAGGTGGGAAAGCCGCCCCTTTTCTTATCTTCTATCATTTCACCAGACCACGTTCTTCTTGGACCTATTATCGCGTGTTCCAGTTCCCCCCTCCCCTTAGGATGACAAATCAGAAGCAAAGAACACTTTCTTCGTCTTTTTGAGACGTGCCAATCTATCTCTTTAATCCTAAGACGTTGGTTTTTTCCTCTATTATCTTTTCGTGATTCATATAGCAAATTTGTTGTCTTGAGGCGATGTTCCCTATAATTCCTTCACCCTGTTCTTTTCACCCTTCCTTATCGTCCCTGACAAACATTTGGCAGTTGTTTTTTTCTTTCTGTCCTCTTTTTTGTTCAATTCCCCACAGAGATTCCCTCTTCTTCCTCCATTTTTTTTTTGCGCTCGTCTTTCCTTGATGAGGCCCCCACCACTGTCCACACGGCTTGACCCGCCTTTTTCTGGCCTCTTGAGTGATTTCTTACCCCTTATGTTTGCTCCTTTGTATCGTTTTGGCCAGAAAGGATATGTTGTCCTTCCTCTTCCCACAGATTATCGTTTAAGCTGGTTTCTCCACTTTACCATTTTTTTTAAACCTCGGAGCGGATCCTTCCCTTTTTTTCCCTTCCCTCGGCAAGTCTTCCTGATCTCCACTACCTCGTTCGGCTGCAAAACATTCTCCGACCCCCCACCCTCCATCTCATATAATTCTCGCTGCGCGTACTGCGAAATCCCTCCATCATCCCCCTTGTCGACGCAACGGCTCTCCGTTGCTTTGCCCTGCGTCACACAGCCGTCCATTCAAAATTTTTTTTCTTTCACCAATGAAGATCGTTGTCCTCCTGTTTAATGGCCTTCTTTTTTCCGGCGGATGCACACTTTCTCTCCTCTTGAACGATCCCTTGGTGCATCTTTCATATTCCTTTCTTTTGCCCAGATTGTTGAACAATGATACCAAAATGTGGCGGTTAAGGCTGCGTTGCCCTTTTTTGCCCTTTTTCCCCGATCTGATTTTTTTGTCCCCCCGTTTCTTTGAGACGTGAATCCTCTCTTTTTTAAATGCCCAAAACACTTGTTATACCTTTCGGGATGTTTCTCCATTTTTCTTCTTTTTTTCCGACGCCCCATTCAATTAATGTGATCTTTCTGCTTGGGATTTCTTCTTTGTAACGTATGGTAGGGATGGCCCCAATTTTTCTTTTTTCTGTTTTTGTGTTTTGAAAGCAGTTGGGTACTGAGCCAGGCTGGCCCGACTCCTTTCCCAATCATATGTTACACGTCTCCTTCCTTTCCGTCAATGTGTTGTTCTGAACTTGACTTGCCGCTCTTTTTGTCATATTCCGCCGCTACACAGTAGTTAAATGGATCAGAGGGCCCCTACCCCCTTGGGGGTTCCTTTCTTCAGTGACAGTAGTCTGTACGCACGTCGTCCCCTATCCATTTCTACTTTTTACCCTCTACGTTTTTGTGTTTAGTTGCTGGCCCATCTTTTCTTTCATTACAGGACCCCTACCCGTTTACCTTTTTACTCAACGCCAAAGGCTTTCACGTATAAACTTTCTTTTCTTTGTGCTTCTTCCTATTTACCCACTCCTGTCACGGTAGGCCGTTCTCTGTCCATCACCCAGTCAGGCAAAATTTGTCCCCCTCGCTTCTCATCCTTTTTTGTGCCCCAGGCGGAGAAGTATTTGGTTGTTCAAGGGGGAGGAACCACAGTGGTGCCAAATAACGCAAAATTGCCTTCCGCTGGCCAGACAATCGGACCCTCTTCCCCCACATCTGCTTCTTCTTTCATCGGCCCCCCCCTCAAGTTCTTTCTTTCTCTTCTTCTTTTTTGTGAGAGCTGAAAAGCTGTCGCGGCCAAATCCAAGTCGCTTTTTGTCGTTTGTGGGTGCTTGTAATTCCCGTTTCCTCCACTCAGTAACATAGGATCGGGGGGAACCACATCCGGCAACCCCTGTACCTCACTTTTTCCATTTTTAGGTAGGATTGATGTCTTTTACACCGTTTCTTACCCGGTAATTTTCTTGCTTACACCCCCATTGTATATTTCCCTTTCCCTTTCCCTCTGTTCTGCGGTCTCAAAGAACCCCACACCCCTGTTCCCCCCTCTGTCTCGTTTTTGACAAGTTCCCCCCCCACGCTTTCATTCCCGTCGTGTTCCTGGTGTCGCATGCAGGCGGAAGCCATTTTTTTCGGTTGACGCTTCTTCTGATGCTCTAGCTGAGTATTTAGAGGTGGTCTTCCGTTTTTCCCCGTCCAGCTTTTCCTTTTTAGTCGATCCAGGACGTATGCGTTTTTTTTCTCCTTTTCCCCTTGCTTCTCGTCTAAGCGTGGGTGGAATTTTTCGGCTGTCCCTCTTTTAGTTTATGAAATCTGATTATTCCAAGCCAACTTTTGTTTTTTTTCCCATCTTTCCACCGGCTGCCACTTCTGACCCACACCACCCCTTTCTTCCTCAACGCAAAGAGTCATCAACCCTCGGTTTTCGTCACTTCCCCCTCTTTCTGTTTTTTTCAGCGCCAAATTTTCATCCGTCCTCCACTCCTTCCGATCCTTGAACGGTTAGAGCTGTTTTGCCTCCCTCCCCTTTGCCGTTTATTGTCAAAGAAACGGGCACAAGCAGGTTCAGGGGACTTCCCTTTTTTCTTCTTCGTCACCCTCCCAAGGTTCCTCACGGAGGAAACACATCCTTCCCCTCCACCTTTGTTCGGGAAGGTCTAGCCTAGGCCATATCTCTTCCAGCTTCCCCTTTTTTCTCTGTTCTTCTCGCTGATTGTGCACTAGCGATCTGCTTGTCTCCCCCTCTAGCAATTGTTGGTTTCCTCTGTTACAATCTGTAATGAAACTTGGGCGGGGACACCCACTCTTTTCGCTCCTCCTCTCCGGAACTGTTGACGTGGTCTTGCCCCTTTCCTTCCTTTTTTTTTGCTGATTTTCCCCACACGCGACTTACTCCCCTACTCTTTTCCTTTTTTTTTTCTTCTTTTGCCTTTGCGGTGACAAAAACAGTACCCCCTTTTTCTCCTCTTCGCCTTTTCTCTTCCTTTTGGTCTGATTGATGACCTCACTTCAATGGTTGCGAATGGGTCCTTTTTCTTTTTCCCTTATTCTTCTCTCTGTCATGCTGGTGATGCACAAGATTCCAGTTCCACACTTAACATTATCCCTCCCTTCTCATTTTAGCCGAGAAGGCCCTGTTGGAGGTTGAGCCGTGCCTTTTCCCCCATTTTTCTCGCCCTGTATCTGGTGCCTCCCCGAGGGGAATATTCTATTGCAACATTCTTAAAGAACTACTAACCCGATCAAGCCCTCTTATTTTTTCTGCGTTCTCCTCTCCCCACTACGCTAACCCTGAGGAGACGCCACTGCGGCTCCTGCGCAAATTTTCCCCCCCCCTTTCACACCCCATTGGGAACTTTCCCATCTGTCTCCTTTGCCTCGTGTATTTTAATTTGAGGAGGACCGGCGAGAACACGGCACGCATTCCTTTCTCCTTTGGGTAAGCGGCCACAAGGACCCCGCCTTTCCCCACCCCTTTTTCCCCCTCATTGCCTAAAAATTGGTGTCGGACCTGTATCGTGGTTGTTGATTTGCTTCCGCTTTTGCACCGCCGATACTTTTATTTTCGTCCGTGTGTCTTTCCTGTGTGAAGCATTGTGACGCCCCCCCCCGTTTAGAACCCGGCAGGCGCTCCTGTTTGCTTCCTTTTTTCTTCCCCTAATCTACCTCATACACAACTTGAATTACTATTTTTTCCGCGGGATGTGCAATTGCTGTTAGGGCTTTGCTGGCACACAAGAGCGAGTCTGGTCTTTTTTCGTTCCCCACATTTCTGGTATGACGCAGTGAAAATCCCTTTTTCCCCCGCCTTACTCGTATGTGAGCCCTGTCAGCCCGGCACGTTTGTACGTTTTCCTTCCGTCTTTTTTCCTTCTTTGGTTTTTCCCTCGGCGCCGCTCCCCCAAAGTACATTTTTGTTCTGGTGGTTTTTCGTTTTTGTCTTAGTTCGTTAATCCGAGTGCCTCGTTTTTTCATCTCTCTTTTCCTACTTTTCTGATATCTCGTTCCGCGGTAGTACGAAACTACTAACGCCCTCTAACAGGTCTCTTACCGATCAATCGATTGTTTGAGCTGTCTCCTTTCTTCCCCCCCTGTTTTCTGGCTGCTGGCAGTCTGGTCCAGTGAATACCTCGTTCCCCACCCCGTCCGCTTTTCCCGTGATAACCATAATGATGGTCAACGGGCTTATCCTCCGGGTGCTTTTACTCTTCAGTACCACGTGTTTTTTTTTTCTCCCCAACTTCCAAGACCCCGATCTTTGGAAATAAACTCGCCTCCCCCCCCTTCCCCTTTTTCCTCGATGGCCATCGTCCCAAATTTTTCCTGTCCTTCCTTTGCGAGCATGGACAGTCCATTTTCTTTTTCCCCCCCCCCTGACATAGGCTGAGACCTTTTGGGGGCCTCTCCTTCTCAACTTTGTTTTTCACTTCAGCAGGAAAAAGTGTGAAGTTCTTTTCCCTTTCATCCCCTTCCCTTCCGCGTCTACCGAACACCTTTTTTTTGGTTGACTCTTTTTCCCCCTTTTTCCTTATGGGTCCTTTCGTCTTCAAAATGGATCGGTGCATTCCAAAAGTGGGGAGGTGTGCTCTCCCTTTTCACCTTCCCCATTTTCCCCCTCCCCTTTTTTTTCCCCCCCCCGATCTATTTGGTGACCACCTTCCTTTCCTTCCTTTCGGAGTGTTGTCCCTGCGTTCCCTTCCCCTTTAACCCGTTTGGGTGCGTCCGGCCTTTTTTCGGTTTTGTAGATCGAGTTCGACTAGAAGCGTGTGCGTTCCCTTTGTCTTCGGTGGATGAGTTCAGGTACTTCTGTTTGTACCGATTTTCCTTTTAAGTCGATCCTTCCTTCGCTTCTTTCCATCCCCCTTGCCCTTCATAGCCTCCTCGTGATTGCCTCTCACTGTTATCTCCTTGCAAAGCTTGAACGTAAATATGTTTTTCTCCCCTCCTCCCTTCCTCCGTAACCCCACCTTCGGCCCCACGGCTTCCACAATTTTTCGTCACATTTTATTTCCCTCATTCGCAAAAGGCGTCATCAAAAGCTCCTCTTCACTTTTCATGTGTTGGTGATGTTTGCCGAGACAGGCCGGAAGCTCTTTTTCCCTTCTTTCATCCTATGAAGTTTAGTCAGTAGTCGCGGTGGAACTCCCCCCTCCTCTCCATTTCTCTTCATTGGTCCCATTACCAGTGCACCAGGTTTCCTTGGGACGCTAGAGCTCTTCTTTTTCCCTCAAGGGTAATCAGTATGGACAACATCTTTCCCCCCCCACTTTTTTTTTGTATCCGAT
>Ga0179591_1203813_pt1 | contig 10927 bp, 21 predicted proteins | sample CZOMad2_1_08_16f_FD_182891 | JGI IMG/M metagenome (GOLD analysis project Ga0179591, IMG submission 182891) | Vadose zone soil fungal communities from Angelo Coast Range Reserve, California, USA - CZOMad2_1_08_16fungal (PacBio error correction) | ecosystem: Environmental > Terrestrial > Soil >... | reverse complement strand
GATCAGTCCTTTTCCCTTTTTCCCGTCAGGTATTTTGCCCTTTTTGGGAATGGTTTTTTTTTTTCTTGTTTCTCTTTTTTTATGCCTGGCGTCCTATTTTGTGAATGGGTCAGGGTTCGGCCTGATTCCCAGTTTTTTCCCGGTTGGTGGTTTTTACCACCCTTTCCTTTCCCCCCTCTTCCACACTTGTCTTGTTGCCCCTACAGATTCCGTTGAGACAAACGCCCCGGTGACTATGTGTTCCGTTTGACCCCACGTTCGGTTAGGCCCCACTTATTTTCTCACCTTCATGAGCTCCTTTGTGATTTCATAACCCGGCGGGGCCTGCTTTTTTTTTACGACTTTTTGTGCCTTTTTTCTTTTCCCCTTGCTCGGTCTATGCTTGTTTTATTTTCAGCCATTTCTTTTTGTGGTCCCCTCCGGTCTTTCAAGCCCCTTTCCCCGTGTTTTCCCCCAACTCTCTTCACCCCGGTCTGGGTCGATAGCATTGGTTTTTTCACCCAGACGAATTGTTCACCTTTTCGCGCTTTTGTTTGATCTTCTTTCTTCGATTTGCAGAATGCCTCTAAGTGATTTTTGTGACTTTTCCTGACCATTTGGGACATTTGTCCCGTAGCCAACTAGTGAAACGGTCGCAGCCTTGTTCCAGTTCCTTTTCTTCTTTCACGGAGATTCTGTTGGTACTAGGTGCCTCTTTTTTTTTGATTGTCCTTTTCCCTTCTTTTTTTGCTGACCGACGCATGTCCCCGGGTCATGTCGTTTTTTTTGTTCCCCCTCCTGCTGCGGGAGATTTTTTTTTTCTCTTTCAGGTCTTGTCGTTTTTTTTTTGTTCGGGGAAATGGATTCTCTCCCCTTTCTCCTTCGTTTCCATAACTTTGTCTTCTTTGTCTCTCCAGATTCCGTACTACTTCCCAGTTTTCCTCAACTTCCCCTTTCCGTTTTTTTTTCCCACCTTTCTGACCCGGCAGGTTTTTTCGTTTTTTCTGTCTCAATGGGACAATCGTGTCTCTTGCTAGTTTGTGCAGTCTTAGTCAGAGGATTACAGCTTCACAACCACCCCCCCCACACTCGGGACCCTTTTCAGTTGCTTCAAGCTCATTTTTTCCCTTTACTTTTCTTTTATCAACTTTCTTCTTTTTCCCCTTTGTCGGAGCAGATCCTCCCTTACTTTGATCGTACACCGCCCCCAACTCCTCTTACCCCCCCCCTTTAAGGCGTTTCTCCTGCCTAAGGTCTGCTTTTTCAGTCGCCTGTTTTCCTTTTGTGTAGCCGTTTCCTTTTTTTTTGATCCCGGTTCGAAACGGTGTGAACCAGTCTTTACGGCTACTTTTTTTTTTGGACCCGTTTAGACCCTTATTCTTTCTTCTGTCTTTTGCTTCTCGAGGCCCCTACACTTTTTTTTTTTCCAGTTACCTCAAAGAAGTCTCAGTCGGCATATCTATCGGCTTTCTATACGGGGTATCTACTTCCCTTTCTCTCCCCCTCCCCTCACTCCCCTGCCGCTTTTCTTTTCCGATGCCACGGGTTGCCCACGCTCCGTTTTCCCTGTGTAAGGACCGGACCTCACCCCTTAAGCGCGAGTTGTCCCCTTTCTTCCTTCTTTTTTTTCAGTCTTGTTCCTATTTAACAGCACTCTTTGGCGGAGTTTTGGCGTCTGTACGTTCGCGCCTTCGTTTCGATTCTTGTACCTCTGCCTTTTTTGAGGCCAATTCTTTGCGTACCCTCCCCCAGGCATTCTGATTTTTCTCTTGTTCTCAGTCAGTTTCCAGTCCCTCCTTGGCCCCTTTCCTGTCCTCGTCCCCTGCCCACACTCTTTCTGACTCTCCCACCGTTTTTTTTCTCGTTTCGTACTCAACTGTATTTTCTTCCGCCCACTCTTTCGACGCGGCGCCATTCTTGTTGCCGTTAGTTTCTTCCCCGGACATGTCTGACTTCTGTCCTCCCACAGGGCTTGAGTTTCTCCCTTTTTTCTGGGCATCCTCGTCCTTTAAGCCCTGTGTCTCCACCACTGTTTCATCTTTCGGAGACCATCCCCTACTTTTGTGTACGCCTTCGGTCTTCCCCAGCCTGTAACATTTTGTGTCCTTTCTATCCTTTTATAGTCCACTTTCTTTTCCCCTGTCTTTGTGCTCCTGCCTGCAGGTGCCAATTTTTTTTCGGTTCTTTCCCCCGCGGTCACGTAGCCTTCTTTTTTCCTTTTTGTCAGCTCGACCTGGCCTTTTCTCCTTTTTGATTGACCCCCCAGACTTCTTGCGCCCCTTCAGTGACGTCCCCCGTTACCCAGCCGTCTGTTCTGGCCCAGGCCTCCCCATGGTCAGGTCGCACTTTTGTACTTAAAGTCCATACCCCCTCCCATTCTCAAGATCTCCTCTTTTCTTTTCTCTTTGTTGTGTTGAGCGCTTTGCTCGTTCATGCGTGGTCTGGGTTTTCCTTCCGTCGGGGCTGGCGGTGACGTGGTGACCCCTCTCCCGTTTTTCATTTTGACACCAGAGTGGCCTTTTTTAGAACTTCAGGTCGTGCCACCGGCGACGAATTTCTCTTAGGCATGGGGGGGACGGTCCCCCCGTGGATTCTGAACACCCCCTTTCTTCAACCTTTTTAGCAATTACATTCATGAAGGCCCTTTTTTCCCTTTACCGTTCTGACAATTGCTGTTTATTTTTTTCTGCCTTTTTTACTTTGCCTGCCCTTAGATTGACTTCTTTTCTTTTTTTCCACCCGGTTTTCTCTGTGCTGGGTAGTACCGACCTCCCTGTTTACCCTTTTGGAGCCCGCATTCTGTTCGTCCTTCTCCCAATACTTTTCTGGGCTTTTTGTTCCCCCGTTTTCCTTCCGTACATGCGACTTTACTCGCTTAGATGCTGCTTTCTGACTCGCCTGATTCATTCTAACTTTTTCCCTCCTGCTTCTGTTCCCCGGTTTTTTCTTTTGAGTTATAGGCATTACTCATTCCTCAACTTCCGTTGGTCTTGATATTTTACTTCCGTTTCTTCCTCCACGTCCTTTTTTTTTTTCCGGCTGTAGCGCGGAGGCTTGCAATCCCCCCCCACTCCCTCCTCAGTTTTTCCTTTCTTTGTTTTGAAATTTTTTCTTTCAACCTGGAACTTTTTTCTGGTCGGGCGTTTCAATTTCCACTTCCCGGTTTTTCCACTTGAAGAGAGGCCCCCGTTTTCCTGAGATTCCGTCCAGTGGTCGTGTCTCTTTTCTCTTGTTTATCGGTACCAGAGCGCCGTCAGATCTTTTTCTTAGACCAGGCCGGTTTCTACGTGGGCGTGTTATATGTTCTTTTTGACTACCTTTCCCCTGCCCGTTTTGGATTCGACTTTCTGGATCGTTAGTATTTACCTGTCGATACGTTTGAGTCTTCCCTCCCGTGTGATTCTTTCCCCTTTCTCTCCTCTGTCGTTTGTCTTGGGATATGGTGTCCCTCGTCAGCCTACCCCCTTCCAAGCTTGCTTCGTTAGTTCCCTTCCTTGGCTCTTTTGGTGCTTTCCTCTTTCTACCGGTTACACTTTTGTTTTCTTGGTTCTTTTTTTCCTTTTTCCCTTTGTCTGATAGACTTTTCTTGTGTTGCCTGCCCCCGTGACTCTTTTTCGTCCCCATTTTTTTTTTTTCTTTCTATTTTCATTTTCCGTTTTTTTTTTCCTACCCAGGGTTTCCCTTTTTCCCCCACTCGTTGTTAAACATACAGGTATTTTGCTGTTGTCCCTTTTTTAAGTTAGTAACCCTTGGTCCGCCCTTTTGTTTTTCGCTTTTTTTATTTTATTCTTTTGCTCTGGTTATGCCCATGTTTTCTGACCCCTCGCTGGTTTGTTTTTACAAACCCCTGCCCCGACATTTTCCCTCCTGAGCCCTTTACACCACCTGATACCCCGCTTCATCATCCCCGCTTATGTTTTTCAGGGACCCCCCCTGCCGGTCATCTTTCCTTTCCTCGTTTATGCCCGCCCTTAACACTCCGTCCACCCTTCCGCTCAGTTTGGTATCCCTTTTTTTTCTTTTGAATTTCCGGTTTTGGACGCCTTCGGTGAGACCGTTTCCTGTTTCCCCCCTTTTTTTCCGTGGATCGACCTGCACCCCTTGTCTTGGTCGCTCTTTTCCTTTTTGTTCTTGCATTTCAGAGTGCCCTGGTGACTTTACCACTCCTTCGTTTACCTTGTTAGGACTTATGGTCTAACCCTTTTCCCCTCCTTTTTGCGGCTCCATTGCGTCTGCTTGTGGACCTCACGCCATTTTTTTATCGCAGAGCAATCGCACAATCTTTTTACTGTGTCGGAGTCCTTTGTTTTCCCCCCCCCCCCACCTCTTTCCTCCTTTTTTTTTTTGATCCGATTTTTTTTTTTCTCCGTTACATCCAACCTGCTTTCCCCCCCCGCGACTTTCACGCCACCTTGCCTTCTTTTTAGGCCACGCGAATTGCGCCGTGGCGGATCAACTTTTTTTCCGACTATTTCACGGGCAGGTCATTCCACACGTTCGCAGTTTTTTTTGGTCCCGTCGTCCCCCGCACCGTTGGGGAACCCCCTTTTTCGCAACTGGAAACTGTTGGGCTTTCCAGTTTGTCCTTTGGCTCGCCTCAAGTCTTTGTGATTTCCCGTGACGCCGAACCAGTCCCGACTCCTGACCGGATTTACGGTCCCTATTAATACCTTTCCTTCCCTTTTCTCTTCCTCTCTGTTGTTTTACCACCGTTTTGTTGTTTTTTTCATCGTTGTCTTTCCTTCCCTAATGGCCTATTTGTCTTTTTTCCCTTGTTCTCATTTTCGCTTCCGACTGCTGGTACGTACCCTACTCCCCTCTCTTTTTTTTGGTAATTTAGCCCCAAAGACCCCTTTCCTCCATTTTCCCAGTTTCATGCCTAAAGTGGGTTTTTTACTTTCTCATCCCCTCCATCTTTTTAATACTGCCTGACTCTTCGCGACCTTTGCGTTGTGTTCGGTTTTCTTTTTTTTACCACACGATCCAGTTTTGTTGTTTCCCTTTATCGGAGATTTGGGACAGAAAGAACAAGTGACGTTGGATCCTTTTCTTTTTTTTTTCTTTCTCACTCCCATCCTCCATTTCTCTCCCCTTCTTCTCCTTTTCCTTCTCTCTCCCCTTCCCCCCCCCCTTCCTAGTTTCCTCCCCTCTCTTTTTTTCTCTCCTCTTTCTTTCTTTTTTCTCTTTTTTTTTTTTTTACGTTTTTTTTGTTTGCTTGCCCGCCCTCTCGCTTTTGTTTTCCCCCCCCCCATGTGCCACCAGAAAACCAACGTCTTGGTTCCGCCTGCTCTTTTCCGTGCATGTCACCACGCGACCCCCTTGTTTTCCCCCCTTTCCCCCCCCCCTTTCACCATGCGCTGATTTTCTAGACTTTCAGTATTTTTTTTCTGTCTGATTTTTTCGACCCCCCGCCTGCCCATACTTTCTGGTAGACTTTTTCTCATTTTTTTTTCTCCTGTTCTTGCGGTAGGTCGTCTTTATGCAGTCACTTGATTTCCCCTTTGCTGATCCTTTGCCTTGTTCGAGTTTTGTTGACGCGTTTGTTTTTTTACGACCTCGCCTGCCCCTTTTTTTTCCCCTTTTTTCGGTTTTTGGTACCGCTTTTGCGGTCATTTTTTTTCTCAAGTAGTTTTGTCGCTTGACTAGGTCTGTTTATTTTTTTTTGCGATTCTGTTTTTCCTCTTTCTCCTTTTTTTCACCCGGGCCCATTTGCCACCCCCCCCCCTTCGCGTCTTCCTGTCAAACGGCAACTGCAAAGGATGGGAACCCCCGTTTCTGCGGATTCACGACCCATAGTTTTGCAGTCCCAGGCTTTCCCCCGACTGGGTCGGATGATATTTCTTTTTCCTTAGGAGATGGCGGTTTGTTAGGGCACTCCACTCTTCCCGCCTAAGTTTTTAGGTTTTGTCCAGCTTTCCTTCCCCAAACCTCCACCCCGAAAGCCCACCGGCTCACTCTTTCCCCTTCTTTCTCCCATACCCCTGCTCTCCTCACCTTCTTTCTTCCCCGCCCCTTCCCTCCCCCTTGTTCTTTTCATCTTTCATCTTTTTTTTTCCCTTATTCGTTTTCCTTCTTTTTCCTCTTTTCCTTCCCCTCCTCTGATTTCCCGCTACTGGTTTCCTTTTTGTGTTTTTCTTGGTACTTTCCTTTACCCCGAGCGACTTTGGATCGACAACCACCTTCTTTTCCCTTTTTGCGCGCAACCTCCCATACTTTTTTTTTTACTGACGTCTTTCCCCTTGCTTTGTGCTATCCTGTTCCACCGGTTTCCTTTCCAGTAACCTTTCAGTTTCCCCTTTCCCCCTTTTTTTTTCTTCGTAAATCCGGCCTCGTTTGCCCGGGGTCTTCCCAGGCAGTTAACACTTGCCCATACAGTTCCGCCCTCTCCTCTATTTGCAGCTGACTCTTGCTTCCTTTTTTCGTTCTTTTCCTTTCTTTTCTTGCGGGGTTTTTGTGCCGACCGACCCCTGACTTAGATCCCCGACCTAACTTCCACTCCTTTGCCTTTTTTGTTCTTCGTCCCTTTGCCTCTGGACTTTCAGTGACTTACCACTTTCCCGCCCCCCCCATTGCGAGTCTTCTTTTTTTCTTCTTTCTGGGTTCTCATGCGGGTTTTTTCTTTCCTGGTCTCCGACCAGGTCAGTTTTTTTTTTTTACAGTGTTTTTTTCTCCTCACCGCATGACGGGAGCAGATTTTTTCTCCTGAGCCGACCTTTTTGCATTTAACATTCCCGCCCTGGCCTTGACTGTCCTTTCGATCAGTCACCATTCCCTTTCTTTATTTCTGGCTCCCCTCTCGTGGTTCCATTCGGGCCCTAGGCACCGTCCGAACCTGCTACTCGGATCGCAGTTTGATATTTTCTCCCTTCCTTTGCTTTTGTCCGGCGTATGAGCGGTGATTTTTTTCCTCCCCCCCCCGTCCCAGTTTTTTCCCGCGCCATTTTGGCGACGGCACCCCAGGTTAGGGTGCGATTTTCCCTCCCCCTTTACAGGTTTCTGGCGATACCTGCGACTTTTTTCCTTCCTCCCCTTTGCTGGTAATCGGGGATTCAAGTCCCCCTTCCCACACGCTCTCTTTTTTTAGCTGATGTTCTGCCCCTCCCTCTTGTTTCATCCCATTTACCTTGTTTGGGTCCGCACTTTAGTTTTAGTCCTTTGTTTTCTTTTTTGTTTAAGGCTCTTTTTTTTTTTTTCCCCCCATTTCCCCCCTCCTTTTGACAGATTTTGCGGCCCTTTTTTTTTCACGTTCTCCCCAGCGCCCAGTCTGTTCTTTCGGTTTTTTTAAGACCCTTTTTTTTTTTTTCCCACCCCAGCCGCACAGGTGGCACGGTCCGTTCCTCCCCTTTCCCCTTTCCCCCCATGATTTGTCTCTTTTCCCCCTTCCTCTTTTTTTTTTCTTAGGTAGCTCGTTCATTTTTGTCTGTTTTTTGGAGTCGTCGGTTTTTTTTTCTTTTACTGACGCCTGAGGTTCTGCCTTGCTGACACCTTTTCCCTGGGCTCCCCTTCCCTCTGCACCCCCGGCGCACGACTTTTCCTGGGCATTTGTTCCGTCTACCTTTTCAGTCGATCTGACACCCCAAAAAATGCGTTGACTTTTCCTCCACTTGTTCTTGTCAAGGCGGTACAGACGTTTAGACCATTCCCTTCTTTTTCTTGTTGGTGACTGTCATTTCCCGACTGCCCTGTCCCCTTATTCCCCCCTTTTCTTTTCTTCATCGCCGCCCTGGAACTTGTAGAAGAAACGGTGCTTTCCCCACTTCTTAGTTTTCTAAAATTTTTTCTTGGTGAGTGGTTCGGGGTTTTACTTTTTTCCTTCCAGAGCCCTCCTCGCACCGAAGGAAAGTCGGCCCCCCCGTTGAGACGCTTCGTGAATTTTTTGAACTTTCGTTTCAACCTGGGTACGTGCCAAAGCTTTTGCTCTTCTTCCTTTTCTTTGGCGGCTTCTTAGCCCTCACGGGATGGTGACTTGACCCCCGGGTCCGCTTGTCGTGTCACCGCTTCTATATACTTAGCTCTCTTTCCTGTCACTTTTTCCGCGACAAGACATTTTGTTGAGGTGAGCCAATGCTCCCCCCTTTCCCCATTTGAGCGAGGCCTTTGAGGACCGCCCCCCCTAGTTGTGCTGGCCTCATTCGTTTGCATGCTTCTTCTCGGTCAGTGGCGGCTTCACTGGTTCGTCCGAATTTTCAGATCAGCCTTTCCTTGGGCTTTCTGCTGATGGGTCTTCCAGATCCTGCCAGCTGCTTATTTCTCCTGTTGGCACTTTTTTCTACCGGGTCCGCTTACACTTCCCGGCTTTCCCCTTCTATTCGTCGCGATTCCAGTTGTTTGTAGTATCAGAGCACCATGCTCACCAGATCGATGTTCCTACGACGAGGAGGTCCAGACCTGTGCCCCTGCGCTGGCCACCTTCGTGGTTGGAATTTCCTGCTTCATACAGTTTGCGCGGCCCGCCGACACTCTCCGAGCACTTAGCCTGGGCCATTTTTCTTCCCTATCGGCGTGCGGCACGCCCTTTTTCGTTTCTCCTGTTGCGTGGCCCCGTCTTTGTTTCTATTATCCCGTTGTGGCGCGGAGTACCCTCTTTGTAAGACAGGAGAGAATCTGCCCGAAACTTATTTTTCGCCTTCCACTCAGGCGTTCTTAAGTCGTTGCCCACGGAAGGATCAACGAATTTCCCGTTCCAGGACTCCTGGTCCTTGTTTCCACCCAACACGGTTGCGTTGCTGTGAAATGACCAAGTTTGCCCGCCCACCTTCTTTCCATCCCTCTTTTTTGACCAGTCATCATTCGATCACCTTGATCCCCTTTTTTTTTGTCCCTCCTTCCCTGGCTACCGCGACCTGCTTTTGAGATCTCCGTTTTCCCCCTCGGCCCCGCAAAGTTTTCACCTGGTCTTTCTCTTTGATCTCCGCCCCCTGATCCTGGCTTACCCCCCGCGTGCGTCGCTGGGTTTTTCTCACCAGGCCCCTCTATTCGCCATTTCTCCTGCGTTTGCTTTTTGCTTTCCCATGGGGTTTTGAACAACCCATTCCCTTCGGGCTCCCCCCCTTTTTCAGACAACACTTGCTTCTCATTTTCCCTCCCCTTTTAGTCATCTCTCAACCCTTTTCGCTCGTGCATGTTGGGCCTGACACCCCTATTTTTGGCGGCTCGTCTTTTTCCCTTTTTTTGGTTTGTGTCAAATTTGGTTTTCCTTTGGGCCACCTGTCGGGACGTAGACCTATGCAACCCCCCACTGGACCTGTGTGCGGATGGTCGCTTTTCCCCCTTTTTTTTCGTTTGACCCCTCTAAAGTCGACGTTGACATTTCCGTTCCTTCGACCTCCCCAATTATCCCATTCGTTAAAGGATACTTTTTTTTTTTCCTCACCACGAACAGTTTTTTTTTTTTGAGTCGAAAATACTGATTCGATGGCTTTGTTATTCGGGTGCCCTTAAACTTTGGGGCCGTCCCCTGCTGCGTCGAATGGGGAGGTCGAGTAACCCCCTTCTCTTTCCTTCTCTCTTTTCAGAAGTCCGTGCGAACCTCCCCTGTCTTCCCCTTCCTAGTCCCAATGTTTTCCCCCTCCTGTTGTTTGGGGATTTTCCCCCTTCCGCTTTTTCCCTACTTTCTTTCTTTTTTTTCCCTCACGTGCTGCATCTCGGACGTTGCGACACTTTCCCCGTGTTACGTTTTGTCTTTTCTTGTTCCAGGAATCCAAGTCGAACATTTCCTCCTTTTCTCCACTTCGAAAACTTTCCTCCTCTTCGCGTCAGACCAGTTTAGAGCCCTTGGCTTTGGGTCTTCTTCTGGTTCCTTGTTGGACTTTTTGCCCACCTATTGCTCCTCCCCCTAGCATTTTATGGCTTTCAATGCCCGGTTCCCCCAGAAAAGACACACCGACTCCTCTACCCTTGGCCCCCTCCTTTTCTGGTTTCTCGCATATCTTTTTTCGTTGACGTTTCCCCAACCCCTACTTCAGACCCTTCCAAGTAGAGGCCCTCTTTTCTTTTACTGCCATTTCCTTCTCTGACTGATCGACCTCTCTCACTCTTTGCCACACATTACCGCGTTTGTTTTGGCTTCTTCGTTAGATCTCACCTCAGTCCTGCCGCGGTCGATTTCTCGTTATGAACGGTGGAGTTCCTTTTCCCGGTTTTACTCTGCCTTTTTTGTATGATTCATCTTGATCGCTTCGCGATGCATTGTGACCAGACGCACTGGACCTTCGTGTGTCCTCTCGGTCTCCATCCTTCTACCTGGGGTTTGCATGCCGTCTTCTTCCCTTTCCTTCATTTTTGAATTCTGCTCTTTATTTCATTCGGTTACCTTTTTAGTCGTTTGGTCGCTGCGTTTTACCCCCATTGAGGAGATCTGTTTCCTTTTTCTTCCGCTTCTCATCTTCGGTGCCCCATCTACAGAAAAACCCCTTTCTACTGCTTTGACCGCTGAAGTTTTCTTTCCACGACCACCCCCAGGATTCGGGTAAACCTCCTTAGGAGGAATGAACTGGTCTTTTCCATCTTATCTGGGAGAGTCCAGTTTCATCTTTCTTTTCTTTTTCCAGTGGTTCCTATTGGACGGGCATAGCTCCCCTCTCTGTGCCCCTTTTTCTTAAAAATGATCATACACAGCATGGGCACTTTTCCTTTTTTTCCGTGATCTGATTACGCGCCCAGTTCCCGTTAGGGCACCGTTTTTTTTTTTTTTGTCCATCTCTTCTCATTTGTGTAGCGCGTTGTAATGTCCCCATTCCCTTCCACAGGGCCCACCAAGTTTTTCTTTTCCCCCTCCAGAGCTTTGTTGTTTTGCGGGGATATTACGCGTATTTTCTTTCTCCTACTCGTTTCCCCATTTTCGCGCTTCGCCCCACCCACTCTAGCTCTGTCTCCAGTAGTTTTCGAATCCCGCCTGTTCTTTTTTTTTTCGGGGACTCACCCGCACATTTGTAACGCTTTTCTTCCT
>Ga0179591_1184274_pt1 | contig 10927 bp, 15 predicted proteins | sample CZOMad2_1_08_16f_FD_182891 | JGI IMG/M metagenome (GOLD analysis project Ga0179591, IMG submission 182891) | Vadose zone soil fungal communities from Angelo Coast Range Reserve, California, USA - CZOMad2_1_08_16fungal (PacBio error correction) | ecosystem: Environmental > Terrestrial > Soil >... | reverse complement strand
ACTCTTCGTTTGAGAGCTCCTTCCTCCTCATCTTGGTCGCGTATTGCCCTTCCCGTTTTTTTTTTCGTTTTACTGCCTTTGGACAAAGGATGTACTAGCCTTCCCCAGTATCCCTTTTGAGATTACCCGCTGCCAGTGCTTCTGAGACATCTCGATGACAGAAGAGTCCCGTGACCCCTCCGTGTCCGTTTTTCCTTTCCTGCCTCTTTCCTTCATGGACGCTTTAACAACTCCGTGGCCAATACACGTTCGTCGCAGTCGGCAGGTTCTCCCTCTCGATTTTGCTGCAGCGGTTTGACGAGGGCGACGAAGGTTGTCCCCTCTCTCTCATTTTCGCTGAAATAGCCGTTTTCATGAAGATCCTCCCCCCCCCTTCGTTCCTCCCTTTCTCCAATTCTCTCGGACGCTCTCTTAGTTTGCTCATGTAGCCGATTCGGTTTGGTCCTACGTCGCCTCGGAAACATGCGCAGCAGTTCGATCTCTCCTTTCCTTGATTTTTTTCCGAGGAATGCGGGTACCATCGGTTTCCCCTCTATGCGTTGTAAAGTAGTTTTGCCTTGTATTTTTTTATCCGGCGCGTGAGCCATCAGTTCCCTGATCTTCCCCCGCACGGCCCCTTTGAAGGAGAGTATGCGGCAATATTCCTCCTCCACCAGACCCCGGAGAAGAGGGCTATTGTTGACTCTTCGTATTTTTCGTTGCCCCCTTATCACCCCCGTGAATAGTTTCTGACTCTAGGGAACGTGCACTCTAAGTGATATCTTTTTCAGTCGGCGAGTTCTGAAGGTTTCGATGACTTTTTCGGTCTGCTTTATTCTTAGTTAAACAGCACGTTTCTTCCCCCTCCTTCCTTCGTATCTACCCCTATTTTATGACCTCTTTCGCCCTCTTCTTGATGTGTACTCCGTGTGGCCAACTATTACGCAGCCGATTTCGAGCTTATGGGGCAATGTAACTCTGCAACTTTTTTTCTCCCCATCCGCACTTTCTCTGACAGCCAGCTTTTGGTCTCTCCCTATCCCCTTTGACGTTGCGCCGCCTTGGTGTTTGAAACGATACGACCTACTGCCCTGTCGTTCCTCCGTTTGGGGTTTTTCTCCGTAGATAGAGGGTTCTGAGGCAGCATTTCCCCTCCCCTTGGTTTTCCCCACTTCAGGGAAACTCTCGCTTGCTTGACCCCCTCTTCCTCCTTTTAGGTCCCGCTTCGAAGAGGTCCTGCCCTGTTGACCGTGCGTTCGATGAGACCTCGGCCTACGGATCTTGTAGATTGAAGTTTCCCTTCTTTTTCCCTGTGAAGATTTTACCTTTTTTCTTTCCCCATTGATAGTCCATAAAGGCCTTGTTCCCTACTGCCGTCTGTCTCTCGGCGTTTGTTCTTCAGTTCGGTGGCGGTGCTTCTTCTTTCGAAAGTAGAAGTAGGCCCCCCCTCTTTTTTCAATACCAGAAGTTGGCCAATTCCTTTTTATTTGTCTGGCAGTGACGACTTTGACTCGACCTTCTTTCGGCATAGGGAAATCTCTTTCCTTCCCTTAGTAGAAGCCGTACAATGCTGCTCGTCTCAGCCAAGGTCTTCTCATTTCCCTCCCTTTTGTGACTAGGTCCCCCCTCATTCATTCGCGGCCGTGTTTTAGTCTTCCCTTCTCTTCCCAAGAAAGGCTTTTTCCATCCTATCTCAGTTTTCTAAGGCTTCCCTCCCCCCCTCTTTGTGATAGGATAGGTTGTCATTCCTGTTAGTCAGTGCTTTTGTTTTTTTCTGTCTCGACACCTTTGAGATGTTCTTTTCTCAATCTCCGGCTGATCAGGGTTCTTTCCTTTTCTCCATAGTTTTTTAATGGCCCCAATCACGCCTCTCCGTCTGCCCTTCTCCCCTCAGCAAGTACTGCACGCCAGGGTTTGGTCAGAGTACGCCGTCCCCCTTTTTTTTTTCCCCCTTCATTGTTAGAATGTGACGCTTACATCTCCTCCTTGCCGCTCTTCAGGAACTTTAGGCCCTTTCGCGTAGACTGGTCCTTGTCAGCATGCGTTGTTCTCCTTGCTTTGCCCCTGAAGAGCGAAGGACGTTTTTTCTTGGTTATAAGATTGTTGTCATTTCCTCCCCTACTTGGCTTACGAATGGTCATCCCCTATTGATCATCTTACTTTCGGCCGTTTCTGTCCGCCGGCGTCTTTTGGACGAGTCGAAGTTTCTCCCTCCCCCGGTCTGACGAAGTCACGCCGTCCTTTTTCCCTCCGCCTCTCTGTCCTTTTGTTGACCCGTTTTTCCTCGGTCTTGGTAACGCCGCGTTTTTTCCTTTTTTGGGCGCAGTAGAATCGTAGCCCCTTGCGCTCCTTACTTCTCCATCGTAAGTGTCGAATTTCCTCCCTTTATTTGAAAAGCCCCTTCGGGCCACCCTTCCTGCACGGCTTCTTTGGCGGTACATTGCCGGGCGATTCAGCCCCTGGACTTCCTCTTTCCCCGGACCCTTCAACTTGCAGCCTTTTCTCTTACTTTGTCTTGTTCCCCCTTTTTTCCTTCTTAGTTGATTTTGGTCGCTTCCCTTAACTTTCTTGATCGCTAGGACCTCGCTCCGCATGCATTGACCTTCTCGCTCTCTCCCTCTTCCTTTCCCTAGCGTGGGCGAGGAACCTTTTTCTCTTCCCTGTGACTGCAAGTTGCCGTACTGGGCGTTGCGGTTTTTTCCCTCTTTCCTCTTCACAGTGAGCTATTACCTTGCGCTTCTCTCTTTCCCCGGCTTCAGTTATTTTCTGGCTCGATCAGATTTAGATCTCCTCGGGATGTGATTATTGCCCCGGCTTTGTGCTTCTCGTCCTTAATCCGGTCGGTTGCTGCTTTTCCCCTCTCCCCCTTCTTTTTTCCTTCGCTCTTTTCCTACTCTTTTTTTTTTTCGCTCGATTACAAAACGCTTTGGACCTGTCCTCACTCCCGTCTGTAGTCACATCATCATCACCGCGTTGGCCATCCAACCGGATTCTGGCCCAGCTGAAGTTTAGCCCTTCTTTCCTCCCTCCCTTTGTTTCGTGAGACCAGAGACGTTCTTTCTTTTTCTGATATTCGTACCGACAGCTCTGACACTTGCTCGGAAATGGACCCTTGACGTTCAACTCCACTTAGCCTCCGCCTCTCCTCCTTTTGACAATTTACTTTTTTTTTTTTTTTTTTTTTCTATTCTTGTTCCCATTCCGCCGCAACTGAAGGTGAAGGACCTGATCTGCTTCTCTCCCTCCTTCTCACTTAGCTTTAGAGAGGGCCCCCCGAGCCTCCCCCTTTTCCGTTCTTCTTCTCGAAGACCCAAAGCGGGAAACTCCCTGGACGACCCCCGTAGGTCACAATTCCTTCGATCAGCCAAGTTTAGTCCCCTCTAAGGAAAATTGGACTGATCGCTTTTTTCTCTCTCTATTGCGTAGATTGGTGCCGCAGGGCCTTGTTACTCAACTGTTTTTCAACGAAAACCCCTTCCCTACATTCCCCTTTCTTGGAGTCAAGGTACTCGGTTTTTCTTTTAGCTTGAGAAGCCTTCAGCTCCAGCCCCGGCTGAACAACGAAATAGATCACTTGGTCTTTAAACACGGACCTGCCTCTTCTTGGCCCGAGAAGTTTCCTTGTCCGTTTCTTTTTTCTCCTCCCTTTTTCCCTAAGTTAGTTGATGCCCCCCACGACCTACGGATCCATCCCAACGGCCTGCAAGGCTCTTTTCATCGTGCGTTTGTGTCAAAGGATGACCAAGGCGTTTTCCCTTCCCCCTTCCCCCAGTGATCAAACTCGTCCCTTTTTCCCTTCTGTCACGCGGTGCTTTGATGACAAAATCCCTTCCCCCTTTCCCTTTTCCCCTGCCGCAGTGCCGAACTGTTCCGACTATAGGAGGAAAAGTAGCTCACTCTAAAGCTGAGTTTTACTCTCCCCCCCTTTTCGTAGACTCAAAAAAAGCTCCCCTTCCTGTTCCTCTTTCTCATTTAGAATTTTTGCCTTTATTTTCCCACGATTGTCTGAGATAACTTTGTATACGGCTTTTCCTGCGACCCCCCAGAAGATTGGACAACAATTGGTTGGTAGAGTCCCTTCTCCAAAAAGGCACCTCCCTCACAATTACTCACCCCCCCCCCCCCCCCCCCCCCCCCCCCCCCCCCTCCCCCCCCCCACCCCCCCCCCCCCCCCCCCCCCCCCCCCCCCCCCCCTCCCCCCCCCCCCCCCAGAAGTATAACCAATTGAAGGCGGTCGGCTGCGACCGCTATGGGAAACATTTTTTTTTTTGACTCCCCTTAGTGCCCCCAAATACCCTTGTTTCCCTCTTTTTGACTTCGCTTAGTATTTTCTTCAGGATACCTGACCTTGTGGTCGGGAATCTCAGGGGTTGGTCTTGCCCTCCTCCCGAATGGGCTGCCCTCGGCTGCATCGAAAGAAAGTTGTTAGTTCTTTCCCTACTTTTTCTTCCGCTACCCGTCCCCAGCTTAAACGTCCCTATCCCCTCTTGTATACGGTACGTCTTCTCCTCCCCCCCTTTCCACCCTCCACAGGAAGGAAACGCGGCTCCCCTACCCCCGACGCTGTTCAAGACTTCAAGGTCACGTGCAGCGATCAAGGGGCTAAAGACTCTTCAGGTCCAGAGGTCCCTTACCCGCTCAGAGATCATCCTTTTGCTCTGATAAAGTACTCTGTCTCCGTGTTCACAGGGCTTGGCCGTGAAGCGCTTCCCGTCTTGTTTATCCCGGCGGTCCCTAAAGCTCTGAGGCCCTTTTTTAGTTCCGGGCCTTTTATGTTAACTTGTCGTTCATCAGCCCCCTCCCTCTCCCTTCCCCCCCACGGATTCCCTAATGGCCCCTGTCTTTCTTAGGCCCGGTCGGCTTTCCCCCGGCGGTTTTTTTGGTTACTGTGGGCTAAGGACAAGATGCGGTCAGGCTGAAGGCTCTTTCTTTTCTCCAACTGACCTTGCATACGGTCACACTTTCCCTCTTCCAACCAGATTGCGGAGATGCCCCTTTTCCCCCTAGCCCCTAAGTCAGCAGCGCTTTCGTGGACAGTTCCCCTCGCTTTCCTGCTGTAAACGCTTCGGCCCGCTCAATTTTCTTTTTTTTCCCCCCCCTCGTTTCTTTCCCCGACTTGTCTCTCTCTTCCACCTTCCCATTAGACGTCCTTTAACTTCCTTCTTCTCTTTTAACTTCGAGGGCACGTTCCTCGGCTGCCAGAACCGGATCGGGTGTGGAAATGACTGAAACGGCCCCCTTCTTGATCAGCCCCCACCCACACCACAAAAAAAAAAACACACCCCCACCAAAAAACCACCAAAACAAATTTGTTTTTTTTCAAAAAAAAACACCTTTTCTCTTCCCAACAACCCACCCCCCACCCACCACCCCCCCATCAAAAATCAGCCTACTCGTATCACGATTGTTTCTCGGCTTCCAGATGGACCTGCACTAGAAGCACCCTCTCCTTTACCTTCTTTGTTTTTTGATAGTGGTAGTTTAATCCCAGCGCGTTCCGACATCGTGTCAACTCCTTTGCCCCCTCCACATCCCTACACCCCCTTTCCCCCTCCTTTCCTTCCTTCAGTCGGTAAAGGATGAGTCAGTTCTCTCTCCTTTTTTGAGCATGGTGGAGGGGACAGATGCGATCCAAAATCAATCGGGCTACATGTACTTCCGAGTAAGAAGCACTTCTTCCCCCCTTTCAAAGGCGAAGACCTATTTTTTTGTGATTTTCCTGATAGTCACTCTTGCCTGATACCCAATTGAGGACTCTCGCAAAACTCTTTTCCTAGTAAAAGAGGTGCTCTTTCATGAGCGGAGCCCCATGAATCCTTCAGTACCCGATTAGCCCCCTTTTGTGGCCGTCAAGACTAGATCTTCTCGACTGCCAAGGACCATCGCGGCATTTTCTCTTTCTTTCATCTAGATGTCCGCATTCCCGTCTTTTCCTTTTGACTCCGCTTCCGGGAGCTTCTCTTTTTTTACCCTTTTTGTCACAACGCCTTCCCTAGGCTTCTGTTAACGATCGCTACACCGACGGTCTTCCCTTTTCTCGTCGTAAAAGAATACTTTCCTTTTGTTTTGTCTTCGATGCTTTGATCCCATTTCTCTGACTTTTTGTTTCTAGATCGTGCCAATGCCTTTCTCTAAAGTGTCGTTTCCCCCCCTTCTCCCCCTGAGGAAGGTCCTCATCCTTTCACGCGTCGGCTCATAACCCCGTGCCGTAGGTTTTTTTTCCTTTCCTCCCTCAGAAGGATGACTCTCATCTCGTCCACGATTGTAATTGTGAGACACATATAGATTTTTTCCCTCATTTGGATTTATTTAAATACCGTGGTCACCGCATTCGCTTACTGAGGTCTTTAGCCGATCCCTCGGAGAATAACGTTTGACAGGGTTCCGTCTGGTTGTATTAGACCCGACCTTTCTTTTTTCCCATCGAATTTGCAGCAGGTTCGTCCCCCACATCTCGTTTTAAGTCCGAAATTCCGATCGTAGGATGAGAGGATATGATTATCAGGGATCAGACCTTATTTGTCTTTGGATAGAGATTATCGTTCAACAATGAGAACCCACTCATGGTTGTCTAGAATTCCCGGATCATAGGCTAGGTCAAGGATGGTCACCACTGGGTTGTGCCCCGTGAGGCGTTTCCCTCTTGCGTTGAAGCGTTATGTTAGAGGTCCTCTCGTCCTGAAGAGAAAAGCTATTTTTTCACCTGGTCTTTCTTCCTCCCTTGACGAAATTGGACTTGCCTTTTCTCTGCCATTTTCCTGCCTCTTCCACAGGCCGTGTTTTTGGTCTCGGTTCCGTAGCAGGGATGTCCGTTTCCATTTTACCCCAAGACTAGCTTGTCTGGCTTTTCTTTCCGTTCCTTCAGGTCATATCACTTTCTCTTTTCAGTTTTTCCGAGGTACTTTTTTCGATCTTGTTTTCTCCTTAGGGCAGGCGACCTGGCTTTACCCGAAACTGTTTGAGTCCATTGCGGCCAAGTCTCTCTCCTCGAAGTCTTTCATTCAGCGTTGCCCAATAGATCTGACTTAGTGCTGTCGAGTACCCCTCCTTCTCTCCGAAGATTTTCTGGACTCAGGTCCTTGCTTCTCCCGGAGGGTGATCACCCACCTTATTTTTTTTTGCTTGGCGTATCCCAACCCAGTCCCGGAGCCGCTTTTCTGGGTTTTTTGGGGGGGGGGTCCCCCGTGGGGGCCCTTTCCCCATGACCTCCTCCTGCCATTTAGTTCCTCCTGGTTTTTCTTTTTTTTCTCTTTGAGGCACTGAAGCCTTTTTAGACCTTTTTCCCCGCCCGTGCTCTCTTTTCTCCCACCCGCTCTTATCTCCTATGGCAGGTTTTACACTCTTTCCCAAGCGGAAGAACTTGAAACGGGATCCTCGGTCTCTCTCGACTGACTTCTTTTCTTTCAAGTTGACTAGTGGTCCCGTTTTTGATGTCTTCTCCACCTTCTCCTTCCGGCTTTACTGAAGCTTTCAAGTTGTTCTCCTTTCCCCTTTTCTCTTTTCAGTCCGGTGGCGGGGAGGTCGGCTTCGACAGTTATGCCGTTAGACGTCGATTTTTTATCGACGTGTTGAACTTGGTCTTGTAGTCGGTGCTTTACGAACTTTTTGACTTCTCGACCTGGCTGTCGGCATCGTCATCCCCGGTAAGGACGCTCGAAAGACGTCCCCCTGCCCCTTTTTCTCCAGTACCACAGGTTCGCGGCCGAGACGACATCTGACATCGGTCCAGCCCCATCTTTTCCTTTTGTATTTGCCCGATCGAGGTCACTCACGATGGTGTCCCCCCCCCTCCTCCTGGTGTACAGACCAGACTTCCCTTCTTTGATCGGAGCGTACTCTGTGTCAGGTTTCGTTTCGTTTTCAACACTTTATTCCAGCTGGCTTTGTCTGCCCATCCCCCCTTCTCCTCTTTTTATCTCACTGTCACCCTGACATCGGTTTGTCCTGTTAATCTTTCCCGAATAGGCACTCTTCCCCTGAGAATACTTCCCCGCTGACGGTTTGCGTCTCCCTTTACGATATCTCCGGTACCCCCTTTCGATTCGAATGGCTATTACATAGAGCTTGGCCGCCGGATGAACTTTGCGCGGCTCTTTTCCGGGTTCTTCCCTTGGCCACGCTTCGAGCTTTCCCTCCTTTTGATAGCTTGTTTGCCAGGATGCAAATTTCCTGGTCATATGGTCTATGATCCAGCTTGATCTTGGGCAGTTTTTTTTCCGCGTGAGTGGTCTCGTCGACTTTATTCCTCCCTTCCTCGACGAACAAGAAAATTCCAGGAACGCCGCATCCTTTGTTTTTTTTTTTTGACCGCGTTGAATCGGTCCTGGTTCACGCCGCGGTTTTTCTTCGCCCTGCTTCAGCCCGTTACAAACCCCTTCCCCTCGGCGAGAACACAGACCTTCGCCCATACAGTGTAGCATTTTTCGCTACCGTTCCCACCCTGCCTCGGGCAACCCCCTATTTGTATGCGCATGCCTTTTCTATCAGAAAATTTTCCTTATCGTCCCCCCTTTTCTTCATCATTCATGGTAGGTTTTCCCCCCGGCGTTGAGCGGGTGACTCATCCTTTTCATATAGTCTGCACCCGCGCGCCTTTTTTTTTTCTCAGTTTCCGGACAGATCAGGGCTGATCGCGGTGTGGGTCCATGAGCTTTTCTCTTTCCACGGCACGTTGCCGGGGCTTTTGGCACTCTAGTACTCTCCCCAGGCAGCTTTTGGACCTTTGTCCGACGCTCACAGACCACTGCGTCGGCTAGGGCCGCTCCCTTAGCTGGTGTCTCGTATCCTCCTCTTGGCGTGATGTTTATTGCAGCGGGATTTTTGCTGGCTGTGTCACTTAATACGAGACTCCCATTCCTCGTACCCTCCCCGTGGTTGTGATCTCTTAACTCTTGGCCTTTCCGAATCAACCCCGCCCTTGCTGACTCCCATCCTCCTCTCCCTTGGCAAGAATAAGCCTCTTCTCCCTCGCGTGACGTTATTCCCTCATGACGTTTTTACCCCCTGTCTGACAAGCGCAAGTCCTGCCTCTTCTTATGCTTATTAAGACTCTTGCAAAGCCACTCCCTACAGGCTTTTCGTTCCACCGACTTCGCCAGCTAGGCCTCTTCTTCTTGCCCTATATGTTCCGTCTACGAAGGTCATTCATTTGCTTCGTTTCCGGGTCGTCTGACGTTCAAGACCTTTTTGTCCACCGTTCTCACCCTCCGAGGACCTGAGAGGTCACCCCCGACAATTGCTCACGTTGCATTTCGGGACCGAGCCATTAAATTTTCTTAGTACGCCGAAGTTGCTTTTCTGTTGAAACTGCAGGGCTTTTTCCTTCCACTTTTTTGAATTTTCAACCAATTCAGAAACTGGACTATGTCAGCCGGTGCGTTTTTCCCGGATGATTGCTCTGGAGCTCCGCGCAGACCTCTTTTGGGACCCCCGTCGTATTCTGTTCATTGGAACACAGAACTTGAGCGGCGTTTTCCCCTCTCCTTCCGGTCGTGTTTTGTCCCGAGTGATCATGAGAGTCCTCTTTTAGCTCTTCGGCATCAGGCCGAAAGTCTAAGTTCCCGTAGGAAAATTTTTTCCATGCCTCTGTTGGGCTTTCAACCCTCTTCACTCTCCCCCCCGTTCTGCTTTTTCCCCAGCTGTGAACTATCTGTGCCCCAAACTACTCTTCAAGTGACAATTTTTTTTTTTTTTCCGAAAAGGTTAACCTTTTTTTGAACCTCTTTAGAGCCCCTTTTCCTCCTCCTTCTTTACGGTTCCTTTGTCTTACTTCCTGGCAAACCGCTCGGATTGCCATTCCCAGGCTTTCAAGATTCTTGTCTGTCTTGTACCCTTTTCCCCTCTTTTCTGAAAGGAGTTATACCTTTCTCCCCGGCGGTGCGTTGCGGCGTCACCCCCCCCCTCGCTTGGCTTCAATGTTGTCGAGTGACAGCAACCAAAATCCTGACAGACAGTCCCCCCCCTTTTCTCCGTACCCCCCTCTTGCCGGAGTCAGGCTTCCTCCCTTCTTCTTGGAACCTCGTGCGGATTTCCCTACAAACACGTCTTCCTGGCTTCTTTCTTCCGTAGGCTCGGACCCTTCTCTACCTTTTCACCCTTCCTCGATCAGGGAATGGACGTTTCTAAGGTCCTTTTTCTTTCCTAGCCCTTGACCGTTTGACCCCCGGTCCGATATTTAAGTCTTTAAAGACTCAAGCCCAATTTCCTCCGCATTTCCCACACCTCTTCTCCATGTCTACAGCTATGTTTCTCCTCCCCTTCCTACACCGGCCTTTACTGACCTCCTAGCGCCTTTCTCTGTTGACGGTCTTGCTCCTTCCTTGTGCCTGGCCGCGTACCATGTCTAACCTGCACTATTCCACACCCCGCGTCGCAGTGTTCCCCTTTCAGCGAAAGATTCTTCAGGGCGCTTTTTCCTTTCATTTCCCCCTTCTCGTTAATTGGTTTTTTTCCTTTTGAGCGCGCTGACCACTCTCCCCCCCTCCTTTTTTACTGCGGAGGTTCCCTCAAGCGTTTTGGGGTTTTGGTCGAGTGCGGGTGGGGGGCGCTTGGTTGTGTCTTACGTTGGGATTACTTGGGTAGGTACTGTCTCCGGGATGTGGTTTTTAGGGCATCTACCTGGAGGTGCCCCCCCTATTTTGTTTTTGTACTCTTCACCTTGCCAGTTCATTGCCCTACCCCCTAGTGCTTCCTTTCCCTCGGTCCTGTCGCGCACATTGCTAAGTCGTTTGTCCCCTCTTTTTTGGAGAGCCTTTTTCTCTCTTTTCGCATCCAAAGTTTTCCGGGGTCAACGGCCCTTCCTTCTTTACTGCGTTTTGGCGACGGTCCAAGATTGGTAAGTCGGTTCCAGTTTTTTTTCTCAACGTTAAGTTCCTCTTAAACTTTCCCCCTCACGGCCTCTAAGCTCTTTTTTTGCTGATCGGAACTTTCTCTTCTTCTCTCTTTCACC
>Ga0179591_1281879_pt1 | contig 10928 bp, 7 predicted proteins | sample CZOMad2_1_08_16f_FD_182891 | JGI IMG/M metagenome (GOLD analysis project Ga0179591, IMG submission 182891) | Vadose zone soil fungal communities from Angelo Coast Range Reserve, California, USA - CZOMad2_1_08_16fungal (PacBio error correction) | ecosystem: Environmental > Terrestrial > Soil >... | reverse complement strand
CTCGGCCATTATTTTTCCCTGGCCCCGTCACCCCGAGAGCTCGATGACTCTCCTTCTTCTTTGTACTGGCGGGAAGATGTGGAGTGATTTCGTGTAGGCTCTTGCTGTCTGTTTCTTTGACTTTTTTTTTTTTTCTTGATTTCCTGAATCCAGGACGCGAATTGTGTTAGTAATCTCTTGCAACTGATCTAGTCTGGTGGGATTTCTGGTCACCCTTCAGCCTCCCCTCTTCTCAGTCATGCTCCACCCGAGAAGTTCGAGATGGGTTTGCCTCGTACCCAAAAGCGAACCTGTTTTTTGCCATTTTACCTTTTGCCCGAACACCCCCATACTGCCCCATACTCGTTTCCCCCCCCCTCCCTACCATGGAGGTCGATCAAGTTTGAATCCGACCATTTAGCCGTTCCGCCTTCCGTGAACGTTAATAGAGCTCCCACGGCTCCCCCCCAATCGAGTGCTTGTGTTGTTATCTCACCTTCGTGTCTTCGGTTATCGATTATTCTAGATGTCTTTACTTGATCTCCTACAGCTCTGAATACCTGTTTGTGGGACGTGACTCTGCAAACATCATCTCGGGACCCTCTCCCCGCTTCCCCCTTCAGCTGCCGTTGGCGGAAAGATAGTTGGCACTTTTCTTCCGTGCTCGGGTCTTATTTGGCTCCCGGAACCCTATGGTTACCACGCTGAGAAACTTCAACGTCTTTTCTCCTACCCATTCCCGCTCGTATCCTACCTTCTAGAGCCTTTAACTTGTGTCTCCCTTTACCTCACGGCTTCCCTCTCTGAATCGGAGGCAAAGAAGGTCCTTCCCCCCCACCCCCCCAAAAATTGAAGCTAAATTTGTTTCAGTCCCCTCCAGTTCCTGCTGCGTTGACTGACGTATTGCTTTTTATCTCACCCGACCCCCGGATGAGGACGCACGATTCCCCCATTCGCTCTCCCCTCCTAAATATTTCCGGCCACGGATCCCCGCCCCATCTCCAGTGTTCATGTACCTGTCCCGTCACTCTTTCGCGTGACGCTTTCTGGTCCCCCGAATTTGAGTCGCCCGTGCTGTAAACTCATTGGTGAGACTTGCTCACCTTCTTTCTGCGAGATTTCCCAAAAGAGCTGCCATTATGTCTTGTCCGTAGTGATCGCCCCACCCCAATAACTTCCCGTTCCTTTTTTTTTCATACCTTTTAGGAACATCTTTCCTCCTCCATCCCCTCGTCCGTAACAAGGATTCTCCTCCCCCGCTGATTCAATTCTCCACCCTTGGATGAGGCAACAAGTAACCTCCCTCCCTCCTTTTTCGCGCGCGTTACGAAAAAACCGCTAGCATCTGACATCTGCAATCTTGTCCGCCCCGGATCCACCCCCGCGGTAGCGGTTCAGCTCCACTGGCCACTTACTTTTTCTACTTGGCCTTGGTGGAGTGAAGAAGAGTCCATTCCCTTGTATTCCAACCATTCTCTACGACCCATATCTAGAAGGTTCAACATTCCCCCCCTCAGGAACTAGATCCCTTAGTAAGGTCGAGCTGGCCCTGTCTCGGTTTTTGCAGATAAAGGTAGTGATTTTATGACCCCCCCAGACCCATCGCTCTTTTAGGACCTTTATTGGTTTTAGGACGGGTCGTTGGCCGATATTTCGTCTCTTTCGTGTAAAGGCACGAGAGACCTTTTCTCCTTTTCTCCCACGCTCTCCTTACTCCCCATTCCACACTCCCAAAATTGGTATTTTCTTTTGGCCTTCCGGTTTTCCAGGTTCACAGTCCCCCCTTTAGGCTAGTATAGTGTTGACTCACCCCAGTCCACATGGTTCATTCTCGATGTCGAAAAATCTCGTGGAACTACGCTCTTCTCGTTTTTTCCTTCTTCTCCTTGACCGTCTAAAGAACCAGATCCGCTCTATACTTTTCAGGCCGTTCCTCACGGACATACTATTTTGCCCAGGCCAGCCTTGTCCCGCCTCACCCTTTTCATTTTTCTTCCGGAATAAGTACATAGCTACTGGCCGGTCTCTTTTTATGGGATTCTCCCAGAGGGACCCGTTTGTATTCGCTTTGTTCCCCCCCCGAACCTATGGATGCGTCGGTGTTTCCGGGAGATTAAGTAGGGTTTAGCGCATTGGTTTGAAGGGAGCTCTTCTCTTCTCTCAGCCTTTTTCTCTGATGAAGGACTTCGTGAATTATTTTCATCCTTCGTTTTTTGTTTCTGAGAGATAATTTCAAAAAGGAAGATCGGCTGAAGGCATTAGGATTTGAAGGTTTTCCTTTCGCCCGGTCCCGCTAACCATCGCTACCCCTGTAATAGACTAAACAGGACCGCCCCCCCCCCCCCCCCCCCCCAACGCCAACCCATAGGTTACTTTCCCTCCGAGGCTAAGGAGGACCGCCTTATCAGGATCCCGGTTCAACCCTTTTTCCTCCCATCCATCTGCGATAATGTAAGTACTGAGGAGCAGCTTCCGCTGTTTTGATCTCACTCTCTTGACAGTTTATAGACATAGTAGGTTGTGGTTAGGTTTATCTGATTTCATATGGTTGGGAATGGAGAAGTTACCTCCTATCTTTCGCCCCTTCTCCTTCTCATTGATACTACCGTGCCGCATGAACTGGGGTCTTTTGCGGCACTCTACGCCCCTGAATGTCCTGTCCCCGTCCAACCTTGACCCTTGAAATAAAAGGGGCATTGATGGAGGAACTTGCCCGGGATTTGGATCTTTTTCCCCCCTCTTCCCTATCTTCTGCAGTGCCCACAGAGACTGTAATTCCCCATCCCCACTAAACCTCGCCGAACACCCACTCAGTCCTGATGGCTGCTTGCTGGTTCTCCATCCCTACGAAGTCTCTCCTTTCGAGCCCCGAGACAGCTGATCGGACTACCGCTCCCTTTTAATCTCTCTTCAGCGGAATGTCGTTTTGAGCCCCCTCTCTCCGTAGTCCTTTAGGGCCGGCTCGTTGATCCGCCTGTCGCCTTCCTCTACTGACTTCCACAAGCCTGAGCTAGCTTTTTTTTTATTTCGCATCACCTTTGTTCTTCCTCTCCCCCCCCGCCCGGCTGATTTGTTCCGAATCTTGACTATGTCCTCTTTGCTGCCCCTTTCCTTCTTTTTTTTTTCCCCCTGGCGTTCGAGGTACATTTTTTTGTTTTTGCCGTGCAGCCTTCATTCCTAACTGCCGCCGGCTTCAAAGCATTGGAGCTTCGGCGTTAGTCTTCCTAAGGTCTCTATTCTCACACTTTTCAGTATCGTCCGCGTTTGTCGACTATGCCGAATCCTGACCTCCTTCCAGCCTCGTTTTGAAATACGAGAACCACCTGATCTTACCGACCTGATTCCGATTCTTGCGACCCCAAGAATCGCAATCTCCCCCAGCCCTTTGCCCCCACCTGGAATCCCAGACGGTCAAATTGGGCGACGCTTTTTACGTTGTTCTGACCTCTAAAGGCATATTTTCTCTTCCAAGGCGCCTGTCGATCTTCTGACTAGGTGCTACGGCACATTAAAGACCCTTCCTGTCCCCCCCCCTCAACGATCCAGACTCTGGCTTGATTATCAAACCAAGTGATTGAAGGATCCCTTTTCTCATTGGTGAGGACTTCTTCCGGGTTCAAGTCGGATGCTCTTTTACAAGGCACGGACCATTACCAAGTTTATGATCATTATTTTTTTTTCCGTCCTTCTGTGCCTTTACAGCCTGTGAATGTCCCGGTTTCCACACCTCTTTCCGCTTGACCAAAAAAGACGGCCGGTCCGCCACCCGCTGCCAACTATCCAGCCTCCTTTTTTTCTCATTTTCCGCAGTACTTTCTTGCTCCACCCCATTCTGGTGGTCAGAGTTTAAGGGAACGCTTAAACCTTTTTTGATTTCGGTTCTTATCCCTTTGCCCAATTCTCCTTAGCGAATATCTTAGCCCCCCCTCATCTCTTTTTCCATCCCCACCCTCAACCAGACTTTCGGAACCGTTTTTTTACTCTGTTTTTCCTCACTCAGGCCGGCAAGAAAGGAATAGTGAGACTTTCTTCCACCCTTGTCTCGCCTCTTGCTCTCTTCTTTTTCCTCCATGTAGTAGCCCCCTTGCCTATCCGTCATTGTTTCTGTTTTTTCTATGCTTGTATTTGTCTTTGTTTTTTGATTTTTTAGAATTTCATCCCCCAGACTCTTTTTTTTTTTTTGCAACCCGCCTTTTTTTGTTTCCGTCGACCCCCCCCCCATCTCTTTTTGGACGGTCTGTCTCTCCTCGCCGCAAACTTTTTCGTTTCCTCTTCTCATCTCTCAGCTGTCCGCTTCTTCTATTATCCCCCGAAAGATTGCACTACAGCATTCTTTGCTCACCCCCAAAGAAAAGTCGACCCGCATCATCCCCCCCCCCTTTAAGACCCCCATATCTATATTAATTCGAGCCCCTATTTCTCTCACGATTACGAGGTACCATGATTTCTCAATTTTTCCATAATAATCCCTTTTTGTTTGTTGAGAGTCGTTCAATATAGATCCCCCCCAGACGGAAGATACACAGACCCGATCATGCCCTAATACGGTTCGATTTGTAAGCCAAGGTTAAGCCTTTCTTGTCTGATAGGCTTCCGGATCCGACTTATTCTGAGTTCGCCCCTTCCATTGAGGTGATACTTATGATTCCCCAGCGGTTCCCCGACACAGTAGGATGGAGCCCTTGTTGTCAAGGTCCCATCGCTCCTTTTTTTTGGCCCTAGAGTAGTCCATTTTTCTTCCCATTTCTCGTCCCTTTTAAAGTCCCTCCTTTGGGGCCTCGTACAACAAGCTTCGCGTTTTCTTTTTGTCCCTTATTGGGGCCTTTGTTGCCAATGACACTGCCTGCATCATCAAGGAGTGGTCAACCCCCGGTGACACATGGCTTATAACATTTTTTTTTTTTAACTACCTTTTCGATCAGGTCTGGGAAGATTGGCTTCCCCCTCCCAGGCTTTTCACCGGATTGTAAAAAAATGAGTTTTGATGGTGTCTTTCTTCACCTTGATTTGGTTCGGTTATTACGGGTCTTTTATTAGAAGATTCCTCTGAGTCAGTTGGGACTCTTTCTCTTTATCCCCTCCCCCCGTTGCCTAAGCAATTGTTGCCATCAACTTTTGCCCCCACCCCTTTGGTTTTTTTTTGGACCCTATATTCGTAGGCCACCGTAGACTGAGGCACTTTTCTTTTTTTTCCTGCTGCCATCTCTGGCATAAGCTGCGCCTGGACGTATCTCTCCTTCCGGACAAATCTGGTCCCCCAGGATGAAATTACCATTCCCGGCCGGCTGACCGAAATACCCCTCGCCGAGTTCTTCCACACTCGTTTTCCCAGATGTAGCTTCCGGTTACTTCTGGTCACCCCCTGTCTACGGCTCGAGCTCGATATCCATGCCTTTCTGAGGCCTACCGGGTCCACGGAAGCAGCGAGTCCTTTGATCTTTCACATCCTCTTTGCGAGTTGGGGCTTCCTTCCGTTTCCGTTTCACCTTTAGGAGCCCGAGCCTTCCCTTCGCCCTTCTAATGCCGAGACGGGAGACCGAACATAGACCCAGGGAATCATAAAAGGTCATTTCTTCCTTTCGTGCAGTTGAGAGGTGGATCTTATAGAGACTCTTGTTCTCTGCCAAGGCGATTTTGAGACATCATAGTTCCCATCAAAGTCGGCCGATTTCAAACCCTTTTGAGCGTTGTCGGAGTCAGTTAGATTTCCCAAACCAACTCTCCCGGACTGACCTTACCTGTTTTCTTTTTTCCTAGCTCTTACTGAAACAGTTTCTTTCGCTTTCCCCCCTTTCTTTGCGCCACTATGCGCTCACTTCGCAAAATGCTTCGCGTTGACCACGGTTTTGCCAAACCGATCCCTCGCCCAGCTTTTTTCGCCGTTTCAAACCCTCGACCCGCTCGAGATTATTACCTTTAGTTGCCTAGCCGGGCCGGGTATTTATGGAGTCCAGGTTTGATTCCGCCCCTCCTCCCCTGTTCCAGGCCGGGGTTAGCGGAAAGACCGGCGTCCCCCCCCCCTTATCCCTCCAGCTGAAGAGGTAATTCTGTTTCTCCATTGCCCTCTTTTTTCTAAATAATCCGACCTAATTTTTTTCTCTCTTTTGTCTCGTTCTCTCAGGTAGTTACGAGTCGATGAAAGCGCCCACTCCTTTTGGAGGCTGACTTGGTTGTCATTCCGACGGCCGCCCGGCGCCTGTTACGCTGTTCCTGAGAGAGGTCTTTTAGGGGTAATTCTCTCATGACACTTTCGCCCTGATCAAATCCTTGCAGTATGCCATTCGGCCACCCTTCGCTCTTCCGGGTTGACTTTCACGACATCCTTGTCGTTCGGCGGGCCCGCCAAAATTCAAGTTTCATGAGCGCTTTTCCTGATCACCAATGCCTTTGCCGAGATGTCGATGATTCTTGATCTTGCGAGACATCCCCCAATCCCCTACCCCTCGCTTCCGTTTCGATCGAGATGCTTTGACCGACTTCTCCGACTCCCTGGGGAGAAACTACCAGTCCGTGCGATCACCCGTCCGCGGATTTAATACTTCCTCATTAGAGAATTGGAGATTGAAGAATGTACTGCTCCATAGCGGTGATGCAGCCTGATAGATGAGGCCATGAAAACTCGATTTCGTTTGTCGTTTTCCTGTAAGTTGATTAGAGACCGAAACAGGTGCTATCCCTGGTCGCAGTTTTCCCCCCCCCCTTGCAGTATATAAGGGACCGCAGTATCGCCCCCTGGAACTTTGTCCGCTCTCCATATCTTTTCATAATATATTTGGTGGCGGTATAATAGTAAACGTCCGCTATTTCTCAGCGGTAGACGGAGGAAAACGGGCGGGGGACGAAAGGGTGGGGGGAAGGCAGTCCTCGCCCTTTCGCACCTTAGAAAATTTCGCTCCACCCCCCTCGTACCTAACCCTGAACCCTTCAATACCTTAGGTACTTATAGAGAAATAATTGTTTTCACCGCTCTATAGATCCCAGGCAACAGGTCCCTCGCCAAGGTCTTTCCCGTCCTCTAGCTTCCGCAGGTACTTAAGGGGCGAAGTTTCGCTGACGTTCCTCGAGTGGTCTTTCATGACGACTCTCTTCATTATGGTTCTGGCTCCGGTCAAGAGCGATCAGCCTCCACTTCCTGCTGGTGATCTCAAAAGCGTCTGACACCCCTGCCCTTTTTTTTCGAGCAGAGGCGAATGAACCCCCCTTTCACCCTGCAAACCTTTCCCCCCGGCATACACGGTGGAATGGCCTGGAGGAAATTGCCGTCTCTCTGTCCGCCCCCTCTCTAGTAGCACGGTTATATAGTCAGTCCCGTAAAGCGTCCCCCACCGCGCCGAAACAACCCCAATTAAGAAGGAGACGCCGGCTTCCTCTTTCCCATTCTGACTCGTAATAAAGTATCAAAGAGACAGTTTTGCCCGGCAGCGATCGATTTCCTGCTGACGTTAATTGAGCCCTTTCAGATCTGGTATACATCCTGTGGGAATACCCGATCAGGCTGGCTCCTGATCCTTCCCCCAACAAGGACTTACTTGAATTGCCCGGAATAACCTTTATTCCCTCTCCCTTGAATGGTGCCGACCAGCGGCAACGATCTTCTCTCGCGGCAGTACTTAGTTTCCGAAACGGGCTCTCCCTGTAGATTAGTCCTCTGCTCTAGCAAGTTCTTCCTCCCTCCGCATTTTAATGAGCGCATTCCACATTGGACCTGCTCGCTGGCTGCGGCCGGTCGCCTACCCCTACCGATTTTACCTTGCTAGATTGACCGATGCGTATCCGACCTTCCGCTAGACGTTTTTTGAAATTCCCAGACTTGCTTTGCTAAGGTCACCCCTTTTCCTCATCTCTCCTCATCGCACGAAGATCAACCGGTTCCCCGCCCGTGTTCTAATACATGTAGCAAGCCTCCTGCTGGCTGCAACTCAAGTCCCAGTATAGGCACTCCTCAGATCATGGAGAGAGAGGCTACCTCTAGGCTTGAGACGCAGGCACGCAAACTGATTGCCCTTAGCCACATTACCATAAGCATGGATGTCGCTGCCCCACGACTTCTCCGATTCCAGTTCGAGCAAGCTCGTGCGTTCCTATCCACCCATGAAGGACGTTCGTTCGAGCGTGTAGACTTAGAAGCTCCGGGACACCAACCCCACGGGAACTACTGCTCGTGCCTTCGCCCCCTAGAGGTTACCCACTTTAATCTTCTACGGGGGCAACATCTTCCGCATTCTCCCCACATTCCGCCTGAGCCGCCGAAGCTCAAATCTTATGCAATGCCCGGCCTTCCCCTTTGGCAACGTTTCCGACAATAATGTCAAGCAACACCTCTTTGTCCATTTGGTCCCTGGCACGAATGTCTGCCACGTGGCCTTGCGCTGTTTTTTTTTAAAGTCAATGAAGATCCTAATTTCTCGACTCCATACTTCCCTAGCCCCCACAGCTAGTTTATCAAACAACAAAATCCGTTTTGGACACGGTTTTCCAGATATGGCAAAATGCCCCCCCCCCGGTGCCCTTCGGGATTTAACATGCGATTCTATCTCCTCCTGTCTCTTAGTTTCTTCAAGATTCTCCCCGGCCCGTTTTTAGTGTTCCTAACCAGGAAAAAAAATACCGGAAACCCCCGGATTTCTTTCTGTTGACGATGTCAAACCCCCAACGATAGTAGATGACGGCCGGACGGGTCCGCGATCCCCTAATGGTCCCCCAGTCATTTTCTGCCCTATACGCCTGAATAGCTCATAAAGAGAGTTACTCTATTTTTTGATCTATTTAGTCACCAGAAGTAGAAAGAATCCTGAGATAAAGACGAAACAGCCCCATCTCAAGTAAATTAATCACACCGCTCCACGAGATCCAGCACGTGCCCGAGGTCGCTGCGCTCCGCCCTTATGATCCCTTCTCGTTGTTTTGAGGAGAGATGCGTAAATAAGAGCCTCTCCCCCTGGGACGGGCCAAACGTTTTGAGCGTCGTCCTTCCTCCTTGGGACTGTCCGGGACATGATGTTCTTTTCTGCCCCTGGTGCGCTCTCTTGAGAATTCTGCCTCCCTCCTCAGGAACTCGTATGAGCCCTATTCGCAGCCTTCGATCAGGGCCTTATGGGATCTAGACGGCCGGTCTGCTCGACGATCAGCCTAGCCTGGTTGGCTCTTCCAAAACTGCTCCGCCTTTCCTGGGTTTAACGGAATTTTTTGTCCTGGTACATAACCCCCCCCTCTCCCCTCATGCGGTGCAAATAAGCAACGTCTCGAAAGATGCTTTGAAAGCGCTCAGCACTTTCCGGTTGCCCCCAATTCAGGACATACGGTGGTTCCCAAAATCGATGTTCTTGTGTGATTGCCAACGTTTGGTGTCCTTTGGCCTAGAATTACTCATCTGTTATTCTCCCCCCTGCGTGCAGCCATCTGCGTGCCACCGCACACGTATGACCCCCCTTTTTCCTGTTAGGTTCAATTTTTTTCTTTTAGAGGACTCCACCTTCTGCCGGCCCTTGTGCAGATAGTTATGTGGAGCTTCTTCCTTCCTTCTACTTTTTCGCATCAGTCCTTGTACGGAATAGTAAAAAGCCCCACCCCCGCTTATTCGAAACCTCTCTCGTTATCGACAAACGAGTGACTCATCTTCCCTTGGTATTCATCCCGTCTCACTGTCTCACTCTGCCCCCCTCGTGCTGCAGGAAGGACCTTTCCCCTCCCCATTTCCTAAAGGAGAAAACTTTTTCTCGCGAGGCCAATAAAGATTTCTCGTTCAGATTCCTTTTTTCTCTTATTCGTAATGCAATGTCCTCCGAATTACCCTCCGAAGATATTTCCTTGAAGGCGTACACATAGCCCGGTGTGGGCCCCAGCTCTTGGCGTCCGTCCTTCCTTTTTTTCTTGTGGCTCGCATTCTCGCCCCTTTTTCGACACCAGAAGGCCTGTGTGATGCTTAGACTCCTTCGGTCCTAAGGTTTGCGAGAACCATCCTTCTTTTCCTTCTTCTTTTTTGGACCCTTTCCGGCAGATTCTTCTCCCCAACGCGGTTGCCTACTCTGCTCTATGGTGAGAGAGCGGAATTGGCCGCCATCAGCGAAGACTAAAATCTTTGCTGAAAGCTCTCTATTCTCCCCATGAGTTAAACCAGCCCACCCCAAGTTACCCCTAACGCCCCTGCGCCTAAGGGATAACCTTTTGCTCTGATCTCTGATCTAGATTCGGAGCACATCGCCGGAGGTGGTGATCCTTTTCTTCGCTGCGCTAGAATTTTTGTGTGTAGCGGACGCGGCGGTCCCTCTCCTGTATTCAACCGCCCATAATGAACGCTCTTTTCTCCCGCTGTTTCCCTGAGTTCCCCTAGATAGTTTCGTCGCTCGTATCGGGGCATCTCTTTTAAGCGTGCACCTGCCCCTTCTCCTTTCTTTCGTAAATGATGAGTTACACCGGTTCACTTGCCATGGCCCTCTCGGTAGTACAGTGGAAGGAGACACCCCCCTTTTTCTCTCCTATCACCCTTTGCAAATTACTCCCTTTTCCCCCGGTTCTTTGAAGTCCGGGTTGCTTGTGTCCATACATGTGTAATTAGAGGAGACTCAAGAAAAATCAATTTTCATGGTCTACTATCATTTACACAGCAGGGCAAGCTCTGCGAGAGGCTGCTCTTGTACCGTGCTTTTAATACCGATTTCTCTGAGCTCTCTGATTGCCGCCACGGCGACATATCTTTCTCTCTTTCCTGCCCCAAGCTGCCATCAAATGCCGTTTCGCATGTTGCTTCGGCGTACCGCGGGAGGTGTGTCATGGGCTCTGATTTCTTAGTCCGTTTTCCTGATGTGATCTACCCCTATGCCTCGAAACCTATTTATTCTTTCTGTCAGTGTGACCCGGGAGGAATATGCATTTTCGCATCCTTTTCTCTCTTGTCTCTTTTCAACTCTCCGTCTTAAATCCGACAGCCTTCTTCCTCGCTCGGTTTTTCT
>Ga0179591_1280161_pt1 | contig 10928 bp, 12 predicted proteins | sample CZOMad2_1_08_16f_FD_182891 | JGI IMG/M metagenome (GOLD analysis project Ga0179591, IMG submission 182891) | Vadose zone soil fungal communities from Angelo Coast Range Reserve, California, USA - CZOMad2_1_08_16fungal (PacBio error correction) | ecosystem: Environmental > Terrestrial > Soil >... | reverse complement strand
TGACCGGCTTCTGTCGCCCTGCTTATTTTCTCCAACGGCTCGTCCCGTTCCCCCCCTTTTTTGTAGGCGTCTTCTGTTTTTTCGGTCCCTCAGTATTGGCTCTTTTTTCCCGCGCAATCCCACTTCTTCTTTCTTTTTATCTTTAGCATCTTGACCAGGCAGCCCAGATCCTCCGTCTTCCAGAGAATTTGGGCGGGTCCTTTCTTTTGCCTCGGAAAGACCCTTTTTCCATTTTTTTTTTTCCAGACTTTTTCTCTTGCAAAACTCTCTCCTTTTTTTTTCCCTTTTTTAACCGGGTACGTAGATCTAAGATGGTCTCGCCCCCTTTCTCATTAATACGCTTCCCCCCTTTGTCTTTCCCTTTTGATTCTTCTTTCTTTCCTCAAATCTTCCCTTTTTTTTTTTTTAGAGGCTCACTTCCCGGCACGCTAATTACAATTTCTCGAAGTCAAAGATAGAGGCGCCGACCGCGGATGCTCTCCAGGAGAGTTTGGATGATTCCTCTCTTCCGGAGTTTCGATATTTTTCCGATCCCCTCTGAGGCGTACATCGTAGCTCTCGGCGCTAACGCTTGTTCCTTCCCCCTACAAATTTCGGCTTTGGACCCTTTTCCTTTCAAACTTTAACAGATCTTGACAGGAAGAACAGGGCCCCTCCCCACAAAATTTTTTTGATGGTTCCTTTTCCTGGGTATTGTTAATCTAGGATTCTGTTTTATATGTTTTTAGCTTGTTTATAACCATTCTTTTCTCCCCGCGCGACATCTTCACTCTTTTTTATTTGTTTTTCTTCTTTTATTTGATCTTTGAGCAACCGACTGCACCTGCGCGTGGCAACCACTCGGGCTAACCGCTTGAGGTTCCCTTTTCTTCCGGTTTCTTACAGTTTTCTTTGTCCTGAGGATACAGCATGTGGAACGTGCGCTCTTCCTGCCTTCACGCCGAAACACCTCTGATACTCGCGCGTGGTTTCTTTTGGCCGCGGCTTTCTTGAAGATTTTATGTTTCTTTTTTCTTTTCGATGGACCTCTCCTTATAATTTCCTCGGAAGCTACTGTTTTGACGGCATTGCCGTCACCTTCTCCATACCTGAATCTCCCCCTCTCTAGGATGTCTGTCAGACCTTTTTCGCCCATCGAACCCCTTTCTCCCTTTGAGATTCCTTTTTTTCCCGAGGATGCCTCGTAAATACTGAACGCGGTTTCACTGCGCGCCGGATCATCATGCGGCTTTCTTTGGTACCTCATATCTCTTCGTCCCCCCCTTCGGACAGTTTCTCTTTCTTCGATTTCCTTCCGCCCTTCTTCCCATAGTGTTTCTGCACAGTGTCTGCGGATGTGATAATTGACTTTCTTTTTCCCTCGTTTGGACGAACCCCCCTCGCCGAGTCTTTCTTCTCTTCAGCTGAGTTCTTTTTCTGAGACATCTGGACTTTTTTGATTCTTCCATTCGCCACCAACCCGTATCCCGGTGTCGTGCCGGCGGGGTGATCCTTCCTTGTCAGCGGGAAGCTTCTATTCCAGCTTCTGCAGCCCCGGGTCTATTTTGTCCCGATTCCCCCTATATAAATGTCGAACGGTAGTCTCCGCAACGCATGGTTTTTTTCTTTTGTCGTTTTCTCCCCTCCAGAGCCCCTCTGTTATTGTTTTTCTATGCTTTCCTTGTCCACTCCCTCCCTTGAAGCGTTTCTGCAAAAACCATAGGCGGTTTAACGTCTCTAGGGCTGGTGGACCCTCTTCCTCCCCTATTTTTTGGATTCGATTTCGTACTAGATCCAGCAACATCTCTTACCCGCAGTTGTCTTCTGGAGATCAAGATTTTTTCCAATACCTTTCCCCAGGCTTTCACCCCCGGCCCCCCAACCTGAATGCATCGAGAATGGTATCTCTGGGATTGGCGCGACTTTCCCCCCCCCACCCCCCCAGATCCAGGATTCCCTTAATACACGTTCCTTCTATCTCCCCCAATTGCCTTCCCCCGCTTTCCCTGAGAGGGATCTACAGCTTGCCAGATGAGCTCCTCTTTCCCCCCCACCCCGCATCCCCACTCTGTCTACGGGTGTCTTCCTTTCAACAGACTTCCCTTTTTTTTCTAAGAGATCCTTCCCATGTGCCGATCGGACAAAAAGTCGAGATATCTTGCGATTTTCCCTCTTGATTTCGTCCCCTTCGTATGGCCCCCCCGGAGACTCCCCCTCTTTCCCACCCCGTATTCCCTTCTTTTGAGATTACCCCGTTCATCGTGATCACTATCCCTGCTCTTTTTCCGACGCCGTCATGAACCTCGCGTCTATATTTTTCTCCCGACGCTTGATGATCTTTTTTCCGCTTGACTTCTCTTCCCCTTTCAGCTGGTGCTATTCGCACGTCATGGTCATATAAGAAGGCAGTGGGGGGGCATTCCTTTCTGGATGGTTCCCCCCTGTCTGTACCTGGTTTTCTCTTTGGTAGGGTTCCCCAAAATAGACAGTCAAGGACACTTTTGACGCTTACGAAGGTTACACTCTTTTCCGTCTGAGATTGACCCCCTACCCCCCCACACCCAGTCCTTCCGACTTCCCCTCTCCTCCCCGCTCCTGCTCCTCTCCTTCTTCCTATCTCCCTTCTATTATCTTTTCGCAGTAAAATTTCCTTTTTCAGACGGTTCTCCCTGCTTCACTTCCCGTCGACTTTGTGGGTCCGGCTAAATCATCGCACTCCCCTTCTTATCCGCAGGAATTTTCCCCTTTTTATTTCGTCCCCTGGTCCGTAACCCTACGTCCCTCCCCCCCTTTTTAGACCGACCCTTCAGATGCCCGTTACCCCCAACTGAATTTCTTTTTGATCACGAGCCTTCACCTCCCCGTTCCCAAGACAACTTGACCTTTTTATTTGGCGCCCTTCGCTTTTCGGTTTTTAATACCCCCTTCCACACAAACAGTTTTTTTCTGAAGCTCGTTCGGACGATCCAGGATAAGAACATTTTTCCCCCGTACCCACTCTCTGGAACCAGCTTCTCCCCCCCTGTGCGGGCAAGACGTTGCAGGAAGTTTTTCGTGGATTTTCCCCAGTTACACCGAGGTATGCAGCTGAAGCCCTGTTCTTTTCGGAGGACCCTTTTTGATTACCTCCGATTTCTTGCCCCCCCCGCGACTTTTCCCTGCAGGTCCTGCTTTTTTAGGAAGGGCAGGCACCAGCCCACTCCTTCGCCGTCGGCGCCCCCTATGCCCCCCCTACGCTCTCCTTTCGAATCCTTCTTTCCTCTGAGCGTGAAACTTTACCTTTTCCCCGCCGTTTCCCCGGCACGTTCCCCTTTTCCTGCAGAGCACTCCCCCCTTTTCCGTTCGCCATCCCTAAGGTCAACACGAAGATAAAAATTTGGCGGGCGCGCAGACCGTTTTTTGACCATATTCCGCCGGCCTCCTAACCTTTTCTCTCCGGTTCTTTCCTTCTGCAGGCGAACCCTCTTGGTCTGTACCACGACGTGAAATTTTTCTTTTTCCAGTCTAGCCCTTTTTTTGTGTCTCCAGACCCCCGTTTCCTTCTTCTTGCCCTGGCGGTTTTCTCGGGTTTTTTTCTCCCACCCCCCCTATAGACGACTTGATGGAGAGGGGTGGCTTACGCTTCGCCATTCTTTGCCCAGCTTTCCTCACTCCAGCCTCCCTTTTTTTTTAATAAGTTCTTTTTTCGCCGTACTTCTTCTTATCTAGTTGTTGTGGAGAAGATTCCGGCGGCGTCCTTTTTTTTCCTATCAACCGGCTCGACCGAGGAGTTAATCCATGTTTCTGGGGAGGAGTCTCCGGCTGGTCGAGGCTCCCTCAAAGTTTTCCCCCCCGACCCGCCACTACTTCTCTTTTCTGAAGTACATCCGAAGCCCCAGATCATTACGCCCGGCAAGAGAATATTGGGCGGTGGCAGCTGGCGCTTTTTTTTTGCTGGTTAAAGACCTTCTCCTGCCAACTTTTTTACCTCCCCCCCTTCTTCGGACCCAAAGTTCCCCCAGGCTTTTCACGGTTTATTCCTGTTTTCCCTTCTGAGCTAAGCTGGTTAGAGCTGGTCACCTCCGATAGGTCCCTTTTGGTCCCCAATTTTTTTTTTTTTGGAATTCTGTATTGCGTCCTCAGTTAGCGAGGATTTGAATTAAAGGGCTTCCCTTCCCCCCCCCTCTTCGGCCCATTTCCCTTTTCTTCCCCGTATAGCGCGACTTTTTTTTCAAGGCGTTTTCCCTGGAATTTTCCCTTTGCGGACTTATACTGCTTGATCCAGCTTTCTGCGACGCTGTTGCGCGGTTCCACTAACTTTCTTTGATTACTTCCATAAGTTCCATCCCCCCCCTTTTGAGGTCCTTGGCCTTTCTTATTACGGATCACAAGCTTTAACGTATCTTCGCCGGCGCCCCCCCCCCCCTTTTCTTTCCCAAAGAACTCTTTTTTTCCTGCTGGTCCTCTTCATTTTGATCCTTTTTCTATGCCCCCTTTTTCCCTTCAACCTTTTTGTCTTTTATCCTGATTTCTCAAGGATCTCGGACGTAGCATCTGCCAGCATCACGCAGCTCCTTTTTTTTGAGAGATTCTTTGAGCAAAGGTGTTCCTCCTCAGCTTTCACCCCCGGACTTTGAGGATGTCAGTTCTTTTTTTCTTTTCTCGCAAGTTCTGTTGTACTTCCTCCTGTGGTCCCCTCTCTGTACTTTCCCCCGATTCGGCCTCGTGAGCGAGCAGGTCCCCCTTCCCCTTTCGAGTCCCGGCGACCCCCCTTTTTATTTATGCAGGCCTTTTTCGCTGGTATTTCTTTCAAAGAGGATTTTCCCCCCCTTTCTTTCCACGTGTCCTTCTTTTGCCCTGCATTTTCTTTGACCAGCCCCCTGCATATCCACACGCCGCGCCTAGGTTTTTCCGTCAGACCTTGTGTAGACCACCACACTCAAGTTTTTTTTTCGATGACCATGTACTTTTTTAAGTCTTTTTGGTTCCGAACTGTCTTTCTTTTTCTGCGGTCTCTGCCTTTTCCCCCCCCGGTCATTTTTAAGTTTATCATGGACGGCGGCTTCGGAGAGTGAGCGAGGAGCTTTTTTTCACTCCTTCCTTGACGTCATACTCCCCTTGTCGTTTTTTCCTGGCCCTCGTCTTCCCCTCTCGTTTTCCCCTGAGTAGCTAAGAAGGGTGACTTCAGGCTGCTGGTCTCTTTCCTTCGCATTATCGATGAGAGCCTTTTTTTTTTTTGGCTCACGGCGTCCCTTTCTCCATCTTCGGGTCGATCCTCCCTTTTTCTCTATGACAGTCCTCCTCTCTGGGATCTCACCCACTTTTCGTGGCCGTCAATTGTGGTGTCCCCCTCTTCTTCACTGTAGAAAATTCTGCTGCAACGCCTTTTTCTGTTTTCGTGGAAAGGTTAGCTACAATTCTTTTTTTTGTGTGCTCCCCCTCTTTTTTGCCTGCCACCAATTCTTGACGCTTTTCTTCCCCCTCGTCTGCTGTCGTTTTCTTTCCTTTCCGTTAGATTTCTTTTTCCTCCTTTTTCGATCGATTTCACTCGCCTTAAAGTCCAGATCCTTGAGACCAGCGTCAAAGAGTGGAGTTCCCCCTTCAATCTCAGGCCCGCATTTTTCCTCACCTCACAAGAACCCTCCTTTCTTCCTGGTTTCCCATTCCTCCAGTTCCTATTCAAGAACGTTTCGACAGGGATATCGATCGTTACCCGTGACGGACACGTTTTACCGCAAAGTGTTTTTTCGGATTTCCTTCTGCCGATGTTCCCCCCCGCAATGTCCTTTCCTCCTTTTTTTTTCTTGAGACCCCTTTCTCCCCCAATATCCTTCCTTCGGCTTGACATCAAATGCGCCGCCGAGGTGTCTCAGCCTGTAAGTCTCAAGTTTCCTCTCTACTACGGTCTTGGTTTCCCCCCTAGCCCTCCTACGGTGAATTTCAATATAAATCGGAGGAAGCCATCCTAACAGTAGGATCTTTTTGAGTACACTCCCTTTCTAAGTTTTTCCTCCCTCCTGAATGCGACTATTCTTCCGGCTACCTAACGCCGCTCTCCTAATGATCGATAATTTCCTCTTGAAGTCGCTGGCCGATTTTATGCGTGGTTCATTCAAGAGCAGGGCGCCTTGGCTGGATGGTTTTTTTTTCACTGTTTCTTGACGGGACCTTCCCCCTTTTTTGGAGATTTCCCCTGGGTCCCCTTTTTTTTTTCTCGACCTTAACTCCACGGTGAAGCGTAGAAGGTTCCATTCCTCTCACGTCTTCTCTTCCCCAGATTGCAATCCCTCTTTTTTCAGAATCGCCTGCGCGTTGCAGGCGGATATAGGAGACTTTTTCTCTTGCCATGCAGTTCTCGAAAGGTTTTCTTTTTCAGGTTTTTCTTTCTATCTTCCCTCCCCACCGTTGTAAAAGAATCAAGAGGTTCCTCCCTATGTGTGTGCCCTTTTTTGGTTCGGACCCCCCCCACTGCTTTTTTTCACTCCTCTCTCCCCCTCCCTTCGGCGTGATGCTGGCTCTATCGCTTATCCCACGTTGCTTCAGCTGATCCACCCCCCCATTTTGATTTTTCGGGACCTTTTCGCGAGGCTCTCGACCCTCCCCTAACTCTCCTTTCCCCCCCTCCCTTCCCAAGTGTTTCTTGTCTTTTCGGGTATCTGGACTCGATATATAGCCCAGGCCATTGACCTCGGATGCGAACTTCCCTAGTTTTTTTTCTTTTAGCTTCCCTTTCCTGATTTCCACGTCTGCGCGGTCCTTTTTTACTCGAGGGTCCAGCGGCGCATTCCCCTCTCGCCATAGGAACCAGCGGCACCTCGCGGCGCAGAATTGGTTCCGGTGTTTTCGAGCTCTGACCTCTCTTTTTAGATCAGTCTCCGACTCTTTCCTGAACTTTTGATTGAAGCAGAAGCCCGCCTCTCACCAGCGGCCTCTTCCATTTCAAGAGGTCCCCCCTTTCGGAGCGCAGCCCCCCCATTTTTTTGACCCCCCAAGCGTATAACAAGCTGTTCTCCTCGCTACCGGAATATTCCGAGCCGGTTCTTTTTTCTTGAAAATATCTTAACCCCCCCCCTCTTTTTTGATTGGACCTCTTTCCTGTTTTTTTTCCTCAGTCCCCCCCCAAGATCCAAGCCCCGCCCAATATTCTCTTTGAACTGGCGTTTTTCTGTGCTCTCGGCCATTTTCAAAGCTCCCATACGCCTCCCTCCTCCTTTTTTGGTTCTTCTTTTCGTATCCCCTCCCTCTCCAGACTTTCTTCTTTTTCCGGTCTCTTCCCAGCCCCCGAGATAGATTAATCACGGGCGAGCCGTGGAGACTTCAGGTCCGGTCGCCGCAGCATTCTCTTTGTTGTTATGAGAGAGGATTCTCCCTTCTGCTTCTTCTACACTTTTTTTTCCCTCTGAATTCCCTTTTTTCTTTTTTTTCCCCCTAAGTTTTTTTTTTTTTCCCGATTGACGAGGCGTTTTTGCCCGGAAGAGGCCTTTCCCCGACTCCTCTTAGATCTTTTTCCTTTTTCTCCCAGTCTAGTCCCTCCCTCCCCCCTTATACTGAGATATGGGGAGGGGGCAAGATGGCGTCCTTCTTCTTCTGTTGACCGACAATACTGCCCTCTTCGGTGTACCCCCCTTTATGCACAACTCTGGGACTATTACTTTTTTTTTTTCTGCTTCCTGTGATTGCGATATCATAATCCGTAGGTACTCTCCTTTGCGCGACGCCCTCTTTGCAGTCTTTACGCCGCTTTTTTTTTCCCCAAGGCCTTTCCCCCCTTTTCTTTTTTCCTGGCCCCCCCTTTTCTCTCCCCTATATTTTTAGTTTTTTTTGATATTCTTGCTCTCCAGGCTTAGCGTCCCCCTTACCACGGCCTGCTTCTTCCTGCCGGCGTGTCTTTTTCCTCCTTTTATAGCGGTTGCGCTTCCTTGTTCCCCAACTTCGAACTCATGTATCTCCTTTTTTCCAGTTCGCCCTCCTTCCCTCTTCCTCCTTTCCCCTGTTTGAATTTCTAGATCGGCCCTCCAATAGAGGCACCGTCTGCCCGTGAAGCCTCCGCACCCTTTCTTTTTTTTTTTTTCCCAGTTTCTTTTCCTTGGTACGTTCCCTCTTCTTTTTAATACGCGCGGCGCTTCGGCTCCTGACCCCAAAGGTGTTCCTGAAAGCCTTTCTCTCGCCGTCCTTTCCAGCATCACGTTTTTTTTTTTGAGCTCGGAGTGTCTCGAAAATTCCTTTCCCTTCCCCGTTTTTGTCAACTAGGTCGGGCTAACCGCTTGAGGCTTCCTTTCTTCTTTCTCCTTGTCACATCCCCTTTTGTTAGGACCCGCCTTTTTTCCCTTCGATCTCTCTTCACAGAGAAACTTTCGGATTTCTCTTTCTTCTGGCATTTCCTCTGCAAAACAACCCTTTCCTTTCCTTACGGAACGGGTGCTGGAATCCTCCGACCCTTGTAAGAGGTTCCTGCGTCTTGACGTCCTTTTCCCTTTGATTTGTTTCATTTTGCATCACACGCCGCGCATATTCTTTCCGTCAGATTTGCCCTACTTTTGCGCCCGGATTCCCTTCCCGGATCTGCCTCTTTATGATTTATAAGGCGCAAGCGGGGAACGACCGCTCCGGCGAATTCTTTTAGTCTTCTTCTTTCGGTCCAGCAGAATATTCTCTTTTAATTTCTTTAGGCCGTCCCTATTCGCTCCGCGGGTAGATTTTTTTTTTTTTTTTTTTTCTCCGTAATACCCCCGTAGGATCCTTTATATCTTCCCCTTACTCAGAATTATTTTACCCTTATTGTTAACCTAGAAGTACTCTCTTTGACTTAAGCCCCATCTTCTTCTCGATGAGGCCTGGGGCCTTGTCTTTTTTTTGGTGACAGCGCCAAAGAAACCCCCTTCAATGCGTGTATCTTCCAGATTTGTCCCCTCCTTCCCAGCTCGTTGGTCTCCCTGGAGTTTCCTTGCAGTAAATGGCTTCCCCTGCTCTTTAGATTTTTTACTCCCTCTGGATCTGGGTGTTTTTTCCCTGAGCGAAAAGATCTGAATCGAGCAGGTTTCTGTGCTTTTTTCCTCTTCGGGAATGTGAACGACACTTTTTTTTCTACCTTTTTTCCCTCTTTCGGGTACGCGTTGGCTGGATATTCTGTCCCCGAAATCTCTTATTTTATCTCTTTTTTGTTTGAGAGGTAACCTATCACCTCCCCTACTGCCTTTTTAGGGAATGGCTAAATGTCCCCGGGGAAGTTCAGGCCAATCATCAGGGCTCCTCTCGGTCCCAACCCTGCCCCGGCTTTCTGGGCTTTTTCTTCTTTGCCACCAAAGATACAGGTCCCCTTCTTCTTTCCCGTTGTTGTCACATTTTTATCGATCGTTTCCTTTTACGACCCCGGTTGTCCATTCCTCTCTAAGGAGCTGAGCGAAAGATCGGCCCTCCTTACACGCCATGGCAGACGGTTTTTTGTGGCGGTCCTTCCCCCCAGGTTTTAGATCACGCATTTGTCAGCCCGTGCTGCCTCATAGACCTTCGTCCGTACCATACGCTTCAGCTCTTTCAGCGGATTCCTACGGCGATTGCAAAAAGAGGACTCCGGAAATACGTTGTCTTTTTCCCTTTTCCTTACCCCTCCGGAGCCTCTTTCACCCACTTCCCTGGACGTTCATATCCCTCTCCCCCTTTTCAGTCCGTAGGAAATGAAGCCGCCTATATGAAGTCTACCTCACTCCGCAAGAGCCTCCTCTTATCTTGAAGTAGAGTTCCTCTTTTCTTTTTTTCTTCAGTAAATTGGTCCTCTGCCGGCGTGGTATGGATGGTGGATCTCCCCACTGTCCTGGCAATCTTTTTTATGGAGCTTCGGTTGCAAATCACCTTCCCTCACTTTCCGTAATTCCTTTTGTATGGAGAACGGTTTCCATTCATAGGTACGTTCCCCCTCCCGACTCTTTGCCCCTCATCTGGACCCTTTTCCATTTTTACATATGAGCTCCTTCCCTCATAAGCGACTTTGTTTCGCGGGCAGTTCCTTCCCTTCCTCCCTCACGTCCACCCTGTGCCTTGGTCTATGGTTTCCGTCAACGTTCACCTTTAAAGGTCTCCGACTCTGTGCGTTTTTCCCTTTGGCCGTTTCTGACCCCTTCCCTGGACCCTTGCGTTTTCGCGCTGCTACTGCCCTTTGCATGGGAGAAATCCAGTGCTTCCAAAAGGATTTTGGTTTCCCCCGCTTGCAGATCGCCGCGTCCCTTTCTCATTTCCATTTTTCACCCTTTTCCGGGGGCCTTTTCCGGTTCGTCCCTCCCTTTTGTGGGAGCCGATCTCTCTCCCACTGTCCTTAGCGGGATCCTCACTTTTGTTCCCTCTGCCCCTACCGATCAGGAGCGGAGCAGTGATTTTCCGCTAGCGTCTCTCGACCGCGATAGCGCCCCCTTTCTCCAGCAACTTTTTTCGCCGCTTTGGGAAAGACGTTTCCCCTTGGAGCACCTCCTTCCCGACGCTATATGACACTTTACATTTGAACGCAGCGTGGCGGGTCCCTGGAAAGCCCTTTCCCTTTTCCTTCCGCCGCTTGAGTCGCCATTTCAACCACAAGCGTCTTTCATACTTTCGTTTTCGCGCATGACTTTTTCTCTTATGATTTCTCGCACGCGCCCCAGTTTACAGCGCCTTTTTCTTTCTTTGTGTCATCATGAAAATCCCTTTTCCCGACCTGATATGGCTTCCCCTCTTGCATGTCTTGTCTCATTCGCCAGCTGTTTCCCTGGCGTTTTTTTCCTTTCCTGGAAACTCTTTTTTTTCATCGAATTGAGGGAGATTTTTTTTGCTTTTCCGCCCATTACTTTCGTCTGTACGCCGTCTCAGACGTTTGGATCCCCTTGCCGCCTCCCCTTTTTGCTTCAGGATACTCCTCTCCGGGGGAGAATCCGCCGCAGGGTCTTGCTCCTCTCTCTCTTTTTACCTTGCCTGAGAGATGACGTTTTTTCTTCTCCACCGGT
>Ga0179591_1279630_pt1 | contig 10928 bp, 6 predicted proteins | sample CZOMad2_1_08_16f_FD_182891 | JGI IMG/M metagenome (GOLD analysis project Ga0179591, IMG submission 182891) | Vadose zone soil fungal communities from Angelo Coast Range Reserve, California, USA - CZOMad2_1_08_16fungal (PacBio error correction) | ecosystem: Environmental > Terrestrial > Soil >... | reverse complement strand
GCTCAAGTCCCCCTGGGCGATCTCCGCCAGAGCGGTTTGTCTTCCCGCGTTTTTGTGGCTTAGTTCCAAGAGGTTATTACTTTTCCGCCCGAGCCCGTCGTCTCCTTCTTTTCCCATGTCTGACTTCCTGCGCTGCCTCCTCGTGCTTTCTTCAGACCCCCTCCTTCTGTAGGGTTCTACTTCGACGGAAGCAGTCAAGTCATACCGACAACAATTATCATGCTGAACCAGAAGGAACCTTACCTTCTCGCGAGCGGTCCGTCTCGGCGTAACCCTTTCCTCTCCCTTGCCCTCTTGCGAAGTCCTTCCTTACCGTCCTTTTTTTTTTTCGAAGTCGAGGAGGAGCGGTCTTGGCTTCCATCACACCCCATTTTAGCGGTCCTTAGAAGTTCTCCCTCCACTCGGAGTTAGTCTGTTGTTCTCCTCCCCCGATAGCGTCCCCCTTCCAGCCCCTACCCCCCTTTTTATAAGAAGCTAGGATTCTGAATGATTATGAAAACGAGACCTAGCAGGGGCTGGTAAGTTATACGGAGAGCCCTCCCTCTCCCCCCTCTCCCGGCCGATGCCGACCACGCCGAGCCGGCGCTCTTTAGGACCCGGCAGCGTCCCGCGGCTTTTTCTCACCTGCTGCCTCCCTTGCAAGAGCAACCAATCAAAATGGCTCCTCCCTTCCGCTGTGGAAAGAGCAGGTCGGACCACCTAGGTTTCTGCTCTTCCCCCCCTCGGCCTGCCACGTACATAGAAATGAGCAAGATTTCTCCCCACAGTGAGGAGGTCATTTCCACACCTCTAGCTCCGCTCACCAAGGTACGCCATTTTTTTTTTTTTGATTCCCTTGTATACCGGGGAAAGCAAAACTCCACATGCGTGCCATCTCCTCCGCCATTCGCACGGCACGATGCCGGGTGAGATAGCAGTCTGAAGCGTCGGCCCCTCTTCAGTAGAATCAATACTCTCCACGGATCTTCTCGCCCGCGTAGATCTGTTTCTGGTCACCGCTCTTTATAGGGACCCTCCCCTTGAGTTCTCTTGACGTTCAGATTTCCCAAGATAAGCGACGACTTCCGTTTGACGCTGTTCCCATCCAGCTGTGCACGTTGAACAGTAAGTAACTCCTTGGGCAAACCACGCCGAAGTATCTTTTCCGATGGACCTCCCCCTTACGCCGGCCTCCCCCTTTCTCCCCTTTCGTCGTCGTCGTTTCTCTCGAAATTTGTTTTTTGTGGACCGCCCCTCTTAGGTACTCTGACCAAGACTTCCCCTTCCCCCTATGACCCCTTCCTCCCTTTATTCGAACGCACCTCCCTGTATTTCCTCGCCAAAGTCTATTGCGGAATGAGGAGGCCCCGGCCCTTGCGGCGGTGAGTCTGTTGGACTTTTTTCCTTCAGTTCGGGGGGGGACTACCCTGTGGAGGAAGGCGGACCTAAGGTCTTAAGGACCCTCGTGAGCTAGAGGAAACCCTCCCTTCTGCTTTTGTCCCCCTAAATCTTCCCCTATTGGGCGAACCCAATTGAACGAAAGTTATTGTCCTTGACTTGATCTAGATGCGTGACGCTTTTTCCCTTTGCGCTCAACGGTACGACGCACAACAGATTCACATTGGAAGTGAGCCGTTGGTCCCCCAGGCCCTCCCTCGCTGGCGATGTGACTTTTTTTTTCCCCCGTCTTCTCAAAATCGCAGTTGTCTTTTTTTGCAAATCAGATCCAGAAATTTTCGGCGAGTCGCCGGTCTTCTTCTTGTGCAATAGACCGCTATTGAGCGCATGACACACCATTCCGATCTATACCGCACACATATGACCTTCGAGAACTCCCTCTGCGAAGAGACAGAATTGATAGCAGGCGGCAGCATCTATCCTTGCGTAGAATTTTTTTAATCTTTGCCCGAGAGCTCGCGCCGTCCACCTTCTTCACAAGAGACTCCCCTCTTCCGCAAGGATTTAGGTAGTCTCTAGAAGCGGTCCTTCTGCCTGAATACCATATTCCTTTTAGGTCTACCCGACCTTCCGCACCTTTCCGCTTTTCTCTAAGACGCAGGATCAGATTTCGCCTTTTAAATCAACAGACCAGAGGGGCGGCGTCCTCACTTGACGCCTGTTGCCCGGGATCTCTCACCGCTTGGCACGCCGGCTACCATTAGTTTAACCTTATACTAGGGTAGTGAATTACACATAGCTCCCTTTCCCTAGCAGGTACCCGTACTTTGTTTCTTCCAGTTGCACGTTCCCTGCGGCGCAGAGGCTATTGTCTTCCTAGCGTCATTTGCCTTGTTTATCGTTTAGCTCCTAGTAATTGCGGAATCAAATCCGAGGAAGCAGTGAGGATTTCACGGCAGGGAAGCCGGTCGCACATAAACATTCCACGTAGTTTTCTGCCCTGCTTTCGGCGCGTCAGAGAAGACCTTGACGCCCTGGCATCCCTCCCTTCCTTCGAACTGCGTCCACTGCGTTTGCGTTGACCTCGCCTTCCGCCGTTCCGGTTTTCTCTCGCTGCGCGAGAGACCTTTCCCGACAGAGGTACACTCAGTCGACACGGTGTTCCCCAGACTTCCTCCTACTTTTGTGTGTGATCTAGATGCGGACTTATCCGTGCGTCGTGACCGGATCTCCCGCGCTCCCTCTTCGGTCTTCCTTTTTTTTCGTTTGCGCGAAGACTTTCGCACCCAGGACGATCGTACGTCTCGGCTTGTTGTACGAGAAGGGGTCTACTGTTTCCCTGTCCAACTGAGGTTCATTTCTCTCCTTGTTCCTCGTTTCCCCCAGCTTCGTTCCCTTCCTCACTTCCCAATAAACGTCCCGGCGTGTTAATGTCCAACCACATAGAGGAACTCCTTTTCCTTTACGAATCCCGCATTTCCTATATATTCGGACTCCGTGCTCGCGAGGCGGTTCCATCTTCCTTCCCGCGCCGCCCTGGACTTTTCTCCTCAAGATCCCAGTGACGGATCGGCTGTGTGGTGTAGATAGAGACCTGCAGTTTGGCCGGGCACCTGTGTTCCTGATCTTGCGCCTTCGCGTTTTCCGGATGTGTAACCTGCTCTTCTGAAATGTGGGCGTTTTCTTGGCCGGGGTTCGTCCTACGGGGCCGCTTTTGTTCTGCTTGCCGTCCTTCTCCTCCCCCTCACGCATACGGCGCAAGCTGCTTTTTCGTGTCGAGATTCGACCCCGCACGCTTCTTTTCCCCCTCCCGACCAGATGCGACGCGCCACGCCCGCCCCCCCCCCCCCGGACTCCGCGTCCCCCTGCCTCGAGCCCACCTTCCCTGCCAAGACAGTGCTCTCAGAATTTCATTCGATTTGTGTGCTTCCGAGCTTCGCCCGTGCGGTGGTCATGTGCTCTTTTCCACTCCGGCCGCGACCGTTGCTCGTTTACCATCTGAAGGACCCTCTCCTCTCACTTATTAGCTAGGTTTTTCCTTCTCGCGAGGGGTGATGGTATGCGGTCGCCTCTATCGCATGCTTCTTTCCTTTCGTTAGTGGGACCCCTTTCACTCCCGGGGAAGCCGACTGATAGTGTCAACTTTTTTTGCGAGCTAGTGGATCAGTATACGATTCCTCCCTAGAAACGGTGTTTTAGTTTCTTGTCCTGCCCACTGGACTGTTCCTTTTCTTTCAGTTTGACTTCTCCCCACCCCCGGCGAATTCAGACCCCTGAAGATGACACTCTCACCGCCTGACCCACTCCTCCCACGCCTGCCTTGCGCCTCGCCCTTTTTCTTAGCTGCTTTCTCGTGTTAGTGTTGTTGCTGCGGCGTGCATTTTTCCCTCCCTCTTCGCCGTTGGGTCCTCAGTTTTTCTTTTCCGTTGCGCCACTTCAACCTAGCAGACGATCTCGCGGGGCCGAAATGGCTCTTGGCGCCGCCCGCTGCTTTTTTCGTCTTCTCCTTTCGCCAGTAGGGAGGCGGAAAAGCTATTCTATTTGACAACGTGCTTGTTTTCTTCCTTTCACCTTCGTTCTGATCTGTTTCTTAGCTATCTGACGTCAAGTGACCGACACGTTCCCTTCTCGTCCCCTTCCAGGTTGAATCCGATTTTTTAGTTTTTAAAGAAAGCTCCTACGTGCCATTGTCTGTGCAGTTCGCCCTCTGAACTGACGCACCCCGCTAGAGATAGCCCCCTTCTAGAACGAGTGTCCTGTTATTCTTTTGCTTAGTTAGACACCTCTTGGGATCTGAATTTCACCTGTTCAAGGCGTTTTTTTTTTCAGGATACTGCGACTAGCAGCCTTCCCGATAATTTCTCCCTGTCTATGAGTCCGCTCCTTGTTCTTCTAGGGCATGCATCCGTTCCCTTCCCCCCTTGCATTAGCGCCTCTATCGTTGCGTGACGCTAACTTGTCAGTGACTGTAGGCTGTCAGATAGTACGATCCCAGCAACCACAGGTTTCTGACCGGCGGGTACTTCGTTACCTCCGCCGCCGCCCCATTTTTCCTTGTCGTGTCATGTCTCGATTGAATTCTGACCACTTTTTTTTACGATTTGCATAGACGTCTGCATGACCTTCTGAGGAGGTTGTGTTTGATTTCTTCTGAGAGGCTGGCTCGGGGTTTGATCCCCTGATCTTTAGACTTCGGATAACTTAGTCTATTACCTTTTCGGCTTTTTTCCAGGGTACAAAGAGCACGGGGCGTTTTTATCTATATTTGCTTTTGACCCCTGCCCTTTTTCCTGCCTGTTTCGGTGTTCCTCTTTTCCTCCCCTCTATGACGATTTAAGTAACAGAGTCCCATTCTTTTTCAGGGAATGGCTACACTTGTGTGTGTGAATTCTGAAGTCCTAAGACTCACCCAAGGGCATCCCTGCCTTGGAGACACCAGTGGATGGTTCGGTGTCGACCTCAATCCCTCTCCTATTTCGCTCTTCAGCGCTCCTTCCTTCCCCTCCCCCTCAATCTCGTCCTTGGTAGGTTTGAAAAGTGCCTATTCTGTTTTGACATAAAGTCTTTTCTGACAATGTCTTTGTCTTTCTCTCCGCCACCCCCCCTTGTCCGCTCCTTCCCCGCAGGAGGTCTCCTCCCCTCCTTTTTTCCCTCTCTAGTAGTTTCTAAAGAGCTCTGGAGAATGTCCACTGCAGTTTGGCTAATCCCAGCGCGACCTAGGCCGGCCTTCCCTTGCTCTTGCCCCGCGGTTTTATCACGTTTCTCCCAGCTGAAGAGTTCTTGCAATTGTTTTAATCCGAGGCTGGGCTGAAGCCTGAGGAGCCTCCTCTGGCTTTTCCCGTCATCGCCTTTTGGTCTCCATTTCGTAGATGTCCTTTTGGGTAGATCTTCGCTTCCTCTTCCCCCCCTTCACCACGACACCCATTCCTGATCCATCACATCTCCTAGATGTTTCCAGGCGCGGAGGACCCCACTCGCTTCCGGACACTCGGCTGAAGGCCCTTCTCACCTTTCCGTCCCCAACGACTTCGTGAGTCCCTTGTACCGTCCGCTTCAAAAGTTGCAAATGTCTTTCCTCCATGCGTATCCTCGGCTAGAGCGTGGTTTCTTTTCCCCTCTTTTTTTTTCGTTCAGCCCCCTTTCCCCTCCCCTCCCGCACTTTGGAGAACTTGCTTCCTTAGAGGCCACTGACTGACTTACCAGCGGGCTGGTAAGAGTTTCATTTTAGTTTAGCCTTTTTTCCCTTCTCCGATCCGACAACTTGCTCCGTTTCTCGGTGTTACCCTCGTCGCCTTTGCGACAAGCCTCTTTTCGAAATCACTGAAACGCCGACTACGGTCCGATTTTGCTCTGCTCCCCGTTCTGAAAGTCGGTTTTCTCCCCCGTTCTTGTTCGTCGCTTGGCAAGGCGTACCCACGGTACGGCATCCCCGACCTCGAAGAGGGTACGAGGGGAATCACCCGTGATCGCCGCCTTCTCGACCAGGGCTTTACGTCGGGCAGGCCTTCTTCGCTAATCCAACTGGTCTCCAGCCCCCCCCCCCTTCCAACGGAGGGGTTAGAGAGATTTTCACGACTTATTTCGGAGGAGCCCGACTTCTGCCGGCCTATTCTGATTGCGAGACCAAATGCCGAGACCCTGTCGGGTAATGTCTGCGTCTTTCTTCTGCCCCTTCGTAATATTCTGTTCGAAGCTTAGAAACTGTTTTTTTCAGTCTGCCGTTCAGATTTCCCCCATTCCCTCTTCGGTTTTTGTTTTACCTCCTCCCCCCCTCTCTCAATTTGTCTCCCCCCTGAAGTTCAGCATCCGAAGGCACTGGTCCGCGAGAAGCCCCGGATCTGGCGTCCCTTTTCCAAGACCGTTCGGGCCGCCCCGATTTTTCCTCCGTTTTCCCACTTCGCTCGTCCTCTTCCTCTATCTCGGCGTGATCGGGGCCTTCCCCCCGCAGTCCAGCGCTACTTTCACTCTGTCCGGCCCCTAAGACTTGAACTATCGCAACTGTGGCTCCTCGGTCCTTTCTTTCCAGGCGTTTTCTTGGTGAGTTTTCCCTTTAGTGCCGTATCCCCGCGGGGAGGCTAGTGGAGTGCCACCGAAGGTTTTTGACCATCGGAATGAAATCAGTCCTTCTTAACCCTTGACCGACACGATCTTCCTTTTCTTATCTCTTGGGCAGGGGATGTTCCTCCCCCTAGTCCCCCAGTGGAAGCTTAAGAAAAATCTTCAGGTTTGAGACCGTGGGTCCCTGGAACCCCGCGCAGGGCCGCGTTTTTGCTATCATCCTTCCCAGCCTCCCCATTTCCCCCATCGCTCTTTCCTCTCGTCCCCCATCCTCTGGTCTTGGAGCGGTTTTTGATTTGTGACCCCGAGTAAGAGGAGCGGCGGCTTGCTCCGCACCATTTCCACCGATACTCCTCTCGTCAGGCTGCCTGCGCTGCTCCATGGCCTGCGCGAAGCGCGTCCCCGGACGGCCCCCCGCGTCGATCTGCTCTTAGCGTTTGCCCGAGAGCCTGCGCTCGTCTGGTCCGACCACCAGCGACTTGATGCTTGAGCGGTGTTAGGGTAATAGAAGAGGAAGGTCCCTTGCAGGCGCCCCCTTGAAAGTAGGTCCAGCCCCTGCAGCAGCTTCGCTTGTCCGCCTATGGCGAGATCTCCTTCGTTTCGCTTCCCATTCCTGCTCTAGGCTGTCCTCCCCTGCTTCACGATAAATTCCGGCCGTCTGGCTCCCCGATTTGCCCTTTAATTCCTCGCTTCAGATCTCCTTAACGTAAGCGTTACTTTGCTTCAGGCTCCATAAGCGAGATGAGAGTAGCTCCCGGTTTGATCCTTTTTCTTCGTCTCGACGAATCGGCGCACCGAGTCCACTCCTAAGTTCTCGCACGAGGAATGTGCTCTCCTGAAGTTTGGGAGAAGAATCTGGATGGCAACAGTTAGAGTCATTCACAGGCGTGAGAAGTAGACGCACGGATCGGTCAGGCAGTCCCCTGACCTCCTCTTCCCTGCGTTTTTCTGCGTAGTGCTCTGCCTTTCCCCGACTTCGGTGCGGCCCATTTTTTCCGGGGAGGAAGCGCGCCTCTCGTTCTCCCTTTTCTAGTCGTGGAGTTAATATCTATTTTACTACTTCATACCTTTTTGTTTGTTGATCTATATCGCAGCTTTCACCCGTGTCAGACGCGATTCTCTCCCTCTCCCCTTCTGCTTCCTCCTCCTGACTCGGTTTCCGACCGGCGGTCATCAGGTTTTTTTCTGGCCCGCTTCGGAAGAGAGCGAAAGGTCACTAGGCTTCGCCCCTCTCCTTTCGTATATGCGACAACCTTTTCCCTTTGACGTGGCAAGTCGGTAGCACTGCTCAGCGCGTGCTCTCTCCCTCCCCAGCTTTCAGCAGCTTTCCGCTGTCCGTCCCCTCCCGTTCAATACTAGCCCACGCATAAAGTATGCGTCTAAGTCTGGGAACTCCCGCACCGCAATGAAGATGGCTTTGAATGAGTCACCGGTGATACTTTTCCTCTCTTCCTTCTTTAGTCCGCGTTTCCTGAGTGTCCTCCCCCCTACTGAAGCGCCGGTGCTGTTCCTTTTCGGAGGCCAGCTAGTAGATTGCTGGCTCAGATCATCTGTGTGCTGCTCCAAATGATTCCGCCCTCTTTCAGATGTTTGGTTCCCTTGTTGCGTTCTTCCCCTGGTGGGATTAATTTTTCTGCCCCCCAGATGACATAAAGGAGACAGCTTCCCTAGAGCTAGGGGCAAGGTTAGTCGATTTAGAGAGTGACTCTCCGAACTCGACGAGCGTATTCTCGGCTCCCGCCATTCTGAGATAGATCGCCTGGGTGAACGGAGTAGCTTCTCTTCTGGTCTCTGCCCTATAGAGAGCCTTTCATTTTTCTCGTCGACTCCATGCCGTCCTCGATCCTTGAGCCCCATACGACCTTTGCTTCCCGAGACTTGTCTATGGCCCGTCTGAGGGGAGAATATCGCATGGTGGAGGGGAGTGCCGTCCCTATAGCACGGAGTCTCCTGTGGTTCTTCCTTTTTCACCCCCCAGGAGAATCCTGTGACGAGGTCGCAGATGTTCGGATCGCTCCCCCCTGGTTTCGTTTTTCCCTCATCGCGGTCCAGCTATAACGAAAAGTTAACGAACTTTTTTTTCAGTTTTTTTTATTTTAGAACAATTTAATATCGATGGTCTTTGCAAGCACCGTTTTGGACACTTCACGAGTCACACGGCTTTACTTGCTCCCTACCCTCCCCGGAGGGTTTTTTTTTGAAAATATCCAGAAGACCAAAAGGAATTTGACGTATGAAAGGGAAAGATTTTGATCGAGGCTTCTTGTTTCTCTTTTCCCTTGACATTCCTTCCTGTTTTCCAGCGGTCCCTTTTTTTTTATTGCGAGGTTTCCCCCTCCCGGTCTACGAGCCGAAAAGGTTTCTTCCCGAGAATAGAGGAGAGGTGAGAGGTCGGACCGACCTCGCGATGGCGGTATCTCCGCCCATGAGAGCGTTTTCGCGAGGGCCTCCGTCAGTCGATAACCTCTCTCTTTTATGTGGGATGCTTGGATTGCCATTCGACTCTTATCGGGGTTTAAGCTAGCTGAGTTTTGGAAGATAGAAGACCTGTTCCTTCGCGTTCGCCCAGGTCCCTTATTTAAGCCTTTCGCGGTTTCGAGGAGATTGAAGTGGCGCGGATAGGATAGGAGTTACTTAGAGTAGCTTTCGAGAGTTTCCCCCCTTGTATGTACGGGCTCGCTGATTCGCCCCCTTCCTTTTTTCTTGCAATGTCGAAGGAACCCCCCCTCAAGTATCCCGACGTAGAAGAGGGTGGTTGAACGAGAAGGCGAGATCTTTCTCGCCTTCCTTGGGTATTTCCTTTTCGACGAGGTCGATTGACCTTCCCTGGGCCTGTTCCTCGACGCGAACCTTTACTTGGTCGTCTAGACTGTCCGCAAGCGCAGGTCGTACGTGAGCGGTCGTCGCTTCTGTCGACTTACGCGGTTGCGACCCTTCCTAACGGGTCGGCAGACCTTTCGCCGCGGGTCTTTTGTGCTCGTCCTTTCCCTGGATAAGTGGCTAGCACCTTGATGAACGACTTGAACTTGCGATTGTCGTGCAGTAAGAAGAAGATTTCTGATAGTGTCAATCTGGCCTTCAGAGAGGGCGCGCTGTTTTCATCTTTCAGTCTGTCGCCGATTTCCTCGCAAGCTAGGTCCCTAATATGGGTGAGGACGGCGGTCATAGAAATCTCCGTGGTATCTCAATCTATGCGTTGGTCACCCTTGCCTTGAGGCGCTCGTCTGTCGGTGAGCTCCATTTTTTTCCGCTCTATGTGAAGAAGTCGTCCTTCTTGGATTTCCTGGTGTAGTTTACGTGAATTAAGTTGCTACTAAAAGGACCCCCTCAGACTTTCACCCGGAGTGGGGACTTTTTGCGAACGCCATATTTTCCGAGCGCCTCTGTCTTTTCCGCTGGCAATCCATTTGTCCCTCCGCGGCTTTCCCTTCAAGGTCCATCCTCTTTTGACAGTCCACTGAACGAAGGATATTCTGAGGTAATCATCCACAGCCCTGATCGTCGTATTCTCCCGGACGGCTTCTCCCTTTCTTTTCCTCCTCTTTCTCGGGTCTCCTTCCGCTCAGGTTATAACGCTGAGCAGGGAGTTTTTGTTGGATTGACCCTGAGATAAGGCCTGCGTGGATTGTTTTTCTTTTCCCTGCGGTCTTTCCCGTTTGCTGACCCTCCCGAGCTGTCGAGCTCTTTTACATGGTGAAGAAGCGGCGAACCCGGGGTCTCGGATCTTTAGTCGTCGACACCGCCCCTATCCTGGGTAAATTTTGCTTCTGTTCCTTTCCTTCTTTTCTCCTTCCTCCTTCACGTTTAACACAGTTTCGAAAAAAAGAAGTTCACCTTGAGGATCTGGAAAAATGGCCCCCTCTCAGGAAAGAGTTTTGACGTCATCGGGCAGGTGTCCCCCACGATCTGGTCTTCACCCCCCTTTCTGCGTCTAAGCCGCTTACCCCAAGTCCGGAGAACCTTCGAGGTGTAGGACCCCCTTGAGCTACGCTGTTTAATGAAAAAGATTAGCTCTAGTTACTCCCCCCCTCCCGACCGACTTCGACGAGATCGCTTCCTTCTTTTCTGCCAAAAGCCTGGGTCCGGTAAGGGCTAGCTCCCCCCCGCTCCCTCTTCTTCCTGGCCATCCCCACGCATCGCGATGTCGGGCTTACCAGTAGTAAACCCCGGCACTTTTGAGAAACAGAGTCTTGTCCTCCCCCTCCCTTTTTTTCCCGGCCTAGTTCATCCGACATCGGCGCTAGGTCTGCCCGAGGTCAGACAGGCCCTGGGCTGGCTTCCCCCCGGCCCCAATAATCGACCTCGACGAGACTCATCCCAAGGAGGAGGCCTTCCACTGATTCTCCCCCCCTCTCGTCCTCCTACGTCTTAGACCCGGCGCGCGCCTGATAAACAGGTCCCCCAAACCGAAATGAGAGGGGGTTCAGCGAGCCCGTCCCTAAATGGAAAACGCCTTGCGTCTTTTTCTTCTTCCGCGGGCTCGTTTAGTCGCG
>Ga0179591_1528425_pt1 | contig 10929 bp, 17 predicted proteins | sample CZOMad2_1_08_16f_FD_182891 | JGI IMG/M metagenome (GOLD analysis project Ga0179591, IMG submission 182891) | Vadose zone soil fungal communities from Angelo Coast Range Reserve, California, USA - CZOMad2_1_08_16fungal (PacBio error correction) | ecosystem: Environmental > Terrestrial > Soil >... | reverse complement strand
GGTAGAAGTTGCACGGGGCAGCGGGGGGCGGCGGCCCGGACCTCCTTCCATTGTTGGCCTGTGCCAGGGACTGTGATGGGGACCGCCCTCGGGTGCTGGGCGGGGGGTCGGGAATTGGAGATTCTTTATCTTTTTTTTTTTTGGGAAGTCCCGGGAGTTCGCCCGTACTTCTCGGGGGGCCGTTTACCTTCCGGATTTGTTTCCGCTGGGACCGTTCGCGGGTGCCGACGCTGGCGGAACCGTTTGCTCATGAATTCGGACCCTCTCGACGACAGCAGGCACAAGCTCGTCCCGTGAGGGTTGATGATACCCGGGAAAGGCGGCCGGAGAGGGCAGGGGGTCAGTTTCCTCGGGGGCGAACCGGGGGTGTCATTTACTTAGTACCAGTGTCGGCATCGAGGTTCGCGGGTTCGATTTGCTGTAAGGGCTCAGATCGGAGTGGAAAACCATTCCAGATGGACCGAAGCACCCGTGCTCCCCCGCGGCGCCGACCAGGGTAAGGCCGTCGGGGGAGTTTTGAATTCGAGGAAAATGCCCCCCTGTGGAACTCATTTCTCGACAAGTAGACAACCGTTTGTGCTGGTTCCCTTGTTCAGGAAGACAGGGGGCGTTTGGGCCGGCCTTCCGGTGCAACAGGACTCTTTCGGGCTTAGGGAGTCGAAAAGGTTCAGAACAGCTCACCCTTCCATGGGCCGGCCATGCTCTGTGGCGGGACGGGGCAACGCCGCCCCGGTAAAAAGGGGTACCGCCCAGATTGCTGTTGAAAATATCCCTTTTTAGGGTTTTCTGGGCGTTTGTTGCTCTGAAGGTCGGCTTGTCCGTGGTTTGCGAAATTCCAGAAAAGGACCGCTTCGGGCTTGCCGGTTTGCGGGCCTCTGAGGCGTCCCGAATCTCTCTTCCAAGTTGCAGTTGCGGCTTTTGAAAAACAAAGGACATAGCGTGTTCGAATTGGGGACGGCCCGCTACTACCCCACAGGGTCGTTTTTGAGTGTTTTTTGCAAATCCGGGTCAAGCAAGTCGGTCGTCTTAGGAGTCCGTCCTGATAGGGGACCCCCCCAAACCCTGAAAAACAAAGCACTCTTTGGGCCGTTGGATCCAACGTGGCACACGGGTTCTTAAAGGGATATTTTTTACGGCCATTCTTGGGGGGTACCCTTAGAGGGGGGTGACCGTCGGGGGCCAAGCTGTCGGATCTCGGTTCGGCCAGTGTCGAAACGTGTTCGTGGAGTGTCGTTTGTAAAACTCTCCACAACGCGTGAGAAGCTCGGCCGGCGAGCCTCCGTCCAACCCGAATTGTCCCGAAGCGCGGCGGGACCACTCGGTCTCGAATACGGAGCACGGAAGGGGGACACGCGAGCCATGGCTCCCGAGGCCCCCCAAACCCCGGATTCCCCCCGGGGTCGCGCCCGATCAGCAACGACCATTAAAAAGGGCTACGGTTAAAAAAAGGCCGGGCGCGGGCGGGGCGGGGGCCCGCGCATAAATCGGGCGGACGCCATGGGCCGGGCGATCATTCGATCGTGGAGAGCGAGGTGGGTTTGCGGCCGTGCGCCCCCGCGACAAACGGGAGGGCCCGGTTGGGTTCGCATAGAGCTTTTCCAGGATTATTCCTGGGAGAATGTCGACCCCCCCCCCCCCCCCCCCCCAACCAAACAACCAAAAAAAACCCCCACCCAAAAACACAAACCCCCCCCACCCAAAACAAACAAAACGCGGAAGGGGGGTGGAGGGGGGGAGGGGGGGGGCTGGGGCGGTTGGGGGGGGGGCGGTGGTGGGGAGGGGGGGGGGGCCGATGGTGGGGGGGGGGGGTGGGGGGGGGGGGGTGGGGGGGGGGGTGGGGGGGGGGGGGGGGGGGGGGGGGTTGTGGGGGGAGGGGGTGGGGGGGTGGGTGGGGATTCGTCACGAAGCGTTCGACGGCGAATCATCGACGATGCGCAACGAAAAGCCCTCAAAGAGACTCGTCCGAAGCCTTCGACACGGCCCATGCTAACCACAGCCAGTTCGGTCCATTGACTCCTTCATGACTTCGCCCAGGGTTGTTTCGGGAAGTCAGGACATACATTCCCCAGTAGTGCGACTCTGCGACCCGAGATAGACCACGCCGCGGTGCGTTAGGGCAGGCCAGCCCATTGGCGCCAGGGCTGCTGGGTAACCAGTCCTGGGGCCGATGGATTCTTTCAGACATCTTCTCCACAAGGAGGCTCTCTTCGGGGGTCGGCACCGAAGTTGTCAAGGTTCACGGGTGCAGCTAACGTCGCGAGGTCCCAGGATCCGTGTTTGGAGGTGTGCTGTCAAAGCACTAGCAGGCCATTCACCGGGCCACCAACCCAAGGCGGAGACTCAGGACCGGAGTCATCCGTTCCTATTCACGGTTGTTGGGACGGTGCAACACCACTCAAGTTGCGTCGTTAGGTTTTCGGGATTCATGGCCCCGAGGGTCATAGAAGCTAAAGGGCCTTGTCCGGTGGAGAGTCAGTAAATGGCTCCCCGCCGGGTGGAGACGTTTTTGTGCTGTCGGGAGGAGAGGAGATTCTCCGAGGACCCCACTATCCCGCTCCAGTTAATGGAAATCGGCTCCGAGTATCTCGGGGGAGTACACCTGTTTCCCATTCAGGGAATTGCTTAATTCGAGCACGTCTCTTCCAGAACGGCCGGCATATCTCCTGAAAGGGCGTTTCGTATGTTGTTCGAGGTGAAACGCGATGTAGGGTTCTAATCGCGGCAACCATGGCATTTCGGGGAGGGATCGTCCAACCCGTGCAGCTGTTCGGAACACTAGGCCTTGACCCGTAGTCGGCCAGGTACGCGCTCAGGTTCCATTGGCTGCTTCGGCCGGCGATTTGTATACCTCGGACGAGTTAACGCGACGAGATTTCCCCACATTGATACCTTCGGGGGTCAAAAATTTGCCGGCGGAAAAAAATAGGTCCCGCGACAAGGGCAACGTGAAATTGGCCCCTGTTGCAGTACCGTCTCGATATTTAGCCCGCAATCTTCGACTCTATACTCGATTTCCTGATTGCCGGGGAAAGACGATCTCGAGGCAGCGCAGAAACCACGCGGTTGGACCGATTTGGTTTCCGCGGATCGTAAAGTTCCGATGCCGAGCGGCCAGGGTAAGACGGCAACTGGCGTCGGCAACAAGTCGGACGGCGGACCCTGCGGGCTAGTCGGCCAAGGGGCAATGCCTCGATTCCGCCGGCGGGGGACGGGAGGCGCCTTCAAAGCCCCACGGTCAGGGACCGGGAAAACGTTGCGGCCGTCGGGATACCTAGAACCGCGGATATCGTTGCTCGGCGAGGCGCCTAGTAAACCTCGTCTTGGGAAGGATGCCCGGCGTTAAGCTTGCCCATCAAATGGCGTGTTCCACGCAATTTGAAAAACGATGAAAGTCCCGCTCTTCGAACTTTTCTCCCCAATAAATGAACCTGGATGGCGCGGTCCCCTTGGCGAATTCTCGAATTCAATTATAAAACGCGAACCCGGTTCATTCGTAATCGACTTCATCGCGGAACCCTGAATCCATCAAACTCACCCGACGCAGACTTCTCCCCTCACCTCGCACTGGAAACCGATTTCCCCTCTCGCCCCGAATGGTCGTGCATCTCACCATCGGCGAGCCTGAAAACCGCCAGAGGTGGAGCGGGGGCATACCCACTTAGCCCTCCGCCGATCCCGCCCTGCCCGAGCGAGCCCGCCGGGGGGGAAAATGGGGGCAGATGCCCGACACGGCGACCAACGTTGGCTCCTGCCCGGAAAACAGCGATCCGCAATCCATGGCAATTCGAGCGCGCGCCCCGCTCCGTCCTTTGACACACCTCGTCGAGCCGGGCACACCGCGACCCCCTGGGGGCCATGGAAACCGGAAACCTCCCGTGGAACCTGCGGAAATAAAGAAACGGGGGGGCGACACATCGGCCTTGGCGTCCGGCTGACTACTCATTTAAAATTCTACCTGGGCGCCCCAGTGCGCTCCAATAGCCAGTCGGGCTCGGGACAAGGAAAAGGACCACGTGGCTGCTCATTGGTGAGGAAAAAATGGCGCGGCTGCCTGCTTTAGGGGGGGCTCTTTGGGGCAATGCTGATTGGTGGCAGGGCTGGGTGCGGGACCTTTGCGGTCGCCCCGTCGGACGCCCGAGCTCGTCTGGGGAGTGGCACGGGGATCACAGGAGCCCGGGTCTGTAGAAGGCCGCGTGGTCGCGCCTTCGTATGCCAGAATAAACCCTGGTTCCTCGCCGAATCTGACCGAACCGCATTCAGTGTTCGAACCCCGCGACGTCCCCACTACTCCGCGGCTTGGCGGACTCCGGAATTTACGTCGATGGGTCCCAGGGACTGGACCGGGTGCTCCGTAATGGCCGCTTGATGGTGGCAGACACCCATTATTTTTATCGGGAGTGCTCCGGTCTATTTTCCCGAGGCGGTGCGCTACTCTTCCCAGCTTGGGCGAGGGAGTGCAAGGGGGAGGACGCCGGCCGGTTTGGCTTATCCGACCGGCGTCGAGATTCGACAGCGGCGGGCAATTTTTCCGTCGCCGCGTACTGAGCCAAAGACCGGATCCACGGTTTTCTCCCCAGGGGGCAGTGGTCTAGTCCAATTGGGGGAGGGCATTGGCTACGATACTGGGCGAATTCTTGGAAGCTCGCGCCCGGGCGTCGAGAACACGAACCGGCTATTTCGGGCTGACAGTTGCAAACCCCTTCGGCCTCCCCAGGTCTTCGACACCCAGGGAAAAACTGCTCAAAATCATGGGGCTCGAGGAGTGATCGCGGCGGGGCAAATGAGCTTATCTTACGGGACCTCGCAATTGGACCGGGATGGTTGGCCTTTACCGTGTTGGGTATGCCACACCATTTCGCTCCAGGAAATTCACGGCTCGACCCTCCGCAGCGGACAAGGCACTTCCCTTTCTCTCAGCAAGGTGAAAGTCTGGGGGAGAGAAAACGGGATGATGGTACAACACCCACCCTCCTGCCCCGGGAGCATGTGGGAATCAATCCTATACCTAGTAAAGATACTCTATACTGGCGGGCCGCAGAACCAGCTTGCAAAGTGTGGGAAGAGAATAGCAAGGGGAAGAAGGAAGAAGGGTGGGGTATTGGCTGTGACGATAAGACCAGAGACCGCAGCAAAACGCGAGCTTCATGTAGACTAACGCCACGTGGAGTCGCTATCTACCCCCCGTAAAAACAGTCACACGTACTTGCCCATCCACGGTTAAGGAACGCATCCAGGACGGTGCAAAAGGCGGTTGTGACAAATGGGTTTGCAACCAGAAACAAAAACGGAGAGACCCGCTACACTCTATTTCCTCGGGACACCGAGACCCGACACCTCCCTATGCAGCTCGCGACTTTCTCAACAAGAAATGACCAACACCGCGCGCGGAACGCGATCCCCGTTCGGAGCTCCTGTACGTCTGTGGAGGCGTGAATGTCTGGACGCGGATGGTGCCATTATCCACACGTTAAAGGAACCATCCGGGTCCAAGGGCGCGAGACGGTTTCCGTAAGGATAGGGCTCCTTTGACCCGCGCGATCACCTCTCGAGCAACATTGTGAGGTGAGCCAGTTTGGAAAGAGTTTTCCCGGGGTTGTTGTCAGAAAGACCTGCCCTGCGATGCGATGGTTTTTGCAAGCTTTTCCCGCCGACGAAATAGCCGGGTCGTGTTCATCGACGCCAGGGGCGCCGAGGCATCAAGGGAAATTATTCGCCCGGCGTTGTCGGCCATCGCCCTTTTCCCCATATTGAAGTTAGCCAACTGCCCCGGGGGGAGGAGAAAGAAAAGGGAAAAAAGAAAACAGTGGGGGCTCCGGGTTTCGTTTTTTTCTCCGTACTCGGCGACGTAAAAAAAAAAAAACTAAAAAAAGTCCCCGCAGTGAGTAACAGTAAAAAAAATTGCCCCCCCAAGAGCTTTCCGCGTAGCGGTTTGTCGATTTCTCGGAAGCGTTTTGGTTTCGGATTAGGCGCCACAAACCGGCCCCGGCGTGTACCTTGCACGGTCCCTCGCCCATCTGAAATGTAGCTCCACCGCTGGGGAACGGACAGGGGACAAAAGAGGGACGAAGGAACGCGAGGGGAAAGGGGGGGAAAGTAAGAGGGAGGGGAGTAAGTTTTTCTGAAAGGTGAAAGGGTAGGGGGAAAAAGAAAAATAGGGGTGTGAAAAATTTTGTGATGATTTATTTATGTAAAAATTTTTAATTTATTAAAAATGGGTGTCTGCCAACCAGCAAGGCGGCCACTTACGATCGAACCGTGTCATCCGCTGGGGAACCCATCGGAACGGTTAACTTCCGGAGTAGGTCCGCAAGGGCCGCGCGGAGAGGGGGATGTAGGCTCGTCGCGGGTGGCGGGTTCTTTCGAACAATTTTGAAATTCGGTCGGGTCTCAGATCGGCGAGGCGGAAAGGAAACAAGGTTATCATGGGATACAATCGAAGGCGGCGCGGAAAGCGGCGCTTGGCTTTTATTACAGATGCCCCGGGCTCTCCTTGATCTCCCGAGAAACTACCAAGACGAGTCGGGGCTACCCAGTCGTCGACCGGCGACCGCACAAAGTGGCACCCAGGCTGCCTGCACCCATCAGCAAATTGCCCCAAGAAAGAGCCCCCCTTTTTAAAAAAGGCCCAGGCCGCCGCGCATTTTCTCACCAATTGACGGCAAGCACGTGCTTTTCCTTTTGTCCGAAGGCCGCTCTTGCTATTTGGGAAGCGCACTGGCCCGCCCAGGTTTAAGCATTTAAAATGAGTAGTCAGTAGTCAGCCTGGACGCAAGTCCTAAGGTTCTCGTTTCTTTATTTCCGCAGTTTCGTTTTCCACGGAGGGTTCGGGTTCATGGCCCAGTGGGGGTCGCGGTGCGCTTTGCCTTGTGACCGGGGGCTCGACGAGGTCAAGGAGGAGCGGGCTCTTCGCTTCGAGGACCCATGGGATTGCGGATATCGCTGTTGTTTCCGGGGAGGGAAGCAAAAGTTTTGGTCGCCTTGCTTCTTGTCGGGAATTCGGCCCCCATCCGGCGGCTTTTCGCTCGGGGCACAATGGGTGGAATCCGAGGAGGCAGGCGGCGGCAAGAGTGAGTAGTGGTCTGGGGCCGCTCCAACCGCTGGGAGGTTCCAGGCTCGCCGATGGGAGATGAACGACCATTCGGGGGCGACAGAGGGAGCGCGGGAGCGAGGAGAGGGTGGGCAGAGGGTTACTCCGCGTTTACAGTGCGAAGGGTGTGAGGGGGGAGATTCTGGGTCTGGGGGAGTGATTTGGTTTGGATGGAAAATTTCGGGAGAGGGGGTTTTTTTTTTTCGCGATTTTGAAAAGTTCGATTACGATCGGACACCGGTCGCGGGTTCCGCGTATAACTGAATCGGAGGAATTGCCAGGGGGCGTCTGCGCTCATGCCGCGGTTCCATATGGAGCGGGAAAAGTCGGAGGAGAGGGAGGAATGAAGGTGGAGTAGGAGGGGGGGAGCGGACTTTGCCTTTTGCGTTTCACAATGCGTGGACAACACGCATTTGTTTTTTTGCGGGGGGCCGCAAAGCTTAACGCCGGCCATTTGCCGTTCCCGAAGGTAACTCTGTGCGCTCGCCCGAAGCAAACATATCCGCGGGGGTTTCGAGTCCAGACGTCACTCACGTTCCAGGTCCTGACCGTTTGGCTTGAGTGCGCCTTCCCGTCCCAGGCCCGGGCGGGAAAAAAAACAAATCCGAGGCCCTCTGCCCTTGGGCCGACATGCCCCCCGCAGGTCCGCCCGTCGGACTTGTTGCGACCGCAAAAGTGCCGTCTACCGGGCTTCGGCCAGCGCGGAACGTTTGACGATCCGCGGGCACAAACAAGGGGCGGTAACCGGCCGCGTGGGGGGTTTCGCGCTGTCGAGATCGTCTTTCCCGCAAATAAGGATGAGTATTTTTGAGCGTCGAAGATTTTTCGCGGCCCTAAAGACGAGGACGGTACTAAAACAGGGCATCATTTACGTTGGTTTTGTTCCGCGCGACCCTATATTTCCGCCGGCAAAGTTTGACCCCCGGGATTTCATGGGGAAAAATCTCGGTTCGCGTTTAAAACTAGTCGAGGTATTACAAAACGACGGACGAGCAGCCAGCCCAATTAAACATGAGCTCGTTACTGGCGGAAGACAGGAGGTGGGTCCGGTTCGAGGGGCTTATTTGTCGACTATCTGCAAATTTGAAGATCCCCTCCCCGAAAAATGCCATTGTTTCCTCGATGACGAAAAAGAAAAAACCCTAACATCTTCCTTCCCCTCCCCCTCGAGACACACATACGAAAACTGCCTTCGGGAATGCCGGCCCTTTGGAGAAGAGGACGTGCTCGAAAGTTAAAGCAAATCCCTGATTTGTTTAAAACATTGTGTACGGGAGGATGCGAGATAGGATTAATTAATCGGGAGCCGATTTCCTATTATTAAACTGGATTTGGGATGATAAGTGGGTCTCGGGAGATACTCCTCCAGGACCAGCCCAAACAAAGTTTCTCGGCGGTGAGGAGGCCATTACTGACTCTCTCACCCCGACAGGATACTTTTCTATTGAACTCGGGCCCACAATTTGCAATTTCCGAAAAAACGCTACGAAAGTAGCACATTAGAGTGGGTTGTTCAGACGTTCAGCAACAGTGTGAATAGGGAAAGGACGCGATGAACCGCGGTCTGAGGTTCGGCCTTGGGGGGTGGTGGGGCCCGGGTGTGGCTGTAGGCTTTGGGACATCACACCTTCCAAACAGGATCTGGGAACACCTCGGCGGGACCGTTTGTGAGCTTGCACTCCGGGACCCTTGACAAATTCGGTTGCCGACGCACGACGAGCGGGCCTCGCTGGGAGAGATGGCTGAGGGAACTCATCGGCCCCAGCCAGGACTTGTAGCAGGCAGCCTTTTTTTGCATGGGCTGGCCCTGCTAACGGACCGGCTTTGGCGGCGTCGGTTATCTCGTGCCAGAAGTCGCAAACCTACACGGGGGATTGTTATTGTTCGCTTCCCGGGACCCTGGCGAACCGAGGCGAAAGGTATGAAGGAGGATCACAAATGGGACCCCGAACGGGGTGTTTGCTCTCGTTTAGCATTGGGGGGGCGTGTCGGACACGTCTGGAACGGGTCTCTTGATGGCTTCGTTTGCCGGCCCATCGTGATGATTCCGGGGGGGGCCGTTCGGGCCGGGCTTCGGACGAAATCCGTCGACATTCTCCAGGGATTAATCCTGGAACAAGCTCTTATGCGGACGAAACATGGCCCGTTTTTTTTGTCGGCGGGCCGGGAGAAACGGCGCCAAGACCCCACCCCAACCCCCCGGATCTCCAACGTATCGAATGATCGGCAGCTGGGGTACGCCGAAGGTTGTATGGCGGCGGGACCCGCGCCCCGGCCGGCGACGGCCTCTTTTTACGTAGGCTTTACTGGTCCGTGATGATAAGGGGCGCAGACCAGGGGGAATAGCGTGGGGATCAGGGAGCATATTGGCTCGCGGTTTTCCCTTCGTGCTCTATTATCGATACCGAGGTCGCCGGCGCTTATGGACAACTTCCGGGTGGACGGGGGGGAGGGCTCGGCATTGCGAGCTTCATCACGCTTTGTGAAAGATGTACGACAAACTCAGGCGACCCTTTCGACAACTGGCTCGACGAGATGATCGACCCCAGCTTGGCCCCCGACGTCACCCCTTTCTAAGGGTACCGCCAAACACAAGATTTGCCCGTAATTTAAAAAATATCCTTAGAACCCGTGCAACGTTGGTATCCCCCCCCCACGGGCCCCCCACACTATGTGCTTGTCTTTTAGGGGTTTTTGGGGGTCTATCCAGGACGGAACGACAAACTTGACTACTAAGAACGACCACTTGCGTGACACCGTCTTTCAAAAAACCCAACAAAAAAAAAAAAAAAAAAACAAACCAACTTCAAAAAACGACCTGTTTCTTTAGCGGGTTGGCTCACATTCGAACGCTCTGTATGTTTTCAAAGGCCTCAACTGCAAACTGGAAGAGAGATTCGGGACGCTCAGAGGAGGCTCAAACGGGCAAAAAAGCGAACGCGGTCTTTTTCTTTATGGAGTCGCAAAAAACCCGGAACAGACGACCTTCAGAGGCAAAAAAAACGGAAAAAAAAAAACGGCCCCACGAACCCTTTCTTTTTAAAAGGATATTATTTCTAATTTTTTCAAACAGGCAATCTGGGGGGCGGGTACCCTTATTTGCCCGGCGGGCGTGGCCCGGTCCGCAACCCGGCCAGGGGTATGGCGGGCCCATGATGGTTGAGCGTGTTTCTGAACTGCGGACTCTGACCGGAAGGGTCTGTGCCCGGAGGGGCCGGCCCCCCACTCGCCTGGTCTTCCTTGACAAGGGACATCAAAACAGGTTCTATTTTCGAGAAAGGGGAAATGAGTTCAAACCAAAGGGGGGGGGGCAGTTTTCCTTCGATTCACGGCCCGACGGCTTGACCTGTCGGCAACGACTCGCCCATCCTGGGGGGATACGGGTGCTTCGTTTCCATCTGGGAATTTGGGTTTTCCCCTCCCGATTTCTGAAAGGCTGACACATCGAACGCGGAGACCCTCCGCGATGCCGGACTGGTCCGTGACAGTCAATGCCAAACCGGGGTCGCGCCGGAGGGGGGGGAACTGACCCCTGACCTCGGTCGGCGCCCTTTTCCGGGTATAATCAACCCCTCAGGGACGATTCTTGTGGGGCCTTGGCTGTCGTTCGACGAGAGGGTCATTCCAGAGGGCAAAACGTTTCGCCCACCGTCGGCCCCCCGCGGACTTGTTTCACCAGCGGATCGGAGGGTCCGGTCGAGAATTACTGGCGGAACTCCGGGGGATTCGTTTTTCCCTTCCGACCCCGATCACCGAGGCGGTCATCAACCGGCCTGGCAAAAGCAACATGGAGGGAGTATTCCGGCGCCCGCCCCCGCTCTGCCCGTTTGCAACTTCTAACC
>Ga0179591_1398088_pt1 | contig 10930 bp, 12 predicted proteins | sample CZOMad2_1_08_16f_FD_182891 | JGI IMG/M metagenome (GOLD analysis project Ga0179591, IMG submission 182891) | Vadose zone soil fungal communities from Angelo Coast Range Reserve, California, USA - CZOMad2_1_08_16fungal (PacBio error correction) | ecosystem: Environmental > Terrestrial > Soil >... | reverse complement strand
CCAAGCTATTCTCCTTCAAACGAGGCGGAGATAAATACCGAGCCCTCTTCTTTGCTGGCTTGCAACGCTTTTCTCTCCGAGTCCCTTTTTTTTCCCCCTCTCCGATGTCGGAGGGGCCGTCCCTTTTCCCCCCTCCCCTCCTTTCACGTGAAAGGGCTCCGGTACGCGGGATATCTAAAGATCCCCCTGGGGAGAGGATCGGAGATGGATGCCCTTCTTCAAGAGGAAAGCTTCTCTCCTAGTTCTTTTTTTTCTTCTTCGCCTTCTTTCTCCGAGGAGGCCTCCTCCTTTTTCCTCCCGCGGAGACGGCGATTCCCCCGATGCCGAGCAGTTTATGCACATGTTCCTCCGGAGGTCTGGAGCAGCACAGGGGACTCCTATTCCTTACAGGCGAGGGCGATTTTTTCTTTTTTTCCTCCCCGGTACCAATTGTGGAGTTTTCTTCTCACTGCTCGTACGAAGCCTCCCGGGGTGCATTTGCGGATTCTAAGGCCTCGTTTCTTTGCATGGAAGTTCCTTTTTTGACGACCCCTCTCCATCTTTTGGGTGACGGAATCCCAATGAAGACTACCTGCCCGTTTTTTTAGGTGATGTAGCGCATCACGGTAGGCTTTCCGCGTATCTCCTTCTTCCTTGACTTAGTGAGTTATCCTTTCCGACGCTGTATTAGGAGAAATCGGCGTCTTTTGATATTAAGCGGAAGCTTCTCTCTCGCGACTACCTCTTTTTTTTCCTCCAGTTCACCGCTCGTCTTTTCTTTCTGGTGGAGAGTGAGGGAAGACGATTTTCCGAGGCACTAGTTCCCCGAGGTTGTGACTCCTTCCTGGTCTGCGAAGGCGCTGACCCTTCTCTCTCTCTCGTCGTGAGATCGAGCTCTCGAATGACACGTCTCCTAGCGCGAGTTCCTCCGGATTCTTCGAAATGTATTCGAAGTTTTTTTTTTTCTTAGAGCTCCCCCCGTTTGCCTCCCTCCGTCGCGGCGAAGAAAGGAGTGTTTTCCCTGAAGATAGAGGAGCTGCTTTTTCTCCGCTAGAGCTTCTCTTTTCCCGCTGCCCTCCTTTCCCGCGAGGTTGCGCAAGGGTTGGCCGATCTTGTTGGTCAAGTAGACTTTTTTGCGCACCAGATTCCTTCCCCTGTTAACCTCTTTTTTTTGCGCGAGGGCAAGCCTCTCGTCAAACCCTCAAACTTCTTGCGAACGCGACGCTTGTCCCTCTGCAGTGATGTGTTGCCTTCGAAGCTTTATGACACGCATCGAGTCATAACTCGGGCTAACATCGGGTTCCCTGGGTAGAGGAGATTTGCTTTCTTGCGCGGCGAAAGAAGTGGCATTTTTTTTTCCTCCCCCGATCCGGTCAGGCGCCTTCTGACCGTAACGCCAAGGCGGACGGCGCTTCGTCGTAGACGTGTAGGTGCCTGCTTGGCGAGGTCGTTGACGCTCTTTTTTTCCCTTCTCTTGATGGGCGCGGCGTCGCTTCAGTACGGGGATGGACGGAGGGAGCTCGTCGGATTCACGGGGTGTGTCCCTTTTTTGACAACGTGTTTCCTTCCGAGCGGGTGATAGAGGTCTTGCTTCCAAGAGACTGCTCTCTTCCCTAGGACTTGATGCATTTTTCCCTGTGACTGGATGCTTTTCTCTCTTCAAGCCGGTACGAGAACGTTCGAGGAGTGCAGTTTTTTTTTTTTGTTGGCGGCCGAGGATTTTTTCCTTTCAGGGCAAGTTCCTTCTGTCTACTTCTCTCACGCGCTCGATCCTGAGCGCGCTTCGCTATGAGGATCGAATCTCCCTTTTCTCGCGGATCTTTTTTCTCCCTCTTGCAAGGGACAAGACGACAGAACCTATAGTCTTGCCAGATGACGATAGTGTCCTTCCTTTTCCTCCATGATCTCGTTTCTATAGTATTGAGTAGGCTGCCCGAGAGTAGGGGTCTTTTTAGCGATGATCTCTCCTTTCTCTCGGTTGAAAGCCGGCCTCGGCGAAGAGTGTGCGCTCTACAAGGTTTTAAGGAGTGTGAGGTTTCCCCCCGCCTAGAGCCTACCCCTTTCAGCGTCACGGAGTCGTAAGTCTGGTTAGCAGGAAGCTCCCTTTACCTTTTTTAGATTACGGTCCCACGATCGTCCCGCAGTTCCCCGTTAAGAGACGGACGTCCTTCGTTCCTGGTGCGGTCGCTTCTTTTTTTTGTCCTCGGCCTTCGTCCGCGATGAATAGACGTCTCCGACGGGTCCGTCTGATTTTCCTCGGTTTCGAGTCTTCATTTGAGCAGAGTCCGTTTGCCGACCTTCTCCCTCTCGACGATCTTTTCGAGGAATAGAGCATGCCTTCGCATTTTTTCCGTTTCACGCAGCTGATTTTCTTGGTCGGGCTGACGCGAACCTTCTTTTCCCTCTTGCCGGCTGGGCTCCCTCAGCGCTGAAGTATCACCGTCCGCGAGCCGACGTTTTCTCTTGCGCGCCCTCTGTTGTCCCTTTTTTACCTTGTGGAATGGCGCTTCTCGTAGCGGGCTCGATATAGGTTCTTTTGAGCTTGGAAGAAGGCGGCAATCGGACTCGCGCTTTTCTCTCCGGCTTTCTTTTCCGGCCTGAAACAGGAGACAAGTGACTATCCCCCGGTGAGACCTATTGCGTAGTCTCACGTGCTTCGAGTTACAACGTAGACCCCCCGCGGATCCTCTCTGGCGCAGTTCCTGCCCACCCGTGTGACCGCATAGCGGAAGATCTCTGACATCCTTCCCCTAGGTGCTTCCTTGATCTGCACCTTTTGAATCCCTTGATAGTCCGGTTACGTTCACCGAGTAGCCCTTCTTTTCTCCGTATATCTCGCTCGATCACCGCCCGCCCTTAGCAATTGAAGCCCACTTGGAGTGGCCGAGAAGACGCTCCTCTCCGAGCCTGGCCCTTCCCCGATGCGACGCAGCAGGCCCCAGTCCCGGACGTAGCGGATGCCGAGGCGATCTTTTTTCCCCCTCGGGGCGAGCAGGAGAGGGCACGTGGTCTTTTTTTTTTTTTTTTCCCGTTTTCGCAGTCACCCCTACTCTCTGCGAGCGCGCGGAGGAAACACGTTCGAGGTAAGCCGTGACTCTCTTCCCGCGGGGGAGAACCGAGACTTTTCCTTCTGTAGTCTGCGATCTGCCCCTGTTTTTTTTCCTTTTTTCCAGATAACTCGTACCCCTTTTCTGGAGCGAGTGCGCGGATATCTTCACCTTTACCTCCCTGCAGATAGTCGCCCTTTTTTGTGGGGGAGGTAGCGAGTTCTCCTTTGATCGCCCTCTTTTTTTCCTTCCCCCGAATGCGGAGGTCTCGGTTCTGATATCAGACCTTCTCGTAGCCTTCTTTTTTTTTTCTCGAAGACCGCGCGCTTTTTTCCCGTGATGAGCTACACATCAGGTCGACGTCGACGGCACCTTTTGCTAGGGATAGGGCCCTCCTCTTCTCAGATCGTCCATCTCTTTTCCTTCGAGATAGAGGGCTAAAGTCGCGATCCCTTGACGAGGTAGTGCTATTCTGCCTTTCCCTTCCCGAAGACGGCTGCTCGCCTCTTTTTTTCTTTTTTCTCTAGCCGAAGGGTCCCCCGCGGCAGATGGCGAGCAGCTGCGCGCTTTAACGTGCGAGGGAGAAGTCCCGGCGGACATCCCTTTCCTTTATCTCTATCTTTCTTTTCTAGAGAGATGATTAGTACGTTATTGTCAGACTGTTTTTTTGCGAATTTTCCTAGCTCTCGCGCCCTCCCTTTCTGCGCGCAGCCTTCTCTCCGAGAGCTTGAAAAATTAGAGGTCTACTTTTCCAGATGGCTCTCCCCTTCTTCGGGACTCTCCCGCGGCTAGGGGAATTGATCTCCTCCCATTGCGTCTCTCACGAATCTCGCCCTGTCTCTGTCTCCCTTTCGAATATCTCCTTTATGCGATACCATGAGCTCCTTGCCTTGACGTGACCTTTTTTCCGCGATTCGACCCTTTTTGTCGCGCATCAGGTCCCTCCTTTTTCCTTTTCTTGCGATAACCCTGTATCCTCGAGCTCCGAGAAGGTAGGAGAGCGCTCAGTAACTGCTCGCTCCCAAGGGACTGTCTTCTGTCCATCACGCTAACCTTCCCCTTGCCGTCCCCTCCTATCTGCTGTCTCTCCGCGCGAGACCTGGAGAAGAGACTCCGAGACCTGATGAATGTTCTTCTGACACGACATACCCGACTCCTCCTCCCCCTCGACGCGAGCTCTCCTTCTTCTCTCCCGAGAAGAGAAGGAAGCCCTAGACGGGTCCCGCGCGTTATCGAAGGCTCTCCTCGATGCGATGTCTTTTTAGAAAGAAAACGCCCTTCCTCGAAGCTATTTGATCCCTCTATCTCTTCGGAAGCGCTACGTCTTTCTTCACGGAGAACTGGGGCATGAGCGGCTTTTTTCCCCATAGGCCCCCCCCCCCCCCCCATCTTTTCGGATTTGAGGGAATTCCAGAAAGCAAGGATGATTAAAGTTGCTTCCTCTTTTCTCGAGCTCATTCCCCTTTCCCCCAGAGATACCATCCATCCCACAGAATAGATAGGTTTCTTCGGCACGCTTCCTTTTCCGTCGTAGATTGTGGAATCCTCCCCTAGAAAGCACACTCCCCTTCCCTTCTTTTAATATTAGGAGTTCCTCTCCGAGGAGGTAAACCCGAAATGAGAATAGCAGTCCTCTTTTTCCTAGTGATGACGTTGAGAGAGCTAGACGCCGCTTTCCCGACCTCCCCATCTCCTTGAGAACTTCGTTTTCCTACTTCTGGGTAAGTTTCAGAAGTGCGCTTCGCTCTCCGAGGGAGAGGGCGGTTCTCGATCAAAATACGTATTTCCCCCTATTTTAATCGTTTGGTACTTCTCGGTTCCTTGTCCCCTCGAGCCCTCTCGGTCGTCGGAGAGCTGAGCTCTCGCTGGCTGCTCCCAGCCTCCCTCCCTTCTTCGCCTTTTCTTCAGCCCGAAAAATGTGACCAGCCCTCTCGCCCCCCGGAAAGAGAGCGTCTTGTCCAAGCAGTAGTAAGGATATTTCATGCCCTTCTTTAGCGCGTCGGCTACTACGGCCGCTCCCTCTCTTCCTCACGTTTTTTCCTTCTCCTTCCGAGCATCGACTGAGAGACCCTCGGCTAGAATAGCGGTCTCTCCTCACGTAGAGAATGCGCCCCCTCGTTCGCCTACGTCCTACAAAAGTAAGTCGCTCCCCACGCAGAGCGACGCTTTCCCCGAGAGGAACCCGGTCCGCGTGACAGAGCTCCCCACGTCCGGTCCCTCTCCGAACGGCCGCGCGAAGTTACGCTTACCACTTTTTCGAGAGCGTCCTCGACCGCGCCCCTTTCCCCTAGGCCTCCGCCCCCTCAAATGTAGAGATGACAAAAAGATCCCCCCGGTGACGGCTAACAGCGAGTTTCGCCCGAGCCTGTCCTCTACGCAGAGATGTAGATGATATTTGCGAAAGAAAGCCTTTTCAAAAGATATCTTTTTTCCAATGCATTTTTCGGGATACTGTGTTCACGACAAATCCTATGGATTTCCTTCGATCCGTTGCACGAGGTTTCTAGCTCCTCTCCCTTTTTCCATCTCCCAGCGCTCGTTCTCTCCCCTAGCTCAGGATGAGCGGGCGCGTCTGAGCTAGGATCGCTGAGCGTTCTTTTTTAGTACATGCGGTTTGTCCCCGAGGCAGACCGCCCCACCCTAGGGCGAACCCCTTTCTTAGCGCATACTGCTGTCCGTTTTTACCTTCCGGATGCCTTCTCTAGCAGCGCAGTAATTTCGCTAGCCTCCCAGGTCAACGTCCTTTCCGTTTGCGACCTCTCAGCAAACCGTGCCTTTCCTCGAAAGGAACAGTGAAAGAGGGATATGGTGGCTTTTGCGCGAGCTACAGCCGGTCCAATCCCCCCCGATTCTCCCCAATAAGCAGCTGCGCCTCTTGCCGACCTCGCCTTCTCCCAACGCAATCACCTCACTTCGTCGAGGATGCGCTGCGCAGTCGTCCGTGCGGTTAAGTCGTTTTTTACCGGATCTACCCGTCGCTCCGTGCGTTCTCCTCCTCGCGAGAAGAATAGAATAGACCCAATTCTACGATCCCCCGCAGTGAGTCCTTTTTACTCTTAGCCGTCATTCTTCTTTTTTTTCCCGCGCACGCTCGGCCCTTTTTCGCCGTCGGTTCATGACCAAGTAGTTTTACGAGCGGCTTGCCCTTTCCTGTTGAACCGGCGAACTCCTTTTTTTCCCCCCTGAGTCGAAGGGCCCTTTCCCCTCAAGAGCGGCAAACCCTTGCTAACCGTTCGCTTCGCGGCACCGCGCGCCGCCGCCCTCCCTCGCGCGAGAAGCTCCTTTTTGCGTCTTTGTTTGGCAGCCTTTTTTGCCGTCGTTTCTGACGTTTCTCAGAAATGAGACGGCGTTCCCTACCACCGCGCGCGCGCCCTCGCTTTCCTTCGCGAGCTCACGCCTTCTTCCCGCCGAGTAGAGCCTTCGACTAAATGAGGATTCGGCGTCCCGGTCCCCGAACAACAGGCCGTCCTCGTAGTACTCCAGGAGACTTGCGCTCCCTCCCCTCCCTTTTCTCCGAAGAGGGGTTTCTCCGAGGTGTCCGCGACAGGACACCGATGAGCTCGACGAGACCATTTAGTTTCGGTCAGGCAGAAGGAAAGGTCCTCCGCCTTTTTTCCCCTCACCCTCCCCTTCTCGTGCACGCCGACACTTTTCGGCTCCAGAAATGCCGTTTTGTTTTCCCCGCTTGAGGGTCGGATTGGAGTCCTTTTTTTCCGAGGTATCGATCGTCAGCACCACGGCCCTGCGCTCAATTCGAGGTACGAGCCTCTCCTTCTTCCTCCGCCAAGACGAACACCGGTCCCTTTCTCTTGCAGCTTCTAACACTCCTTTTTTTCGTGCGAACGATGTCTTCGCCCTTCTCCCTCGCTGTACGGAATTGATAGGGATCAGCAAGAGGTCTCTTTTTCTTCGTCAGACGCTGATCACAATGGCATGGCCTTCCCCTCGTGTCCGCGAGGAGTGATTCTTCTCCTTTTTTTTTCCCCGCCCCGCGCATAATAGAGTCTCGGAGAGCCTCTGTGCTCTCGGCGTAGCGGCATCTTCCACGCCCCTCTTCCTTTCGAGGTCGTCGTCTTTTTCTATTACAGACGCCTTTCATTTCCCCTTTCTCTCTCCTGGACGTGGCCCCATCCGGGACTCGTTCCGACGCGAGTAGTCTTCAGGAGTGACGCTCGCACGAAAGGTTGTTCTCTCTTTGGAGATCCGAGGCCTCGTTTGTTGCTTTTTTTCTTCCCTCTTGGACGAGTGATCTCCCTCCCGTTGAGAGAGATCAGCTCGTCACATGAGGGCCTAGCGGCCGGACTCAGTTTCGATTTGTTAGTTTCCTCGCAAGCACCGTGCGGGCTGCGCCTCTCTTTTTCTCCCCTCCCTCGTAGACTCGTCCTTAGAGGGCAACGGACAGGATATAGCCCGCGCGTTCCGTCGGTTTTTTTTTTTTTCTTCTGGAGCGAGCTCCACTCTTTTCTGGGAGATTCTTCTTTTATTGGCCTCTTTCTTTTTCTCACCTCTGTCCAGAGAGGCCCCGCTTCTCTTTTTGCGGGTCGACGAGGCGGCCAGAGCCCCTTGCGCTCCTCATCTTTTCCAGAATGCCGAGCGTGAAATTGCCATGTTTTTTCCGCAGGCCGTCTGCCAGCAGCACCCTGGCCTTTTTTTTTTTTTTCCCGTCGCAATCCTTCTTTTTTTTTTCCGGCGCCCCTCCGAGGGGCGAAAGGATTTCCAATGTTTTGTTTTAAAGATCCCGGGGTGCAGGTGGCGCTTTCTCCTTTAACATGACCGGCTGTCCCCTTCTTCTTTTTTACCTGCCTTTCAATTTTGACGATCGAGACCTAGGACTTTACGGCTTCGGTGCCTAAGCACCTCTCCGCGGAAGGGACGCACGCCTTGTGAACGCGCAGAGGCACCCTTTTTTTCCTCCTATAGAGCATTCGTCCCTTCCGGGAGCAGCTCGACGAGGTTCGGAGTACCACGTATTTCCTGGAGCTATTATAGCGGAAGCTCCTCTTTTCATACCTTCCCGCTCGTTTTCCTTTTTTCTGGTGGCGCTGTTTGGTCAGTCTTCATGGAAGGAAGATCGAGTCTGCAATCGTTTTTCCCGACACGCCGCGGTTTTGTCCCTCATTTATGCCGAATGCTTTTTTTCTCTCCGGATCTTTTTGAAGGATAGCGCTGCGCCTGACTATCCTGTGGAGTAAACTTTTTCCGCAACCTTCCCTTTCTACGGTGTAGAGCCCTTCGATCTTCCGAAACTCAAGTATCCCAGGAGAGACCGGCGTTCCCACTACCGGACCTTCTTCCCTCGAGATGTTATCTCTCGGGAGCGGGCGTTTTTCCTCTTTCGGCGGCCGCAGACTCAAGTCGTTTTTTTTGCAAGAGCTTTTTTCAGGTTCCCCCCCTTCCTTTGGTGAGCAACCCTATTTCTTTTCAACGATTCGTTGAGGGTGGCTCGAGTGCAAGACCCCTTTCGTCCAATCCCGTGGTAATGAACGAGACTTTTTTACGATTGCGCTCGGTGCGTTTTCTTTGCGGTTCTGGAGAAGCCTTTCTCTTTATTTCCCTACATTGAGTAATCCCTAGTGGACAGGTCTGTGATAGAAGGCGTCTCTCGCATTCCCGTGGTTATCGATCCAGTTCTTCGCGATACCCGTAAAGTCCCCTTTTCCTTTTTTTTATTTTTGCCGCAGCGCATATCTCACGTAGTCGATGACGTTTTTCCTGCGAGGTAGCGACTCTTTTCTTTTAGAGGAGTCGAGTTCTATCCTTCTTTTTTTCAAAAGGATTAGCTCCTCTCCTTCTGAGCGCAAAATCGGTGGATCGAATCGGATCCCTTCCGGCGAGAGGGTGATCGATAAAGGCCCCTCGCTGCTTCTCCTTTTACTTTAAGGGCTTCCTTTTTACTGGCTGCACTCCTAGAAGGAAGACCTACGCAATTTCCTGGAGGCGCGCGCTGAGTTCGTTTTTGCTGAAGCCGGTGAGGTCTTCCCTTTTTTCCTTCCCCGATCTTCTTACCCCTTCAGAGATCGATGAGATCCTATAGAAGGTGCGCTTTCTTAGGATCGAAGAGATGGGTCCTCTTAGTCTCGAAGCGTCCTCTTTTTCCCCCTTGGTGATAGAGCCCTGCCCTTTCTCGGAGGATTGTCTTCCCCACAGTGCGCTTTTGCATTCCGGTTAGACCTGCTCTTTCCTCGGCTTTTTCTTGCTTGGTTTTGGGAGGCAGAGGCGAATCTCCCTCCCCTCTTTTCTTTCTTTCGTCCTCCTTCCGACGATGATCGTTCCCTTCTCTTCCGGAAAAAGAGTCGCGACGTGGTGCATTATAAAGTTTCCTTCGTGCAGGTTGCGCGGCGGGCGCCCTCGTGGTGATCAGAGTCATTTTTTTTCCCTTTCTTCTGCGGCACGTCCTTTTTCCTTTCACGGTGACCTGGTCGTCGTTCCGGTACGTCTCGTTTTCCGCGAAGAGACGGTTTTCCCTGATCTTAAGAATTTGGTCTTCGAGGTTCTTTTATGCATCGACGTCTCCGAGTATTTTCTTGCAAATAGAACTAGCGTTTTCTTACGAGATCGAGAATCGATCTTTCTTCCCTCCTTCGGACCGATCGATTTCTTCCTGAGCGGATACGAGTTGCTTTAAGAAAAGCTCCACTGCCCGAGGAGAGGAGGGCTTTTTCGTGAACGGCGCCCTCCCTTTTTTTGGGAGCAATTCCTCTAGCCTTTCAGGCATACCAAGAGGGCGCGCAGCCTACCAGTCCTTTTTTTTCTCAGAAATAGGTGAACCCCCCTTGGGAATGGAGAGTCTTTTAGCGGGCTGCTCACTCTTTTTTTTCGATGTTGAGCTTGGCGAAGTACGCCCGGATACGTTTTCCTGAGGACTTCCTTCTGGAAAGGACTTCACCCTTTTTCTCCCGAAGTCGACTCCGACGGTGATCTTATGAGTTAGCTCGCGCACAGTTTTTTCGCCCCCCCCCCCCCTGCGAGTCTCCCTTTCACCAGTGTGAAATCCGATCGTGCGAATCATCTTCCTCTTTTCGGTCGATGAACGTTCTCCCCTTTCCTTCTGTAAGCACTCGCGGCTCTTCCCTCGATCTGGACCGCGTAGCCCTGGAGGGATCGTTGTACTTTGCGAGCACACGCCGACGTGTAGCTCTCTTTTCTCTTCTTCCCAGCCTCCCGCCTTTTCGCCGCCCGAGAAACGAGGCATCGCTTCGCTGCCGCCTCGTTTCTTTTCCTCGCGCGGGAGATCGGCGACGTCATCATCGCGGGCACTTTTTTTTCGTGCGAGATTCCCTCTCCAGCACGTCTTTCCTCTTTCTGGCGCGCTGGCCCTTTAAAGAGATTCTGCCGGTCCTCTCCCCCCTCCTTCCTTTTTGGAGCCCCCGAGACTCCTGTTTTTCGGTCGTCTGCATTTTTTTTTCGTGTCGTCACTCCTTTTTCACCATGCGGCGCTCTTTTTTCCATATTCTCCAGGTATAGAGATCGTTGTAATTCGTTTGTTTTCCTCGAGAAAGCATCCCTTTTTATCGAGGGACTCTTTTTTTTTCTTTCCCTCCACGTGGTCTCCTTTTTCCTGAGGAGGTAGCGGAGAAGTTCTAGTGATGCCGACTTTCTGGGAGCAGAGTGTTCGGGTGATCTTCTCCGGCCGGATGCGCGACCCCCTCATATCTCGCAACATTGCTCCTCCCTTCCCAGGAGATCCAGGGGGCGTTAACATCTAAGATAGTCAAGATAGTCTCTCGCGAGGCAGCTCACCTTCTTTCCGTTGCAGGTTTTCTTGATCTTATGAGACCGCACGTTCGCCTCTGAGACTGATCGGCATCTCTTCTCCTGGCTTCCGATCGCGGAATAGGGCGAGAGATTAGTAGGGGCTCAGGATAACCCTCCCAACGATAGAATTAAAGTCGTCACCCTTGAAT
>Ga0179591_1394039_pt1 | contig 10931 bp, 11 predicted proteins | sample CZOMad2_1_08_16f_FD_182891 | JGI IMG/M metagenome (GOLD analysis project Ga0179591, IMG submission 182891) | Vadose zone soil fungal communities from Angelo Coast Range Reserve, California, USA - CZOMad2_1_08_16fungal (PacBio error correction) | ecosystem: Environmental > Terrestrial > Soil >... | reverse complement strand
ATCATGCCCTCCCACCCGAGTTCTTTTTGTTATTTGGATCTTTCTCTCCGATGCCGTGATGCCCTGCGCTACGCCTTCAGGAGTGGAGCTGAAAACTCAGATGCCTTTGTCTTTCTTTTTTTCTCATTTCAAGCTTGCTCGTAGGGGTGGATGGCTTCCCTGGCCACCCCCTAGATGGCTGGTCCTTTACGGCCCTCCGTCATTCTCCTTAACCATTGTCCCATTTTCTTATCGTTCATGAAATCGTTTTTTCCCCCCCCCCTAGACGCAAAAAAATTAGGGAATGTTTCCCTTTAAACTACCCACTCTTTTGCTGTACCCACGCATAGTTCTTTCCCTATGGCTGCGTTGATGCCCCCCTCACTTTATCCACCTTCCCTCGGCGACATAGACCACTGCACCATCTCTCCCCCCCTTGTAATAATGTTCTCCACCAGCACTACAGGCTCTAACAGTATGTCCTGTTTGCTTCGAATCTTCTCCGTTCGTGGATTTTTAGAACAACCATGATACCCCTTTGGCGTCCAGGTGTACACCTTTCCCCCCTCCCCCATTCCGCCCCCCTTTACAATCACCTCTTAACACCTGGGTTTTTCCGCTAACCCGGGATGAAAGGATGCTGCAGAATGTTCCCCTGCGGCGGTAAATACTTATTTTTTTTGATCCATTTTTGCCTTCTCCTATGTATAGAATGAAAAAAACTTTTAACCTACCTGTCCTTTTAAACTTCCCCAAACTTTTCCCGGTCATACTTAAAGGTTCCTTTTTCCCCCCCCCCCATTCAAATCCTCTTTTTGTTTCATTAAATACCCAGGGAACTCACTTCCCCCACCCCAACCCCCCCCCCCTCGGAAACGTACAATCTCATGCCTGGCCCCCGAATTTAAGGGGGTTTTTTTGTGTTTTTGGGTTTTTTCTTTTTTTTTTTTTCCCCTTTTCCAAGTCCTTCGATCTCAACCCCTTCGTTCAAAAAACGCGTCCCTCGTCGGGTATCGGCCCCAATCCCGCGGAACTGATAGCTTTTTTCCCCTCCTGCTGTTCCTGTCAGCGCCACGTCTCGTTTCATAGTCCCGGACACCGAATCAGATTTTTGACTTTTACCCCTTTTCCTGGTGACTTTCTGGATTTGTTTCCGGATTGACTTGCTTGTCTACGAATGCTTTCAGCAATATCATGCCTGTCTTCCCCCTTTATTTACCCAAAGTCTCTTTTTTTCTTATTATTTACCCTAATGATCCTCCCCGGCTGTTTTTGGTCCACTTCCTTCCTTTCTGCAAAGGGGGAAAAACCCCACAGGACCCATGGCCGATTAAAAAACTTGCAGGCGGATTTGGTTTCCGCACCTGCCGATTGCCCCAAATTTCCTTTCCCTAGTGCCCATGTCTCTATATTCTGCAGGCAGCCGGTGCATTCCCAGACTCGTGAGTAGGAAATCCAACCTTTCTATAACCATTTCTCCTTTCTTCCAGGCCTTTGCTAACTCATGATTACTGGGAAGCCCTATTTCTTTTTTTCCGTCAACAACCCTCGTAGAGATTGTTATCCCTTAATACCACCCGGTGACTGCCCTCCTTTTTCTTCCAAAAATTCCCTTTTACAGCGTAATCTCCCCCTTGCTGAAATGGACTGCCCGGCCCTGAGCAACAAGACTCATGTCTTCCTATCTTAAAATTATTTCACGCAATCGGCTAAAGTTTTTCCCCCCCCACATCCCTTCCAACGGACCGTTCCCTTTCCCCCACCCTTCTCCACCTTTCCAAAAGATGGTTACTTCGTTCCCAGTTAATGAGGTGAATCTCTTTAATATTCCTCTCACCCAACAATTGGCAGAATTGTCCCAAACCATCCCCCTCCCGGAAAAACCCCTTCTTCTCGTAATGGAAGCCAAACCAACTTTACTCCACTCTCAAATCCATAGATTTTACACTGGTTTGAAAGATCATTTTCTCCTTGTCACAAGCCGACGGTTTTTTCTCCTCACTTCTCCCCTCTTAAGAACGGGCAACAGTTTATTTATCCTTTGGGGTTTTTTTTTCATCAGTCACAAGCAATCTTTTTTTTATTGAACCTACCCGAAGGACACGGTCGTTGCATTGGGTCTAAGTTCCCCCCTGGCGTTCTCGTCCCCTCTTTTTCCAAGTATCCCTTCTAATCATTAATGTACGGCCCGAATTCTTTCTCCGGAGGCTTTTCACGTGTGGGAAGTTCCCCCCAGTTTTGAAATGGCTAATGGGGTTCTTACCCCCCCGCTTCCACCTTTGGCAGTGACCCTCATGCTGGTAAAAGCCACAAGCCCTTAACGACATGCGTTTGTCGCGTGCGATTGGTATCTGACCATTACATCGAACACCAGACGCAATAGCCTTCTTTCCAGGTGTTTAAGCCGGCGTAGGGCCAACTATCGTTGGCTCTTTTCATCGAGAATATTCGGCTTTAATGGAATCGTGCTTTATACCGGAGTCTCAAAGCCTAATGAACGCTTGGTACTTCCTAATGTTGAAACACTCCACATGAAATAGACATTCCTTTTTTTCTACCTTTTGTCTTCCTCTTTACAGTCGACCCCCCTCCGGGAACGCCTGGTAGTCTCTCCCTTTTTTTCCCCCCTCCGCAAAACTTAGAGTGTGCATTCCTCACGGCCACACAGAGACACGAACCGGTAGCACGGATCATCCTGTCTCTTCAAAGTCAATTGGAGTGTCTCCTAAAGGCCGACTTCTCCCCATCTTACCCCAAGAATGTGTCTTATAACTCCTTCCTTTCCCATTGACAGGCCAGTGTTTAAGCCCGCCAACATCCCCGAAGAACAGAAACACCTCTGGCAGGCCACCACTGGGAAGCGGTCTACGTGAAGTTTAGCCGGAAGCCCCCCCCCTCGTGCACAGAGTATTGACAATTTCTCAAATTCATCCCCCCCAATCATGCGCCGTTCTTGTACCATTCCAGGTTCCCGGGGTCCGAAAATAGAACAATGAGCAACCTTCCCCCCTCCCGGGAAGCCAGGCCATTGCCCGCGGGGTGTCCAGAGGGCCTGGGGATCGAGGGGCACCAAAATTTTGTGACGGCAAAACCCTTTAAGTGAAGGCACCCTCCCCCCCCGGGGTATTGACTTCGTAGTGGTCCTATCCAAACAGTTTCTTTCGGAAGTTCACTTTTTTCCCTCCTTCGGTTTGCAAAGGCGGTGTCACTCCGTCTTTGCCATAGCCTGGTGGCCCTTCGCAGGCGAAGAACTCTGTTTTCTCCCAATGCCCATTGCTCGGAGACCTCCCCGAAGGAAAAGCCCTTTGTAGCCACTACCTTTCCCCCCACATCTGCCCGGGGGTTCCCCCGAAGGTACCCCTTATTTCATGAAATGTCAGCCGGTCCATTCCTTTTTTGAGCAACAGCTTTCTAGGATTCTTGCCCCCTATTAGGGATGGTTACATGTTCCATACTTTTTTGGAATGGTTAATTCTTTCTTGTATTAAAAACGGGTACCTTTTCGAGGGATGGCTTCCTTTTTTGTAGCGGACATGGGATTGAAGATGCCCCTGTGTGCAGGCCTTAGTCTGTCCCTCCGATATCTCCCTATTTAATGTACAACTTTCAATTAAGGCATCTTCCCAGTGTGAGGAGAGCTTTCCCCCTCCTCTTTTCATGACCCTTCAGGGGAATTTTTTTTTTTTTTCCCCAGCAGGACGTTCTTCCCTTTGAATACATCTTATCTTTTGCCTACCAGATGTTGTTGTTTTCCTTACGTATTGCAAGTTTCCTCTTTTCTTCCATCCGCAGTAAAACTCCATCTTTGTCATGCCTCTCTCCCCCTCGGGAAAGGCCGCGCCCCCCCCGGCCGTGATTCAATTAATGCTGAGGACGCTGCGTTTACCATTCCCTCCCCAGCGGCTGTTCTCCTGACTATCCGGCCTGCAACCCAGGGAGCGCCTCTCCCCCTTTCCCTGCTCACCGAAGACCATTCCTTAACGGCCCCCTTAATACCAGGTGATCCACATTATTCCCCTTAAAAAACCCCTTCAACAAATTCCATAGGTTTGTGCATCCCTTTCTCACAGAGATCTGCCTTTCTCAAAACCTCCCCCCGGAAATCTTTCTTACGCCTCACTCTTCTCTAAATTCGCCCGTCGTGGATGTGTTTTTTTCCCACACTGGAGTGGGCTCCCTGGTTTGCCTTCTTCGTGGGTCGGTAGCCCCTCCAATGGATTATTGGGGCATCCCTTTTTCTTCCTCTTCTCCTTGCTACCTTCGAGACGTGGCCGACACCCCGCGTACACCCCCCTTTTCACATTTCTCCTGGGAAACGGCCTTTGCAAAACTGTTTGTCCCCCCACCCCTCCATAAATACCATTTCCTGCGCCCTTCCCCGCTTGTGCGTAAAAACAGACGTTGGAACAACGATCCCCCTTCCTTTCTCTCGTCACCGCCGCCACCATGAGGAGACCGGTTGTAAGTAATGTTCTTCCCGTTATGCGCCAGTCTTTGTTACCCCCCGATTGGTAAAGGTAATTGTACATGTCACCCCCCGGTTCCCCCAAACAAATCTCCCGGTGTTCTTTGGGGAGTAGTCGTTTCCCCGTCCGTCCCTTTTACATTAATGGAAGGTCCCTTATTTTTATCCCCCAAGGGCTGTTATGTAAATCTGCGTCCACCCTTGAGGACCCAAACCCCCCCTTTGACTTTTTTCCTTCCATCCCACTATTATCCATGGGATAAAGGTTTTCCTTGTGTGGCCGGTTAACCCTGTTTTTTTTCCCCTCGGCCGATTTTTTTCCCCACAAAGGGCCTACCAGGCGAAAACTTACAGCCTGCTGGTCTAAACTTCCGGCGGTGCGCAACCCTTTTCTATTCATGGGCGTTTTTTAGCAGTTTGCACCACTCAGGTGAACAAGCGGCAACAATGGTTTTACTTGTCCTTTCCGACGAGTCTTTCCCATTGCCATTGCCATCCAGAAGGATTCTCCTGAAACCCAACCAAACGTATTTACTCACATTTCCCTTCCTCCGGCCCCCCCCTTTCAGATTTTCCCCTTTCTGGTGTGCTCTAAACTGGTAACAGGGACCCCTACCCCTCTTATGGTCCCCCTCTTGATAATGGCTGTTACCCTTTTTACCCGAATACAATTATGAGGAATGCATGACAGGTATCCCCCTTCTAAATTGTCCCCTTTGCTCGTGGCGTCCAGACGCTCCCCTCCTCCGTAAAAGTAGGTCCGTACATTAATTCTGTTCACTCTTAATGGGGGTTTCTGACGAGAACGTTTCGACCCCCTTTTGACGACGGTGAAGAACAAAAACCAATTCAACTCCGGGGGCCTTTTCTCGGTTTCAATAACCCGCCATGTCTGCTATGCTTTTTTCTCTGGGCACCCCATAAAAATGTCGTTCTTCCTTGATTCTCCCCTATGAATTGAGGCAACGCCCTTTCTTTCCCTCCCGGATAAAATGACCCTCAAACCCCTTTCCCAACGCTTTTCTTTGACACGTCTGAAGTAAAGGAGTCCTGCCCGTCTTCGATCCCTCTCTATTTCCGTTAGGTTCCTTTAAAAATCTTTCCAAGTGTGTTCCCTAGTCCTTCAACCAGATCTGCCCCCTACATTATGCCTTGACAATCCCCTCGCTATTCTTGGTCGGCAAACTTTTCGTCAGCCGCCTTTATGATTGTGCTTTTCCCTCTTTATCACTGATTGATTTGATCAATCCATATCTGTAAGATAGGCCATAGGTCTTGTTTTCGCAGGAGCCTCGTCAATCGCATTCCCAAAAACCCGGTTTCTATTCCGATGTGAAATGGAAACACTTTCATTTGGTTTATACTACCCCCACTTTTTCAACGGCCTTTTCCAACAGTAGACCGCGCTACCTAACTCCTTTTCTTCCCCTGCCACCCCTAAATAGGGATGTTTTCCAACCTTTTTCCCTCCGGATAAACAATGGCTTCCCTCTAATCACAACATTCCATCCTTTTTGCATTAATGCACCTTTTTCCTGCTGCTTGCTACAAAGGCCATCAGAGAAAGGGGCCACGATTGCCTTTTCCCTGAAACATTTGATCCCCTTTGTTCTTAATATTTTCTCCGAATGAATAGTTTTCGCTCAATGTCTTTCTCCGTTGTCATACCTCAATTTTTTTCTTGCAATTTTCAACCTGCCTTGTAGGATTTGTAATTCATAAGAACCCAATGTCCTGGGCACACCCCTTTTGGATACAATACAATTTTTCTATTGCTGACATTCTTACTGGAGACAATGACTCCCCTCCGTGCCGCTTCCCCCAGGATAAATGTCCTGGGATTGGCCCCCCCACCCCTTTCGAGTATGGCTTCGTCTCCCAGGTCCCTGTGCGATTCACTGCACTTTTCACTTGGTGTTACCGAAATGGTTTTCCCTGTGCAGCAGATCTTTTTTCTTGGTGCTCGATCTCTAGACTTCCCCACCGTGAATATGGTTTTTTTTTACCCCTTTCTTTGTGAGGAAACCCCTCACCCTTACCTTCTTTCATTGTGCCCCCTCCCCCCCTTTGCCCTCTCCATTTTCTTTTGTTTTTTTTTAACAATGTCTGATTGTGCCTTGATTACTTACCTACGACTCCTGGATTATTCTTTTTTCTACATCACTTTTCAGGAGGACAGGGAACCCTACTCCTTTTGGGAATCTCTTACAGGTCTGTTGTAAGAAACTTTTTTCATTATTAATACATAGTACCCTTCGCAGAACAATACCAGCGGCTCTTCCCCCCCTTAAACCGCAGCACTTGTTTTCTCATCCGGGTCGCCCCGGAAGCTGTCTCCCCGTTGGTAAACCTTCTCCTGGGCATCATGTTCCTGGGGGCAGGTGTTACACCAGTCTCCCTGGTATAATCCCTTCAAATCAAGGACCCTCTCTGTTGATGTCGCAAAACCCAACGATTACGTGAAGCAGGCTGGGAGTTTTCTTTTTTGGCCATCGTGGTTCCTTTAAGGCAGGGTGGCGAGCTTTTTGAATTGGTACTTTTTCTTCTCCCGTTGGCATAAGGTGCCTCTTAGTTGTCCCCCCCAGGCCAAATACTCCTTATATCTTGTACAGGCCCGCCCCCTTTCGTTTCTGACCAGGGAATTTTTCCCGATCTAGTCCCCCGCCGCGTTTTCATGAACGCTTAACAAAGCCTCTCCCGTTTCGCGACGCCCTTTTCCTGAAAAGACATTTTATGGGATTTTTCGCAGCTCAAGCCACTCCCACCCCTCCTGGCCCGCCCTTCACACTCTTCCCCTCACCGAGTTCGTCCCTGATGCGGTTGTAATCTCCCCAAATGACTGTCAGCTCTCCGTGGATCATATCTTTGCAAAAAAGTTCCCCTTACTAAAAATAAAATGAAGATGAACCTCGGGTGTCGGTTTTTTTTCTTTATATCCGCTCTATTCTTGAGAGAGATATTCCCCCCCTTGAAAGTTTGCATCGGGCTGTTAGGTTCGGATTGTTTACTTTTTTTGCCTTTTGATCCCCTGCGCTATGCTCCTTTCTTTCCCCCAGCATGAATGCCTTTGATTTCTTCTTTTATCTTTCACGCTTGTACATAGTGCTCCGGGGTGGAGGGACCCCCCCACTCCCCTCCTCTTTTCTGTCTTCAAGAGCATTACACGGAGTTCTGCCCTCCCCCCCCCCAAGGATTGCGTTCATGACTTCGCCTGGGCTAGCTCGTCTGCAAAACCTGGATTGGCCTGTTTCCTTTCAAAAAAGTCCCCTCGGGGTATTTTGTTAAACCTTCAAGGATAGATTTGCGTTTCTGCCCCTTTTTCTTTCAGTGTTCTCCAAATGCCCTTCCCATAGACCAATTCCCGTAGGAGCAACAAATCCTAATTAGCCGACTGGAAAACTCCCCCTTCCCATCATGCCCCCTTCTCTTTTTTTTGGCTTCGAAGAAGCGTAAAGCTGTCAGCGGATTCCCCAATGGGGACTTCCCCTTTTCGAGAAGGTTAGGTTCCCGGCCCATGTCCCCATACAAATGCCTCCCAATCCCCCATTATTTTTTAAAACTTTTGCGCCCCACGGTAGGCACCCGGATGCGACTTAAAACCCCCCGGGCTGCGTTCCCTACCTTAGTAACGCCGAACCTTGTGATACATTTTCCGACTCTTTTTACAGACCAACTCCAAAAAACATCCTGTATTTCCTTCCCCCCCCAGGGGGACCTTAAAATGTGATGTAGGTCTCCCTAATCCTGCGGTTCTTTGCTCATTAATAACACCAGGAAACAGTGTCCCCTTTCCCCACAAGAAAAACTACAGCACCCGTCACGGGGGAATGTCTAACATACTGAGGTATGGGAATTTGTCCCCCCCAATCTCTGAAACCAACCTATTAGTTCACCCCGCGATTCGCGGGTATCGGAAACCCCCCGAATTGATAGCTTTCTCCTTGTTTTCACCATTCTCGGTAAGCGCCGATTGACTTCTTTCCCTCCAAGTTTCCCCCCCGAAGCCTACATGACATGGGAAAAACCTGGTTTTCCCAGGTCTGGATTGGAAAGACGTATTTCCTTCCCGCCGAATCCTTTACATACAGCTCTTCTCCTCCCCAATTTTCCTTTCTGAGAGTGTGCCCTACTTTAAGTGTTTCTTATAAAATGCAAACCTCCAGTTTTCTGCAAGGCCTGGCTGCAAAGTGTTTTCTAATTGACCACCTTTCATACTTGCTATTACCCCCCCAGGCGAGAATTCCTCAATACTACCATGTCAGGAAAATGTTTCAGTCTTGCTTCAAAGGTTCCCTTCTCTATTATCCTTCCAGCAGGCGACGAGTCTTGACCTCGCTGCCCAACTGTCAAACGACCCAAAATGTTCTTTTTCAAACCTTTTCTCCATGATACATCCCAGGATGCAAAGGGGTATCTCTTCTCATTCATCCCCCGCTTTTTCATTTTATTTCCCCACTAGAGGTTTCCTTTTTATACCCCCGTTGCCCTTTTTCTTCCCCCAAAAATGAAAGTTACTGAGTATCCGACCCTTCTGAAATGAGATGAAAGGTCTGCGCAACAAGACCCTCCTCCCCTTACAAATATTATTATCCCCTCAGGATAAAGCGCTGACTCCTCCAACGAACAGTTGTCCTTTCCGCCAACCCTTTTGAGACACCTTAAAACCTTGATTCGAGTTCCATCAGGACCTAATGGGGGACTAGATTTCTTCTAAAACCTTCAGCTTGTCAAACAAAATTCCCCCCACTACACCCCTCTCCCTCAGAAAGGACCTTCCTCAAAAGGCCCTCCCTTTCTCCCAGACGGTAAAAGAAATAGATTTTACCGTTGGATGTCCCCCTTCGCCGTATTTCCTCAGAATGCTTTTCTTCCTTCTATAGGTCCACTCATGACGCCATGGGCCCATTTATGCCCTTGCCCATATTCCCAGTCCATACACCTGACGATGTTTTTTGACCTTCCCGGACCCCCATGTTTCTCCAAGTAGTACCCTTGCGTTATCGTCCCCGGTCGCCGACACAAAATTACTTGTACTACTACTACTCCGGCCGGGCTTGGGCCCAGTCGTTTGGTCCTTCGACCGCCGTTGTTTTACAAGATAATTTCCAAATGGCCCCCTGTCTGGACCTTGAACCAGAAGGGCTATTTTTCAAACCGTACCCCTTATTTTAACGACATGCCGGTGTGGGGGTTCCCTCTGCTGGGGGATTCTCCCCGTTTTCTCCTCGCAACCCAAAAGCCCCTATAAATGGCCCACGGTTTTTCAGTCGTTTTCGGAACTTTTTTGGGTTTCATAGCCTCATCTTTCGCCTTTTTGAAATTTTTTTTGGCTCCACTAGTCCTCCCATGCTAAGTAAAGCTTGGTATTGCCCGGTTTCCCAACTTTTCCCCAAATTCCCTTTCTTGGAATTATTTTTCCCCCACGACTTTTCCCGTTTGCAAAGCCGGGAAATGTTTCCGCCTTTCTATCCCGTTCCATACGCAAAATCTTCCGCCACATATTGTGTCTCCCCTTCCGGAGCCCGAACCGGTCTGCCCAGGTGCATCCTGCTTTTCCCCTGACAGCGTCTTTCCTCTTTTTTTTTCCCCCCCCACAGTTCTTTTCCGCCCAAGAGTTACTAACCTCCGTGATTTTACTTGCCCCTTCCGAAGTGAATTGAAAGGCAAACTCCTTCCCCCAATGCAGACCCCCCGTTTTCTCCGTTTTGCCTAGGCAGACGATACGGTGAAGCGGCCATGAAAGGGACCCATCGTTTTCTCCTTTCCTTTTCCCTCACAGCCCTCCATAAGTAAAACTTTGCCGTTCCAGACTTGTTTCCCCTTTCTGTGGATCGAGTTTCCAAAAACGCTTGGTTGCCGGCACAATCGTCTTTCAGTTCTCCTCCCTAACAGGGTCTCTTTCTCGGAAGCAACCTTCCTTTTGGCCTTTTCCCATTTTGCCATCGCCGGTTTACAAGGGTTTCCCTCGTTCGGGTGTCCTCAGCTCTCTTTATGGTTGGACCGTACGGGGAAGTTTTTTTGATGCTGAATCCATTTTTCCCTTTCGACACGTCTTCCCCCGGTAGCAAAATAAAAGTCCCCCACCCCCCCGTGGAGCCCCGAATGTACCCTGCTTTCCCTTTTCTGAAGCAGTGGACTTGACCTGTCCGTTTGTCTCGCGCCCCCAGCATTCTTGTGAGCTTTTTCTCCTCAAAACCCGTCTTTTTTTGCATGCGTCTTTGTTACATTCCCTGTTGTTTTTAATTTCCTATTCATGGTATTAAACGTTTCTGGGCGAGGATGGGCTCAGAATGTGATCTTCTTGGTGGAAGATGACGCTTGTGCAGGCTATCGTCGGAAGCCTTTCGGTATTGATGTATCACGGCCTCTTCCGCATTAAGGGAATTCCCCGCTTTGGGCGCGGCCTCCTTTTAGTGCGCATGACAAAGCTCCCCTGGGGAATTTTGACATGGCGACAGTAAGACTGGTATAGGTTCCACCTAATCAC
>Ga0179591_1259304_pt1 | contig 10931 bp, 3 predicted proteins | sample CZOMad2_1_08_16f_FD_182891 | JGI IMG/M metagenome (GOLD analysis project Ga0179591, IMG submission 182891) | Vadose zone soil fungal communities from Angelo Coast Range Reserve, California, USA - CZOMad2_1_08_16fungal (PacBio error correction) | ecosystem: Environmental > Terrestrial > Soil >... | reverse complement strand
ATCTCCGAATCTTTCCTGGTGGACAGTCATACTCAGCCGGGACGGCATGTCGTCTCCTTCTCTAGTGGAGGTATTTTGGATTCTCGTCATGGACGAGTGGCGTCCGAGGTCAGTATGAAGAGCCCCCCACCTTGAAAACATTATCCTGCCCGTCGGAACCCCTCTTTTTCTTTCTTTTTGCTGTACGCCATCCCTTCAGATGAGGCGTAGAACGCGAGTGCTCCCTTTAAGGTGCTTTCGAATTAACTTTCCTCTCCCCGACCCGAGGCCACCCCCCCCTAGAGACCTCGCGACTCAGTGTCGCTTCTTGACCGACCCTGTACTCCGGGTCTTTCTAAAACCACCGCGATGCTAACCCCTTCCACCCGTTTCCTGAAAGACTGCTTGCACCCTTCAGCGATCAGCCCAGTTCTTAAGAACCCGAGATTATGTCCGTGATTGCTCGCTCGGGAAGACTCCCACCCTTCGTTGCCGTGTGCGACCGTCCCCAGAGAGAATATTTCTTTACGTCTGTTCCCTTTTTTATTTGTCGTTGCGAACGTTGATTCGTCAGAGGTGCGCTCCTCGATTTCGCCAAGCTCATGGAGGATATCTGGCTGACGCAACCTCCTTCCCCTTCGAACACCCCGCCTTGAAAACCCTACTACTTTCGTCCGCCGTTTTAGGCACCCGCGAGTTACTCAGCGCCGACGTCTGTCTCTATCCCAGTCCCCACGAAGCCTGTTTTCTTGGGACCTCTCTGGAACAGGATCTCGGGCCGGCTTTCGTACCGTTTCATCGCTCTCTGGTGATACATTGCTTGGATACCCCCTATTGATCTCGTGCAACAATGGTCTCGTCGAGCACGTGATTCCTTTCTCTTTTTGCTAGGTCCTCCCGGTCAGACTCTTTTTTCTCCCGTATGCTTGGTTTACCTGACCCCATGCCCTGTCGAACCCCTCCCCGCCGATTTAGCTTCGCCCGCTGTAAATCGCTTTTCGCAACCCCACTACTGATATTACCGACGACTCGATGTAAACCTGAGCCTTTTATTTCGCAGCTTGCGCCGATGGCCCTTGCCGACTCTTCAACGACTTAGCCCCCTTGCTTAGCTTTTTAGGGGGGGGTCGAGGCCGAGTGTCACGCCACCCCTAATCCCCGTGAACACCTGTAAGGTGCTAACTTCTTCCTCCCCAGGATTCCTATGCCCCCAGTGTTGCCCGAATTCCGTTCGCGCTTCCCCCCGGGGCTGTACATGACTGCTGGTAAGCTCTCTGACCACTTTCCCTGAGTCTTCACTTTGACCCACATCTTTCCTTGCAGACGCCATCGTATTCTGTCTCCCCCACGGTCCAGCACTCCTCTTATGGTGACTTCATTGTTCGCTCAAGATTCACAGAGTCCACTCAGGAAACGCGCTGGTGTCCCGGGCGCCCTATCCAGTCCCGCAATGGTGACCTACATAAGTAACTACTTTCCTCAGATGAATAGCTTTGATTATTTAAGCGGCGCTTTGAGAGGCTTACAAGTAAGTATCTGTGCACTTTTGGAGCTCACCCAAACCGTAGCCGAATAACGGCTTTGTGTGCAAACTGTTTCCCCCTCACACCCTTCTCTCCGTCCTCCATTGTCGCTTCTTCCCCATCTTTCTTGACTTCAACAGTCTCCTAGTACCCTTCCTTCTTGACACCTTTGCCGTGACTATTTCGACCCGTTGTCGATGGTCTCTTCTTATTCGTCCTGTCTCCAAAGGTGGAATTTTGTTCCCCCCCCTACTTGTCGCTCCAGTTCTGTCGTCAGCAGATTACTTTGCTAGCATTCCCCTAAACCGCGCGGGCCATCTTTGCGTTGAAACGTCCTCCCGTCGAGATTATACGGGAAAGCTCCGATTCTCGTTGTAGCTTCCATTTTGCCTGTCCGGTTTGACTTCAAGTATGATGCTCTGAGATTCGCTTACCGGTGATAACCGAACCTCGGGGCAATGTGCCCCAATTGGCTGGTCCCCCGTCCTCCCATAAAGAGTCCTACCGCCTTGTTCAAAGCTTCTACAACGGTCCACTTCGCCCCCCAGAAGAGATATTGCTGCGCGAGGTTCATGCTCCCACGTCCCCTCGAGCTCTCTCGACCAGGATATAGATCCTGTTGTTTTCGTGCGGATTAGTTCGTCCTTTGGAACGGCTAACGATGCCGACCGGTCCGCTTCGAACGCGACCGACGCCAAATTCTGCAAATTCACTTTTACAGGATGTCGATTTGCGCGGTTATAATTCTGTTGAGCTTAGGAGCTTGATACCGGGTTCTCTCTCGTTTCAATCTCCTCTCCTTTTAAACTCGTTTTGTTTGTTTTTTTCGATTATGATGTTTTCCGAAGCGACACCTGCCTTCCTCTCCTTCCCACGAGATAAAAGAAGTCACCTCGCCCTTACAGAATTTTATCCCCCCCCCTTAGTTGAAGTGTAGTGCGACGGCTCCTTCTACGACATAAGCGTTTACTACATCTTTCGCTGTTAACCCCCCATTGGAGAATATCTTTCCGATATCTCTCTTTCAAACCCGTGCTCGCATACTTATCTCGGAGCCATAGGCTGAATTTCTTCATGCCCACCTCCGCCCGGACTGCACATCTTCGTTAGGGCCCAGGAGGCTGACCGGCCTATGAACCGGATCGGTTCCTTTATTTTTTCAGGACGTTGCCCAAATTTTTTTTTTTACCGAGGCCGAAGTTTTTCTTTTCCAGTACACCTATTGTCTTTTTTGTTCCCTTTGCGCCTTTTTTTTGTTTTGACCGTCGAAGAATGGCAGTCCCCGTGAGCAAACCGTTCGCGTTAAACCCAGAGTCCTTCTGTACCGATTATCAACCATAACTCGCTTCCGGGCTTTAAAGTTTAAGGCGTCTCACCCGTCTGGTAGGCTGCAGGACGCTCGCCGAACACGGACCAACACAGGGTATAGCTCCGGCGCTCCCCCTTACCCCGTTCCTTCCGATAGCTCTTTTTTTTCCGGCCTCTCCCCCCAAAACAGGTCGGACCCGCGCGGCCCCCCACGTATGCGGGTAATTTCCCTATTTTACGGATTCTGCTGTCCAGCCCCCTAATCCGCGGCACAGTTTTCTTACACGTTTTAAATTTTCTTTTACGTTTTGTTGAATCTGTCTCCGTTGTGGCCCCCTAAGCCGTGCCTAGCCGTGCCTTTTACCTAAATAAATTTTAGGCGGCTCCCTCTCCTATCTCTGAGAGTCCTTTTTGAAGTCCGGTCTTGCGCGTCGTGCCCATCCCTGCTGCGGGAAGCGATTTGAAAGCTTTCACCTTTAAGATCTTCGCCGGTGGACTTTTTTGAATATGTGATCAGCCCCCATGCTTTTTTTTTCAGTCACAATCATCGTGCCAGTTTTGGACTTGGTCAGGTGAGACCTTACTAGTTCGGTCGTAGTGTTTCAGCTTTTTCGGGTGATCCCTTCTTTCGGTTCCCGTCGTTCCCGATTACGGTCTACAGAGGAACCCCGCTTTACTCGTGAGGAGAGACCGTTCCCTGTTTGATGCTTCCACACTTTTGATCGCATTTGAACTCGCCTGGAAGAGGATCCTTCGCCCTCCGGTGTTCTCTGTTATTGCTTCCCCTCGGAAGACCTGTATTCAAAATGGGCTACCTCGCCCTTCTTTTATATCAGTCTATCGTTCGAGCAGCTGGCCTCTTCTCAGGTTCCCCCGATCTGTCTCTGTCTACCTGATCTGGTAGAAGTCCCATTTTTTGTCCCGATAACGAGTTGCACCCTTTCGCGTCGTCGTCGGTGTAAGTACGACTTTCCTCGGGGCCCCCACAAGGTTGCCTTCTCCATCGCCTCGTGTATTTACGTGCCGTGAGGTCTTCCATTCACGTGTCTAGTCACCCTGGCACGTCATCGTTTGAAACGACGGGCCCAGTCTCCGACGCCCCTTTACTCAAAAGACGAGCAATTCAGCTCTGTCATTCTTTTTCTCCACCTTTTACCCTTCTGCGTTTGTAGTCGATTCCTCCCCCCCTCTCGTACTTGCGGGATTCGATATCAACTCTCGGAATCCACTGTCGACTTTCCCCGTAGTGAGTACCATGTAGGTCCTTTGCGTCTTACTCTTCCCCCCCCCGCAACGTCGAACTCTCTGGTTCCTCCCCGTTAATAGAAGTTCTTAGAGTCTCACCTCTAAGTATAAGAATTTTTCGCGTGGTCCTAGTCGCCCCAAAACGTCCCGACCGTTGTCGTCTCGCGTAACGACTCTGCTTTCTTTTTTTTTTTCCTTACGCAAGGCTTTTGATCTTCTCTGGCGGTGTCGCGCGTCTTTACCCCCACGGTGGTTAGGTCCTCTCGCCCTTTTGTACTTGCTTTCAAGAGGGTCGGTATCTGAGCCTTCGTTTATGCTCAGGTAGTCGGCGGATTCTCTGTGGAGAGTCGTCGGCAAACCCCTCTGCAAACCGATTGCTCTATAGGTACCAGCGATCGGTGAGAACGCCCCCCTCTCGTGCACGTGAAGGTTACTTTTTTCTCACCCATGCCGCCCATCAAGAGAGGACTGTGACCCGTCTTATCATTCTGAACTGCTCTCCCCATCCCTCCACTATCTTCATCCCCTTCTCTTCCAACGATAGGATTCCTTGCTCAATGTCATATCTTTCTTAGTATTCATTAACCTTTCCTTACACCCTTTGTGTTTCTCAGATGAACCTCCCCGCTCTTTCTTGGGGGGGGCGTTATTTTCCTAGCATTTCGGGGAACGGACTGGTTTGTCAGGCTCTAGTGGAGATGTTCTGCGCGTTCCTGAAGAATGACGGTGGAGGGCCTTATTTGAGCGAAATTCTCACCGGACCTGCAAGGACGAGCCCCTCGTAGTGCTTTGCTTTGTCCCCCTTTCAGACCGGCGCGGAGGTATAGCCGATGATCCTCCCCCTCTTTTTTTTAACGTGATGGAATTCCATGAACAGGTCTTCTCACTGACTCCCTTGCCATACCTCTGGCCCGGTTTTCCCAGATCCGGACCCCGACGGTACTAGTTGTGTATTAACCAAACAAATCTCCCGTGAACCGTTCTTTGAATACTTTTTCTCCCTTCTTACGACTTGTCACGGTAGTTTCCAGACCCGATATACGGCCCTCGTGATCGTGTCGACACGTCCGGTCCTGTGTTTTGTTGCGGCTCGTACCCATAGAGAATTTCTGGTGTTGTGTTCTCTAGTTCCTAACTTTCCTGTAGTCCCTGGAGACCTCCTCGATTAGAGACCCTTGGAGGCATATTTCTTTTGATTTCACTGACTCCCTCCCCATCTTGAACAATACGGCCTCGACTGTTCATTTGCCCGTCCTTCTTCACGCTGAAGAGCTAGATATCCCTCGGTCTTGCTTGTTGGCCCTTCCCCTCCCCGGTTCATTGTCGGTTGGGTGACCGTGTGATTTTTGCTTTCTTTTCTTTAGTTCGTAACCCCCCTCCCCCTCTCGTGGGCTACCGGTTGTCGAGGCGATTACACGGGCTTGTCGTCTCAGCATGTCCGTTGAACATTTCCCTTCCTGCAGAAAATATTCTCTGGTGGCTTCCAATGATTTGGCGTAAACGCTGTCCAGTGTCCCCCAACGACCTCCCCCCCCCCCCCCAGCTCGCTAGAAACTCGCGTTTTTATCCCTCACCCTAGGCTCCCAAGCCTTCCTCCCTCCTAGCTTTGAACTGAGCTCCTCCTGAGCTGTACCCCCTTCCGACGATCAGACGAGAGCTCGTTGAGTGACTCGTGAGACATGCTTCCCTGATTTGGACCGCCCCGAACCTTTAAAACATGTGGAAATATCCTCTCTTACCAGTCGGCTTGCATTCTCAAGCCTTCTCTCCCCCGTCTAGATTTCTTGTTTCCTACCTCGGTTGACTGTTAGTTTACTACCGCTATAGATCCTTTCCCTTGAGAAACCAAACATCTTCACCGGTACCGAATCGCTTCCGTTCCCCCCTTCCAATTTCGCACGTGCCTCTTATACGGATGAACGAGAGTTTTATTTCACCGATTAAAAGAGGCACTGACCTTCCACTTCCCGCCCGCCATCCCCTGATCAAGAAAACGAGACCTCCCTACAGAGCAGAATTCTTCTCCGGTTCCCTTTCCCCCGAGATTATATTTCCAACTTCTTCTTGTTATGGTATACGGCCTTTCCTCTGGCAAGGGTGTATTAGGACGAACACCCTTCGACAGGCTCTTCCCCTTGATTGGCCTTCTTCTTGCTTAGTTCCTTCCCCAGACATAATAAGATATTTGATTCCCTCCCCGACTGCCTCCCCGTTTTTCCTGCGTTTGATCTCTCGGCTTTTACAAGGATCAGGGTAACATCGACGTGCGCTAATTTCGGTAGGAGATCTCGAGCTGCCCACCAAGCGCCCCCTTTGTTATATCTGTCTCTGTAAACGAGCCAAAGATTCGTTTAGCGTTATGAAGAAGGGGTTGTACCTCGTCTTTCCTGTTTTCTTTAGATTTTCTTCCCCCCCCACTGAGCCCCAGCGCTGAGAATTTCCCTTTTTAAAAATTGAAACTGGACAGAGCTCAACTTTTTTTATCTTTCACCCTCCACCACTCAGCAGATACAAAGGTGACCTATCGACCACGTGTTCGACCACCTCCAGAAATCACTACCCTATTTCGACCGCGTAGGTGAATGAGCACGCCGTCCATCCCCGAGACGATTCCTCATCCGTTCTTTTTCCCATTCTTGAGATCGTTTCTCTGTGATCTCTCCTCTTAGAGAACGTAGAGGTAGAATCCCTTACCGACGCCCTAGAAGTAAGCTTTTACTGATGTTGGCTTTTTTTCTCCCCCCCCTGTCTTGGCGGTGAGCGCGGGATCGTTAATGTGTCGCGCGCAGGATGAAAAATCCTAGTTTCCTCACCTTTGTTGTTTTTCTGATTTCTTTTTCGAGACACCTGAAACTTATCCGCCCTTCCGCGTTAATGATTAGCCCATCCCATCCAGCAAGTAAAGCGCTTACTCGAGGCGTTCATGCGCTTAATCCCTCGTTTCGAGAAATGATCCGCTCCTCCTCTCTCTCCTCCCCTGCCCCTACGTTATTCGCACCTGATAAGTAGCTAAGGCAGGCTTCTTCCTTGATCAGAACCAGAGATTTTTTTGAGCTAATCCCCGATCCCTTCCCTCCCCTTCCCCCCCACCATACACTCCCCTTTTTACTTTTAATCCTCTTTCCACACTAATTATTCAAACCGGAGCGTTTTGAGGTTCGGGTCCGTCCCTTGTCTGACTTCGGAATCGAGCGGGGATCTTTGATGGGTACTTTCCCCCTCCCCGGTGACAAGCTTTGCGCCTTTTTCTTCCTGTTAGCTGCCCCCCCCCCCCCCCCCTTCCTTAGGAGCAGTGTGAGATTCTGACTCCGCCTCAGAGTCCCCACTTCCGCTTAAAAGCCTTCTCCTTTCCCAGCTACTTTTTCCGGGCGCGTTAATTTCTCCCCGATGTACATATCGTGCCTCTCGGACAGGCGTCCGCATTAGCCCTCCCCTTTCCTGGCCCATCTAATTGTACCCCTCTTAATTGTAGGGATTACGTCTCCTTTTCTGCAACTTAGATCTCCCCTTTCAAAGTTCGTCCGGGTAATAACTCCGGGTACGGCTCTCTGTTTCGACGCAGACAAGCGCCGTACCCTTACCGCCCCCGAGCGGACATTTTTTTCTCCTTTGGTTTTTTTCCTCCCCAAACTTTCAGAGTCCTGCCGTGGAATACCTCACCGTTTTCTTCTCAAATCTCGAGCTCGGCGTCACGTCCTCCCGTGGTTTGAGCGTCTTCCCTCCTCCTTAGTTTGAGGTCTATCTTTAAGCGACGAACAATGCGTGCCCTCCGTTGTTCCTCGTTGAAATCTTTTGTTGTGCCCACATGCCTTCCTCTTCCCGGACTTGCGTCCTTTGAGGGAGGATCCCCTAGTTCTTTCATAGGTTGCTCCGAGTTTTTCCTCATTCTATGGTTCATCCCCGACATCATGAAAGCTTTCGAGGAGAGACCGTATCGATGTCAACGTTATGATGCGCCTGTTGCCCTTTCCCATATCCCTTCTCTTCGCCAGAAGGTCTTTACATTCGCCTTTTCTCGGTAAACAGTTTTTGAGAAATAGCTTCCTCTTTTTTTTCGAGTAGGAGATATTATGCCCTGCTTCTCCACGAGCGTTAGTCCTCTTTTTAGTGTGTAGATGCTCCTAGAACGTCCTAGAGTTCTTATCTTCCTCACATTTTAGAGGGTTCGCCGTTTCCCCCTAACCCAGAAGCGGTCCTGAACTCGGATTCTATCAGTGCCCTTATTCCTAAAATTGCCGTGATAGAATTTTCCCAGCTTCTCTCCCTCCACCCCTTAGAAAAGCGATCTTGCCAGCACTTTATCCCCAACTCCGTAGAATCAAGCTCTTTCCCCAAAGCTGCGAAAGGCCAGGAGTTTTTTCTTTCCCTCTTCCGTTTCCGGTTCGAGATCGAGGGTTATATTTCCACGCCCCTTCGCTGCTAGGAAGTTTCGCTGTTGCGGTTTTATGAAGCTCCATCATCCCAGGGATCTTCTAATACTTGAGCCATCTTCCCCTGTCTGCCTCGAACACGCCAAAGAGGTACCCAACCTCCCTTTTAGCATGTGTTCGGCACACTTACAGGAAAGGCCTCGTGTCACTGATCTGAGTATATCTCGGTCAGCTTATGAGAGGAGACGTTTCATTTTTTCCTATAATCGAGTGTTTTCCCCGACCCCCTCCCTCGGTTTCAGGGTTTTCGCTCGTTGAGGGAGTAGGTGTCTTCCCTTTCGCAGTTAGGCGAGTTATGCCAACTTCTGCCCCCCCACGTTGCGCGTCCATAGAGTATAAGACTCGGTCCTTCACAAGGTGAGAGAAGACTCCCTTTTTTTCGATCAATAACTTCTTTTCTTCTGCGGGATAGCCATCACGCCCTGGACCGCCTTTTTTTTTTTTTGCCCCCCCTTGTAGGATCCTGTTCCCCCTTCCTATCGTTTTTCTCTCTATCTACTCATTTTTTTTTCGTCGAGATGACTCGCCAGTTCAGTTGGAACGGTCGCGGGTGGTCCCTCGCTTGATTTGGGGTGATGGATGCTCGTTTCTCCCCCCAATTTTTCCTTAGAGGACTTTGGTCTCCCAAAGGAGCCTCGGCGAGAAAAGAGGAGGTTCTCTTTCTCGATGCGAGGCGCTCGCGTCTCCCCTCTTTTCCTTTTGACGGTTCTTTTTGCCCACTTGTTAGACCCAAAGCTCCCGTTCCCGAAGACCCCTCTCGCGGACGTACACGGATCGTCTGCCCCTTGTTCAGTACCCCGATGATATAAGTTCTTTTTCCCCCCCCCCTCACCGCCTGACGCACTCCTCCGCCGTCGTGACGACAGAGATACTCCTTTACTTTTCGAAGTAAAGTCTTTTTATTCCGCGCTAGTTTTTTCCGTTATCGTCTTAGATAGGAGAAAACGCTCTTCCGATTTCTTTTGAGTTCTGAGTAGCAAGGGGTATACTTGAGAAGGCTTTTGCCGACTCCATACGGAGGCCAGACAGGTCGGAATTTATGCACTCTCCTGATCCTCGAGACTTTTTTCTAGCTGTACCCCCAAAAGAGGTAAGGGTTCTTCTTTTATGCATAGGAGTTCCGGTCTTCGTCCACTATGGTTACCGTTGCTCTTTTTTCCGCATTTCTGCGTTCAAACGGGATTGTCCCCGCCCTGCTTTTATTTCACGGGCGAGGAATCCCTCTTCTGCCCCCTCAAGTTTCCCCTACCCGTCGTCACACTCGTCACCGCTTTTTTCCGCGCCCCTTCTGTTCGACACCGACTTCTTTACCCACTCCCGCAGAGCGAACCTTCCTTTTTCGCCCGCCCCCTCCTCTAACGCCTCTTAGAATGTGCCCCTTTCTTGATGGGTCCCTTCGTTTTGTTACCCCGAAAATCTGATTTCCCTTGGTGAAGGATAAGATACCCTTCCGCCTGTGAACGTGTTGCGTCCCCTTTCGCTAGCCACTACGGTTGTCTTTTTGGTCTGACCGAGATAGACCTCCCGTCTTCCCCCTACATGCACGGGCGTCATCCATGTCGTACCTTACACTCATTACCCGATTCCTGTGAAGGAATGTGTCAACGATTCCCCCATTTCAAAACGGACGGTCCCTCTTATCAAGATTAGATAGATTCCTCCCACTCCTACGCGCCGAGTACTTCTATTTTCTCCTCTGGATTTATTCGGTTCCTTGTCGGACCGGATTGCAACGGACGGTGGCCTAACACAACCACGAAGTATCACTTGATAGGGTGACCTTGCTTATTTCTGTTAACACGCTCCGTCTTCTAGGGCCCCTCCTGGTGGAAAGTTACTCTGACAGTTGGATAGTCCTGTTTCTCTTCTTTCCCATGAGCTCCCACGACGGCGAGTCTTCAGCCGTTTTCTGGAACTCCCTTTTCCTCTTTTGGGCCCCACTCTTGCTCACTTCCGGGAAAGGCCTACGATTTTAGAGTGCTCCCTCGACCTGTTTGGCGGATTCCCTCTCTTTTTATTATCGACCCTGAGAAAGATACGTGGCAATTTTTCCTCCAAATTCGCGTTGAACCTTTTGTATGACGTAAGCCCTACCTGACATTGACTCTCCCCTATACCAGTCCTGGCAGAGGGATTGCTCGCTGAAATAGTAAGTCGACGCCGCCAACGATCCCGCTACAGGGCGCTTGAGCGCACGATGCTTCTTGTTCCCCTCGTCCGCACGCGGAAGACCGACTGTCCTCCTCTCAGACTCAGATCGTTTTTCTCTCAGAGATTGTCCTCTGTGGAACGTTTTCCCCCTGCGACTCCTTCGCCGGTCTGAACAAGCTATACCTGACTCCTCATGAATGAAGAAGGTACTTTTTTTTGCTTGGCCTGCCTCTTTGTTGACTCGTATATAAGTAATTTTGCATACCAGGGCGTATTGATCAAATTTAACCTCCGC
>Ga0179591_1316043_pt1 | contig 10933 bp, 9 predicted proteins | sample CZOMad2_1_08_16f_FD_182891 | JGI IMG/M metagenome (GOLD analysis project Ga0179591, IMG submission 182891) | Vadose zone soil fungal communities from Angelo Coast Range Reserve, California, USA - CZOMad2_1_08_16fungal (PacBio error correction) | ecosystem: Environmental > Terrestrial > Soil >... | reverse complement strand
GGATGGCCGTTTAACTTTTTTTGTTTTGTTCAGACTCGTCTCGTTCCATCAGCGAGCCAGCTCTCGTAATGTCGCTCAAGAGTTACTTACACTCTAGTGTCCTACCCCCACCACACCCCCCAATGGTAGATGGCAGCAATCGCGAATGTACCCAAAGGGCAAAGGTCGATGGCAAGTCTTGCTCTCGTGGGCGTATGAGCTGTTGGGTGAAGTTGATGAAATGATTCCTTTTTCCTTTCGGCGTTTTTTGATTCCCGCCTGTTTCTGCTGGCTTGTCCGGTTCCGCCCTTTGCAAGGTCCCCTCAGGAACAGAGGTTTACGACCCTTTGGGATGATAGTACACTTTTTTCGGATCGGACGTTATGACGACACAACGGCGGACACTCCTTCTATTCTCCCTAGCAGATCAAAATGGTTTCGTTATACTGATAGAGGCCGTTCCGGCAGGCGCGGGAAGGTGACACATTTTCTGCCCCTTCATACTGGTTCATGCCTCGATGTCGGTCGTCCTTTCACTGCGTGATTCGTCAGAGCAGGAAGTCGGTTCGCGCGAAAGGCCCCCCCCTCTCAATCGGACTGTCCTTCCAAAGAGTTTTTGAGCGCCTGGTCGACTGAACAGCTAATTCGTTTTAGCGGGGAGTTCCCATCCCTGCAATTTTTTTCATTTTACAGGACTCGCCATTGCTTTGCGGCTAGACGGTTTTACCGTTTCCCACGGCTTAAGGGGTAGAGTGCCGGCGCCCCTATTCCCAGTCGGCCTCGGCTTCGTTTGCAATTCCTTATTCTCGTAGTGGACACCGCCTTCCTAAAAAAATGCTCTTTTTTTTTGTCCTCCCGGACGACTCGACAGTCGCTTGCCGTTCCCGCAGCTTCTTCACTCCGTCTTAACTCGGCGCGGGAACAAAAGGGCGTGTTTCCGGCCATTCCCCCTGCTGCTAACCGAATTGGTCCGCCTGCAGGGTAATTTTTTCTTGCAGCGCGTCCGCAGCAAAGCCGATTCTGAAACCTCCTCACATCCCTCGTTTCCCCCTGGGCAGCGGACAGCCTTCCGTAAGGGAACGGGACGCTGAATCTTTTCAACGAGTATAACCCTTTTTCCTTTCGTCATGGCCCCGAACTTGTTCCAACTCCTCAGTAGTTCATCGGCAGCTTGCATTCTTGCTGGTCCGGAACGGTCCATTTTTTCCCTAGACAATTCTACCAAAAGTTGACCATTCCATTCGTCGAGCCTCTTCCTATGAGGAAGAAACGGTTGAGCAATCACGTCGAAGAAGGTTGAACTCTTCACCCGCATTATGCTTTTTTCCCCTTCCAGATGTCGAGCTTTGTCTCTTTTTCCATCCGTAGGCGCCTTGCTATCCTTCTGGCAGGGTAATGACCCCGGGGTCTGATGTCCAACCTCATGTCCGTTATAGGATGTCTTAACAGGTCTAACGTTCGCCCTCTTGGTCCCGGTGATAGTGATGGGTCATGTAGGGAGGAATCATTTTTTTTCCCCGCTACCGATTACGTTATGGACAATCGTTCGCTTTCTTGCCTTTTCTCACCTCAGCCATCAAGGAATAAAAAGCCTGGCATTATGCAGGCTTACTTCACGATCCACGTAGAAGTATGGTTCAGTATGTAGTTGAAAATATTTTCTGAAAGGGTTCCTCTGAGAAGACGTTTTAATGTTCGCCTCATTCCCCGTACCTTGCGTCGCTCTGTCATTATCCCCACAAAGAATTCATCGCCACGTCCCACGTCCCCAAGAAGGGTTGACTTAGAGGGATACTCCCCCCCAGATCTCTCATCCCCACTCCCCTCCCTCGCCTTCTCTAATAAGAGCGCGGTGAACTCCCAGGAGACGTCTGCCTTTGTGGATTTATATGCGAAAGACAGCTCTACCGGATCGGAATCCGAGCGGAAGCCACATTGATAGTTCAGTGGCACTGCTCGCGGTGTCTTTGTGAGACGAAGGCCCCTTTATCCATCTGCAATGCAGCGACCCAGCCTCCCCCAGGCCAGAACCTCAGTTTTTAAGTACATTCCCTCTTTTTTTCTCCCCCGACAGAGTGATTCCCTCCCGCTTGCATCGTATGAGATGTGTTGGGTACTTGATGGTTTTCCTAAAGTAGCGCGGTTCCCCTCGATCATCCCCCGTTGAATTCTTCTGAGTATAATAACTTTGTTTTCGTGGGGCTATCTGTTCCAGCCCCGAGGTGGACCGTCGCCGCTTTCCCCCATCTTTTTTTTTTCGAACGGTACTCCATGTTCCGTCGCGACCCTATTTCCTTAGCCTTAGACTCCTTGTTTTTTTTGAGCAGCTACCGCGGGTGGTTACGGTTGTTAAAGTGGCCCCGTTTCTCGCGAAAAGCTTCCATTGATGTCCGGCACTTCGTCCTTTGGTGGTTTCTTCCCCAGCACTCTTTTGACACTGCTCCCACCCAGAGATGAGGATCCTTCTACGTTCCTACAAGCACGTTTCACGTCGTCTCTTTCGGCCCTGAAGAAAAACCTCGCTTCCATCATGGAGCCCCAGATTTCGGGACCCGACCGGACCGACGAATCTCCTCATACGTGGGTTTCACCAACCCTGGGCAGGAATCTGGCGGACGACCTTTTAGGGTCCCACTTCTGCAACGTTGATGGCTTGCGGACGACATCGAGAAGGGTGCCCTTTTTGAACTTCCCACCAAGCTTCCCGTAATGTATACTCCGTTTTTTAGAATATTGGACGACGAAGGATCTTGTACCCGAACTCCCTTTCTTCGAGTTTCTCTCGAAGCCTTTGGAGGAGGGTCTCAGGTTTCTTTCTTTGGGTCTTTCCTTGTGCTTTTCTCTGAAAGACTCCTTCTCCGTGGCTGGACTTCGGAAGGGCGAGGGTTCCCAATGACCCTCCCTACGCGTAGCCGCCTGGTACGGCTGATGGAAGGCCCGGTAAGAACACGCTGGAGGCCGGAGATGTGTTAGGAGCCCGCCTTCAGTTATTTACCGAACGTGCTTCTAGAACTTTCAGACGGCGCCAGTGATTGAGCCAGGCCATTTGGTGGCGGAAGTGTTCTCATTTCAATTACCTGTAGGTCCAAGCACCATGACCGCATACGGGACTCCCTGGACTTCTGTCGACTCCAGATGTGGACCAATCCAATACCTTATCCTGCCTATCCTCTGTGCCAGGCATAAACCGCTAGAGGAGCACTCCCCTATTTTTCACGCGGGGTAAATCCTCGGTCCCTCGGAATATGTTTCTGTTCCCCGCATCTGTAAATGGTCAGCTAACCCCCTTCCTCGCCTCGGGCCCAGCAGCGGGCTAAAGGGCGGGCCAACCAGGGCCGCAACCCATTTGGACCCCCCCCCAGGCCTCGTTTTGAGCGGGTGACATCCTTTTCATTAACTTTTCGGGCCCGTTGCGTTTGGGATCTCGCGTTCTATAGGCAGGGAGTTGTGTTTGGTCAGGTGGTGGAGATTTTAACCGGCTGATGCGCTTTTCCTTTTTTTTTCAAGGGCCTTAAGGTTTGTGAACGATAAGCTCCCCTCTGCCATTTGAGATTTTACCTTGCGGTTTTTGCCTTGGCTGACGTCAGTCCTGTGGCTGTACGCGGTGGCCGGCGAGGCTTACATTTGTCGGAAGGTTTTTTTATTCAACTGTCTCGGTAGCAGCTCCCCAATGCCCTCTCCGCGGTACGTGGCTGTGGTCTCTTTTTCTTTTCGAATAGGAGTTGCGTCCTCGCAACACCGCAACATGTTGTCTTGCCCTCTACTGCTGCCGGGACAATAATGTCGTAGATCTTCCTGGCAGAGGTCAATTTTGTGTCTTTCTGCCAGTCTACACCTGCGCTCGGCTTTGTGTTCAAAGGGCGACTTGCGCGATTTTATCCGGAGGCTGCTTGCTCCGCATTTATGGGGCTGTCCTTCGTTCTTCCATCACCTTACGGGCCTCCTCGTTGCGTTGTTTACTGAATGCCCCGTCGTTCCGACTGAAATTCGTTTGTTGCGCGTTTGCCGCCGTCCATGTCAGCGCTTTTTTTTTATTTTGAAGGAACGGCGCTTCAACTGAAGAAGTTCCTTCCTGGTTTCCCGTTTCCGACGGCGCTCCCCCAACCCACCTCTGGGCGTAGTGCCGAAAAGTTTTGGCGTGTGGCCTGCTTTGGCTTCCGTCCGGAACTGACGCGGACTTGGATATAATTAGCCTCAAATTCCTCGTTACCTTATGATTTGCTAGGAATCGTACCAGGACAGCAATGGCCAATGTTTACGGAACTTGAAGGCGGCGATCCGAGGGAGTCCCCCTGTGGGATTCCATTCTCGCAGTTAGTGTGGTTCCTGGGGACTTTTTTTTTATTTAGAACGTCACCTGTCCCCCACCCCGGTTAAACCTTCGGAGATCATAAATAGGGAGGCCCCCCTATTTTGACATCAGCGGCACGTTGGCTTTGACCCTTTGCCCCCGCGTGGCCTCAGGCCGCAACCCCACGAGCCGACCGGGCCGGGAAAGTTGAGCCAGATAGCCCCCATCTTTTCCACCTGCGTTTTTGAGTAACGCATCCTGACGTTTCCCTTGTGCCCTGGTGAGTCCTTTTCGAAAGCCTGATTTAACTTTGCCCGGCGCCTTGATTTAAGTTTTCTGACCGATGACCATCAGGTCGTGATGGCACCGGAGTCTTTGCCCCTGACTAAGGTTTTTTGGCCTCTTCGTCGAGTGCCATTTCATCAGTCGGACATTTGAATGTCTTTCATCGTCGCGTTCTCCACTAAGTTCCGATTTTAAGCCATTCACTGAGCACCAGGGTAACCAGGACCCGGTCTTACTGCGGATGCAGCTTTTGAAGGTTTTCATGGATACTGCCCCATTTTCTCTTCCGAGTGGCGGCAGTCTTACCGCGGGTCCGGAAGTTCACAGGTTATTTTTTTTCATTCTTTTCTGGCCCCGTGTATTTTATGAGTGAAGGTCACTCCCATTCTACTTCGTCGGTTCATTTAGGCTATTAACGGGCTCGACCCGAGCGTTCAAATGACCAGTGGATCGCCGTGCGTTCGGTCAAGTAAGGAGATAACTTGGTGGTTTCCTTCTCCTCCCCTCGACTCCATTAAAGGGTCATCTGACCAAGGTTTGTTCTTGACATTAACTTGAGACTTGGTGTGACCTCATCTCGGCCCCCGCCGTTGATACCTAGTCCCACCATTAGGTCAGTTGTGTCCCCATCGAGTAGAAAGTACTAAATTTTCCTCTCCTGATGATTCCTGGATGCGTAACAAGACAGACGAGTTAAGTACCCGCACTGACCATGCGCTGTTGTGTCTTACTTGCCCTCTTCAATGCTCTTTACGTAGCTGGGGGCACCGCGACACTTTTTCCTTCGAGGCTTGCCAGCTCACGTAATCAGGCTGGGTTCGAAGAATCCTCGAGATCGGCCCTCCGGGCCACTCCGCAAGTCGGCCGGTTTGAACCATTAAATGCTCCTCCGGTGGCTTTGAGGTAAAACACTTGATAAAGGGACACCTGGTCCTCCCCTCCGGGCCGCCATTCATCTCGTCCTCCAGGTTTCCTTGAAGAGCGTCCGCACCGAATACATTCAAAATACCCTCCCACTCCACCGTCCCGCTCGGCTTTCGGGACATGAGGCGTGCTGCCTCTTCCGTTGACCCGGTCATATTGCCACCGCTTTTCCAGGATGATCGTCATGCAACCTTTGACTGTAACGCTCCGGCGGATCTTCGTGTTCTACGAACTACTCCGCCTTAAGCACGGGTCTCGACCAGTTTTTTTTTTTTCCTAGTGTTTTCAGAGAGATAGATGACCTGTCTCATTGATTGCAATAGAGTCGAGAAGTGTTTCCCTTTCGTCTCTATCTTTGTGGAACCTTCAGGATTCAGAGGTTTTTGATTGGTCGCGAAGCGGATGATTTTCTGTCGACTCATTGGTACGTACAGCTCTCCAATAAAGCACATCGTTTTTTGGGATTAACTCTTTTCCAACAACGCGACAGTTCGCCAGTCTTTTAGGTGTCGTTATTTTCTATTCTGATTGTTCCTGCGTCTGCCCCCCACACAGACCACGCCCTCGATAGTAACGTCCTACTGGATTATGACGGCTCAGGTAAGTGCCCCTAAGTTCCGGCCCCCCCTTCCTTCTGCAGTTGACGGACCTTATTTTATGTCTTCCCTTTTTCACCATTCGGGCCATTTATTGCCATAAACCGAGTCACTGTCAAGTCTCCGTCAAAATATTGGTAGGATCCCTTGATCTCCTTAATTCGCCGCACCGCGATATGTAATCTGGCAAAGTCCCCAACTCTGTCTTCGCCAAGCCACTCCATGCTTGTGAAGCGTGAGTGCCTCCTTCTCCAGCCTCTTATTACAGACATTCTACTCCTCCCATGCTCGATGATAAAGAGACTACAGTATTTTCTGGCTCAGACCGCCCGTTCGATCGTCCTCCCCCCCCCCCACCCAACCCCGGGCTATTTCTACGCCTCCTCCAATCTAGAACCGGACTCAGCCAGGTCCGTTTTGATATCCCTTCAGAGTCACTAATGTTCATCCCTTCTCTCGCTTTTTTTTTGACCTCCCTCATTTCGATAGTGTCTCGGTCCCGTCAACCAGCTCTTCTTCGGCCGCCAGATCCCCCCTCAAGGTTAGTAATGGCCTGGTTTGCGCGAAGTTCCCTTTCGTCACGCCCTCTGTGAGTCGGGTCCTGATCCTCTTTCTTTTGCCAGGCGGGACTATACAGGCGGGGTCTTTCCGAGATCGACCGTTTGATGCTCCCAGTCCTGATCATTCGCTTTGGGTCATTCTTGTTCCAAGAAGCTGACTCGATTCGCCGGACCTAAGGGGTGTCTCCTATCCTTGACCCTTCCTCCGCCTGCACCTCAGTACTCTCTCCTTTCCCTCTCACTCCTTTTTTGGCTTTTCCTTTTTCAAGACTAGAGGTATGCTTTTCAAGGTTTTCGAGAAACACGCTTCTGTATGCATTGAGGTCCCCACCGCGAGAGTTCCACAGCCAATGGTCATCACCCACCACTCTGAGATGATTCGGTTCTTTTTAGCAGAGTCTCGTTGAGAGAACTAAGACTCCCTCGTCGCCGCTGGTAATACTGCACCGCCACGGTTTTCCCCCGACTGTCCCCCATCGCGATCTCGTGGCGGCTTTTTTTTTTTTTTTCCCAGGCCTCTGGTGAACAGATATGATATCGGCCCCGTCCTTTTTTGCTCCTGCTCGGTTGGCCCTACGACTTGTGGTAGAAACTGACCCTGCTCGAGCTTGACTTCGCTCCAGTGCCCTTTCTTCCGTCCTTCCTCGATCAGCTTCCTTTGACGCGGGAAGCGGAGGTCGCCGATCCCGCCCCCCTGTCGATCTCTGGTTAAGGTTCTTCCTCGCGTGTTGCTAAGCTATGAGAGCTGTTTGGAGCATTGAGGCACTCCCCAGGCTTCGCCGTGGCGGGACCCGGATACGGCTTTTTGGTCTAAATGAAAGAGTTCCCATTTTAGCAGGCTTTATAACTTTCTCCCTGAGGACGTGAACCGTGCGGGGCCTTCTCTCCTTCAGGTTTTTTTTTTTTCGCAACTTTTTCGTTAGGGCCCTAAAGTGGTGCCGCGACATCCTGAATACTACTAAGGGACCAGTTGAGCAGTGCCGTCCTCTTAAGGAAGGCTTGTTGCCTGTGGCTCCCCCCCTCCGGAACACCTCGAACTCATATATTGGAGACTGTCTTTAGGGATGGTTCTCCCCGTCCGTTTTTTTTTGCAGACCGCATCCCCCCCCTCAATCCTACAGTTCTCCTCAAGTGGATCCAACGGTCAAATGCTGTTTTAACGGCGGACTTTTTTTCATTCTCGCGGCCGCCTCGCTTTTTCAGGTCCATTCCCCGCCCTGGTACCATTCCCCCCCCCCGGCGCGGCATCCCCGCAGAGCCGGCTTGCCTGCACGTGGACACCAGTCGCCTGACACGGTTAGGGTCTCGGGTCTCGTTATCGCGTTTGGGAAAATGCTTTTGCTCAAGCTTTGTTTTCATCGCCCCTCTAGACACTCGGTGCTTGAGTCTATAGTCGAGAAGTTCGGGCCCCGGTTAGCGACCGATAACCTTTCCCGTCCGCCGGATGCCGAGCAAAAGTCCTGGGGAACCTGACTGGATCCCTCACCTGAATTTTCTGCTCTTTTTCTCCGGATCTGCGTTCACGGGGACTGTTCTTCGGCTGGCAGAGAAGATTCCCCCCTCTCTCCTCCTGTTCGATTTTTTTGGTCGCGGCCAAGAAGCGTCTTTGAGGAATTCGTCTCCTGTGGCTATACTGCGTGCGACCCTCCACGGGGAACCCAACTTCGTTATGAGATTAGTGCATGGTTTTGGTTACCCCAAAGAACCCTGGAGCGCTTCCCATAGAAAACATGAGCCCCCCGTCGGCAGTTGGCCAGAGATTCGGGAAAGTTCCTTTTCCGATTGCGCGTCTTTGCCTTCCTAAGCGGAGGGCCCGTTTTTCGAAAAGACCGAAAGCACTCTGGCATTTTCTCCAGCTTCTAGGGACAGTTCGCTTTGAAACCGTAATAAAGAACTTTCCCGCCGAATTGCACTAGGTCCAGGCCGCCTCCTCACCATGTTCCCGAGGAACCTCAATGCCGTAAGCGGCTCTCTCTTTCTCTCTCCCGCGACCCTCAGGCCTCCCCTGGCTGGCCGGTTGAACGATAGCGGCCGCCATTTTTCAGTTTCGGTCTTCTGACAGTTCGCGCCCGTCCCGTTTAACTAGCTGTTTTCCGCGCGGAAACCCTTTAGTCGATGACGGTCCCGTGAAACTCCGCCTCCCCCCCTTCTTTCCTGACAGGGGAGGAGCGTGGTCCCTCTCCCTTCTCTTTCCCCCCCGGTCAACGGATCTACGACTGTCCCTGATTACTTTTTCTAGCCGGGAGAAAACGCCCGCCCCCGGTTTTCCCTGACATTTTCTCGCCGGCGGTTTTCCTCGCCGGTTCACGTGGACCCCTCCGCCCTGGCAAGTTAAAACTGATGTTCCCCTCACCCTCTTTTTTCAGGTCCCCCCCTCCTTGAGTCGCCATTTGAGGACCCTTTTCCCGTAGTAAAGCTTTTTTTGAGCCCCGTTGAACGTTTCAGGCGAACTTTTAGTCTTCTCTTCCCCTCAAACCGTGAAGAACGCTCTTCCTCGCATTCTTCCTACTTATTAAATGAGCCTACTTGTCTGATAACGTCGCTATGACCAGCTGATGGTGAATCCAGGTTTCCTTTCGTGGAAGTTTCCCTTTCTCTCCCTGTCGAGAATCGGGCCTGATGCTGGCACTCCGACGAGAGGCTTGCACTCTTTTAATCATCAGCCGTGGTTTTTTTTCTTCTTTCCCAGGCCATATTCGTCGGTGCCAATACATGTCTCCATGCTAGACCTGGTCATCGGTCAGCGTTCCCTTTCTTCTTTTTTTTAGATATTTTCCTCCACTCCTCTCTGAGCACCAGGTAACCAGGTATAGGACAGCGTCATGATCGGCCCTTAAGGAGGATTGTTGTGTCTGCGGTGCCTGCTCCCTGGATGGGCGGACTAGGCAAGGGTAGCGGATCTTATTTCTCCGTTCTTTTTTATGGAGAAATGTTTTCCCTCGAGGTGTGTATTACGGTGGTACGTGTTTTACGCCCCTCCCCATAAAGATCCCCCGCCTTTCGAGTACTGGTCGAGACTTCCCCCATCCCCCACGTTGATATTTGATTTTTCTCTTTTCTTCCCCGGAATAAGGCTGGGGTCAAGCCTTTTTTTCTACTTGCACTTACTCAAGGGTCCGGCTTCGTTCCTTGCCCCCCGGAGGAAAAGGCAGTTCATCGAAGTTCCCGCGTGCCGCTCCTTGAAGGTCCCCCTCTCCCGAATGGCGGACGCTCACTCTTCCTCCCCGCGTTAGCGCTGTCGACCTTCCACGGATGTATGGATTGGGTACAGCGACCGCAGAGTTTTTGAGCTGAACCCGTCTGAGGCGGTAGTACCTTCATTTTTTCAAATTTTACCCCGGCGCCTTTGCAGGTAGTAGTCTTTTTCCTTTTCCTTTGTTCCCCTGTACTTGAAGGCCCGGTTACTGTTTGTAGTGCCCCACTGAAAGCATTTTGCCTCCATTCGAATTCTTTCTAATGGGCTTCCAAGTCTCCGTCCTTGACTTCAAATTCTGCCCCGACTCCGGGTGGCCAGGCCTCATGTCCACACGTTCTTTTCCTTCACGGACGCGATCACTCCATCGTTTCTCAGTTAATGAGTGGGTTGCGGTCTCTGTATCCCCCACCCCCCCCCCCCCCCCCAATCCCTACTCTTTCTCCCTCTTAAAAACGTATCCCGCGGCGCGTCATTTCGCGGAGCTTCGTGGTTTTTTCTTTTACGCGCATGGACTCCCACAGGCAGTGTTTCTACCCCCTAGAAGTTTCAAACGTCGGCGTTGGAGCCTCTTTTCTGGAACGGTCCCTTAAATCAGATGCCCTCCTTTCCCCTCTATACCCGTTGTCCCTGGCGTGTTTTCGATCTCTTTACGGTTTTCGACTTCCTTTGCACTCCCCGATTTCAGATTTTTTGGGTTGACTGTTCTTTCCCTCTCTTATTTTTCCGGTCCCCCCCTATGCGTCTCCGAGTCTGTTTTTTTTTTCAAGACGACCGCCTGACGATTTTGTTCTCCCCCCCTTCGGGAATGTCCTGCGTTTTACCCCCGATGTCCTGTCAGGAATCCCTTCCTGCCTGGTCTTGTACCTCCTCGCGATCAGTCTCTTTTGGTTTTCCCTCGTTTTTTTTGGTCCGGCGGAAGGGCGCGGCCGGTTCTTCCCAAGATCCCTCCCCCCTCCCTCCCCTTCTGTTACGTCCGTAATGCTTTCCTTCTTTCCTTTTTCCCGCCGCCGCACTTGCTTGCCTGGTTTTTCCCCCCTTTTTCCTGTATTCGCGCCGGTCTTGCGTCCCGTGGCTTTGCTTACCTTTCCCTCTTCTTCCTCCT
>Ga0179591_1293871_pt1 | contig 10933 bp, 7 predicted proteins | sample CZOMad2_1_08_16f_FD_182891 | JGI IMG/M metagenome (GOLD analysis project Ga0179591, IMG submission 182891) | Vadose zone soil fungal communities from Angelo Coast Range Reserve, California, USA - CZOMad2_1_08_16fungal (PacBio error correction) | ecosystem: Environmental > Terrestrial > Soil >... | reverse complement strand
AAATACGAGCTGTGTCTTGGGATGTTTTTCTCTCTTTTCTTCGGGCTGTTGGGGTCTTCAGATCATCCCCCCTCCCGAAATCCGCATTTCCCCTTTTTTGGCGCCAAGGAGAAAGCCGTTCAACATCGAGTTTTAGACCACGTCCTGTATTCCCCCTCCACACTCTACAGTCTGGTCATTTTCTTCTAGACACAAATCTCGTACGCGATCGAGAGTCTTTCCCCCCCCCTCGACCCTATCCAAACGAGATCCCTTATTTGAGCGAGCCGCTCCACACTGGTTTGGTTTCTGACAATTGCGGCGCCTCGATTCTGGAAGACGCGAAGAACCATGACGTGAGCACCAGACTACTTTTCCCTCTCCTTGGCTATTCCACGGTTCCCTTCCCCTTTGTCCGATCTCCTTCAGTTTATTCCCCACTCTTTTGAATCCCTTTTACGGAAAAAGTTTGGCCCCCCCTGAATCGGCCTGAAGGCGCCAGTGCTTTTTGTGCTCCCTCTTCATTGGAGGTGTTTTGTAGTCGAGTTCTTGCTCATTATCTGCTTTGCCTCCTTGAAGATTGTCCATCGATTTCGCGAGGCTCTTTGTTTTACTAGACATCTCAACTCATGTAGCTGTTGTCGTTTCCTTTCATATAATTTGACCTCTGCTAACCTCCAGGCTGTTCCGAACGAATAATTACGGAAGCTCCTCTATCTTCTTGGAAATCATGGGCTTGACGGCTATATGGTGCTGTAGGTTTGTAGTGATTTAGAACGATTTTCTCTTTTCGAAGCCCCCCTCTATGGATTTGACATCGGGTGGTTTGCGTCTTTCTCTCTCATTAACCAGTTTATATTTCTTTTCCCCCTTCGAAGTGTTTGTTTTTTTGTCGGCGACCTTACCGTTTTTTTCCCAGCAAACAATCATGTTGCGTCTTTTTTGGCTGCTGCCGATGTAGTAGTTTTCTCTATACAACTCCGCAACCGACATCCATCCCGCTACCAGCGCGCTATTTTCTTCCGATCCGAGTGCCCCCGATTGATAGGGTTGGTGGGGGTTTTTGTTTTTTCGGGGTATGAATAAGAGACTTTTTAGCGTCCCCCCCCTATCTGCCATCTCTTTCCCTACTGCCCCTTTTATGTTATCCGTTTCCTCTCTCGCTACAAGATCCTATCCCGGCTTTCCTGATTTCCCCCCAAGTTTTCCTCTGCACGCTATACTCTCACGAAAACGTAAGCTTTTCTTAATCCGTTGTTTTTTTCTTCCTGGAATCAGACACCTGTTTGGGTCAGGCCACTTCGTCTCCCCAAGATCCTTTTTTCTGACCTGCCGATGACTAGATCGGAAAAACCAGATACGCTTTGCAACGGTAAGGCAGTTTTCTGTCTTTTCTCTATGGTGCCTGGTAATTTAGATGTTCAAGACCCAGGATTTTATAGGATCTTGCTACCCTCCTTCTCCTTTCTTATCTGGCTCTTCTCTCGAGCGGATCGCCTTTTCCGTTATTAGTGTCAAGTTGAAAGATGATACGCTTTTAATTTCTATGCGTGCCTCCAACTCATAAAACCCTTTCAGCTAATTTTTTTGTTTTTGTTTTTTTTTTGTTTCCGTTTCTCTTTTTTCCCCGCTGTTATCTATCCCTGTGGTACATTATAGAGGATATTCCCCAACAGTATCTTGTACCTCGAACGACTACCGAAACTCTCCTCCCACACTGTAACTAATTTTCGCTCTGAAAGTCTTTTCCTACCTTTCCCTCCAGCATGTTTCGAGTTTTTTTTCCCCTTCGTCTTTCCGGAAGAGGATTTTGTTCACCCAAAATGTCTCCCTGCGATCCGGGTACGAGAACTCCCTCTAGGCGTGAATCATATTTTCTCGTTCCACTTCCTCCTAATGTCCTTCCCAGTCTTTCACTTTCCGTAGGAAGGTTTTCAGAACTGCAGCCGCTGGATGACTTCCAATAGTGCCCCCGCATTTAGTATAACAAAGACCTTAAGAAATTGCCTTCCCCAAAATTTCACCGTCGACGCCTTTTTCCCTCGTCCTCTCTTCTACGGGAACTCGAAATCTTTCAGAGCCTTTTTTCCAATCTTCCTTCCCTTCCCCTAAGCAAAATTCGACTAATGCAGGCAAACCGAGCTTTTTCACGTTTGAGGCCCTGCCTCAGATTTTTTCCCTCGCCTACCTCCTACCTTCAGCAGCCGGTACCCCTCTTTTCGCTGTTGAGGATGACCGGACGCCTGTCCAAATTTCGCGTCAGTTGCTCCAGCCCTTTTCGTTTCGTTAGGCCGAACAGACCAGCATAGATAGCAGGTCTTTGCTTCTCCTCTGCAGGGCAGACTCCCCCTTTTTTCGAAAATAGGGCGTCTCGCAGTCATACTTCAGATTTTCTTCATCTGTCGCTTGAGTCGATACGGCTTCCCCGTTCCCAGACACGGGAGGTAATTGACGAGGCCAACCTTTTTCACTTCAGCTGCGCCAACCCTTTCTATTTGAAGAAGTATCGATGTTGATTTCATTTTGTAGTGGCTTCCCTCGTTTCGCTATAAGTTCTTTTCTCTAGATTTGAATAATAAGTTTTGTTTGTTGTCAGGGAGACCTGAATGGTCGTCTTTGTGAATGTCGCCTCTCTATAATGCCGCCGAACGCAGTGCCCCCCTGCTTACATCCCTGCCTAATTCTATGGCGAAGAGTAAGTGAACCGTCTGGGGATCCTTTTTTTTAACTTAAGCTCCCGCACTCGTTCCTTTCTCAGGAGCTTAGAGATCAGTCCCCCCCCACCCTCCACCTTCGGGATGATGCGAGATATTAGATCTTCGTATGCGCTTTCGTCTTTTCAATAGTCCGATATACTTCTTGGGAAAATTCCGTCCTTGGCGTTTGGATCGCGCCCCCGTCAAGTTTTTTTGACCACTTGGCTTCCTACTTTCCACCAAGCTTTCTAGCCGACCTTCTTCTGCCGGTTATCCTTTACTGGCGCTGGCGCCTGATAAACCATGGGGGTTTCGCCGTTCCCCATTGTATCGCGGTATTATCTTAACTGAGTAAGGTTTCTTTTCGGCCTGTTGAGAATCCCTCTTCCTCAGCTTATCCGTTTATCGATGCCTTCGCCCCTTCGTCCCCTGCTTCCGCCGTCTTTGGACGGTACACTGGCGCTTTCATTGTGGCGTGGCTGGTAGACAATACCCCCCCTCACCTCATATCTTTTTTCATCGCCAGGCCTTCATTCATTTGGAACTGCTTGCACTTCCGTACCCTTGACTTGTCCTTTCGGATGAATATGATTTCCTTTCGAGCTGTAGGGAGCTGTCCCTCCTGCTGGACCGATTACAGCCCTGCGTGAAGATATTTTGAAGACCCCTCCTGCTGACGCCTTCTTGTTAATCCCCCCCCAGCGACCTCTTGAGTTTAGCCGGGATTGCTCTTTTCTGAACGACTTTGGGGTGGGTCATTTATATATTCTGGTCTCTTGTGGCCGATCTTTTTTCCTTATCTCTATAGCCCGCTCCCCTCCCAGCCCTCCCCCCTGCCCGACTTGCGGTCCACGGGGTTTTTCCTCGGGTGGACTCCCCATCTCCTTAAGGATTATGTGTCCCAAATAGTCCCACTGACATTAGGTTCCATCTCTTCGTACACGAATTACCTTTCTCTAGATTCCGATCCGCTCGAGCATAGACAGCCAAATGTTCCTTCTTTACACTTGGGCAGGTTTTCCTTATGACCTTTTCGCGGTGATAGAAATTATTTTTTCTACGCTTATGGCCTCTAAGGACTTAAGCCCCTCAGCCCGTGTACGGCTGCCCCTTTTATACTTTTCATTGTCTGGGCCCCCCCTCTATTTATGCACCAGACTCGTTGGTTAGTCCCTCATGGGCCGGTTACCCAAAGCGTGTCTCTTTCGGGTGAAATGAATTCCAGTCTTTTTTCTTTCGACAGTATGCGTTACTTTTTTCTCCGGTGCTGAGAGTTTGTTGAAGTCGTCCCACATTTAGTGATCTTTTCTTTGTTGATCTTCTCAAGAAAGAACTCCTATTTTCCCCGGAAGTTTTCTTCTCAAGGGCAGATTTCCTTTTCCGCGTTGGTTCCAAGAAAAGGTATGCCGACCTAACTTTAGTACCATCGCCGCGATCTTTCCGGTCCACTTGCGATCAAGTAGCGGAGCTGGATCAGGATATTTTAGCTTTCTTGATACTTCCCCTTCTTCCTGACGACCCCCCCCTCTCACATGATTTCCCCCGGGTTTTTCGCTTGAACCCTATACTGAGTATATCATTTTCACTTAGTGTTGTTGTTATATTTACTTCTTCCCTGGTTCTGGTTGTTGGGGCCCCCCCACGGAGACCGTTTTTCATCATGTGAGCGCTTTCGTCTTCTTCTCTTTTTCCCTCCCCTTTCCAAAACGAAATAAAAACGTCTCCCCCCTCGCCACTGCTTATTTCCTTCCCCGTCAGCTAGCGCCCTCTTGAACCCCACTACTAATCCTTCCCTTTTTCGACTTATTTCCTAAGATCCTGCTTTCCTACACTGAAGAGTATAGTTCCTTTTTGAGGACCAAGCCCTCCTCGAGTCAAGACCTCTTGAAAAGATCTACATCTTTCACGGTCATATTATAAGCCGAACGGCATCATCCCTGTAAGTTCGCTCCAACCCCCCCCCCCCCAAACCACCGCTTGAAGTGACCTTTTCCCTTGGAATAGCAAAGTGGGTAAGGTCCATTTCCTGAGAACCCCGAGGCGTTTCGACTGTTCGTCGATGTGTCCCCCTTGAAGATTGAGTAGCAGGATTCAGACTGATGGGCGGGCCTCTTCTACCCGATTAGATACGCGAAGCCCATTTCTCGAAATCGCAATGTGTTCTCGTGTCTGAGTATCAACCCGTGATTTTCCAGCGGATAGCCCCCCCCCCTCCGCATTGAGTGTGTCTAGAAGCTTTCGAATTTTCTCTCTATCTGTGATCTTCTGAATTGATTTTGATTTCCACCCGATGTTCACCTTTTGTTTCTCGATTAAATGTCGGCGATCCGTTAAAGAGATGATAGAACTTTTAAACACTCTCTCCATCCCTCTAATGTTTCATATCCCTGTCCTAAAAGCTTTTTATCAAGTGTCACACTCCCGGTAGCCTCCCCCCTGTCAGGATGACTTATTCTTTTTTGCCCATCGTGACCTCCCTTTTTGCTTCTTTCCAAAAGCCACCCCCCTGATCTTTCAAGTCCAGCCTCTCCATGATCGATAAGTCCTTCGGTGTCCCCAAGCTACCGCTGTCCTCCTGGCGTGAAGTTTATATTGCAGACCCTTTCGGCAACCGAGTCCTGTCCAGGGGCAAGTTACTCTGTACCGCATGATTTAGATTCATCGATAGAATCCTCTCCTTCAAAAGTCCGGAACTCCACGACACAGGTCCACTCCCCCCTGTCACCGTACCACGGCTAAGCCGGACTCAACTCTTTCCTGACTCGCTTCTCCTAGTCGGGAGAGGCTACCCCTCCAGAAATGAAGTCCTTCCCCCCTCCAGATGATAAGGAACCCTCGTGACCCTCTCAATTCTCCCTGCAGTTGAAGCAGGCTCCTGAAAGGACAAACCTTTCCCTCCTGTCCCATAGCTGTCGGCTGCCGTTCCTTTGATTCCCGGAGCATCCAATTTGAGGACGACAGTCAAAAGTTTTTCTCCTTCACCTATGCCCTATTTAAGCTTTAGAACGCCGCTTGCATTTTTCAGACGGTATCCCGCCTAGTTCGTTGAAGCCCTTCTCCTCAGCCCCGTTTTAAGTTCTTGTCTCTTTTTGGAGGCTCCAGGCTCCCTTACGACCTCCAGGCTCTCCGTCAATGTTCTCGCTACTGAAGTAGGACAGCTATTCCTTCCGTCATCTTTCTCGTACCATCGAATTTTTACTTTCAGTTCGTTTCTCCCTCATTTGCCAGATATCGGCTTCCGTCTCCTCGCCCCGTCTCTTACTTGTTTTCTGTTCCTCTCGATGGCGGGCCGAGTGAATGCGGACTGTTTTTCCTCCTACTCCCCGTGTGCCCGGAAGCTCCCCCTACCCGATTTTACTCCGCTTCACCATTTTTATGCCTGTGAATAAATTCCTTCGGCCCTTCAGGTATGGAATTTCCTCCTTTGAGACGAGCCCTAGATCGCTTCACTTTTTCCCCCATTTCGATGATGTCCGAGCCTCCTTAGCGGCCTTCTGGTCTCGTGCGTCAATCTGTACTAAGGGAAAGCCAGTTTCCCCTTTTCTTGCGAATAAGCGCCTTTTCCTTTCGCCCCTCCGGTCAAGGTGGTACTCCTCTTTCTTTTGACCGTCTCCTGAACGGACTTTTTTCGGTATTCCTGGTCGGTCGCTTCTCTGGGCCGCGAAGCAGTATAGTAGGTCGACCCTGTCTCTATTGTAGTCCAGTTGGGGCCCCGGTATGGAAGTTCAGGGATCAATCCCTAGTGCACACCGGACGAAGCGGGTTAATTTCCATCTTTTAGAATTCCCGGAGTTGGGTTTCTTTTCTTTAGATGGGTCTTTTATTCTTTTCTTCCGGTGATCGCTACAGGTCATGCGCTCATCATTTTCCTCTAAGGTCCGATGAGGTAGTGGTTAAATAAGGTCCTTCCTCCTTGACTTCGGCCCTGCCGTACTTTAAGACGGACTTTTTTCGCGGAGCCCCGCCTTTTTTTTTTTACTCTCACCTCCTGCTCGGGAGAGAAATGCGGTTCCCCCTGACCTCTTTCTGAGGAGGAAGACCCCCCCCCAGCTACAGGCGGCAGTTCTGTCTTCCCCTCTTTAGTCGTTCCTTGACCCGCGCTGTGGTCGTTGTTTATAGTTGAGGGCCGCGATCTTTGTTGATCTAATCTTTTCCCTGAAGAGACCTTTCTTCCTTTTTGCACCCTGGTCCCCCTGACACGGTTGAAACCTCGCTTTTTTGAAGCCACCCCTAAGTGATTTTCGCTCCTATCAATTACATTCGTCTTCTTAGTACGAACGAACCCCTTTAGGAGAGATCTAGTCAACTGCGCCCCCAAGCACTATCCTCTTAGAGTTTCTACACCCAATGACTTTTTTTCGCCTGTCAATTTCCGAGAGGCGACATTATTTACGCGTTGTCTAATCCATTCAGGCGAAGACCACTGAAGAATTATAGATTCCCCCTATTGACCCGGATTTTTTGACTCTTCCCTTCAGCTTGTCTTCAGAAAAGTCCTTTTTTGTTCAAATTGCAACCCCCCTGTGTGTTGATGATGCGTCCCCCCCCATTCACTGTTTCCGTTCTTGATTCTTCCGAAGCCCCTGCCATCGCTTTTTCTGGGAGAGGGCTTTCTCCTCCTTTATAGGCTTTGCATTTTTAATTATCTTGTCAATAGATTTCTGAGGTCGGGTTGATTTCTCATCTTTTAACGTGCCCCGAGACCCTTATTTTTCAGTTCCTTTTTAGGCGATTGCTCATAAACCTTTTTTACCCTTGAATAATTTTATTCTTCGACGCCCCCCCCCCCTTTCCACCAAATCGTCCCTTGCACTCTTTTCCTGATTCGGCTCGCTTGAGATTTGGTGCGGATAGTTGAGTTCGCTTCGTTTTACACGACTGACCTCGGCTTTTTTCACCCTCACCACGCCGCACAATGCAGTTTTGCTTCTCTGGAAAACCCCCTGCCTCTCTTTTCCTTTTTTTTTTCTCTAGATCATTTCCTTTCTTGGTTTCCGCCGCGACCGCCCCCCCGAGCCAATCTTTTTTCTCTGTTTCGGCGCGCTGTCGTCCCCTTAGACCTACAGCCCCGCCCCCCCGATACTCGCCAGAGAGAGATCTACAGACCGCTGATCCAGGAACCCTCCCAGGAAGCACGTTGTGTATGCGCAATTCTTTTTCCTTCCTCGTCCCCACTTTCTGAACATTGCTTTTTCACTGATGTCGGAAAGATAAACTGATCGCCCGCTCTCAAGTTCTTCCCTGCCCGCCGCTCTAGAGCCACCGCACGCTGTCGTTAGTCTTTTTTCCTTCGCCTGCATCCTCCGTTTTCCTAGAAACAGCTTTGGGGTAAGCCCTTCGTCCGCAAAACTCTTGCGGTTCTTTTCAATCAGTCTGACGTGCTCCCACTTTACCTTATCCGAGGTCCTCGCCCATGCGACATGTGTCCCCCTAGCTTGTTCCGCTGGCTTCGCCTTACCAAAATTTTCCCCCCCCCCTTCCAGCCCCGTTTCAAGACCTCCCTGGGTATCGGTCTCTTTCCCCATCATTTTGACCCGTATCTTTTAGTCGCGGAGTTCATCAGCGTTAAGACGAGTATTTCTTTGATACTAAGCTGACCGCGTATGACTTTGGACTATCGGTCTTCTGTTGATAAACTTTTTTCAACCTTCTTTCGAAGTTGCTCGACTGTCTATGTTCTATCCTTTCTTACCGAGCACTTAGGATCCTCCCCCCCCCCAAGAGGACGTGATATATCTGGCAGACCCTAGCTCCTTTCCTTCCTTTGTAAACTAACCCTTCGGCCTTTCACGCTAAGTAGAATACGCCGCCCTATTCTCTGAGGGTCTTCCCTCCGACTCAGGATTTCCCCCGCAACTTTTCCTTACCGCTCCGTAGGAAGTTCCAGTTCCAGAGGGAATTCAGCATCGCGTTCCCCCAGCGCTCCTCCGTTGCCTTCCAGCTAAGTTTTATCCCGGGAAGGCACCCCTGCGGCATCACTTTTCTAAGTTAATCGCATTTCACCCTACCTTCTAGCCTTTTCCCTTAGTCATATAAAGAAGGACCCTCCCCAGTTCCCGCTCCAATGTCCCGTAAAATGACGATGCCGACCTTCCCCCATAGAATTCTTTCTCTTTAAAGTATTCCGTATCAGGAATGACCCCTTCCCAGGAACGGCCATCCCGAAACGATAATCAGGTCCCCCCGGCCCAGTCGACATTAACTTCTCCCACTTTTTTAGTGCGTCAAAGAGCAAATCCCCCTCTTCCCCAGTTCGTTTTTTTTTTTTTATGAATTCCTTGATGAACAATTACTGGTCTTTCCGCAGCACGTGGAGTTCTCTTTTCGCCAGTCGCCCATTTTCACGCCGTTCCTTCTATCGCGTATTTGCTCTACTCATCAGGATAGAGGTTACGAAAGCATCCTCGACCGAATCTTGTTAAGGTATTGGCTCTTTGGTCGGAGAGATCGTTTCCTTAACAGAAATCGGATGATAGTCCTTCATTCCCAGGACAGACAAAAATAGCTTTCCAGAAAGTTCTCATCGATGTGATCAGCGCGTCCTTTCTCCCCATTCAGGTTGATAAACTCCTAGGCAATTCTTCTTTTTTATTTGTTTGTTGATCTAGATTTTTTATCTGTCGACTGTCTCTATCTGCCCGTGACGAAGAAGCATTGTTATAACCATCTATGCCGGATCTGGTCTTTGTGAATCTGCCTTTCCTCCGGATACATCAGTAGATTTACTCGGTCCTTTCCTTGGACTCTTCTCCTTCCAGACGAACATCAGAACTCAGAACAAATCTTGCGTCTTCTTAAGTTCTAGAAGAAAATCTCCTGCTTCTGTTTTTAATGAAGCTGGCCTTTCCCTTCGACGTCCTCTTTTTTTTTACAAGGTTTCGACTTTGGGCCGGCCATCGCCTTGAGTTTTCCGAAGGTGGTATTCTGCTGCTCATCCAAATCCTGAGATTGTGAAGTACCCCCTCTTTTTCGCTGCGAAGTGTACCCCAAAGGAACTTGCGCCCGTTTAAATGTTCGCTGTGAGGCTCAGTCTCGCGTCGTCAAGGTTCCTTTCGCTTTCCTTTTTCGGAGTCCTCCTCTTTACCTGACCGGATGTGACTCTCCCCCCTTACTAGATGACTAGGATTTTTAAGTATCTTTCCTTATTTCCTTCTTGCTGCACCGCAATGCTTTCCCCTGGCGATAAGATTCCAATAGAAAGTCGGATTTCAGGTCGGGCCGGTGCCCCGGCGTTAATCGCCGATCATACTCCGGAATCTGATTAGGCACTGCTCCTAGTCCTTCTGCTTACTCCTATTGCTGGTGCCCTCCCTTCGAGTAAGTTTTATACTTTTCGTGGTTTCAACTCCCTCCCTCCTCTTTGGTAGGCGCGGTGTTGACCAACCCACAGCGAAGCCGCTTCGTGTCGCGAGCTTTTCGGGAGTTATTTCAATCCCGCGATTGTCTTTTTTTTGTATATATTTTTGTTTTTACTCTCTTTTTGGCGGCTCCCCCCTCCCTCCTGTCTCCATCCCTCCGTCTGCGCACAAGCTCGCACGGTGAACCATACTTTTTTTTTTTTTTACGGACCTTCTCTTCCTGGCTTCTTTCCCTGAATAGAAACTTTTTGGTTTTGTTACATCTTTCTCAACTTTTTTCATTCGAGCGATGCCGCCGAGTCTCTTCCCCCTTCGCATATCAGCAACATCTCCTTTATGTCAGCGCGCAACTAGAAACAAGAATGGAAGGTTTGCGCATGACCTGTTCCGCGTTTAAATGGTAGTCCCCTTCCGAAGTAAATGATCCCCTGCAGCAGAGCTCGACTGGCGATGGACCTCGGGACATTCTTTTTTATGTGTCCTCTTTCCTCAGCTGCTATCTTTGCGGAATTCCCCCAAAGCGTTGCATGAACTTCAGGTCCTTGAGGCGACCCTTCTTTCTCCTGATGACCCGTCCCGCGTAGCGGTCTTTTTTTTACGTTTCTTTATGATCTTGCTCTTGACCCTGGCCCCGATTCTCCGCGTTATCGGTTTCTTGCCTCGTTTTCCCTTCAATCTCCCATTTTCATGTTCAGGAAGTGTCTGCTTAGTTCATATTCACACTTCGACACCCGTTTCCGACACCTTGTCTTTCCATCCTCCTTTTTGCATCTTTTCTCCAGGCTATGGGTCGAGTGGCGCGGATCGATCCTTGTGTGATAGAACTTCAGAGCGCCCCCAAGCCGTCCCTTTCGATTCCCCCCTTTTGTTTTTTCCCGTTCTCGCGTTTTAACCAAAAGA
>Ga0179591_1330338_pt1 | contig 10934 bp, 15 predicted proteins | sample CZOMad2_1_08_16f_FD_182891 | JGI IMG/M metagenome (GOLD analysis project Ga0179591, IMG submission 182891) | Vadose zone soil fungal communities from Angelo Coast Range Reserve, California, USA - CZOMad2_1_08_16fungal (PacBio error correction) | ecosystem: Environmental > Terrestrial > Soil >... | reverse complement strand
TTTCTGTCATCCAGTTTGTCCCGCCGACTGGCTCGGGCAGCGTTTGCTATTTCTGAGTTGAAGTATCAGTTCACCATTTCTCGCAATTGAACTCCTTTTGCTTTTTCTTTCTCGCTCCAGTCGTCCTTTTTTGACTTCTTTCTATCGAAAATGAATGGAAGACAATCCGTTTTCTTTCGTTCTCGGCCCCACCAGCAAGAGGGTCCGTTGCGCTCAGAAGGAGAGGACTAGGAGATCCATTCAAGTTGCTCGGTTTCAGCCCCTCCCTCAGGCCCTTTTTCTTCCCTTCCCTTTACGTATGGAAGCGTTGCTATCCGAGGTTCTCTTGCGCAGTGGGTGAAGGCTGCGGGAGGGCCATCCCTTGAAAGTGTATGAGCACCTATTTCCACCTTCTGGAGCGGTCCCTCTAATTGCATTGCTGCAAAGGACCGGCCGCTCCGAGTTTTTTCCAGCGGTGATGAGATTGTTTTTTTTTGAGTGGCGTGTGATCCGAGTTTTTTTTTTTCTTTCTTTCCTTCCCGTTGGCGAAGAGCAGTGGATAATTGCCCTCGAGGTAGCGAGTTTCTTTCTTCCGCTTCATCTTCCCGGCATTTTCAGCAACTTGATGGTCTTTTTTTCTAGGGATTCTCGTGGCTGAAATTCTCCCCCCCATAACCTTTTTTTTTCCCAGGACCTCGACAAGCATTTTTTCACTTTTTTGTTCTACGCCGGTGTGGTTCTGGCGTGGGCAGGTGCTCAGTCTCTGACCGTTTTTTTGTTTTCTCTTTTGCCTTTCCCGTTTTTCTTCTAAAAAGGCCTTTGGTAGAGCGTTCGGTGGATCGCCTCGATTGCGCTCCCGGGATGAGTCTTCCCTAGCCCCCCATAGCTGGCTATTATTGTCACCTCTTTTTTCCCTCTTTTCTTGCGAAAGTCTTGGAATTCTGTTATGCGGTCTGAGAGAGTCCCAGTCTGTTGTATATGTAAAGTTGGCCTTTTGAATCATTCTTCTTTTCCCTCCTTTCCAATTCCAGGGCTGTTATTAGCTATCTAACTTCCCTTACCAAGTTGCCAGTCTGGCTACCCTCGCTGAAAGGGTTCCGGCGTTCGCTCAGTGTTGGCTTCGTCTCCAAAAAGGATAATTTATCAGATTCCGACATCGGGCAATTTTTTTCGAGTTCTTTCTTAAATCTACCCCCCCCCTTCCTCATAGCAGTTCCGCCAGACGCCGGCACAGGACAAACTTCGATGGCGCCGCGGCAGTCGACGCTTCCTTTATACCCCCCCTTAGTTGGAAAGTACCATAATTAGCTGTTCGAATCTTTCCCAATTTCGCAGTCGCTGCCCCTCTCTTTTCGCGGGATTTGCTCTAACGGTTTTTCTGCATTTTTTTTTCTGTTTTTCCCCCCCCTTCTAACGATATACGACCATGCTTCTTTTTAACCCCCCCCCCCTCCCCTTGGGACTCGGTCTCTTTGACACATCCGCGCCGCGTTTTATACGTCCCATCCAGCATTCACGAGCTGTGCGCGTTATCAAGGAGGTCAATTTTGCTGTCCCCTTTCTTCCCGCGCTTTCCCGGACAACCCCCGCTGCTGACCGGCTCCAATACTCTGAGTAGACGCCCCGAAAATTGTTGCGGCGACCGCGCAAATTGAGTAAGTTTCCATTCGCTTGTATTCCTCTCCCTTGCTGTCCTAGAGAGTTTTCTAGGAAATCTACGGCCTGCGACAGCTTGTCTTCTACCTCTCTTTTGTTTGAGGCTGTTTCAGCCTTTTTCCCTTTTCCTGATCTCTTTAGCCCCTTCAACATTGAATGAACCGCAGATGGTGCGCCTGCCTACTTGACTTCCACTGGCCGGGTCGCCTCAACACGCAAAATTGTCTTTCTCTAGCAACCCCCCTCCTCTTTTGTGCTGAGTTCGATGGCTGGGCGTTCAATTGCATGAGAACCTCCGCCGCATTTTCCCGCCGTATCCGCTTACGTCCCCAAACCTCCCGTCTATTCTCCTTCTTTCCTGCCCCCCTTCACTGAGGGTAGTATTACCGGAACCCCTTTTGTTTGATTCGTGAGATTCTTCCTCCAGGTTCCTCAACTCCCCAGGAGCAACAGTTACGGGCGAGGAGGTTTTTTTTTGGTGGGTTGGGTTTTGGTTAGGTGATTCCTTTCCCAGAGCACACCTCTGATTCCCCCCCTTTCTCCTGACCTCACTTCGTTCTTTAAGCGAATTTAGGCGTCCCTGGAACCAAACTCCGGGTAGCCTGCCGTGCACCCTCCCGCTAGTTTCCTCCTCTTTCCCTTGGTCTCTTCTTCTAACCCCCAGTTCTTTTCTCCCCCTCAGTATTTATTTTTCAGATTGCAACCTGTGCGCCGAGGCGAGTTTGGCCGGTTCGCGACCCTTTTTCTTTTGCTCGAAACTCCGAAGTGCTTTTTTCCCTTTTCTCCCTTGAGCCAGACTCAACCCCCCCTTAAATTGGTTCTAATAGTTTGCTTCTCTGACAGCCCTGCCTTCTTTTCCCTGGATTCCCCCCTTTCGCTTAAAAATCGGGTGCTTCCCCCCCCTCTTCTCCTAACTGAACACTACTTTCACGCTTCCCCTCGTTCGCTCCCTCCGCTATCGGAGCCGAGGGTGAACGCCTTTCATTAAGTTACTTCGTTCTTCCCTGATCCCGTTGTCCTTTTCCCCCCCCCTTCCCCTCCACTTCAGGAGGCGATGATTGCTCGCCCCATGCCTGAATTTTTCTCCCCGCGTCACCCCCAATCCCACCCCCCTGTCTATCCTACTTCCAGCCCTCCCCCGATCCAGTTTTTGTGAAAAAAAAAACCCCCATTGTTCCCTTTGGCGTTCTTTCGACACCCCCTTTCGAGTCATTGTCGAGGCAGCGCCATTGGAGCTTTTACATCTTGAGGGTTTTAACATTTTTCTAAACCTCTCCTCCCTCCTCCTTTCCTAGTCCAGTTTCTCTCAATGAAGTTTCCCCACCAGTCTTTATGACTGGCGCAAACCCCCCCTAATCGAATACTCAACACCGGTTCAAAAATAGTGTGCCCCTGTCTTTCCTCCCCCACTTCTCGAAGACCAAAAACTGTAGTCCACTTTTCCCCTGGAAACCCATTCCCAAATCCCGTGGATCGGCCCCGCATAGTACGAAGGGGGGATCCCAAAATGCGGAACATTGATCCCCCTGTCTCTCCCCTCCTGGGTTTCGCCGGTTACGCCCAAACTTCAATCCGACTCCGCCTTCACCCCAAATTCTCCCCTGTCCCCCCATTCGACAAAGAAGGCATATTTATATCCGCCCACCCCTTTTCAAGTCCTCCCCTTTTTCCCCTCCTCCCCGTGCTTTTTTTCTAACCAATAAGACCTGCCTGGGTGGAGAATTGCCGCCCGTTCGTCTTCCCCCACCCCCCCCGCTGTTCTCTTGATTTTGAAGTCCGCGACCAGACCCCCCCTAAAAATTGTGATTGCTTCCCTTGCGCTTCCCTGTGAGCTCTTTCCCCCCCCCCATCCCCTTTGCCAAATCCCGTTGGCGACGAGACCCCCTGCGTGAAATTGGCTCACTTCTCCTGCCTTCTTCTCTCCCCCCTCCGCTTTCCTAAATCTCAAGGCTCCCGACCAAAAAACCCTGGTGACCTCCCATATTTATCTCTCCCACTCCCCCTCTTTTTTTTTTTCTGAGTCGTGTTTTTCCGTTGTTCTTAGTCTTTACCAGGGACGAGAGCTGTTTCGTTCGCTCAGGCGCCTTTTCCTTTGTAAAACACTTCTCTCAAGTTTCAGTTTTTATTGGGATCGAGAGAGGATTTGACCATTGGATTGGACCCCGCTTTTGCTCCCCCCCCTTTTCCCCCCTCTGTCCTAGGTCACCTCCTTCCCAACGGGTAGTGCGTTCTGGTTCAACCTCCCCCTGCAGCGGGGATGCGCAGCTGTGTGCGGCCGAAGATCGTCCCCCTCGGCTGGGCTTTTGTTAAGCCAGCAAAGCATTTCCTTTTGACAGTGTTGTCCCCCGTGTTCTTCTCTTTAGTCCTCTCAAAATGGATGCCAGCCACCCCCCCCATTTTCCCCTTCTCATTCTCTCAGTTTGACGTTGATTTTCGGAGACATGGTGCAGGTATGGTACTTCGTCCCCTTGTGTGACTCTGGGGAGGTCGTGAATGCTGTGAGGCTGTTTTCTGTCCGGCTCTATGGATTTAGCTGTGAATCCTTTGTTGCAGTTTTCTTCTGATGCTTCCTCCTCTTTTTATGTTTTTTTCCCTTCTCGTTGACTTTTTAAGCAGAGAAGTCACGTCCCCGAGGGGTGTGCGGTGTTGCTCATTTTCTTTTCTCAGTGTTCTGGGGATTGAAATTCCTTTATTCCAGCCACCTTGTCTCTCCCCCTTTTTTTATCTTTCCCCCTCTTTTTCTTCCACAATATACCCATATAGTCACAAAATGGCCTTGGTTCGACATTTGCCCTCCTCTTGGCTTCACGGTTTTTCTAACGTACCCCTGTTTTTTTTATTTCTTGTTGTCAAGTTTTGGATAGGTTAAGGTTTACACCATTCCTTTTTCTTCCTCACCTTTTTTTGTAGATTGCTCGCGTTCGTAAGAGCAACTTCCTTGCACGTTTTCCCCTGTGGCCTTCCCTCCGAGTTTTTGCTCTTAGAAATTGGGTTGCTCGTTTCTCCTCCCTTTAGCTTGGCGATCTATCTTTTAGGTCCCCTTACCGGGCTGTCCTAATTATCCCGAGTTATTGGTCGAGGCTCGTCCTTTGTTTCCGGATCCCCTTTGGTGTATATGATCAGAGGGTTTCCGGTTTGATCATTCTTCCGTCTCCTTCCTTGTTTTCAGCTTTCCTCCCATCCCCCTCACAATTTCAGGTGCAGCGCGATTTGTTTTTTTCTCCTTTCCTCTTCTCTCTGACTTTTTTTCGGAAAACAGGCCGAAGACGGCAATAGGCGCACCTTTTTGCCTGGGGAAACCTTTACTCCTTTCATCCGATGTTCAGCAGAATGCCCCCCCTTTCGAGGCGCTTCCGTCCACGGGAGGCCTTCTACATGCTTTTTTTCCTCCGACGCTGCGTGTAGCATAAGCCTTTTTCATTTTTTTCTTTTTTCTCCCGCCTTAGGGCCTTCTCTTCTTTGCAGAATCCAGTCTCATCCCGGAACTTTTCCTTGATCGATTCCGGCCCCCCGTCCTCGCATCGCAATGGCGACAAAAGAATCCGGTCCCTGCTGTCCGTCTTTGCCCCCCCCTCCCTCCGCACTCCTGGTTTCTCTTTTCCCGTCCCCCTTCCGAGAAAGTCCCCTCGTGGAACTGCTGGACCGGCCCTGTCTCTGGTGACCAGGCCGCTCATTTTTACTCCTTCCCCCCCCCTAATTTAGCTCACAAAATTTTGTTGCTTTTTGATTCCCCCTCCCCCCCCTCCGTCCATGTTTGACTCCGGAGGAGGCGCATGTGGCTCTCGCTCTTCGTCCTAATCCCTCTTCCCCCAGTTGCAAGCGTGGTTTTGACAATCTTTCTATTTTACGACATACTCAGTTTGTTTTTCCTCTCTCTTCCCTGACTCGGTATTTTCTTCTTGAGAGAACCCCGCCAGCCTTCTCCACCATTTTTCGATTGACCCCGGCTCGGGCGCACTACAAACGTTTCACCCTTTTATTTGTCGCTTGCCCCCCCCCCTCATTCTTTTCCCCTTTCTCTCGAAGGCTGTGCCTTTTCCACCAGCCTTCGAACGTTCCCTCTACCAACTTCCCGCTCTTCCTCCTGCTCCCCCTCCCTCCTTCTTTTCTTTTTTGTTCTCCTCCCCAAAAAAGCGCATATTTGAACTTCAGCGTCCAAGTATTTTTTTTTCCTCCCATCGCCTTCTCTGGATTTAGAAAATCGCCCCTTCCTCCCCCAGTTCTTGCTGTCTTTGGTGCGCGAGAAATTTTCGGGCCTCCTTACCGAAATTTCTTCTTATTGCGCCAGAGCCTTCTTTAGCTGGACCCCTCTGGCCATCACCCGATTTCTTTTTTCTCTTCGATATCATTCCTTCTCCTTTTTCCATTGGTTTGAGTCCACCCCCCCAATTAGACTTCCTTTATTATTCTCCCCCCCTATGTTTGACTATGACATGAGGTTTTTTTCCTCGAATCCCCCCACTCTTGAGCGAAGACTGTTCTCCCCGTTTTTTTTTTTTCCTGGCTTGTGTGAGCCCCCCATATCCCTTACCCTTTCCTTTCCCTCATATTTCGATTTTCAGCTGAAAGCACTTTGACTGAAAAGATGCTGCCCCCCCCTTCGCCTCCGCCCTCGAAAATTCAAGTTGTTCTTTTACGATCGAGCTTCCCCCCCCCCCCATACTACTTTTCCCTCCTCGGACTCATCGTTCCAGCATATCTGGATTCACCCACGAGTCATTCGTTTTTAAAGTAGGAACGTGTAAGTTGTCAATAAACTCCTCGCCCCCCCCTCTTCCCTTCCCCTCATCCCTTTTTCCCCTCTCGTAAAGTCCCTTGGAACTTTTTTTCCTCGCCGCCCCCTCTACACACTCTCGGTATTATGGAACCAACTGACGAGTTCCCCCACCTTCCCTCCACCTCCAATTTTCTGACCAACAACTTGTCCCTCGGCCATTGTCGATTTCCTCCTCTTCTTCTTTTTCACCCCGCTTGGAACTTTTCCCCACGACCTCCCCCCCGACGACTGCGAGACTGGTGCTGAAGAAAATGTCATCACACACAAGAAGCTTCTTCTCTTCCCTTCTCACTCTCAACCCCGACCTGGAATCCCCCCCCTTTATTCCCCCTCTGCGCCTCTTTCGCCACGCCCCCGCGCTCCCCCCAAAAGACATTTTTCCTCCCAACTCCCCCCCCTCCCTCCCCCTTGCCCCCCAACCCTCAAGCCGCCCTAAACATCTTTTTCTTCTTTGACGTCTGCCCCTTGGCAGACTTGAAATGTTCGTCCTTTCCCAGGGTGTCCCTTCCCGTTCCCCCTCTCCCCTTTCCCTAACTCATAAGAATCCAGAGTAACCCCTTGAAAGATGGCCGAATACTACGTTTCTCTCGCGCATCCCCCCGGAAACTACGCCTCCAATGTCACCTGATCCTGTTCCCTTTCTTCAACAATCCTCAACCTTGACCTGGAGGAGTATTACCTAGCCGCTCTGTTCCCCTCCACCTTGTCTTTTTAATCCACGCACTTACCATTTTTTACTTCCGTAGAAAATTTTGGTTCTCTCTCCCCTTTTTCCCCTCCCGTTTTTTACGTTCCACCCCCTCCCCCTGTTTTAACTCCTTTTTAACGGATGCCCCCCTTCTCCTGGTTCGCCGAGCCTCCGTCGGTCCAATACCAGCTTCTTCCCCTCCCCCCAAAACTTATGACCCCTCACAAACTCCTCCCCTCATCCCCATACCTTTTTGTTGGTGTTGAGGAGATTGTCATACAGTTTTTTTTTTCGAAGCGCTTCCCTTTCCCTGTATTCCCTCTTGAGCTCATTCCCTCCTTTTCGTCCGTTTTGACCAAAAGGACTTCAAGCAGGGTGCATTTGCTTGTTTTCGTCCCCTTCCCTTTTTTTCTTTCCTTGGTTTTTTTTTGTCAGAGTTTCCCCAGGGGTGTTCCCTGCCTACTTCAACACGTTTCGTTTTCTCTCTAGGCTCAGCCGTTAGCGGTGAGGAAGTTGGACGCACGTGCGGAGTGTAGACTCTGGCTCCCCCCCCTCCTTCCTGTTCTCTCGAAAGGTTTTACCAGGTGTTCTTCTGGGTTCTGCCCTCTCCCTTTGCGTTTGGTTATTAATAATTCGCAGTCTTTCTTTTTCCCCTCTATTTTTTTGTCTTGAAGGTGCCCGGGAGATCCCCTATGGTACCATTAAAAATGGTTGAGCGGTTTTAGCCTGTCATTTCTCTTGGATTCTCAGAGAAGAGTCCCCTCTCCGATTCTTTTTAACGGTGCGTTGAACTTTGAAGTTATGAGGGTTTCATCGAAGCTCTTATGGTGGTCCTTCCTCGGTTTTTACCTTGGGTTTTACGTCCAGTTTTTTTTCCCCTGTTGCCCCTTCCCGAAATTGTTGGGATCTTCGTGCGCTACTCTCTTTTTCTCCCTTACTAAGAATCGAATTTGCTCGGTGATTCTTAAGGACTTCCATCATAGGGTTTGACTTCTCCACCTTCTCCTGCCGATCTGTCTTAAAATGACGATCTCGTGTTTGTCTCCCTTCCTTCATATGTGGGCGTTGTTAAGTTGATAGTTTTTTCCTTTAATCTTTGGTTAAGTGGTGGTCTGAGTTTTTTCTTTTATTAGTGAGCCTCCTGCCCTAGGAGTTTTTCTTTCTCCCTAGAATTCTCCGCTTTTTAGCCCTTGTTTTTTTTTAGACGTAGATGCGATTGGGAGTGGACTTTTTTTTTCTCCTACTGACCCCCTCGTTGACTCGTGGACGATTCCTCGTTTTCGATTTCCAGATGTCGGGTGCCACCCCCCCCCACCCCCCCCCCCCCCCCCCCCCCCCCCCACCCCCCACTGTTTTAAACCCCCCCACCCAACCCCCCCCCCCCCCCCCCCCCCCCCCCCCCCCCCCTTCTCGTACGATAAACAGCTTGATTTCTTGATAGCCTTTTGAAGTTTGTTTTTGCATTTTTTCTATTTTTAGCATTAACCGGTCCTTTTTTGATGCCCGATAAACTAGCCCCTTTAGGTCGTGCAGTCTGCTCCCACTCGTTTCTCCATCTCGTCCGCTTTTTCGCTCTGGCCTGTGGTCTTAGATGCAAAACCAGTCCCATTTCTTCCCTCCCCAATCTTTCCCCCCTTCGCTGTTTTCTTTTTTTTTTGATACCCTGGAAGCCGCTCTGGTTTGAATCTTCTCATTGGTCCCCCCCGAGCCGAGGTCCTTCGACGAGTTGAGTCTTTAAGTCCCTCCCTTCTTGGACCGATCGCTCCGCTGCTCTGGAGAAACGAATAATTCGTCGAAGCGTTTTGTTTCTCTCTTGATTTTTTTTGTCTCTCCCCCTATACTCCCCTTAAATGTGGCCGGTTGCCCTATTTGAGTAAAACCGCTTGATCTCCCCCTAATGTTTGCGTCCCCCAATCCCCCCCCTAATTTTTTGACGCTAGCCCCCGAACAGCTTTTTTTTTATAAGTTTCTCCCTCCCTCCCTCTCCCCTTGTAGCAGTCGATACGGCGTGAAATTGCGCGCTCCACTTTTCATTCGGTGACCTGGCTTCCTTCTCTCGTCCACATTCTGTTTTTTTTTTTACTTCCAGACAACTCACCCCCTTTTCTTTTTTTACGGTTCCCCCCCGCGCTGTCAATTCATTTGCCGGCGGCGGGCTCTTCCTTTCCGCCCCCCACACGTTTTGTATCCAGGAAGTTCTCTTTCCATTTTTCCCTTCCTTCTCTTTCCCCCTTCCTCCTGTTTCCTCTCTTTTCCTCACTGTTTCATGGGCCCTCTCCCCTGGTGTTCGCGCCCTTTTTCCCCCAGACCCTCTTAAGGAGCCGTAGGAGAGAGCCTGCTCATTGCCCCCTTCTCTTGTGCCTCCCTCCACAACTCTTTGTAGTTGAAAAATTCTTCTGCAGTAGCCTGTCTCTGCAGTTTTTCGCAACAGCAAAGGATCTCACCGTTCAAGCTTCTATCTCCCTCAACGAAAGGATAGTTCCTCTGGAGAAACGACTAACAAGATTGTTTCTGTAGTTTAGTTACCAAGATTATGAGTACTTAATGTGACGTTCTCTTTTTTTTTTTCCTCTTTCTCAACTCTCTCCTTCCCTCTCAAGTTGGTATGAAGTATTTTGACAACTAAATAGGAGGCCCCCTCTGCCTATATTCTTATTCGACCTTTTTATATCATTGGATTGGACCCATATTCCTTCTCCCTCCCACTCTGTAGAATGCATCTCCGCACGTTTATGTTTGCCTTCTGATGAGTTATAACATATATCTCCCGTCCCCCCTCCTATTTCATCAAATGTGTTGTTTTTTCTGTCGCATTTTTTCCTTTCCTACCCCTCCCCCCTTCCCCTGTCTCTCAATGAAAGCGGCCTCCTCTTTTTTCCCCTGGCTGAGTGAGCAGATTGCACTACCTCCCTGGCTAAAGTTCTCTCATTTCTTGCTGGATGACTTTGTCCTCCTTCCCTCTTTCCCAAAAAATCCTCCCTTCCCCCTCTCCAACCACATCTCTTTCAGAGGAACTCATCCTTCCCACGCGCCCTGAACCTCTTCCATCAGTCCCCCCGCTTGGCATCGCTTCCCCGAATTGGCCGCCTCTCTCTCCTCCCCATCCTAACTTTCGCCGGCTGTTCATAGCAAAGCTTGGCTCCTCCCGATGACACTCTTCCTGCCCTTTTTTTTCCCTGGTTCCTAATGCTCATTCCCAAACATTCCCCCCCCCCCTTTTCCCTTTCCGTGGTCCTGACCCACCCGATCCTTTTGACCAACGGTCCTTTTTTTTTTTTTACAACTGTTCTAACACACCTTTTGCTTCTTGCCATTCGATTCCGGACCTTTTTTCCTTTCCCCCTCTTATTTTTTCCTTCCGAAGTGCCCCTCTCCCCCCGTCTGACGTCGAAAGTTTGCTTTTCCTTCCCACTGCAGTGCCTCACCAGTTTCGTCGGATCAACAGATCCTTTTCCTTAATACCACGTATTCCCCCCCGGTCGGACCCCCTCTTCCTTCCTCTTACCCCCCCCTCCCTTCCCTTAGACCCCGCTCCCCCCGCAGACTGCCCCCTTTACCAACATCTCTTGTCTTCCTCATTATTTTTTAAGCTCCCCCATTACATCGGACTGGACCGACAAGTTTTCTGCCCTCGGTTAAGGATCCCATTTACCTTTGTCCTCCTCCCCTTTGGTAAACCAAAAATGTCTAAAACTCTTGTTCTTCTTTCAAGAACCCCACATCCCTTACATCTGATCTGTCCCCACTTTAAGACCCAACGCATGGCATCATCTGCTTCTGAAAAAACCGCCCACTGCTTTAGTTTTTTCCTTAACCGAAGTGCTGAAAATAAAG
>Ga0179591_1325129_pt1 | contig 10935 bp, 10 predicted proteins | sample CZOMad2_1_08_16f_FD_182891 | JGI IMG/M metagenome (GOLD analysis project Ga0179591, IMG submission 182891) | Vadose zone soil fungal communities from Angelo Coast Range Reserve, California, USA - CZOMad2_1_08_16fungal (PacBio error correction) | ecosystem: Environmental > Terrestrial > Soil >... | reverse complement strand
TACTTTTAAGCCTGACACCCCGGATAGCGTCGGTCTATCCTATTATAGAGGCGATTTTCCCCGCGTTCTTATCATTCTTTGCAGCGCTGGGAAAACTTCTTCTCACTTGGGGCCGTTGGGAGAGACTTTCTTCCGTTCCAATTCACCCCCGGATTGTTTCAGGATTGGTTTTTTTTTCCTTGGCTCTCCTCGACTGTCTTGGAAGCCCAATTTTTCTTCCCCTGACACAGCAACTCCGCTCACCTCTCTCTCGGCTGGAGGATCTTGCGCAAATTGGTCCCTCCAATCTCCATCATTTTTTTGCGGTCAGTTATCCGAATCTTGTACGGTCCACACGAAAGTTTCTTTCCTTCTTAAGGCCCCCAAGATTGCCCTGGGCGGTCCGCGGTCGCACGCTTTCTCCACAGCTGTACAAAACCCCCCTCCCTCGGATAAGGGTATTGCTACCCCTTTTTTTTCCTCAATATTCCAATCCCTGTATCAATTTCGGCGATCAAGAGCTTCCCCACTTCCGTTTCCCCCCTGTCTTGGCAAAAGTGATGATGCGAAGTCGTGTAGGACGACAAAGCGAAAGGTTTTGTGAGCGTGCCTTCCTTTTTGCTGACAAAGATTTTTTTTCACGTTCAAACGTAAACACTTCCCCCTCCAGAAGCGCGACGATGTCACACTCCCGTGTATTGCCTTCTTTTTTTTCCCGTAGCAGGGAGTGTGCCGCGTCCCCCACCCCCCCAATTGCTTTTTTTGGAAGAGCGAATAAATGATCCAGGTGGTGCCGTTCCCCCCCGAAGTTTTCTTTCCTCGACTGTCGTAGCCACCTTTACTTTCCCTATTTATTTCAACGCTTCCCGCTGGTCGTTGGTGAGTCAAAAGCCTTTCGTTTTTTTCTGCGAACGTGGACCTTTCCCCCCCTGACCACAAACTCCCCACTGCGTGACGGGCCATGCTCTGCATCCTCACCCCGTCCTTGTATGTAGTCAGTTGACAATGATGGCGTAGTAGTCCTGTATCTTCCTCCCTGTGATCTCTCCTTGGTACATCACTCAAACGTAAACGTCGAGGTGTTCCACCCCCCAGTTTTAACGCCCGCGAACACCCCTATGATTCCCCGTGCTGAACCCGTTACACCTGCACCATAGATACCTTCGTTCCAGGCAATATGTCCGGGAAGAGCTGTTCCCCTGCGGACACCGCCTCTTCGTCTTTGGCGCGCGATTTTACTGGGTGCCTCTCTTTGGTTGCTGTGAGAGTCTGCGCTCCGAATACTGAGTTCGAGATCGGCTCCTCCCGGCGAGGAATCGTTATCTTCTACGCAGATTCTGTTTACGACTTTCTGTCGGCTCCACCCGAGTCCCAACAGCGTTTCCCCCCCACCTCATTTGGCGACCCTCCCACTCCCTCAACCGCCCCTTCAGTTTCGCCAGCCGCGAGCGGCCGTCCCGGCCGTTTTGACCGTCGGAAGAGCCTAGCATACATTCGCTTTCCTCTTTCGATGTTTTTCCGGAGCTCCGCAAGATTTTCTTTTTTGCTCTCCCGCTAGCGTTGCCTTTCCCATGCCCAGTCGCGACCGCCCTCGCGAGTGCGCCCCCTTTTTCCGACAGCCGTCTCCCTTCTCGGCGTCTGCGCCCCCCCCCGCATCTTCTTCCCCCTGAGACAATGCCGCTGCCTTTCGAATTTTTTTGGCAAATCAGGCCCGCTTGTCCGGTCTTCGGCACGATTCCAGAGCTGCTCGCCATCGTCGTTGCGTCTCATCGCGGCAGTTTCCCTTCCGGTGGTTCTTCACACCTGGAGCTGTTCGTTGAAGGAGTCCAAGTCTCCCGTCGGGTGTCGCCTTCCTTCTGAGTCTGGGGCCCCGGGTTCCCTAAACGCGCGGAAACAATTCTCGTCCCGTTGAAGGCGAGACATCCCTTCCCCCAGAAGACGAGATTTTCCTTCGCACTTTGCTCTGAAACTTCACCTTTTTTGCTTTACCTCCTTCGCTCTCCTCAGCTCCCTAGCATGTTTCGTCGGTAAGGATGCTCTCCCCTTGGCGGCACAAATGCGACTCGTTCGCTCCTTTTTTTTTCAACGAACGCCCTCTTCTGATCGATTCGTCTGGACGTGCTATCCTTCGTTTCCCACTTACAATTTTTCCCGCCGTTTTGTGAGACCTCTAATCGACCTCTGGACTCATTCTGTCGTGACGCCAACATCCTTCTTTTTTTGCACCTGTCTTTCTTTAAGAGCACTCTACCGACTCTCTTGAAGCGCTGCGACAGTCCCCCCCCCAATCTGTCTTGATACTCTCTTGCCTTCCCTTCCAATCGCGGCAGCGCTTCGTTTTTTTTTGGGTCCCCCGGGGGATTTTTTCCCTGCACCGGTGTTCCTTGGGGGGGAGGGGGGGGGGGGGTTTTTTTTTCCCCAAAAAACCAACTTTTTTCCTCGGGTAGCGCCGGGCCCGCCTTTAGGAGGGACGAGATGAACAGTCCTTTTTTTTGTGTTTTTTTTTTTTTTTTTTTCTTTTTTTGGTTTTTGTTTTTTGTTTTTTTTTACTTGCGGGAACTGGCGGATTGAGCGAACAGATCCTTTTGGAGCCCCCCCCTATCACGATCTCCCCTGCAAGGCCTCTCGAGCTTTCTTTTTACGAAGGATGGTTGAGGGACAAGCTACGTTTCCCTCTGGATCGGTAGCGGACCTGCATTTCGGCATCTTTCTTGCTGGAGGAAGCTTAGACCTCCTCTCCTTTAAAGGTTTTTCTTCAAATTAGGGGGTGGCGCCTCGGAGGAGTAGTCAGAGGTTTGGCGGACTGTTCGCCATTTCCTGGGGGGATTTTCTTTATTTGTTTTTCTTTTTTTTTTTTTCTTTGGATCCTTGCGGTTTTGCTTTTTTTTGATTTTTTTTTTTTTTGTGTTTTTTTTTTTTTTTTTTTTTTTTTTTTTTTTTTTTTTTTTGTTTTTTTTTTTGTTTTTTTTTTTTTTTTTTTTTTTTTTTTTTTTGTTTTTTTTTTTTTTTTTCTTCTGGACCTCACTTGGGATTCCCCAGAACTTCTCCCCAAGTTAAATCTGGCGTTCCTTTTTCCCAGCCCTCGAAGAGGCCCCTTGCGATAACCTTTTCTCCTTATTACGAGATTCGCCCCGGCGACGGCGTCTTTCTAGAAGATGTAATTTCTTCAGGGCCGACTTAGTCAAGCCAAGGCCATGACGCGGTTTTTTTTTGTGACCGATGCTGAGCCTCAAGCGGAAACAAGATTTGAGCCACCTTTGGTTCGTCGCGTCTCTTCCCCCCCTGACGATTCATAGCATTCTGCCCTATTTTCCCGTCCTCTCGCTTCATGGAGAAAGAAGATAACATCCTAGAGACTAACAAATTATCGGCTTCTGATCTTTTTTTAGCGGAATATTTCCATCCTCCTTTTTCTGTGTGATTCCCCCTTTCCCTGTCAATGTTTTTACGCGCAGAAAGGGGCCCTCTTGGTTTGCTTGGGCGGTGCACCACGTGGGTGAGAACAACGTCTAAGTTGCTTCGTCTCCTCTTTGTCGTATCAGCCCTTATAACGACGCAGTACGTCTCCCTTCCGAATGCACCTTAAAGGAGGTGCGTAGTCAGAGGAAGTCAATAGCATGTTCCTAAACCCCGTCTCCCATTCTTTGTAAAGCTCTTTTCCCCCTTTTTCTCGAGTTTCCCGACAAGAGAGACTTTTTAAGCGTTGATTTTAACGACTTCCCGTCGCCGTTTCCCTCTCAGGTGAGATTTTTGTTCCCCCCCCAACTGTAGGGGTTTCTTTCCCTGGCTCGAACTATCTCTTCTTCTTCAAGAGAGGCAGCAAGCGCAACGTTGTGGGTTCCTGCTTTAACCACCTCCTTTCTAAGGAACGGGAAAGGTGGCCTTTTTTTTTCGGATGGATTTTCCCCCAACGCGGTGTCCTCTTTTTCGCATAACACAGATTGAGGCTTTTAAAACAGTGTTAACGGCCTCCAAAAGGCCAGTCCGTTTCTTCGCGACGGTGGTCCCTCCGTGATCTCCGCTCTGGCAGAGACTTTCTTAGACAATAGGTCTTCACCTTCACAAGGGTCTTCCCCTTCCTAGCCGATTCTCGTTCGGGATGGGTGTGTTGTGTAGCGCTGTGGAAGCCCGCTCCGCGAAGTTTTTTTCTTGACAGCCGAAAAGGGCTGTCGTAATTTTCTTAGTATACCTTGTCTTTCCTTTTTAAAACAGATTAGAGAAGTTCTTAACTTATACTCTTGGCGTGGGTCCCCCCCCCCTGAAAATGGTGGTTGCCTGCCTCCCCGCCGTTCTCTTTCCCGTTTCTCGAGGGCGACCCCTGATTCTGAGAACGTCTCGCAATTGGCTAAAATGTTCTAACGATCCCCCTTGCACCGTTTTCTTCCGCTCTGAGTTTGTTCCTTCTTCGCATGCCTAGCGGCGACGACACTTTCTGACCGACCTTTTCGCTGCAGACGACTCGAGCAGTGCGGTTGCTTCGCTTTGACCCGTACGATCTCTTGTTCGAAGATCTTGAGGCATTCTCTTTCTCCCCTCCTTTGGAGAGAGATACTGCCGCAGGTTTGAGCTCCGGAGAGCCGTCGGTCGTTATATCGATGCGCCCCCCCCCTGATTGACCTCGGCTTCCGCTCGAAATTTCGTCCCTGACGCTTTCGCTTCTGCGCGCCTGTGGGCCTGGAACTTCCACAAACGTCCCTCTCTGCTTTATGTTTTCCCTCCCTTGGAGTTTTGCGACTCGGTATTAGGTGACGCCCAATTTTTTTTCCTCGTCTCTTCCCCCTTAGTGCGCCCGCCCTCCCAGTCGACTTTTTGGCAGGATGTATTGGCATGCCCACTCCCCCTAATAGACCAGCTGGCCTCAGTTTCTAGTCTGTCACCACGACAAGTGGACTGAACCCAGACCACTTTGTCGATTACGAGATGCCCTTTCTTGTTCAATACTTTGACGGTCGCTTTGGCGTAAACAGCCTGTCCCCACAACAACCCGATTCCTTCAGGGTCTTGATCCCCCCTTCCTACCTATTTTCCCCCGTTTCATCCCCTGCAAGGCTCATGACCGGCATTTTTCGGCTGACCCCACATGTTCGCGTTTTTTTAAAACAGTACGTAATGGATTTTTTTTATTATCCTCCCCTCGGGGTAGAAGGTTCAATCACTTAAGGTTTTTTCACTGAGCTTCCCCCTCTTCCCCCTTAACCGGTAAAAAACCGCCCCCCCCCTTAGCAGCGACTTTTGGTCAGGATCTGATGGTTACAAGAAGGTGTTGCCCCCACTTGGCTTGTGCTGCTTTTCGTAGTCTCCGCTGCAGTTTCTCTTGGTGACGCCTCCCCCCCGAACCGTTTTGCCCACCACGAACTCTACGTTTCCCCTTAGACGCTACATATGTCCCCTCACAGATTCTTTTTGTCGTGTGTACTTCGTCGTGTAAAAACTCTCTACACGAGGTGATGTTTCCCCCACTGCACCCTGGATCAGTGTGACGTCCGCCAAAACCCTTAATGCTTGACGAGATGGGTTGCCTCCGGACCGAATACAGTTCGCAGTCCTTCTTCCTTTTTTCACGGATCTGATCCTTCATTGGTCATCCCTTCGCCTTTTTTCCACGCTGGACAACGAACCTCTAACCAATCTGGCGTACCAACCCTTCATAGCTACCTCGTTTGTCCTCCCCTTCCCCATAGTCTTTTCCTTCCCCGCAGACCCAAATGATCCCTCTCGGGGGGAGCGCGATTGGTTAGGACTCGGTGACGAGAGAGTTGGCTGTAGCGAAGCCTTCTTCTATATTTTTTTTACGACGAAGGCTTTTTTCTGCATCTCTGTGAAAGAGGAGTTTCCCGCTTGGCCTCATATATTTTCTTTCGACTCACCAACAGCGAAACCTCGTCTGGTGGTTCCCTTTCACCCTCTTAGGACATGATAGACAAAATTAACGTAGCCTAGTTCTCGTCCCCTTTTACACGATGGCTTCCTTTTCCCGTCGTTGGAAATACTTCCAGTAGACGGCAGGCCCCTTTACTTTCGAGGATTCATTTCCTTCCTCTTTGGTGATCTTCCTTCTTTCTCGCTCACAAGTCTCCCTACCGCTTAGCGAGTTTCACTCCCAGGAGCTCCGTTTCTCCGCCTCGGCGCCCAACCACGATTTTGCCCCCTCTTTCCTGGCCTTCTGAGAATTTCTCTTTCAATTCGATACGCGGACAACCTTAAGAGTGGTCGCCCCCTTCCGGGCCAGATCCAGCCTCTTTCGGAGATGGTCCTTCTCGGCGCCGTGTCGTTTTTAAAGGTATACGAGGTTTTACGAGATAGGTATTCGTCTCCCCATTTTCCGGAGGATTCCTCCTCTCACGTCGAGGAATGACTGTTCAGCTCGTTTGATGAGGAGTTGCCCCCTCCTCGAAAGAGTCACAGCCTCTTTTCGTAAAACTCGCGTTTTTCGACATTTTCCCCCCCAATTAGGAAGAAGACGCTTTTCTCGCGAGTTCCTTCTCTATTAAAAGTCCAAAGCCCTTCTCCTCATTCTTTTTTTCGGACTCTTTCTGCCGCTTTTTCGGCAGAATGTATTCGTCGTCCCCCCCCTCCTCCTGCGGACACCTCCCTCTATTCGATGTTGGCGTTTTTTCACGTCCTCGACTGCTTCCGATGGTAGATTCGAAGATAATTGTCTTCCCCGTTGTTGTTTTTTCGATAGCTCTCTCGAATCGACAGCGGAATCTTTTTGCTTTTTTGAGCACCTCCTTTCCTCACGTCGTCGCATTTTTCTTTTATCATCTGACCGACGAAGAAATTTTTGCTGCGCTGATCCTTTTTTCTCCTGCTGTGTGTTTCCTATGACATAAAAGAAATCTCCTTTCTTTCCGTCTTTTTTTACGCTTCTGCAACTTTCCTCCTTTTAAGGACGAGCTGACGATTCGGCGTGTGACTTATTAAGCCTTTTCGAGTCTTTCTTGCATGACGAGACGTGCCTTCACTTGGCGGGCTTGACACAGCTTCGGTTTAGTAACGATTCTTCTTCCGAAATCGCTTCCTCAGCCTATCTTCTTCCTTTTGGAGGGAAAAGATAAGCGCTTTGCTGGATAGGGTTATGCGACTTCCGGAATTTGCAGCAGGAGTGTTTTTCGATTAGCCTTCTTTTCAGCGCTCGCTTTGCCTTGGGCGCTCAGAGAAGGCGTTTCGCTGGCGGAGTTTTTCCCACTTTTTTTCGCGTGATTTTTTTTTTTTTTTTTTTTTTTTGATTTTTGTTTTGATTTTTTTTTTTTTTTTTTTTTGCCTCGGTCGAGCCTTTCTTCTGAACGAGAGGAGACGTCCCCTCCCCCATCTGCCGCTTCACTACTTGCAGGACCTCCGATCGAAGAGGCCTTTTGCAGGGCGCGCTCGCGATCCGCCGTGCCTCCTCTCCTTCGTCATGCTGTTTTTTTTTTTTTCGATTTCTCCAGTTCCGACAGTTGGTCAAGTGTTTTTACTCAGTGGTGTCTCTGTTTTTTGAAGATGCTTCTCCCCCCGCGTTTCTCGCTCCAGGGAGGAAACGCGGGACCCTCTTGTCGCGTCGCTTTCAGGAAGATCCTCTTTTCGGTCGTCGTTTTCTTTCCTTTCAGGCTGCGCTCTGGCCTCCTCTCACAGCCAACCTCGAGAGTCATCTCCCCGCGGCTTATGATCTCGCTTTTTAATATTCAGTCGCCCCTTTTCCCCCCTTGCCCTGTTGATTCCCCTTTAGCTTTCTTTTTCGGTTTTGGTTGCAGAACGTTGGCTCGATTTTTTTATACGGCGTCGTGTCCACCGCGCCTTTACTGGTCGTGTTTTTTCCCTTCTTTTTTTCAGTAGAGCCTCCGAATGGTAATGAATCCCTTTCCACTACGTTTCCCCTTTTCCCCCAATTCCCATCGTCTTCAGACAACGGTTTTTTTATGCGTATTCCCTCAGTCCTCGCGTGACAAGCGGGCCCTTTGAAGCTAGCCTTCTTCCACCTCGAGGTAAGCGTTTCGGCAAAGCCTATGTCCGTCTCCCTTTTTCGGTCGATTCCGGTTGTGCTTCCCCCCCCAGAAAAATTTGTTTGGTTAGAACTCTCTGGCTTCCGCAGGAAGAGGAAGCACCCCCCCCCCCCCCCTTTTTTGTGTGTGGTTTGAGAGCCCATCCCTTGTAAAAAGAAATTTAAACGTTTGCACGTTTACCTTTCTTTAGTGAGTTTTTTTTTTTTTAAGTGGGTTTCCCGGAATGCCGGAAAGATCCCCCTTTAGTTTAATTTTTTCATAACGTTTTTCCCCCTAAAGCCTTTGACTGTTTTCGCGCGGATTTTCTTGTCTCTCCCGCCCTTTTTTCCAAGGGATGGGACACTATTTCCTCGAACACGGGTAGAATCCTCGATTTTTCCCTCATTTGTGTGTTTGTGGACCTCGGTTGCATTGCGAACGAGGAGTCCCCCTTACTTTCTGAAGAGGGTCTCTTCTCGACAATGGCGAGGTGCCGTCTTTTCACGTACCCGATTAGGAGAACTGACCTCTTTTTTTTCACCTTTGGAGTGTTCAATCCATGGTGTCAGCAAATCAGCTCCATCTAGCGCGATTTTTTCCATTGCTGTTCTCTACCTTTTCTCAATTGGGCGTCAACATAACCTCTTTTTTTTGCGCCACGACTTTTCAACAATAAGCTCTCTCGTTTGTTCCCCGATGCAGGAGCGAAGACCTTGAAGTCAAAGACATCCACCGTTTTTCCCTCTTTCAGAAGACCGCGCAAGCTCGCGGCTTGTTTTAGAACCAGACGGCTTTTGCGTTCACGAAGACTTTTCACTAAACACTCCTCTTTGTTTTGTTTTTTCAGAGATAAGTGATCCTCACGGACGTTCAGGTAGTATCTCCTATAGAGGCGATCAAAACCGACTGTCTGATTGTCCAGTCGCGGATTGTCCACAGTTAGTATCTAAACTTCTTTCCCTGCAGCCCCTCCGCTGCCTGAATCGTTGCCCCCCACAGCTCGCGCGATTTAGGCATTGTTCGGGAGATCCCTTTTCCTTCGGAAGGGTGTAGCCCACTTCAGTTCTTCAGAATCAAGAGGGTAGTCCCTTGCCTCAATTTCCTCTCTCGTCGCACTTTCCTTTTGCCCCCTCACTGTCCGCGACCCGAGGGAGTCCAGTTTTTTTCATTTTGAACCCCGACCTTTAGACTTGCCCCCCATGGTAGATTAAGCCCCTCCTTTCCCTGGTCAGGCTTTTCCGACGGCGCTCCTCCCTTTTCTTGCATGGGAGGCCCCCCGGATGTTCAAACCCGGTTATCCTTTATAAGGGTCTTTTTCTACCCCCTCCCCCATATTGCAAGACCTTCGTCATCCAGAAAGGAGATGCCTGACCGCGCGTCTCCATTTCAAACAGTCCCTTCTGCTTCTTCCCGTGATGAGTCGCTTTTTTTTTTAGACGGACCCTCTTATGCCTTCTTTCGGACAACGAGGTGGGCACTCCACGAGTACCGACTCCTCTCGGACGATGTCCACAGGCTTTCCCCCTGATCGGTCTTTTTTTAAGAGAAGGCCGTCTTGTCCACCAAACCGCCTCTGCTGAGTCGGCTCCAGAGAGTTCGGAAAGGTGGTTTTTTTCCAGCAATCCCCTTTTCCAACGAACTCCCTTTTCCCCCGGACGACGTACCTTCTACTTGCTGACTTCCCCTTCGGAGCGCTTTTGGGTCCACGTTTTCCCTCTTGAGACAGTTAACGTTTTTTGTACAACGCTCGTAATGATACGTTTTGACCCTCCAAAAACCCTCACAGTCTCCTTTTCCTTTACTCCACACCTCTTTCCAGTAAAGTTGCCCCCTTTTTTCTGACATGCGATTTTCTCTCTGATTCTGTGACACCTTCTCTGGGGGTCATAAAGACCGCCCCCCAAGTAACATATCTGTACGCTGGCCCCCGCCCCTTTTAGACCCCCCCCTGACCAAGTGCTTTCCCCCTTCTAGTCCCCCCCCCCCTTTTTGACTCCCAGGCCATATGTCGGGAAGCGCCTATTCACCAATCCTTTTTTTTCAAAATGACCTCTTTTCTTTTGGGCGCAGGCTTCTTACGCGATGTTTTTTCTGAGCCCTCTAGAAGGAACTGAGGACAGGTCGTTTCCTTTCCCTTTCTTGAACTCTGGCTTGCTCGAACGCGAACCGCTCTTTTCCAGCTTTTCTTGGTTTTTTTTTTTTGCGGCGACCTGATAGTGCACTTCAACCACCTTTCGAGAAAGACCACCTTTTTTCCCCCTCAAAGTCGTTTCGTAGACCACATTCTTAGAACAGCTTTCTAGAGCGGACGACCCACGTCCTTTTTTTTCGGCTTTCCTCAGGCCCTCCTTCCTCGGAGCGGAGCTTCCGTCCCCCCTCTTTCACTGTCCGTTTCTTTTTTTTTTTTGGCGAAGGCCGCATCGCGTGCAGGGCGTCAAGTTTTTTTTTCACGATCGTCGAGAGTTGCGCCCCGCCGCGCTTCGACGCCTCTTTTTAGCGACCAACATAAACAGTTGATCTCTTGGACACGTTTGAGAAGGTCGCCTTCGCCATACAAGATCCGCGGAACCTGCAGCGGCGACAGGTCTTTTCTCTCCAGCGCCCGCGCGGACTTTTGTCCCCGCACCAAGTTAGTGCTCCTGGACCGTTCTCTATGGACCCTAGATTTCTCCCTGGAGCGGGTAGTTCATTCGTACGCCAGTTCCAGCAGGTCGCGTCTGGATTTTTCTCCTTCCTGACTGATGGCTTCATACCGAGTCAGCTCGTTGTCCCCCGTAAAATTATAGACAAAGGTGCAGGTTCATCAATACAACTTTTTTCTTTCTCTTCCCTCTATTTTTGTGAGATATTACCCTCATGATTACCTACTTCGTCCCTTTTCCTCCGCTCCTTTCCCGCATGTATTAGTCGGTTTATCTCCCGGGCCATTAGAATCGCAAGCTCTTCCATTTTTGTCAAAGAAGAAGAGGCCATTTTCTTCCCCATCGAGATATCT
>Ga0179591_1168484_pt1 | contig 10935 bp, 6 predicted proteins | sample CZOMad2_1_08_16f_FD_182891 | JGI IMG/M metagenome (GOLD analysis project Ga0179591, IMG submission 182891) | Vadose zone soil fungal communities from Angelo Coast Range Reserve, California, USA - CZOMad2_1_08_16fungal (PacBio error correction) | ecosystem: Environmental > Terrestrial > Soil >... | reverse complement strand
GGATAGCGCTTTTCTGTCCCTATCAAGTTTAATCCTCTCTGAGGTCCTATTTTTTCGGGTTTTTCTTTTGAGTGGAGACGGATGGTAAGCTCGAAGTACGTTTTCGGTCCTTCGATCGGGTGCCTGCTATTCCAGGGACCCCTTCATTAGAGTGCACCGTCCCTTACTGTCCTTTGAACCAGCTTTTTTCAGTAGACTCGGCTACTAATCCTCCCTTTGCCTTCCCCCTTCTGAGTGCAGAGATTGCCTCGACCACCCCCCGTTCCCCCCTTAGATTCTCTCCTCTACCGGAAACGGATGGAATTAGGCACTCTCTTCTCTTTGGTGATCAGGTCTCGGATGGTAGTCGCGGCCCCGTGGTTTCTCCTTCGATGTCCGTTCCCTCTTATAATGATATCGTCCTCTATGTTTTTCCGGTCACGACTTTTAGCCAGTGGTAGAGAATGGTTGAGCAAGTCTAAACGTTTTCCGCCCTTCCATGAGCAAAGAAGCGTAAACACCTCGCCCGGATTCCTATTTGTCGGCGTTGTTCTTTAAGAAGACTATTTCCTTACCTTTCTTGGTTTATTCCCCTTTCTACAGGTTTCATTTCCCATGTCCTCCTAAGACCCCCCCCCCGCGATCTTGTTGGCCTCCCTCCGCCCCGACCCAGAAGATCCCCACGCTTTCCTTGTCCTTCACCGCCGGTTGCATTGACCCGGAGTCCGGACGGCCCTTTCCTGGAGGCCTTTCTTTTTTTTTGACCCCTTGGGAGTCCTTCAATGGAGACGGCGCCGCCTTTTCCCGGTCGATGAATTTCTTTTGCGAAGAAGCCAGGGCTGAGACGAACGTGGTCTTTTCTCCCCCCCGCCGACATAATGATCCGACGTTTCCCTTGAAGGTTCCTAACAGTCCCATTGTAAGAGATGTGCCTACTTTCCGCCCGTATCTCCTTCTCTCGTTTGACCCTTTTTTTTTCGTCTCCGTTCGATATAGGCTGGGTTTGTCCGGGCACGTCTACCTTTGAGACTGACTGCACCTTCGTTGTCAACCTCCCCTTTTTTTTCTTTGTCCACTTTCTTTCCTTAGTAATTTCGCCGTATCCCTTCTTTTCTCGAAGTTTTCGCGTCAAAAGTCGCAAGGGTAGCGACTAGGACCTTAAACGTCGCTCCTTACTCGGCAATCTAGGTTTATTCTACCATCATATCTCGGGTTTGAAGTCGGGCTTGATTATCAAACGAGAGGTCCGGCAAAAGTACTGCTAAATCAAGGGTCCTGGTGGGAATATTCGGTTTTCTTTTGTAGAACCCCTGCTCCCTCCCTTCAGCAGTACCTCCTCCCCTCTTTCCAGGACCCTTCTACCTTTCTTGCTTCCAGCTTCTTTCCCCTCTCTAAATAATGGCCCTAGAAGCCGAGGCGCCACACCCTAGTATGAACCATAAAGGACCCGTGGGCCCTCCCCTGCAGTAATATCCCGCAAACATTTCTCTGCTTCTCTTTATCTTTTTGAGTGTTTCTTTTCACCTCTGATTTCTTGTCGTCGTTCCTATTCTCCCAGCGATAGTCGCAGGATCAGGGGGACCCTCGAAGCAGTCTTTTCTATCCTTCTGCCCCAGTTGTTCATGTAGGGGTCCTGCCACTTAGTACGAAGACGTTATTAGCCGTGGAATTTTCCCCCATTGTTGTCTTGTTGGGCTCGAAAAATCTTTTCCATTTATGATTTATTGCAATTTTCCCCCGGAAAACCGGCCTTTTCCTTTCGCGGAGAGCATCGTTGCTCCCCTCGCCGGGAATTCTTTTTGCTCACCCCTCAAGTAAGGGATTCCGTCTGTCAACTTGCAAGCTTTCATCCACCTTTTTTTCCCTAGATAGAGAGGGTAATCCCCAATGAGTCGTTCCTCGTTCTAATCCTTTCGGAAAGATACCCCGGTTTTTCTAGTATAAGGTCCTGTGGAGTGCGCTTTTTCTCTGATTGAGTTGCAGGCATCCTAGTGGCCCCCCCATACGTTGCCTTTCATCGGCAGACGTTATATTCAGGGCTCCTCCTCAATCCCTCCGTAACCCTTCGTCCTTTTTTTGTGGGCTGCTCCTTCCATTTCATTTTTTGATTTGTCTGTCGCGTTGCGATTCTCCCTCCCTTGAAACAGAGGTGATTTATTCTTCAACGGTGACTCTCTTCCGGATAGTTCATGTCTACGACCGGAAAGCTCGTTTTTAACCTTCCTCCTACTATCCAGGCTGGAGGAAGCCCTGGCGTTGCTGTTCTACGGAAGAAGCTTTCAGTCTTTTCCACTTACCTAGATTAGATTAGTTTCCTCTGTCACTAGTTTTGTCTTTTTGAAAATTAGTGCGCGTGGTGCCTCTCCTCACCACTGGAGGCTGACTCTAGGGACTTCCTATTTCCCAACAATGGATTCACCCACTTTTTTGCCTTGCTACCTCCGGGCCCTTTCCTGAAGAGGCCTTCAGAGACTGCAACGATAAGATCGTTTTACTCCTCCCAAGGATGGACCTTGTCTCGTCCTTACAGGGATCTCTATCTTAATAATAAGTTGTTTTGTTGAGATCCCTCTTCGTATTTTCTCCGTCCAGAACCTTTTGCCGTTTTTACCAACTCTGCGTCTTTTTTGAACCGGTCTTCTGAGATAACTTTTTTTGGATCTTTTCCAGGACACCGGTGCGATCACCTTTCCCCCCCTACGCAACTCTCTGTTCCAGTTATCTCTCTCAAAGTCTCGCCGGGGTTTAACTTTTCCACTGAATATGAATGTACCAAGTCATCGAAGAGATAGATACGTCCCCCTGGATCGTTAGCCAGACATCCTTCCCGCCGGAGGTCTAACCGCAATTGAGACCTTTGGAGTTTGAAATCCGAGCTCGGTTTTCCCTTTCTTGCGGGCCTTATCTCCCCTCTTTTCCTCTGACGTGTCTTCCCTAAATCGGGGTCAGGCCGGATACCTCTTTTTGCCTGCTCCCGGCCGAACCCCGAACTCCAAAGTCGCAACTCTGGTTTTCTCCCCCCAGAGTCCTCACGTTTAGTTTTTCCCTTCTCATAACCTCTCTATTATGTGTTTTTCATTTTGACCCCGAACATTAGGTTGAAAAGATTCTCTACGCTTCGCTTTCCAATGCAAGCATATGCCGATCCGGCTGTTTTCCAATCTTTACGACTCCCAAAGGGATCTGGCGCGAGCCTTCTTTTATTTGAACTAGATTGGTTTTAAGCGTTTATGTCCGACCCCTTCGACTGGACTCAGCGTTCACCCTGGGCCGGTTCCATAGTCCCCCTTGACATTGAGTACCCGCCTTCTCAGACGGAGAAAACTCTTATGCTCTCCTACAGACCCTGTTTTCCTGTGCCCTTGTTTCACTTCTCCGGCCCCTGTCGATTGTTCGAAGTCCCCCCAGCGCCCCTTTTTCCCCTGAAGATACTTCTTCCTAGAGGAACTTTTCACCTACCTTCACCTTTTTCACTCCTGATCACCAGCGCCCAGTAGAGGGTCTTTTCCCTTTCTCCTCCCCCCCTGACTTAGGTAGAGCGCTGGGCTTCATTTGACCTACCCTTCCATCTCCTTGTTGCAAGAAACCTGCAAAATAGTGATTTAGCTCCACCGCACTGTTGCGGTAGATTTGTTCGACTTTTGGTCCTTTCTTATTTGCTCCTCGGTTATTTTTAGAATAGTGACCGGATCGGTGTTCCCCCCCTTTCCTTTTTTCTCTGTCCCCTCAGCTGGAAGCACTGACAACTGTTTCAGAACGGTGTCCTGGGAAGATTGTTTCTCACATCTAGCGGCTTTTTTGGCCCGCCGGGGTAACAACCGGCACAGGGGCTGAACCCACCACTTTCCCCTGACGGTAGAATCACTGGGTCATGACCCTTAGATGTTTTTCCTCATAGGCAGTCTTTCCGTTCACCCCCCGGTCTTTCTTTTTCACAACACCGGAATACCCTGAGACTTTCCTCGGAATTCTTTGAAGTTTCCGGTCATAGAGTAGCTCCCCACCCTTTGTGTCCCGCGCCCGCGGCTACTACGGATGAAGTACCAATTCCCCCCTCTAGCTTTGCAACTCCTTGTCCCGGCGAAAAAGTCTTTGTACCGTTTTTTTCCTCTTTAGCAGAGACGCTTCTCTAGTGAGTTCCGCCCCCACAAAACGAGAGGACATTTGTCTTTTATTCCGTACCCACCAGGCACCTCTTCCTTTGACGTTTCAATTTTCGTGGATGGCTTATGCCCTTTCCGTTTTTTTTCACCTTCCTTTCCCTGCCACCGGGCGGGGGCGAATCAAACCCTATAACTGCGGGCTGTTCCGGCCCCCCAAGAGGGTTCTAGCAATTTATTTTTCGTTCCTCATCCCTACCGGATAAACCTGTTTGTATAAAGGTCGCCAGCCCCTTTCACCCCATCCACGCTTCATAAATAGGTACAAACCGGGCGCCTCTTTCCTTTCCCGGGTCCCTTCAAGGAATAAGGTATCGTCAACGGAAGACTGGGGATCTGCTGGCGTGTCTCATTTTTTTACAACCTCTCGTCACTTTTCCGGCCTATACCTTCTTTCGCTCCCGTGTTCCCTGAAACTTGACCGGGCATACATCCTGCCTTCTTATTCCAGCCCCGACTCCCACACGGGAAGCTTTCCGGATTTTTCCTGTCCCTTGTTTCTTGCGCGATCGCCTGCCCCTTTCGACTTCAACCCTTTGCTCGACCTTCTCACTGGAAGTCGTTTGCCCTCTACCCTCAAGCGATAAGGGAGATCGTCGGCTTTCTTAGCCTTCAACCCCCGTCCGTGACAGAAGACCGCCGACGGCTGATCCCCCCGGTATCCCGACAATGCTCTTCCTCGACCAAGCAGTCTGATTTCACTGTTCGTTTTTCACGCTCACGGTGTCATTTTTTCTTTCCCAATCTCTTCGAAATGCTTTGAAGGTCCCAGGAATTCATGTTTGACTGTAAAATGACATAGTCATTCTCCGTCTTGTTCGACTGTCAGAAATGAAGGTAACGAGGATCCCCGAAGTACTTGTAAGGCAATCGCAGTGCCCGAGGAGATGTTCACCTCGCACCTTTGTAACAGGACAGTAATTCTTTCCATTCTCCCCGTCGCAACCAAGTACGCCAAACCCCAATCCGCAGGTTACCTCTCCCTCCTTATTTACGACTAAGGCTTTCCCAAGAAAAATATTTCATCTTTTTATCTCTTTCTTTGTTTGGTGTTGAGATCGATCTGCGATTTCTTGATACCTGGAAGTATTCCTAAGAGCCTTTCTTATTTCCTTTTGGGTTTGGCGTACCTTTGGTTTTGCGAGGCCATCTCGACGGTTCTCTCTCCGTTACTTTTCCCCCCTACTGCGGATGGAAGGGGAATAGTTTCATATTTCTCCCTTAAGTTGCTCGTTAACCACGCTCTCCCCTATTCCTTGTACTGCCTGACCAACTGGAAGTTTATTGCTGACGACGAGTCTTGGCCCTACGGTCCATGAGATTTTCTAAGATGACCTTTTCCTTTTTCTTTCGTCACGAAGCTTAGGAGTATATTTGTGCCTCCTAAGATTCTTGTAGTATGGGATACCCTGTGTTGATCTCTGATTTCCCCCGCTGATCAACGGTTTCTCGTCCTTTGGCCTCCCTCTGAGGTCTGGTTTCTGACAGGTAAGTCCCAGATACCGTATGCTCCACAATACTCCGGCTGGGTGCCCTTTGCTTCCTTTTTCTTCCTCCCTTGGGCGGGAATAGCGCGTTTTCCCTTGAACCGGCTTCGGCCCGGTCTAAGTTTCTTCCCCCCTTGGCCTTCATGTTTAGCTTTGCCCTCATTAGCTGTTACGCACGCAGTCAACTACCGCAGTCTCCCTTTTCCCCCCCTTTCGTTTAGATCAATTAGTATTTGGACCTCTTTCAGAGGTACGGCCCTGTCAGGCCTGGAGTACTCGGTTCTAAGGTTGCGTGCTCCCGTTACGGTCCCGGCCCTTCCCAGCAGTGGATCCCGGTCTTCTCTTTCCTGGCGAAGTAATCCTTTTCATGACGCCATTTGCCTTTCCCAAGACCTCCTCGCAGGACTTTTATGATCACCAGAAGGTGTGCTTTTTTCGGGCATCCCGTCCACCTTTTTTCGCGTTGACGAAACTTAATCCGTAGAAATCCTAGGTCCGTTTACGTTGCGCGTATCGGCCTCTGACATGAGGGGTTCCTGCAACGCTATTTCCTTCTGTTCTCCGGACCGTCTTTTCCTCTTTCTTCCCACGAACGGGCTTATTTCCCCATGTCGGCCGCTCTATTCGCCCGTCATAAGTCTCCGACGCTTCGCCCTCTTCCCCGTCGCCTGTTCTAGCATCTTCACTTTAAACGTAAGGTCCTTTCAATTCGGAGGATCTGTGGTCTTGGACCTTCTAGTGGTTGTTGACCGTTCTTTCTTCCCGTCGACAAATTACTCTTGTAAGGACCCTCTGATCCCCCATTCAAGGTAAAATTTTTTTTGTCTGGGTGGCTGGTTTTAGGAGTTGATCCAGGCTACGACTCCGCCCGCTCGAATAATCTCCAATTCTTCTTTCCCCTTTCTTCCCCCTAAGGACTCCATCGGCTGTAAAATATCCCCTTAAAGTGTGGGCCTGATAAAACCTCTCCGCCCCCTCCCAGGTTTTTCCGTTCATTTTCTCCTACCTTGATTGGAAGTTCCTCAGTGATACAGAGTTTTCTTTTTTTCCCCCTCCTTTTATCTTGAAGTTTCATATTCTCCATCGACCTGACCCGCATCGAGTTAATTTTACAGTCCTCTCGAAGCCGGATATGTTACCTCTTTTTTTTGAATTCTTTTTCCCAGGTTCCTTAGAGACGACTTTTTCCTTTTCCCCTTGTGCGCTGTGTAGGGTCCGAACCAAGGACCTGGCCCCTATTAGTGAGTCAGACATGTCCCACCTTTGTCTGCGGAACCCTCTCTTTTCGTTTGTATCATTTTTCTTTCCTGGAATCGTGAGGGAGTACATAAAGGCCGTCCCTCCTCGTCGACTGAAAAACCCGCTCCCCCTCTTATTCTTCTCTACCAGCCCCAGTCCCCTTCTACGAGGCAAGCATTCTCTCGTACAGATCCCGGGTCGTCGTTCCTTGTCAAGTTTGGTTCGTTCCCGATGAGGGTTTCCACTCTCCCTTCCCTCTTCCAAACAATCGTGTCACTCCCTTCCCAGACGGTAGAGGACCTTGATCCCATACCTAATCCCAACTGAGGTCGGCTCTTGTTTGTTGGGGTGAATATTCCCATATTGGTTGATTTGGGATTGCGGTTTTCCCGAGCTGTGACTCTCTCAAGGAGGCCCCCTTATTTAGACCCCTCGGCCACTGTTAAGATGATTCCATTTTTTCTCTACCAACGCGATCCTTTCCTTTTTGACTACTCTGATCAGGCTTTGAAGAAAGGGTTCCTTTGCTGGATGAGGATATCCCTTGTGTTTTAAGTTCTTGCTTTTTAGGCTTTTCCTTGAGTCTTGTGGTCCTCTTTCCCCCCGTCGAGAGTGAGATCAGATATGGACTTTAACGCGTAGGGGATGCCTTAAACCCTGGCACTACAGCACCACGTTCGGCTAACTAAGGGGCCCTACGTACCTCCGTTACCAGTTTCCCCTGCTGAATCTCTTGTACCCGACGCCCAGTTATGGACGAGTTAACACTTAACAAGTGAGTTTCTATCCTTCCCTCCCCGTTTGTTTGATGAGAGCTCTTGGTTCTAAATACTCTCCCCCCCTCCTTTTCTGTCTCTTTTCCGCGTATAGGTGGACCTCCCCCCGGTATTGCTTAAAGGTGAGTCAGGGTAGAAAAAAATTGCTTACCCTTGGGAAATTCCCTGACCAGACCTCCCTACCCCCCCTCCATTGTCTTTCTCTACGCCCAATCACCCGACTCCCCCGTTCCCCCCCCCCCCCCCCCCCCTTTGAAACTTCCTTACCTGTCTCCTAAACACTGATCTGCATATCATTAAAAGAAGAAATGGTAGTATTAGTTCGAAGTGACGCGCCCCCCGCCATGGAGGCCCCCAAGATTTCTAGTTTCTTCCTGCCTTTTGTGACGCCGAGCTCTGGTGTAAGAAACCGTGGCCTCTTGACCTGGGATTGCCCCTTTTTTTTCCCTAATATGGTTTCCTCCGTTCCTCATAGGACAGCAAGTTCCGTACCCCAGCCCAAAAGAGCGCACGCGGGCCATGAAGTCAGCCCCCCCCCCCCAAATGTCCTCCACCTTTTCGGGATTTCTTATTTGCTCCCCCTTCGCTTTCCGAGACAGCCAGGAGGTGGCCACGAGGAGCTTTCACTCTTGCTTGCCCCCATATCGCCCTCATGGAATCCACTAAGTTATACAGACATTGACGTTCCCGTTGCATTATTATATAGAGGGCCTAACAGCTTTTCTGGAGATCTCTCTCTGGACTGAGAGGGCAATTTTTTCCCTTCCCAGGACGATCGAAATTTCATGGTGTTTTCCCTTTTAAACCAAGATCTCCCTCCCCCTGACTCCGATATGCTCCCTCCGATTATAAACTACCAGTTTCCTTGTCATTGCCCTACGCCCTTTATTGTTTTCTTTCAATAAACCAGATAAAAACTCTTCCCCCTACTACGTCTTAAGAAGGTCATTAAAGACACAATGAGGGAACAGTCTTCCCCTAGGTGCTTATATGGAACTGTCCACTCTCCTCTATTCGTCGATGTCGTTCTTCCCCGCTGAACCCTTCCTCATGCTTACCCTGCCCCCTGTCAGTCTTCCTGACGGCCACGACCTTTTTCGTGGAGAGGACCGGCGCAAATACTGTCTGATCGGGCAGACGTGATGGTCAGACATATTGATGCGGGGACTTCCTTTTTTCTTCTTTGAGACCAGCCGCTTGGACTACAGTAACTTTTCCGGGTTAAGCTGGATAGATTTCCAGCTAGTTTTTTGTTCATGGTAGACTCCGTTCCCTTCCCCCCCTCCAAAACTGGACTTGTTTTCCTCTTCTCGGGGGAAGGACCCTATATTTTATCGGACTCAAGAACTTAACCCTTAGGTTATTGACTAACCCGGTACTCCCTCTTCATAGAATTTTTTCTCTTTTTAATTTCATTCGAGTAGACTAAATTTTTGAAGCCTCCTAGTCTCAGTTGACTAATACGGGATATTGACAGGCATTTACGAGCTCATGAAGGTTAAGGGTTTTTTTCCTTTCGGGGACACACGTCTGTTCCCGGTCATGAGTCGATTGAATGTCGCGGTATGACCACGCCTTTTCGTTCAGAAACGTGCCCTCAGTTTTTTTTGTAGGAAGAAGAGATTTTACGCATGCGCAAACACACCCCCCCACACCCCCCCCGTTGTTTTTTCTCAGTTGGGTGACCGGGGCCGCGCCCCCCCGATCGCGCCAAACCCCCCCCCCCCTCCCCCCCCCACCCGTGACCTGCAGCTTAACATTTTTTGGGTTGGTTAAACAACCACCCCACCCCACAACACACCGCACCCAAAAAACCACCACCACATTCACTGTCATTATTCCCCACTCCTGACCCCCCCCAGTGCTTACACCGGTGAATGAGCCCGTCCCGAGTCTTTTTTTTCTTTTTATTTTTCTTTTTTTTTTTTTTTTTTTTTTTTTTTTTTTCCTTTTTTTTTTTTTTTTTTTTTTTTTTCTTTTTTTTTTTTTTTTTTTTTTTTTTTTTTTTCTTTTTTTTTTTTTTTGTTTTTCACCTTTTAAGAATGGCCAACCCTTTTTTGATCCTCCAAGTCGTAATTTCCCGGATGGTTTTTTCCACTGAGGGTGTCATCTGCCAGAGAAGTCATCGCTGTTCTAACCCACGTATTCCCGTACCTGTCTGCCATCCCCGTCCCCATCACCTTCTTTCTGGAAACTTGTCGCCCCTCTCTCCTTGACCATGAAACCCCGGGACTAATTGACCCGACATGCTCTGCCCCCATGGGGATATGCTTATATCAGACCCCCCTCCGAGCCTGTGTGAAAGCCCCAGACTGAGACCTCGGCAGCTACGGGGGAAGTGACTTTTGACCCTGTCCTACTTTCCTCCCCTCCGCTTCTTCAATGAACACCTATTTAAATATGGAAAGCCGGGATCTGACTCACTGGGACGGGTGTTCCCGCGAATTCGAGTACACCTTTTTCCCCAGCTACCCCCCTCAGTCCCTCGTGTCCTTCCCTTCAAGGACAGCGACCTTTTTTAGGAGGTAACTATCGCTTTACCCAATGGTCTCGACCCCGACCTCCACTATTTATCCTTCTCTCCTGCCCCCCCGTCTCTGAGATACCCACTCCCTGTCCGAATCAATAGATAGTGAAGCCCAGGTGTGTGCAGTTTCCCCTTCGGACTGTCTTTCCAGCAGGGGTCCTTCCCGGCTTGCCTTCTAAACTTAAATAGTAGCATTCTCAGTAAGGTCTACATGACATTAAGGTCCCTCGGGGCTAAGGAAATTAGTTCCCTATCGAACCCCTCTGAGATTGCCACAGTCTTCGAGACAGCTTCGCCGACCTGAGAGAACCCCTGACTCCAAAAAGTAGAACTTCCCGTAAAGACGACGAGGCCCTCCTTCCTTTTGTTTTTTTCTTTTAAAAAGCAGCACCTTTCCTAGCCTCGTTCCCTTTTTATCTTTTCATAATAGAATTTTTGTTGAGAGAGATGATCAGCACCATTTTCTTTTGTCGCTCAGGAAATTTTTTTATTCATCCGAGTCGAGTAAGATTCTTTTTCCTTTTTTTTTGTCTTGAGTTTTGGTAATCCTTCCCGGTCCTACGTGGACCCTTCCCCTTGTTCCCCCTGCGCTTGTCAGCAACCCTCTTTTTTGACTTGAAACATCGGACATTCAGTCCTTCTCCCGTATTGCAGAAGTCGAAGAGTGTCCTTTACTTTCACCCTCCGTTTCCCAACAGTTCCAACAGGATTGAAGAAGTTGATGGCATAGACACCGGCACAATTGAGCTTCTTCTATCTGATATGCC
>Ga0179591_1270438_pt1 | contig 10936 bp, 17 predicted proteins | sample CZOMad2_1_08_16f_FD_182891 | JGI IMG/M metagenome (GOLD analysis project Ga0179591, IMG submission 182891) | Vadose zone soil fungal communities from Angelo Coast Range Reserve, California, USA - CZOMad2_1_08_16fungal (PacBio error correction) | ecosystem: Environmental > Terrestrial > Soil >... | reverse complement strand
CTGAGTGAGTTCTGCTGGTCCCCAAAAACTCGTCCCCTGGCGAACCGATTCCCCCTGTTTTTCGTCCATTTCGATACGGGAACAGGTCCTCTCTTGGTCCGGATCTGTGGTCCGACAGGTGGGAATGTTCGGATTTCTCCCCTCCTTCGGCTGTTTAAATCGTTGGTTTTGCTTTTTTGTACCAGTTACCACCAGTTTTTTTTGCAACCTGATGTTGTTTGTTCGTGGACTTTGCTCCACCGGGAGTTTTGGTCAGCGTTTCCATTGTTTGTGCCGCCTCTTGGGGGGGTTTTTTTTTGGGTCGTCATTAGCGCCTTCTGTTTTCCTTTTGACGTACGAGGTTTCCCCCCATCAGTGATACAAAACCTGAAAGACCAAAACGGTGTGTTTTTGTCGACTATGATTCACCCCCCCCCCTTGTTCCGAGGTCTTTTGGGATTTTTGTGGGAATTCGTTTTTGTGATGTTGTTTATTCGGCAATTTGTTGCCCCACTCCCCAGTGCAGCCTTTGCCATTGACTGGGAGGGTGGTCGAGCCTGTGGGAGTGTGATGTCTTGTGGTTTTTTTTTTTCTTGTTTGTCAGGGGGGCTTTCTTCCCCTGCCCGTCCAATGGTTTTTTTCTCTGTTTCCAGTGACAGTTGGCGTCCATCTCTTTTCAGTTCCTTTTTTTTCCCTCGAAGGAGGGTATCCTTTCTGACCCCACCGGCCCCCCCGCACCCGCCATCGGCTTTATTTACCAACCGCCCGCTTTTCCGTTTCCTTTACGTTTTGGTTTTTTCTGACCCCCTTCCCCTGATTTCTCGGTGCCTCGCACCAGTGATGGTGCCCCTTTTTTTCCACAGCCCAGCCGCCATGAAGTCTTTTTCCCCTTGCCCAGGGTAAACCCCTCTAGTCCAGTTTTATTGCCCCAAAAAAACCCTGTCTCGTTGCTCGGGATTTGGTTTTCATCCTCTATTTTCTCCTCGTTGTTTTTTTTTTGTTGGGCGTAGAGGAATCGATCGATCCCCGAGCCCCGAGCCGATTTTTTTTGCCCTTGCTTATATCTGTTTACATGTGTTTTTAGGGGGTTTGCTTGTTGAACCCTCCATTTTTCCTTGCGATTTAGCCGGCTAGTTGTCCCTTCTTTGCTTTGACGGATGGCTCCCAACATGCGGTTATTTTTTTTGCCCCTCGTCAAGATTCGGTCTGTGCGTTCTTGTTTTCCTGTATTCGCGTACTGCTTTGTTGGCAACTTACGCAATATTTTTGGACGTTGTAACTTTTGTGTACCCTGCCACCTTCTGCTGGCCCCTTCCTCCTTTTTCCAGATACCATCTGGCCCCCTGCCTCCCTTTGTCCGTATGCATTGCATCGTGGCGGCCGATTGATACCCCCGATTTTCGCCTGACCCGTCCTTTTTTTTTGTGCCTTTTTCACCTTCTGTCTGCCTCTTTTCTATTAGTTTTGCTGGCCTGTTTTCGTGTATTGGTCATTTTTCGTCAAAGCCCTCCCCCCCACCAACACCTGTTTGGCGTTCCCTTTTGATCTTTCCCCCTTCCTCGGGTCATCTTTTTTTTATTTGATGCGCTCTGGTGTACTGCCGCTGGCTTTTTTCATCGTCTGCACATTTCCCCCTTTTTTTTTTTTTGTCTTTTTCAGATACGGGTCTGAACCTGGATGTCACCATCAGCCCCCGACTGGAACACCGGCGTTACATAACCCCCACCTCTGTGCCACCTTGTTGCTCGGCGATTTTCCCCCCCCTCCTATTTGACTACGATATCGCCTTGACTCTATTTTGGTCTCTTGGCCTATTTTTGGGTCTTAAAACGCACCAAGCCCCCGAATTTTTTTTTTTTGCAGCCGTAACCTTGCTCCCCCCCCTCCATCCATTTTTCTGCAGGGTTATGTTCGTTTTCAATCGTTGAAATGGCACCCTTCGAGGTTGCTGCGGGCCGTTTTTTTGTTGTCCTTTTTTTCCTTTTGCCCTTCCGCTACCTTTCTTTTTACCTTTTTAGGGTCTTTTTCTTCCCTGCGTTTAACCTGAAGGACGGTTCTTTTGGTTGCTCACCACCCATCCGCTCCGTTTTCCCACAACTCGAGGTACATGTCCCACCACTACTCGTTTCTTTGCTGCGCCCCCCCCCCTTTTAACTTCATTCGTTCGGTGTATTCTCCGTTTTTTCTTTTTCTCCTTTTCCTTTTCTCTCCCCTCCTTTCCCCACCAATATCCTTTCCGTCTTTCACTCCTCCCCCCCTGTTTCCGGCCGTATAGTTACCCTAAGTTTCCGCCGCAGGAACTTATTTCTTTATTTTTTACAGCCCTATGTTTTTTCCGATGACGGCCCCTTATCTTCTTGCCCGCCATACCCCCCCCCCCAATTTCCCTCCTCTTCCTAGACCCTTGACAAGCTCCCCTCTTGGAGTCTTTAACAACTCCTCCTCTTTTTACCGGTTTTTTCGGTTAACGGGTTTTTTCCCAGACCTCTTCTCGATTTTATCCTTAGGACCCCCCTCTTCTATTTTTTTTTCCGTGCCGGCTTTTTCCCTTTCTGACCCCCCTTCCCCTCCCCCCTGACGCTGCCCGACTGTTCTTTTGTCCCCCACTACGCTCGCATGTCCCCCTCTACTTGGCTTTGGTGCCTTGTTGTCCCCGGGGTCTTCCCCCCCCCTTTGCCCCGGCGTGTTCTATAACGCGAGTCTTTTTTTATTGTGGAGTTCTCCCCGGCCCATCGCGTTGCCACCAACTCCTTCTCTTTCCTTACCCCCAACTTCGGTCCTGAGACATTGTTTCCCTTAGTGCCGTGCAACCCCCTTTTTCTGTTTTCGGACAGCCCCCCCCCTCCCACATCGCCCACCGCCGTCTCTCTGTGTTCCCTCGCAGATTGTTTTTAGCACACGGTGTTTTCCCTTTTTTACCCGCATTTCCCCATCCCCCCCCCTGATTCTTTTGCTACAGATCGAGTTCTCCCCCGATCCCCAACTGCCACCCTTTTTGCCCCAGTTGAGCCATTGGCAAGGCACGGTCCTTTCCTCGCTGCCCTTGCTGTCTTTCGGTCCATTTTTTTTTCCCCTTCGCGCCACTTCCTGCGGGGCCCTTTCCCTGCCCCAGTCCGAATTCTTTCCACTCTCCCGTAGTTTTCTTTGTTTTGTTGCTTTTTGTTGCTGGGACCGTTTTTCCTTTTTCCTATTGGTACACGTGGTTCCCCCGCTTGGCGATGGCCCATTGTCGCTGCTTTCTTCTTCTCTATTTTTCCTCCCCCCCCCTCTTTTTTCTGTGAGAGCGGTCGTCTCCGTTCCATGGCCCTGCCATCTTCAACTTTTTTTCCACCTTCGGGCCCCTGTGTCACCGTTTCCTTTGCACGTTCTCCCCCCAAACCCCACAGCCCCCCGACCCTGTTACAAATGGCTCGTTTTTATTGGTCCCGCTGCCCATTCATTTCTGGCGCTTTTGCTCTTTGATTTTTACCAGTTTTCTGCCTTTGGTTATCCCTGATCAGCTATGGGACGTTTTGTCCCATGTGTTCCTATTTTTGCTTTTACCCCCCTCTTTTTTCCCCCCCCCTCCACCCAAACCGTGAGGTCTTTCGAGCGTTTGCCATCGTTCTTGTGGGCCTTGATCCTTTTTTGTTTTTGAAAGTCTTTCAACACGCCATTCCCCCCGTTTTTAGTCTCCTCGTTCGGTCCCTACAGCCAACCTCTTTTAGTCCCGTCTTTGGGTTTCTTTTGATCAGGTCCCGCCTTTTGACGACCCCCCACCCTTGGCCGTCCTGTAATCCCCCGTGAATGCCGTTTCGGTTCTACCTTTCGCCGGCGTCCCTTTGATGGTTTCTTTTTTTCTCGTCTGTGTGCTTTCGGGTTCCCGAGTTTTTTTTTTTGGTGGTTGTTTACCGTACAAATTCCGGTCTCGTTTTTGAAACACGTCGGTGATTTTTATTGGTAGATCCCCCCGAGAAACCCGCCTGTCCCCGCCAACAGCCTTTACGTGATAGCTTCCCCTTTTTCTAGGCGTAGTTCCCCGGGCCCTTGGCCAGTTTCCATTATCCGTAAGCAAGCCGTTCTAGGTTCTGCCTCCCTGGAGTTATTTTTCCCATTCTTTTTTTCGAACTTCCTCCGTTTCGTTCGCCCGTATCTCCGTCGATGAAACCCTTGACGTTTTTCTTTTCGGATGTAACTCTTTTCATATCTCTGGAGCCTTGATTTTCTGAGGTTTGTATAGGTTTGAGTGCCTTTTTTAAGTTTTTTTTTGTTTGTCGGGTCCCTCCCCCAAAACCTCCCTTTTTCCTTCTTTCATTTTCGGCTCCCTGGTTTTGGGTACGTTTTTTCAGAAAACCGGCTATTGGGGCCTTTTTTTTCTATTGTTCTGGCGGACGTCAGCCGGGTTTTTTTTGTGTTTTGTTTGGGTTTCCCCCCTCGTTTCTTTTTTGACACCTGTTTTTTTCATTTGTTGATTCGTTGCCTGATTCAAAGGCCAGAGTTGCCCACCGTCAACCCCCATAGAATGGATCTGTGCCCGCTCATATTCTTGGTTGTTGTTCCCGCCTGAGGAAGTTGTCTATGATGTGTTACCTTTATCACGTTTGCTATTTGGTGAGCGCGCCTTCCTTCTTTTGTTCGCTTTTCTCTTCCTCCAGGTGAATCTCGTTTTAAAACAAAGCCGGTGAGTACGGTCTTTGATGGTATTCCCTTCTTTCTTTTTTATGACCCCATGCGGTTTTCCGACCCTTTCTAATTTTGGAGCATTCACCGTTTCTCTCCCCTTCCCGTCCATACCCCTTGGTAAATTGGTCTTTCTTCCCCCAGTTTGTTTTTGTTTGATCTTCGGGCATGTGTACCCGTTTTTGTTTTTCAGGAGTTCTTCGTTTTCGCCCCCCAATAAACTGCCTCCCCGCGTTCCTTTTTTTTCCGTTCAATCGACCCGTTTTTCCTTTTCGTCTCCTGAGAATCTCAGTTTTCTCTGTCTGGGTTTTGTCCCCCCTTGAGTCTTGTTTAGTCCCACATTGTGGCCTAGCGTGGGCTTCTTGGGCCTTGCATACTTCTTTTCCCGCCCGTTCCTCCCAAACAAGTTCCCCTTGAGAGATGATTCCGAGACTCGAGCTAAGCACTAGGGAATTAAATTTTTTCCTTCTTTGTTGTTGAGTCTATTTGGTGATTGTTCGTACAGGTTTGGTTAGGCTTTTATTCCCCTGGCAAGTTTTTCCCCTCCCTTCGATAAGGAAAGAACTAACTTCCAGTCACGACTGTCCGGTTCCGCTCCTAGCCAGCACTTTTCGTCCCTCTTTGGTCCTTTTTTTGGTCTATTTTTTTCGGCGTCGGGCGGGAGTGTCGCACCATTTTTTGTTTCCCGCCGTGTTTAGTTTCCAATTATACTGTTCCCCAGCTTGTCCGTTCCGCTGTGGCGTTCCTTTTCCCTTGATATCCTTCTCACAATGGTGTTGTGTTGTTTTGGGGTTCTTTCCCGACTTGTCCAAAGCGTCCCCCCCTCTGTTTATTTCCCCCAAGCACCATCCTTCCCTTCTTTTCCATGGACCTGACCCCTCGCGCCCTTTTGGTTACTACTTCAAACCTTGTCCTCTTTTTTTTTTCGTTGTGGGTGCCGTGTGCTTCACCCTGATCCCCTTGAACTGCCCCAGTTTTAGTGTTGCAAGGTTTTTCAAACCGGGTTCCCATCCTTCCCGCCATTCCGTGCGGACAGCTCCTTTTTTAAAACATCTCAAGTTTCTCATTTCATTGCCAAACCTCCGGTAATCTGGACTTTTGGCGTCTTTATATATATTTCTTCCTCCTGTTGTTTTTTGTGTCCGATCTTTGTTCCACGCTCCCTTCTCCCCTCCGCTTGTTTCCCCTGCCCCTGCTCTCCTCTTCTTGTTTACCCCCCCTTTTCAGGATTTGGAGCTCCTAGGGATGGTGCCCCATTGCCATCATTTTTGGCGATTCTGTGGATCGTTTGTCTTTTTCACTGACCCCGACCAACGTCAGGCTGATTTGTTGGCACCCTGTCTTCTTGTGTGGCGTTGCCTCTTTGTCTCGCGCTGTTGGGTTTGCTTGTCAATACGCGACTCTCTTTCTTTTGTGTTTTTCGTCAACCCTGTTGCGCTGGACATCTTCCCCCGACCCCCCCTCGACGCTTGCCAGTTGGCAGCCCCTGAATGCTCTAGACATGCCCCACTCTCGCTTTTCGGATTTTCCCAGACCGGCGTGCCTCCTTGGGTTTGTGGTATCATCGCTCCCGGTTTGTCTTTGCTTTTGGTTCGTCCCTTGTCTTTATTTTATTTTGCACAAAACTCTTCTTTCCCCCGCGCACCAACCCATGTTTCCGTTTTTTTTGATACTTCTCTGATAGTTTACAATCGCTCTTGATCAGCCACGTTACCCCGCGCAAGTTTTGATTTTTTTCCCTCGGCCCCCCATCTTTGGTTCCTTCCGGGGGTGCTTCCTGTGATGAACCCACCATGACCATTTTTTTTGGGCCCTTCCCTTATTTCGGTACTCACCCCTCTCCTTCATTCACCCCATGCGCGCTTTTTAGGCTTCCCTGATCATGATTCCGATTATTTTTCCCTGACAGCTATGTTTTCATTCTTTCGGTGCGGCAGCTCCGTCCCTGACTTCCCAAACGTTCCCCGACAAGCTTTCCTACGCAAAGTTTCTCGTTTTTTTTTTCAACGTATTTCCCCCCCTCTACCACATCATTTACGTCTGGTTTTTCTTTTCTGCTTTGATGAATACGTTTTCCTGGCTTCATTTTAGGTTTTTTTTCCTCCTGGATTTTTCCTGAGCACAAATGCCCGCTGTTCACCTCACATTTCAGTGCTTTATTTCGTAATGAGCCCGTACATCCTATTCTTCAGCTCCCCCCCCTCAGTCTCCGTTTTTTTTTCCCCCCTTGCTGAATTTCCCCCTATTCCCTGGGGATCCACAATGTACATTCATCTTTTGAGGTGGCAGCCCTTTGGGGTCTCGCTCGGTTTTTTTCTTGCGGTAGACCCCCATAATTGGATTTTTTGGTTCACCCAAGCATGAAGGACTTTTATGTTTTCACGGGTTGGCCCAGCCGTTGATCTTTCGTTCCTTTGAGTCTCCTCAGGAACTGCTTTCCCCCTTTTTACCTTTTTCTCCCTACCTTATGTAGGTAGGGCTTTTGTGGCCTTTTCGGTGATGGACTCCTCCCCCCCCCCTTCCTTCCCCCGTTCCCCTCCTGCTTTTTCAGACGGCTTTTTTTTTTTTTGTTTTGGGTTTGTTTTTTGTTTTTGAGATTTATCCGATCCCTCCCCCTCCTCCAATAGGCGTCAATTTTTGTCAGCTGGGTCGGGGTTTTTTTTTCTTAGGGGGGACTTCGTTTTCGCAAGGGATCCCATTTCTTTTCCTGGTGGGTATTTACCAATTTTCTTTCCTTTTTTTTGGCCTGGACCATTGGCCGTGCTTCCCCCTCCCTCCGCCTGTTGTTGGTTTTGACCTTTTTTTGGCCTTCAGGCGGGGCCCTTTTTCCTCACCACATGAACAAGTCCCTTTTTTTTTTTTTTTCTCACACTGTTTTTTCATCGAGGTTTCCCGACCCTCCTTCCCCCGAAACCCCCCCTCCCCCCCAGGCTGCCTTGTATTTTGAAACTAAATTAGTTTTCAATTCTGCCGGGGTCTATGCAGTCACCATTTTTTATGTTTTCTTCTGCCCCTTGTACCACCCGTCCCAAATAAAGGATTTTTTTCCTGTGAGTTGCCTTTCCCCAGCCTTGAGTTCCCCTCCTGGTAGTTTGTTTCGGACTTCAAGTCCAAACCCCCCAAGCCTCCTGTGGCCCTTAGCTTGCGTCACTCAGCGATCCGTCAACTTTTTTTCCCCAGTTTGTCTGGTGCCAGTGAATGGAAACCAAGGTGTCCCCCTTCTCCGCGGTGGCTTCTCGTATTTTCCTTCGGCAGCTGCCTTCTTTCGCTGGCCCCTCTCCCCCCCTTCAGGGCCTCCCCCCCAACGTAGCCCTAGCCCCGAGTACCTGGCGTGTGGTTCTTGGTCCAGTTAACGTTCTTCCTATGGCTCCTGTTTGGAATCGCTTGGGATGCGACTTCTCCTGCGCCGCCTTTTTTCTTTCCTTCTTTTTTACTTCTTGTTGTGTGATTTGAGTTTATCGGCCCCGGCCGCACACATCGCGATCCTTCCAGTCTTAACCGTCGCCCCTAACTTGTCCCCCTGCCGTTCCGTCCCTTTCCCCAGCAGCACCCCTACGTTTCTTTTAAACTGGGCACTTCGGTGTCATTTTCCCTCTTGACGGTATCTTTGGCTCCCTCAGACGTAGTATTAGTTTCATTAGGATCCTTTCCAACGAGTTCTTTGGGTGTGGGACCATTGCTGGTTCCCTATTGCTTTCCACCGCCCCATGTGAGTTGTTTTACGATTGATGGGACCAGTTTTGTTTCTTAGTTTTTTTTTAATCTTATCAGTCTGCTGTGGTCTGTTTCCAAGTTGTTTTTAAACCCCAAGGGAGACTTGCCAAGTCGTTCTCCACAATCGTGTTTGCCCTCTACTCAATTTTTTTTATTTGCGGCCTTTTTTTTGGTGGGTTTTTCAACCGATGCCTTTTACAAACGGTTTCTGTCCCACACGTTTTCACATGTTTTCTCATGGACCCGTAAATTAGGTCCCCAATTTATTTGTGTTGTTGGCGCGGAGCTTCTTTGTTTTTTGGCTACGTTTCCATTTTTAATTATTTTGGTTTCCTTTCACCACTTGGATTTTTCATGTGTTAGTGGGCCGTAATCCACCCGACCCTTGACCCCCACCATTTTTTACCAAGCCTGTGTTGGAGAGTCCCTGCTGGCCGGTTTTGTACGCCGGATTCTTGCTCCCCTTGGAGTCAATCTGTCTTTTCTGAGGCAGCTCCGGTTTTTAGGGCTGCCCTTCGTTTTTGGATCTTTAGGATTGAACTTGCCCCAACAAAAACTCCGTTATTCCCCTTTTCGGTGCCCCCGTTATACGCCTTGGACCCTTAACGGCTTTTTCGGGATGTTTGATTAAGTCCTTCCTTTTCCCCGTATGCTGGTTTTTCTTTTGCTCGTTCAGGAACCGTTTTTTTCAGGTTTTCCATCCACCCCTTAGTCGTCCCTCCTGATGTGAACATATTTTTTTTTTTTTTTTCCCCCACCTTTCGTGAAAAAGGAGCAGTCTCGAGCGCTCCCATCATTTGTGTGACGTCCCATCCCTCTTCTGTTCGGTTTGCCCGTCGCTTTACGGGCCCCTGAAGCTTGTGGTCTCCTCCTGATCAACGGTCCTTTCCTGTGTTTTGCCGAACGTTGTCAACCCCCTTTTAACTGATTCCCCTGCCTTTTTCCCATCCCTTCTTTTTGTTGCCCTCTCTTTAAGTGGGTTTTCTCTACTTTTTTGTTTTTGTGTCCGTTCGCAATCCCGGTTTTTCTGTGTGAAGCTTCCAAACTTTCCGCGCCGTTTCCGTTTTTTACCTGAAGGTAATGTTTTTTTGCCTTTTTGCGTTGGGACCGCGTTTTCGTCATTACCCTCGTTTTCATCATCCCCCGGTGATGGATGTCATTTTTTCCCGCCAACCCCCCACTTTTGTTTTTTTTCCAAATTTGTTTTGTTGTGTTTTTTTTCTCCGTTTGCTTTCTTTTACGGGCTTCCCTTTTTTGCAGCTCTCGTTGGATTTTCTGAGTGCGGCCCCTATGACCATCTGCCTCCGACTTCCGTGTTCACGCATATTTTTTTTCGTTTCTCCCCCCTCTTCCTGTTTTTTTCATTCAATAGTCTGTCAGATCTCTCCGAATCGCGCCCCTTTGGTTCCGATGAAGTGTGATCCCCCCCCATGTCGGTGGTTTTCCCTTAGTTTTTTGCATTTTTTTGGTCTAGTTGCCCCCCCGTTCCCTTTTTCCCCTTCTCCTGTTGCAAAAGGTCGGGTTTTGATGCTCCGAGCTGGGAACCTTCCGCGGTTCTATTGGAGGTTGTCTCTCTATATTAAGGTCTTTTTCCCTGCGCCACACTTTTTTTTTCGGGCCGTTGCTAGGTGTTAACTTTCCCCCACTACAGGCCCCCCGAGACAAACGTAGCCCTCACTTCCAACTGTGGATTTACTGCCTGAACCCCCCCCCCCCCCACATTTCTCCTCTTTCTTTTTCTTTTCTGTTGCCAATTTTCGCGTTTTCTGTTTTCCAATGCTGCTTTATTTTCATTTGTTGCACCTTTCCTGAGTCCCCCCCAGCTTGTCCTTTGTGTTTTTTTTTCTTTTGTGCGTTCCCTGTGCATTCTCCACCCCTGAAAACATCTGTTTGTGTTTTCCCCGGACCTGCAAGGTTCCCCTCGTTCCCCTCTCTTTGCTTGTGCTGACCAGCAATTTTTTGCTTGACACTCGGGATATACCCGTTACTTTTTCCCCCTGGTGTTGGGCCCCACCGACTAATCTTTCTCGTTGTCACCAGTTGGCTCCGGCCCTCTGTGCCGCCTTTCCGCAAAGAGCCACACCCTCCCCGCCCTATCCTGCACACTCTTTTGAGATGATGGCCATTGCCCAACAGGCCCCCTCTCATTCTCGTTTGTCCCTTTCATTCCTTTTTCCGGCAGTGCCAACACCCACCATCGGATTTTTTTTGCTCTGCCGTTTTGCTCTCTCTCTTCTTTTTCTATTTGTTTTTTGACTTATTCGCCACTGGCGCTCCCCCCCCCCTTGGTTCCCCCCTGATCAGATTTTGGACACCTTGCTTTTTAACTGTTTTGGTTCCATTCCATTTCGGGTTTGCTGTTTGTCCCCCTTGTTCTTTCATTTTTTTGCCTCCGTTTCGGTGGATGTTTCTTTTTCTGCCTGGTCTCCCAAAGAAGTCCTCTCTGTTTGGCCCGCGGCGGATAGTTTTTTCCCGTCTTGTACGCGTCTCCCTGCGCTGGTGTTTTTTCCACTTGCGACCCTTATGGCGCTTTTTTATCACCTGCTGCACCAACCTTTTTCGGGGTTACTCTCCCCCCGCACCC
>Ga0179591_1262356_pt1 | contig 10936 bp, 12 predicted proteins | sample CZOMad2_1_08_16f_FD_182891 | JGI IMG/M metagenome (GOLD analysis project Ga0179591, IMG submission 182891) | Vadose zone soil fungal communities from Angelo Coast Range Reserve, California, USA - CZOMad2_1_08_16fungal (PacBio error correction) | ecosystem: Environmental > Terrestrial > Soil >... | reverse complement strand
CTGATTCCTTTCATTACCTCTGACCCTTGGCTTAGAATCGTTGACCACTAATCTCCTTGCGGCTCTCCTTTCTCTTTTTTTACGGTGCATAGAAGCCAAAGAACTTCCCCTAATGAGTTTAATTCGCTGTGTGGCCCCCACCTTTTACTTACCGGGTGGTGCTCATAGCGATCCTGTTCCTATATCTTGTCGGGGTGGCCAGGTAAGCTTCTCCTGTCCGCTCCCCCTCCTCCCGTCGATTCTTTATCGACCAAGGCCTAAAAAACGTTTGGTTGCTGACGTCTACCTCCCCCCCCTTTTTTTCCCGAAAAGCCACCCTTACCAGCCTGTTCTTCCTTCTTCCCTCTCCCCTTCAGATGATCCCTGGAAGTACCCTCCCAGCGCGTATTTTCCATATCCATAGAAGTCCATGAGTCGACGTTCGATGGGCTAATTCAGACGCTCCTCTCTGCTTTCTTTTTTCGCCGAACGGCAATTAGAGTCTTGGCGCTTCCTTCCCGTCTGGAGAGTTTCCTCGTTCTTCCGCCTCCTTTCTCGCTGATCAAAGCACGTTGTTTTTTTTTTCTCGGAGTAATAGAATTCCCCCCCCCCCCTGGGCCGCCTCTCTCGTCCTCACTTTTCTCGAGAGCCCTATTACCATCCTCTCACCCTCGTCACAATTTGCCGTTCTTTCTTTAGTAATAGCGGGTTCTTTCTTCCTCCGGCTGCCATAGTGCTCTCCCCCTCTTTCTCTCTTCCTCTTCTCCTGCGTCTCTTCTCCACCGATCCCGCTTCCCTTTTTCCTTCCAATCCTATATCTCCATCTACCCCTGCCCCCCCTCCCTCTCCACATTTTCCCTCCCTACACTCACTCCCCCCGTCTCCTCACAACCTTCACTTACCTCCCCCCCTTACTCCAGTCTTATCCCCCACGCCGCTCTCTGCCTCTGTTCCTCCTCTCGCCCCCGTAGTCCTATCAATCTCCTCCCTCCCTCTTCCCGTCATCTTTCCCCAGTACCCAACCGAGCAAACCTCCCCCTTTTCCTCCCACTTAATCCCCAGCACCCCCTGCCACCGCACTTCTTGGCCTACCCCCTTCCCCATACACCCTACCCCTACTCTTCTTTCCCATCCCTTCCCTCCTCTCCCCACTTCCTCCTGCTAACACCTCTCACCCCCCCTCTACGCCTCCGTCCCCCCCCGCCCTACCACTTGCCTCCCACTCCCCCCTCCCCCCGCCCTCCTTCCCTCCCCTCTCCCTATCCAGCCTACCTCCCTTTTTCCCCCCCCCTACCCCCCCTCCCTATCCTGCCCCCACCCCTACCCCCACTTTCAACATCCTCCCCCCCACCCTCCTTCAATTCCTTCCCCCATTCGGCTTTCAACCATCCTCTTATCTTCCTCCATACAACGCTTTTCCACCTCCTTGATTCTTTCCCCCCCTTAACTTCACCTGCACCGCTCCAGCACTTCCCCCCCGCTCCCCATTCCTCTACCTATTCCTCCTACAATGCCATCCCCCCACCCTTCCCATCTCCACTCCGCCCCCCATCTTTTATTCCCTATCCCCTTCCCTCTCCCTCTACCCACCACTTTTTTCTCTCCCCTCCCTCCCCCTCCTTTCTCCTCCTTCCTCATCCCTTGCCCCCTCCCCCCATCCTTGCCTCATTCTTCACATTCCTTTCCTTAGCCGCCAATCCCAACCATACCGTCCTTCCTCTCTTCCCCACCCCACTTCACAATTTTCTTCGCACTCCACCCATTCCCTCCCTCTCCTCCCCATATCCCCTCTCTCATTTTTCACACTCTGCTTCATCTCCCTCCTCACGCCCCCCGGACGTTGAGACAAATCGAGCATCCTCCTCCTTTCAGTTCATGCGGCTTTCTCCCCTCTTCTTTCTCGCCCACTTGTCACCATTTGAACATGAAGGGTCTGCTCATCTTCTAGATTGGTTTTGTAGCGTTTCTTCCCTCCGTTATGGATTCCTTCCAATTCATCTTTTTCTTCTCCTCTATCCTGTTTTTTTCCATGTCGGGGACTATTTTATCTAAAGCTGGTTCGTTTTGAACAGAAGTGAATTTAAGGCTACGCGGTCCCTACCCCTTCTCTTACACTGACGAACTGTGGTACTTTAGGTCCCTCCGTCTTCTATTTTACCGTCACTGTTTCTTTTTTCACCTCTCGATTGTAGATGAGTATCTTGTCACCAGGACTCCCCATCACAAAGTCTTTTTGCCTGTCTTTCATAGTCGTCCGTCCGTCAATTCCGCACCTCCCTTTCCCGCGTGATACGGATTCTAAGTGAAGCCCCCCCGTCTGTGTTTGTAGCGTTTTTATCGATGACTCTTCTCTATTCAGTCCCGGAAATCGCTTCTCGGCATTTTCCATCGTCGACTCCCTTTTACTAGATTCCCCCCCTCCAACAATCCAGGCCTGCAATATCTCCCCCCCCGTCGATGCGGCGGCAGGTCTCGTTTCTTTTTTTCCCTCACTGACAACTGTTGTAGATCCTATCCCTGAGGGAAGTCACCCCTTAATCCTCCATGTTCTTTTTTAGCAAGACCGTTCTGCCTTTTTTGGTCAAACGGGTCGCCCCCGTTTCCCACATCGTCTTCGTGCCGCCTCCCTCCTCAAGCAAAAGGTAGGAACCTCTTATTCTTTTCATTACCACGAAAACAACCCCCCGTCCCAAGTACTTTGAGGCCCTTCTGGGGATTTGGTTTTTGCTACAGGTGGAGCGCTGGTGTCCGGACCACCTTCGCAGCCGCTTTCCTTTGTCCCGAACACAGGCGATTCTTTTCACTCTCGTACACAACTTAGAAAGATATCTTTAGCCTCCGATAAATCGCCTTCAATTCCCCTCCGGGCCACTCTTTTTCCTCCCGATCCATCTTTCTTTGAGTATTGCTGGTCGGGCTGCATTTAAACCACTATTCTCTTTTTCCACGTTTTCTGAATGGTTAGCTTTTTTCCCCGATGAAACTCTATCAAGTCTACTCTCTCTCCAATTCCTTAATGCCAGAACTTACGATTTAGGGTGCCCATAGATAATAGAGAAGCTAGGACAAACCAATAAAAGGCTCTCCTCTCCTTCATATGAGTCTAGCCGCTATCAAAAGGGAATCGCTTGTGGACATTAGCTGCTTCGGCCGGAGGAACTATCCACTCTCTCTTTGGCTTCCCTGATTCCGCGTAGAGAAGGATTGCTGATATCGTGATATGCTCTCTTCTAACAAGTCAGCTCTTCGCCCGGCCACTTCAAACAAAACCCATACCCCATTCCCAATTCGAATGGTGCAGATCATTCTTCTGCTGTGGAGTCCTTCCCCACCAAGAGCAACAATAGCGGCGTTTTACGCTCCCTCTCGCCATTAGGTCGCGTTTTTCTCCTACTTCTGGTTAAGCTCCCTTGGCAGCCTTAATTTTACGGTTCCTACGTTTCTCAAGTTTTTCTGCTCTATCGGCCAGTCCTCCTTGCGTCGATTTTTCCTGTCATGCTTGTGGAAATTTATTTCCGACCCAGATCCTCCCTGTAAGATACCCTTCTTATGCCCCTTCTGACCACATGGCACCTCTTTTTATTGTTTTAAGCCTCTAGGCGTTTCACTGACGCGTCAGGGGACTTTTTTTTATAGACTCTTTAGAGATTATGTCTTCAGTCCTGAGTCGCGTGAGGTGGCTTGTCTCCTTTGAGCAAGGAACACCTCTGGTATCGCGAATTGAGAAGTCGGTTCTTTAGGCCCTCTAAATAGATGTTTTTTTCCCGTTTTGACTTCAACCCCCTCTCTATTGCGTCTGAGTACGGGTATCCTAGGCCCCCCCCACTCTCTCCTGGCGATGTGGTGATGGGTTTTTTTTTGAATCCCCCATACCCCGCGGATTCACCTGGTTGCGACTCTTCTTCACGCCTTTCTCCCAATCGGTTCCGATCGCGCGTAGCTTAGGCGTGGGATAGAGTGGTTAGTGGCCAGTCTTGACTGTTTCCAATTAAACCCGGCCCCTTCTTCAGGTCGCCCCTCCCCATGACTGGAACTTTATCTTAGTCCCGCCCCAGATCTTATTTTGTGGTCTCTTCCCCGCGCAAGAATCGATTCCTAGCGTCGACAACTGAAGACTGGCATTTTTCTTCGAGATGGCAGCTTCTGATGACCGTTTGAGATCTCTTCTTGAGGTTGTGCAGGGTCCTTTCAGCGGGCGAAGCTTGAGAGAGTTTTCCATTCGGAGTAGTTTTATTATAGGCAGTTTCGACGCTCAAGTACTGGACAGGCGAGCTTGGCTCCATTTTAGTGAAGCCGACCCGCTTCAGTGACGGGCTCATGCTCCTTGATAACTTTTTTGAGCCGAGATCCGTTCCCCCTTCTATTTCTTTTCCTCCCTTTTTGACTTGGTGGTTTCGTCGCGGCCTCAGATCCTCCCCCCTAAGAAAATTAGTTTGCGATGATGGTCCCCCTTGAGTTCTCGAGATCGACAGTTTTGCTGTATCAGCCCGAGGGTTTCCTCCCTCCTGCGGGGATCATGTAAGGCGGCGTAGCTTGGATGAAGAGTATTCCTGCGCTTTGTCCGACCTCCTTTGGAAATCCGGGGTTCATGCCAATTTTCCCCGTTACGATGGAGTCTCTGAGTTTCCCCCCCTTCTTTCGGGACCTTCCCCTTCATCTGTTTTGGTCAGCCCTTCCCCCCTTGCCGAGGTAGTAAATTTCAGGTGCTAGACTTTTGGTTGTAGTAATTCGCGAGCCGTCGACGTTTTACGTCTGCTTTCCCCCTCGTCGGTGATCGCATCTATGAACCAGTCCCAGGCCCCCCCGCCACTCAGACCTCCCCCCGACTTATTTCTCATGCTAACTCTTAACACTCTTTTCATTTCACCTCCTACTCCCTGTCGACCTTTGTTTAACGCTTTTCCTTCCATATTTTCTTCTCTCCATCAGGAAGAACCCTCTGTACCGGACTGATATCTCGTCCCGTAGTAGTTCTCTCTTGATTTGCAGGGTGGTTCGCACGCTGATAATACTGTTAGTATTGCCCCGTTTTTTTGGCTCTGTGGTCTCCCTTATGTCGTACTCCTTCCCGTCTTTTTACATTCTCCACGGCCAGGGATCATCTTGTATAAATTTTCTAGTGATGAGGGGTCCCGAAGTAACCAATCCTTTTTAATACTGCCAGTAGATCCACCCTTCTTATCCTTTCCTGTTAGTTCTTTCCAGCCGCTCGCCCCTTTTTTGTGTGATACTTCTCGTCATGTCCATTTTTCTGCTTTGTATAGAGGCCCTCCCCCCATCGAGCCTTTTGACCTTTTTTTTTCCTCATGAAATTCATCCCCCCCGTGGCGAGTTACCTCCCTGTACACGGTGTACGAGGAACGTCTCAGATTGAAGATTTCAACCCACTTACCCTTCCTGGTTACGCGATATCTGTGTAGAGCTTCCTCTCTTTAGTTGCATCCTACCAGAATAATGTACATTTTCAACCGCTTCCTCCCTACGTGGTTCTCCTGTCTTTAGCCGCGACTTTTGCTTCGTCGTTCTTCGTCCCTCCTTGGTTGAAGGAGAATGTTTTGATTTGGTGGCCTACAGTTGGCCGTCCATAACGTTTCATACTCTCAGCACCCCGCCCTCCAGTTGGCCGCTTGCTAACGTGTAGTCTTGGTTCTTTAGGTTTTAGTTTCCTTTTTAGCCCTGACGAACCCTACGTGTTGTTTTCCAAAACCTTCTCACCGACGTACTTTTCACGGGTGGGAGTCCCCATTCCTTTCGGTCAGCACGTTCGGCGGATTTCGGTTCAGGCTTTCAGGATCGTTTTCGTAGGTTCTGTACAATGGATTTTGTCTCAATTGGGTTCCCAAGGGCTTTTTCACACAATTTGCCTTCCCTACACAGTTCCGCGAGTCATTTACTTATTGTGCTGTTTCCAAGTTTTTTCACTCCGTTACTTATTCGTTCCACAAGGTTGGGAATCGTGTTAATTTAGGTGGCCCCTTAGCGGTCTGTAGCGTTATCCTTCTTTTCCTCCCGCGTCCATGTTGCCCCCGGGCATCTATCTCTTCACCATAATAATCTTTTTGATCGTAATCAGGATCCCCCCCCGGTTCAAGCGTTCCTCCTGACTCCCTATTCCCCTCACGCGCGCCCGGAACCAAGGGATGGTGATCCACGTATTCCCAACATGGTTTTAATAAAGGACTGATATTTCACTTAGGTCCCAAGTCTTCCCCAAAACCCCTGACCCTCAATCCAGCGCTCTCCAGGTGAGGCCCTTCATGGTGTCTCGGCACCATCGCATTGTTCCCCAAAATTACCCCAATCTCCCCCTGATCACTCCCACTCTCCCTCTTTCGGGCCCGAACCTCAATACGCCCCTAACTTGATTGCCCGAGAACCCTGCCTGTAATTCCCCTACATCTTTGACTTGGTGGGTTTATTAAACCCATTTCCTGGTTTTTTTCTTTGTATTTTCCGCCCCTTCCGACCCGACCCCACCGAGAACTCAAAGATTTACCATTCCCCCCCCAGTCATTATCTCCTAACACCTGGATTGGCGGTGTTTCATGTAGAGGGATGGAACCGGATTGGACCTTCCCCTTTCTTTCCTCCCCCCCCAACGCTTCAAAGCAATTTCATACCCTTCACCCAGGATATTAAAGACCCCCTCCCTCTTCCTCCCGATGCCCCCCTTGAGGGAAACCCCAGTTTTCGGGTCATCCCTCTACTTCTCCGGTGATAGAAACTCAGCGCGGCTATAGCCCCCCGCCACAACCCATTTTTTTGCGTTCGACCTTTGCCTTTTTCCTTGCTCTTCAATCGTGACTTTCCATCCCCATTGGAAGGCGGTCCCCTACTCCCCTTGTTTTCGTCAGTATGGTGAGGCACATTAAAAGGCAATTCTTGAGTTTTTCGGCCGTGATTTTTCCCCTTCCTTATGTTCAAGTCGGCTAAGCACAAATTCCTTTCCGTGGGACCTCCCCCCCCTCACCCCCCTTCGATGCGCGAGGTGGCTCGAGTTCATATTGATACCCCAAAGCCCTTTATTCTTTTTCAGTTTCTCCCCTTTTCCCGAGCTGATCTATCAACATATTCCCTCCCGGCAATGGGCGTTCCAATGGTTGCCCACAGCCTTTGGATATTCTACCATTCTATCCAGAGGCCTATTCCTACAGCGTAACGCCACTTCTCTCCTGTTCGGGCGTGGCACCAACCTGTCCCCCCAAGCAGCTTCTGCATTCTTTACGATTTTTCCTCATCCTGTTAAATATGTCTTACCCAGACCTGATATTCCTATTTCCATACCTAAGTTAACTTTTCCTTCCTTTTTACTGGAACGACGAGGGTACTTCTTGTGTGGAGCATCAGGAGCATTTCCTTCTTTGTTTTTCTCGGATATGGGGCTCCTGGAATTGTAACTCAGGTTTTGTTCACTCTCTCAGGGAATTTAAGCGGCCCCTTTAGGAAGTGCATCCTCTCATTCCTGCCCCGCAACCCCCCCTGGATAATATATTTAAGCCTCCTTTCTGTTTTTGGCGAATGGTGCCCCCCCCCCCCTCTCCCCCCGTTGCTGATCAGAGGCTTTTTAACCTAGTCTTAACCCCGTCTCAACCTATTACTTTTGGAGCACGGATTTGTAAATGTCCCCCAGCTCCGGATAAGAAGTTCTCAGACTTCTCTGGCAATCTAATAAAAGACTCTCGCAGTGATTTGATTCCCCACCTATTTTTCTTATCAGCAGCCAGTCCTATCTAAGCTCAGACCGCGACTGGTACTATTTTCTTCCACAACCCCAAGTGCTATAGAGCGAGATCCTCCCCTCCCCAACACCAAATCCCCTCCATCCGAATATCAGGTTTACTGTTTTATCCCGGCCTTCTCCTTAACTCCGTTAGACCTGTACCTTTCCTCCGTGGTCCCCCTTCGTCCCTTCACATGACTACAAGTCTACGGAAATTTGTTACTACTCACCTCTCTCATTTTCCTTCTCCACCGCCCTTTCCTCTCTGAACTTCTCGAACGATCTCGGCACTGAAAACCATCCCCTCGATATCTTTTTGACTAAATCCGGTCTCCCATCTGCACTTCGCCATGTCGCCATTTATCGGCTTTATGCTCGCGCCGACTTTGATTCCGTTCTCTGCCCGATTTTCAAACTCTAGCCAGCTTCCTTCTCGTCCCCCCCCGTACATAGGCATCCGCATGTCGGGTTCGCTCCGATTGAAGTTTGCATTTTCAGAAGTTATTTGGACCCCTCTAGATATCCCCCTACTATCGTCGATCTGAGAAAGCTTGTTAGCCCCTGAGTGCTACCTCCCTCGACCGGTCTTAATTCCGTCTTCATAGGAAATGCCCCCCCTAATCTTCCCATCAGCACCCCTATCGAACTTTCTTTTTTTCCTAGGAGAGTCATAACGCAAAGGATATTCGTGGACAGATGAGCCTAGATGCAAGAGACTTTCCCGACTTCTCCAACTTCCTCGGTGTTCAATTATCCCTTCCAGCACTGCCCCCCCTCCCTCTCGCGAATCCTGAAGAGAGTCATCGGAGACGAAACCAGGGAACCTGCTACGTCTTCCGCTATTTTTCTTTCCCCCCATCGATTTTCTTGAATCGATTGTCGCGAATACTTTTCTTTTCTTAAGAACCCCAGTCTAGTCTCGAAACCTTCAACAACGCCCTCGAGACAATCTCTCTTTTCGGAGATGGTTCCTCTCTATCCTACTTAGATGGTCCTCTTCTAGATGTCCCGGACGAGGGAAACCTTTAGCACGTCAAAAGCAGTCCTACCTCTCCCGTCCTCTTTCTAGGTTCAGCCAGGCGATGTCTCTTTGGATGCGAGAAAGAAGCCGACGTCTAGCCAAAATTCATTTGGTTCCATGGTTCTGGGATGCGGGTTTGCACTCTCGTGACTTTCTTCCTGGGCTCAACCTTTTATAGAATGCGAAACTCTACTCCGGCCGCGGCTAGATTTCCTTTAGAACTGCTGCATCTGACTTTTTTCACTGATTTTCAGGCCGAAATTCAAAATTCCCAAGAGCTTCTCCAGTTGGCTTCGGAACCAGACCCAGTTACGAGTTTTATTGAGGTTGGTGCTTCTTCGCGCCCCGCTGTCCGCCGGGCCCATTTAAAGCCCCCTCTTTCCTCGGTCCCCTGTTGGAATTTCGAAATTTTTTCTCTGATCAGTCGGGTTCTCATATGAAGACTGTTTGAAGCTCCCGTACCAGGACGTGGACAACATCTCAATAGAGTGTTTTTTCCTTGTATGATCCCTGAAATACTCGAGATTTTTCTCTTGTCGCAATCGGTGGACCAATTACGACCTTTTAGGGACCGATGTCTCAATTACCATCAACCATTTTCCTGTCCTTTTCCCTAAAACCCTTGATAGCCTTGCTCTTTGCCCACTTGCCTCCCTGCAGCGAATGTCATTTTCAGCCTCCGCTTTAATACCCACGCTCACCCCCGACTCAGACCGCCTTCCTTAGGTTTTTTTTGGTTCAATCTTTTTAATACTCTTTTTCTATAGTTCCCTCGTTATGCGGCACCGACGACTAATGGAAGATTGTCAACCTGATCCCACGCCGGTGATTTCTTGTCGACCCCCCTCCACGTTCTTTCCTTGACTTCCAAATGCTATTTCTTCTCCCACGGTTTTGGATGTGCTTTTCCTGCAATCCACGGCTCGATTTGTCCTCTTAGACTTTTTTGTGTATCGTGCACTCTCGATCATCCCCCCTCTCTTTTATGTAACCTTTCTCCGCGAAGAGATGTCCGTTCTCCGTCCGTCCCGCTATCCCCAGTGTCAATCCGACAACCCTTTGGGATTCTTTCTTATACTTTATAGCGCGGGAAAAATGCTCCCCTCTTGCCTGGAGGCCTCCTTTAGTCAAAGAAGCATCCTGACATAGGTTTGTTAGTGCTTTTTCCTTCTTTTGTAAAAGTTACCAACCCCTGAAATGTATCCCCTGTTTTTGATTAAATTTCTTCCCCCCTGTTCGCCTCCCCTTCCCAGCTGCACCTAATTACCAGTGCTGACGGTAAGGGTTTATTTCCCTCGTGCCATACCTTGGATGTGACCCCCCTTACCCCCGCACCAAGATTGCCCCATATTACCTTCACATTCCAGGCTAGATTCGTATACCCAACTGAAAGATGACCTTGACTCCAGCCGTCGTTACAACTCCTCAGAACCTCAGGCTTTTGACTTTTCCAATGTTACTTTGACTCTTCAAGCCATCTTTTTACAAATTGGTCAGAATCAGCCGCGATAACCGCGTCAGTGAGCCTTTTCGCTGCAGTTGCTTTTGGCTCACCTGCTTTTTATCTTTCCTCCAGATTCTCTCTTCTTAACGATCGTAATTACCCATTCCCAGAGGAGTTTTTGCGCTGTGAAAAGAGTATTTGAGGGTATGACGAGTCTCCTCTTGTCCCATTTCATTCGTATGTACGCCCTCTTGCTCGAAGCGCTACTCAACGGTTTTGATACCTGCCGAGAAATCTTTTGACCCCTCCTTCTTACCTTACCGCTCCTGACGCCAGCCCCTCCATTTTCCGGCGACCAGAGGAACAATCTCTCTATCTCCTGTCCGTCTGGCGCGCATCTCTCTTTGGATTCCCATACTCCAAGTTTGTTTATAGAAACGTGAACATCCTTCGCCGCAGGCTTCGTAAGGGTTGCTGTCTTTCAAACGAGTTGGTTATGTCTTCGCGAATTAGAGATTCAAACCCGATCTTTCTGAAAACACGTTATTCTCCTCCTGCTGTCGCGGTGTTTCACTTCCTTTTGATCACTCATTCCCGTGTCCCGCCGACTCGCGTGTTAGGTCCCCCCGGGCCTTCGGGTTTGGCCCGCACACCCCCCAAGTAAACTGCTGGACCTTGGTCCTTCCTTTGTCTATTTACCCCCTGAGATGAGCTCTAGGGATCTTTCTGTCCCCCAGATCGCCTCCTTAAGCCGGCCCATTTCGAATTTAGA
>Ga0179591_1188550_pt1 | contig 10936 bp, 12 predicted proteins | sample CZOMad2_1_08_16f_FD_182891 | JGI IMG/M metagenome (GOLD analysis project Ga0179591, IMG submission 182891) | Vadose zone soil fungal communities from Angelo Coast Range Reserve, California, USA - CZOMad2_1_08_16fungal (PacBio error correction) | ecosystem: Environmental > Terrestrial > Soil >... | reverse complement strand
CCCATTTCACTATTCAATACGTTTTCTTACCCTTTTTTCACCTCGACTGAGGCACTTCTTTTCCCCCCTTTTTAAAGCAACACGTCGTTTTCGGCCAGCTCTAGGCGTGAGCTTATCTGCTGTAGAACAACCCGCCGCCTCCCCTCTTTGAGTACTAGTTCGTCTCTCTGACCACTGTCCCCCCTCAGTTGCAGCGCGCTTTTTTTTTTTTTTTTTTTCTTTTTCATGCTAGAAATGCCTTCGACTTTCTTGAATCGAAACTTCTTACCGTTCGCCCAAAACACCGTCATACTGGCCTCCTGCCCCCCTTCCGCGACATTGCTCGAGTTCACACTTCTTTTTTCCTATCCTCACCCAAAACGTAGGATAAGGTGTGGACGGTGGCGCTGGGTACCGTGGCCCTCCCGGTAGTCGATTTTCCCAAACCCAATCTAAGTAATTCTTAGCTTTGACTCTTGTTCTTGGCTATTCTTCTTTCTCCTTCCACCTCGTGATGACATCGGGAGGAGTTTCAGATGTGCTCTTCACTCTCTGAGGTCCCGACATCCCCTCATTAGGCAGGCTGAGACTCCTTCTTAGGTAATAGCTTCCCGTCCTGTCGCACTAATAAGCGCCCGTGGTTCTCCCTCATTGCGGTTGGTATAGCGAAACCTTCCAGTCTTTGTTGGGATGAGAAGACTACGGTATCACTTTCTTCTCAAGGCTCCTCGGACGTCTTCTCCCCCACGCTGAATGTCCCTTGTCGGGTTGCCTTCAAAATTTTTCTTTCCGACGCCTTCCTTGCTTCTCTTCTAGTCTTTAAAGAGTTCCGCTGACCTCTCTTGGCTGCACTGCTAAGTGCTTTTTTCTGGGTACTCCTCCCCTTATGGATCCTTCGCTCTTTGTCAACTAAAGGGCCCTTTTTTTTGTTTTGCATTCTCCGCCTCTTCTGGTCGGTTTCGACTTCCACTTTTCTTCTCCAGCATTCCGAACCTTTGGAATTCTCATCTTCCTGTTGTCAAGGTGTTTTTTGCTGTTGTTGGGTTCTCGTGACCTGCTTTCAAATACCTTCTCTTTCCCTTTTGAGGTCTGCCTCCTCCTGTCATCCTTTTCCCCTCTACACGAACCCTAATGTCCACTGATCTTGGCTTGTCTCCTTCCTCCTGTCCATGTCCACTAAGTAGCCGTGGTCACCTCTTCCTCCCCAGTGATTCATTCACGCTTGCTTCTTCGTGAAATCCCTCCTGTTTGCATTGGTGGACGCTTTTTCACACCGTGGTATGGAAGGTTGCGGTGGCAGAGTACTGGCGATTAATAAATCTTAGCCCCCTTCCCTTCCCTTTTTTAGTTTTCACGGTTCCCCTTTTTGGACCTGACTCACTTTTCACCCCGGTTGGATCAGCTCCCCCCTAGGTGTGCCCTCATTCTTTCATGAAGTTCTTCCTGTACAGGCTCACTTGGTACCTAAAGAATTTCTAGACATCCCCTTCACTTCCCCCTCCTTTCGGGAGACTCTCTTCCCTCCTTGGTCTGACAAGGTTATTGGTCCTCTTTCTGGGTTCATGCAATCCTTTTGGAATTCGCACGGTATATCCCCCTCTTTCCAGTCTCCCCGTGTTTTTCCTATCCATCTCTTCCTCGGTCGGTGATGTACTTCTAACGCCCTCTCCCCCCCCCCCCGGTAGATGAACTTAAGCCCTCACATCTTCACACACTGATTTTGCCCCCCCCGATTTAGCGCTTTCTTTGGGCCATTTCCCCAAACTCTAGCCCGCTGACCTCACCCCCACTCCGTCCCCCTAATGTTTATCTTTTTGCCCTTTTTCCTTCCCCGTTTTTTTGCTCCCCTCATATTGCAACTGATGTGGCCCTCCTCGGTACCATCTTTCACTGCGGTTTGTAGTTTTCCTCAACGTCTCTTAAACCCACCCACCCTTCCACCATTCTCCTCTCTTAACCATGTTGCTAAGAATCCGCCTCAGAAGTACCCTGTATCCCTTCAAAGCGGTTCGATTGCCCTTTCGTTACCTTGTTATTTCTCCAAGCCCCATGTCACATCAGAGCTTTTCCTCCGATTCGGCGACTTCTCCCCTTTCCCCTTCTCGAATCTGGTTTGATCTTGACAAGTCTCACGTTCCCTTCTGAAAACTGTGTTCCCTCATTAAACTCCCCTCCTTCCACCTGGCCCTCGAGGGTTATACCCCTCAGTTGTCCAGCAGCATTCTTCTTTCTTTCCCCACCTCGGGTTTTTTTTCTTCTGTTTTCTTACACGGTGCCAGCCCCCCAAGGCGCTTTTTTTGTTCTTACCCCTAAAGAAGATCCGTAATTTCGCGGCGTCCCCACCCCACCCCGACTTACCCTCCCTCTCAGCCGTCGCACTCCCCCCTATTACCGTCGTCCCCTCTGTTAAACTCCCGCACACTCGTTCTTACAATCATCCTCATTTTAGGATTTTTTCCTCCCCTTGAGCACACACCCCCCTTTAGGTCGTTAAAGTCCCTAATCTCAACCGAGGCCCGTTCATTTGAATTTTTGCTTCTTTTTTCGTCATTGACCCCCCCAGGCTGTGTTGAGTCTTCGGTGGGTGAGACCCCCCATTTTTCCACTCATACAATCCTTGTTGGCTAGAGGAGTTTTTTTCCCCCCAACTCTGCGCCCCCATACCTGTCAACTCAGTGGTTATCCACCCTCACAATCCCCCCCTGAGCATGAGTCGATATGACGTTTAAAGCCACCGTTCGTTTTCCCCTCTCATCCCCTCAGTGCTTTTTTTTTCCTATCTTGTTGACTCTTAAAGTGCGTTTTCTTGTCTTTGCACGGAGTTGCGACGCTCTTGATGATACTGAGCTGCATTCGCGAGTTTTCCTGTTTTGGCGTTTTTTTTCCTCCTTGCTTCTGGGAGGCGGGGGACTACCCACCCCGCTGAGTCCCCCGTAAAGAACAAGATCTGATCTGCCTCTGTTGGTACCCCCTCCTTGTTGGATTAACAATTAGTTGCGAGAGGTCCCTTTCCTTTTCTTTTTCCGGTCTTCTTCCGCACAGAGTACTTTGAAAGTTCCTTTAATTCGTCCTCAACACTTTCTTGCATTTCTTTCCTTCCCTCTTGTCCTTTCTGACGATTTCTAGGGATTTTTTGCGACTCCGATTTTACATTCCCCCCCTCTTGCCTCTCAAAGGGAGTTTGGACGGGTGTCCGACCACGTCCTGAGGTTTTTTATTAAACAGAACGATGTCACTCTTGAGTGTCGGTGTGGGTTTTTCCCGAGACAAGTGCTTACCCAAATTGAAAACCCCTCATTTCCTCTCCCGGTCGGCCCCGCCCTGCGTTTTAAAAATCTGGATCGATGATCACCAATCTGTCTCTTTACGCCAACCCTATTTTTTGAAACCCCTTGAATGTCGTGGGGTTTTTTTTTTTTATTTTTTTTTTTTTTTTTTTTGTTTGTTTTTTTGGTCAACATCTCCTGCTTTGACATTCGGGCTTAAAAGACCTCCTCCATCTTGACTTCCCTTATCTTGCAATTTGATTGCTAAGTTCTTCCCCCTCACGGGTGATTTGATCTTTTAATCTAAGTTCTTTACCCCCTCACCGAATGCCCCCAGTCCCGCTATGGCGGAATCTTCTTCTCTTGATAATCAACTTTCATATTTCCAGACGTTCCCCCCTTTTCCCCCTTTTAAATTGACCCATGCACCCCCATCGCCCCAACCCATTATGTGAGACCCGAGTGCAGCCCTCATCAAGTCTTTCGACGCTTGATCTGACCCCGGCCTCCAAGTGCGGGCGACCCTTCTCTTCCAGGCGTCCTACCTCAGTCCCCAACCTATTCCCCGCTTTGAGCTGACGCGCCCCCAAGTGGCTTGTGTTAGTCGTCAATTATCTCTGCTTTTTTCTTTTTTTCCGTCCGTCCCTCTCAGCTTCTCTTAATTCTTTCATCCTCTCCGGCGACACACCCGCATCCCGTGGTAACAGAGCCCTCCACCCCTTCCTTCACCCCTGCCCTTTCTTTTTCCCCTCCTTCCTGCAGATAATCCTTATCTTGTCACCACGTCCGTTCCGTATTTCCCCTGCCTGTACATGTGGGCCCTTACAGCCCTGATAGTGGCTTTATGGTTTCGTTAGTTCCTTCCCGACGAATTCCCTTTCCCCTAACCCCCCTTTCTCCGTGAGCATTCACAAAGCCCACTTGACCAAGTCGAATAACATTCTCCTAACAGTAGGTATGTCCTTCACCCAGGTCAGTCCCTTTATTGTTCCACGTTAGTCAGGACTATTAGCTCTCCCATCCTTGACGGTTCCCGAGATGCTTCCCCGTCCTCCCCACGATGCTTTGCTTTTGAACCCTTCCTCCCACCGTCTGCACTTTTCCTTGAAGACAGACGTTCAGCGCCTGCTGCAGACTTCCTCCCCCCTTACCTCTCCCTTTTACCTCCCCTCGTCCTGCCACGCACCCCTTTTCCTCCTTCATCCTTGTAACTTTTCTCGCGTATCTCTCTACAGCGCTTACCTTTCCTGGGCTTCCCTTCTTCAGCCTTGACCCCGCGAGGTTGAGCGCACTACCCATCACGTCCTTTTTTGATCCCCCACGGTGCGCTTTTTTCAATGACGTACTCGCTTCCTCCTCCTTTTCTGTCGCGTCTATGTCCCCAGTAGGAGTCATCTATTTTTTTGAAAGCGTCACAGAGTTGCCGTTCAGATCGATTCCCGACATTCCCCCCCTTCCCTTTGAGCTAATCCCTTGTCCCTTTCCTACAGCTCCTTCGACCGTAACCCTCCTCCTCCCCGGCCTTTTTCGTGGTTCCTCCAGAGGTCGGCCACTACCCAGCCCGTCCGCTACCCCGAGATTTTTGTACGCCGAGTTAAGCCACCCAAACTCCTTGTTCTGTTACTCAGACGCAACTTTCCGGGTGTTTTCTTAGGACATTATGACGGTTGGCTGCTTTCGGGGAACCATTGAAAGTAGGTTGTCTGATCCTAACCAAGTCTATTAATTAGGTTTTACGATCTCGCTGTCCCCACTGGCTTTTCGTAGTGGATAGAAGAGTGTAGTAATCCTTATTCTTTGTTCCGCTCGGGCTCTTTAGACAAGCTTCCGATACAGAGGCGCGAGTGTAAGTCCCCTCTATGTTAAGGCTTTTTACCCCCTGTCTTTCCTCTCTGCGTTTTTCGAGCCCCCCCACTTTGTATGACGCCCCCCCTCTTCCTATTTTCTTTTTTTATATATATTTTCCCCCTCGCCTTTTTTTTTTTCTAGTCAAAACCTAGTACCAAGGTGTGTCGTACTCCCCAAGTGTATTTCCCTATGAACTTTTTTCCGCCCATCGATTGTCCCAGAACTGTTTCCACGTTAGCCATCCAACTCTTTAATGTCTAAATTCCCTCCCCTAGCGGGATTCCCCTCTTGTGAAGACCCCTCCGTCTTTTCTATCTCCTTCCCTAAAGTCTTTTTATTTTTCCCCAACCGATCGGCAGTGCCTGGAAGATCTCGTACCGCGATTACATTCCTGTAGCTTTTCTCTCCAACCCTCACTTATTTGTCAAGTTGCCATCAAACTTCGCCTTTCGGATAATTAGAGACTTCGTCGCTTAAAATTCTTCTGGGTGTTAGCCCTCCGGCACCAACCTTTCCTTCATTGGTTGAAGCCAGTACAGGGGCTCCACGACTGGTCTTCTCCCCAACCGCGGGTCCCCCCCCCCTCTCAATTCTTATGTATACACACCCCACTTTAGTCGGTTTCGATTATTTCTTCATGGCTTACGCCTTCCTGTCATGTGAAGGTGATGAGCTCAAAAGCATTGCAGTCGGTCTTCAGAGACAATTGCACGCTGGTTCCAGTAATTTCAGCGATTCCTCCCAGCCTACCTTTCCGTCCACATATGATTTTCGCCCTCTGCCTTCCGTGATTCCTCTCTTACTTTAGCATGAAGTCCGCGAGGCCCCTGGTGAGCATTAGTGGGGTTTTGTATTATGCTCACACTCGCAGTCACCTTTTCCCCTTTTTATTGCGGTTAGAATCAGAATTGTAGCAAAGATGTCGCCCAAAGTGCGACCCCGTTTGACAGGCCACCGCGATTGATCACGGAGCCCCCAGGTTTTTTTTTTACCTTTAGACGTTGTTTTTCCACCCTCCCCAACGGCCCTTTCTCCCTCCTCTTTTCTGTCCATGGTTTTTTTGTCGGTCCCGCGTGCTTTTAAAATATGATGCACTGATGACCCATATGTAGTCCTTTCTTTTTTTACCCCCTTTTCTCTCATCGGGCGACCGTCCTCTGCAACCCTTGAAAGCTATTGATCAGGTGGTTGTGGTTCTTTGGTTCCTCTCTAGTACTGCTAAGGTGTGTCCCCCCTTTGGTTAACCCTTTTCTCCTTATATCACCCCGGGGAAGTCGGCCGGGTAGGCGATTTTGTCACTCCCCCCCGGTGGGGGGGTTGGTGGAACTTTCCCCAAGATACTCTCTCCCCTTTCCACTTCAGTTGACTGACTAAGGCCTTCCTCAGATGACATGCAACCCCCTTTCTGACTCTTTCTCCGGGCGAGGTTTTCCCTTATGAACGACCTTCCTGCGTGTTGAAAGCTCCTTCTCCTTTCGCTTCTATTATCGAAGTCTTTCCCCCTCCCCTCATTTCAAATTTTCGATTCCTTCCCTGGGTTTCTTTACTCCTTCACAGGGCCTTCCCTTTGTCCCTCGTTTTACGGATGCTTTTCCAGATCCTGAATCCTACCAGTCGCTCAACTTTGACCTTCAGTATTCATCCGATTACTGAGCCTGATACATTTTTTTTTTTTCTCCAACATATGTCCTTTGCCACTGCATCTCATTCCGCGGGCGGATGTTGCACTCCTAAAGGGGTAATCCTACCGACGGCCAAGGACCCTCCCTTGACCTTCTTCTTATCTTGTGACTACCGATTTACACTGCCTTTTTATTCCCCCGTTCCGTCTTCTTTTCTCAAGCTAATGTTTTTTCGCTTTTTTTCCTTTTTTTTTTTACTTCCCCCTTCATTTGGCAGTATCCTGCGATCCCTTTTTTTTTTTCTTAGTATCGGAAATTAAGCTTCCTCCACTGAATGTCACTTGTGTTTGTACCCTCTCCGATCAGTCAGATAAAGAAAACGTGTTCTGGCTCTCTTCCCTCCTCATTCCCAGAGAGCGAGAGACTTATAGGAAAACGAAGGAGCTCTCGTTTGACCCTCAGTAAGTTTGCCATCGCAGATTTTTGCCACACTCCAATTCTTTTTGCCTTTTGTTTTTGTGGTTCGTACTTTTTGGAAGGGGGTGTTTTCGACCTTCTTGTACCAGTCCTTTTGTTACGCAGAGGCCCTCCTTTCCACTGATGTGGTTGTTTTAATCAACTCTTTCCCCAACCCTTCTTCCCCCACCCCAGATGAAAGCGAGTACCCTTGCTCCGCTCCTCCTTAGTGTCATACCCCCTCCAAACGCTTTTTTGTAATTCGGGCCCCCAATAGGGACATGTTTTTGTCTTCCCCCTCCCCCCCAGTACCGAAGCTTCTATCCGAGTGAGTCTTTTCTTATGTAGGCCGCACTTCGACGATAATTCTTCTTTGCCAATGTCTCCCCCTTGACATGTGTTGATATTCCCCGCACGAATTCACTTCCCTCTTCTGGTTCTTCCCGCATTTTTTGACCCTTTTTATTTTATGCGGGTAGCTAGATCCTCCCCATTCTTTACCCCCTTTTTGCCAACTCAATGCTTCTTTTGTTAGTACCCAAGCTCAGAAAGGCCACCTCTAAGAGCATTGTAGCGTCTTCCCCACTCCCAACAAGGAGCCGGTCTTCCCTCTCCCTTCCCAAGTTTATCCCCCCCTTTTTTCCCCGAGGTTACCACTTCCAAAGTCCCGCATCCCCCCTTCCCCTCCCTCCCGCCCCCCACCCCCCTCTCTCCTCATCCTTAACCTACTCTCCCCTCCTCTCTCCCCCCCCCTTCCCTCCCCTTCCTACCCTCCTCCCCTCCGCTCGCCCCCCTACTACTCCCCCCCCACCTCCTTCCATTCATCCACCCCGCCCCTCTCACCCCCCCTTTAACCCCTTCCCCCCCCTCCATACTACAGTCTCCCCACTCTTCCCCACCACTCTCCACGCCTTTCCTCCCCCCTCCCTCCTCCCCCTTCCCACCTCCTTCCCGTTCCCCACCCCTTCCCCCCTCCCCTTCTCCCCCTACCCCCCCTCCCTCTCCCCCCTCCCGGAATTCACAGACCAATGAGAGTCGACCCCAGGCTTTTTCCATTCGCCCGTTTCAATATTAAGGTACGGAGGTCACCCATTTCAACGAGTTCGTATCCCTTCTTACCCTCACAGGTGTTTCTGCCCCCACGTCGTTGCTTCCTCCATATGTGGGGTACACAACTCCCCCCCCCCCCTCTATGTTAAGACACGTTGTTTCTTTTTATCGAATGGCTTTTGTCGTAGCACCCCTATGCTTATCCTTCACCGCAGACAAATAGGCCACAGGTGTGATAAACGAAACCAAAAACCAAAGCCCGACTAACCCCCACAATGAGGAGAGGTAGAGATGGGATGGCCCGCGAACTCCTTTTCCCTTCAGCACCGGAAGCCAAACTTTCCTGGCCCCGTCCCTCCTATAGGTATTGTTCCTGTTTCCTTCGGTGGGTTTTAACCCGGGGTCCCCCCTACCGTCTCTTTTTAGGTGATGCTCCTTTTTTTCCGAAATCTGACTCTAGCTTGGGTTCGGGGTTTTTGGTAAGCCTCCCAAGTGAACGTGGCTTAGGATCTACACCCCCTCCTCCTTTTCTCACCCGTTTTCCATACCTTTTTCTCATGAGTTCGCTGATCCCCTGGGTTGGTAATTCAGCCGCTGGTTTTGAACAAAGGGCACGCCCTTGTCAAATTCGCCTTTTTCTTTCGTGCCAAAAGTTCTCAATTGCATTGATCGGTTCCTGACTCCACACGTTATCGACTCTGGCGGGGGACATCGCCTGACATTCTGCATAGATATAGGGAGCGTCGACCTCCGCTCTAAATTTCCCTATTTGGCCCCCTTATCAATAGAGTTGTCTGCTTGATTTTCTTCCTGAGGACGTAGCTTCGTTCCCACCCAGTTCATTGTAATCGTTGGAGAGGGGTTGCAGGTCCGAACAAGTTCCCCTTTCTTTACTCTTCTTCCCCACGCTCTGGTGGGCCCCCCCCTCTTCAACTAGAAAAACCACCGCAGGTCCAGTCGTTTCCTCCAACAAGCTCACCCCTACTTTACTTGAGGTGGTGGACCGTTCATAAGCTAGCTTCCCCTTCTGTCGTCCAGCCCCCCTAGTACCTAGGGGACCCCCTGTGATCGATCTTACGCCTTTTTGGAGTGTCTAAGTTCTTTTCCCTTAGGTTTGAAACGTGCTCTTCTCCTTCTTGCCCCCCTGTAAAAATGCAGGTTCCGCAGTCCGCGATTTTTTCCTATGTTATCGTGAGCTACCGTGCACCATGTCGGTCCCTTCCCCCAACACGATTCCACTCACAACCTTATCGTTAGCAGTAATCCCACTCCGCTCACTTTGCTTTCTTTCTCCCGCCTTCCATGTAGTACAACCCCGTTAGCGGTAAGGTTCCTCTACTTCAGGCGATGCATTAACCCCGATACCGGTGACCTTTCAGACAGAGCCCCGGGAGGAGGTTTCTTTCCTTTAATATCTACGGACGTTGCCTTATCGACATTATGATGCATCATCCGTTTCACGCTCACCTGCCCCATCTGGATTAACAGAGCCCCACCCTTTCGGTTTTCATCACGATGGTCCATTTTTCCTGCTTATACCGTTCCCCCTGCCTTTCCAATAGAAAGTCGTGAAGTCGTGACGCATGTTACAGTGTTTAAAGTTTAGACAAGACAAGATCAGTGCAATGGTTTCGTATTAACTACGAAGTCCTTTTCCTCCCCTTCCTTTTACCCGTCGTATAGTACTTAGAATGTACACAACCCCCCCCACCGCGTGTACCCCCTCGTTTTACCCCCCATGGATACTTCCAGGTTAGGATTTCGTAGCATAACCGGGGAAAGTCCGATTGTCAACCCCGTAGTCATAGTTTTCCCTCCCCACCCAGAACCCCCCACCTATCCCGTGCTTTTCCCCGATTTGTGTTACTGCTTTCTATAGGTAAACCAACGAGGACTTCATTCTCCACAACGAGATTTCGCGCCCTCTGGCCCGCGATCAGGCATCCTTTCACGAATTTCGGAAAACACCCTTTATCGTCTTTCCGCCCGCGTGAACCTGCTCATCGCGGAGTATTCCCCTTTCGAGGCGTTTGTAGGCGACCTTGGATTCGTCAGCAAACCCTTTTCCCCCCCCTTTTGATCGGGTTTTTTTGAATACACCAAGCCAGTAGGTTACCCAAGGGCTTTCTCCCTTGTCCCGCGAACAGGATAGTTCTTATGAATAGTAGCTTGCACGCTGCAATGCAGATTGTCGTTACCCGTTCAAAGACTTTGCATCGTGCGGTGAGTCTCCCCCTGCTCGGAATTCAATGCTGAGTCATAACTTTTTAAAGATAGCCCCCTCCCCACCCTTTAGTCAAGACTCGAACCGACTCTTAGGCTTTGCGTTTTGATGTGTGCCCCCGCCAGACCTTTTGTACAGTAAAGCGCCGTCCTCTAACGTTGTTCCTTATAGATCCCCCCAGTTCAACCCCTCTCCTTTGTTCTCGACCGTCACTTTTTTCAGGGTTGCGCTTACGCCCTGATGACGGTTGTGCTGTCGGTCTTGCTACTGAAATACGGCAGTTGTACTCTTTCCCTCTACGTTCGTCCCTCTGCTTTCCGCCGATCACGTTTTTTAACGAAGAGAATCCCCTTTCGCCTCGAGTCGGATTCGCGCTTTAGTTTCGGCATTGTGGAAGTTATACGCGCCGGTTGATTCGCGTGGGCTACCTTCTCGTTCCCCTCTGTTCCCGTTCTTCACACCCTTTGTTTCTTCCCCTTACCACAACCCTT
>Ga0179591_1478433_pt1 | contig 10937 bp, 10 predicted proteins | sample CZOMad2_1_08_16f_FD_182891 | JGI IMG/M metagenome (GOLD analysis project Ga0179591, IMG submission 182891) | Vadose zone soil fungal communities from Angelo Coast Range Reserve, California, USA - CZOMad2_1_08_16fungal (PacBio error correction) | ecosystem: Environmental > Terrestrial > Soil >... | reverse complement strand
ATTTTGTGGTCACGCTGATGATGAGTGATGAATCGCGGGTGGTAGCCTCGCTGCAAACGAAACAAGCCTATGGATCATTCTTTGTGCAAGGCTGGCACATTTTCCCCCCGCGGCTGATAGCGGCAACGTACAACTGGCTGCAGGCGGATACTTTGGGTAGTCGGCCGGTTCATTGCGGACAACGACAAAGCCAAGGGAGGGAAAAACGGACCTCCCGTGGCGGACCTCTCGCATTTCTTGCAATTCTGGCATAAACTTGGCCTCATCGGTCTATCCTCGAATCCTTTTTTCGTCCTCCAAAATAAATACACGGTGGTTGCGTCTCGATGCATCAGCCGAGAAGTTCATTTTGCAGGCGCCAACGCAGGAAAAGTTGTGCTCGGTTTAAGATAGAGTTCTAGAGAAGATACAATTGGCCAGCCGCGACGATAAGAAACATTTCGATGTCTCCATAATCGACTCCAGTTGTCTATTCCATCGTTCCATGCCGACCAGGAGGGAGTTTGCTGCGGATTGGGTGCAGGGTGGATTGGCTTGCGCCGGTGGTTTCGCCCCTGCCGTGGAGATTCGCGCACTAAACAGGTTGCAAACCAACAATCGGTTGTGCTCCTGTCTTGCAACGGGGGCCCGCCCAAAATGAAACTTTTGATTCAAGCTCGACGCTGCCGGACAACATCCGCGTTGCACCGGAGGCTGCGGGACACACAAAAAACTTCCGGGTTGTTTGGCGGGGAACTTCCCCAAATGGCGGAGCGGGCAAATCGGCTGGCTGTGGTACGGTCCTACTGGGCGGGGGAGCCGAAACCAGAACATTACTCGCCGTGAACGGAGCAACCCGTCAAGTCCCGATGGGGGAGCCGGTTTGCACGGGGGCAAAGGTGCGCTTGTGAGTCGGGCAAGGGAATGCACCCAATCATGTAATGGTGATCCGAGAGCATCGACCCCAACGGTGAATCGCTGGAGACCGAAAATCAGTGAGGTCTTCCGCTCAACTATGGTCTTACAGCATACGGGTCCGCTGGGGTTCGCTCGGCACACCCTACGAGGCGTTAGTCACCCGCGGAGCGAGGCGCCGTGCTGGAGACAGACCTCTGCAGATTACCGGGGAAACGGTTCGCAGACCGCCGCGAGCAGGCTTTGGCTACACAGCAAATTGGACCGAGATGCCGCCGTGGACGACGGGACCGAGTCCCCAATTTGACAGGGGAGGGGGATCCCGCGAAAAACAAGCCTACGGCAGTGCTAGACCGCGAGGGATCGCGCAGCATCGACCTTAGCAGGGAAAAACCTCGCGCTGGACCGCTCACGATACCAAGCGGTCTCTTCGATATGGCGGACTTCCATGTAGGGGGCAATGACAATATAAAAAAAACCGATGAAGAGTCGATAGCATCCTAATTAAAAACTGAGGGAGACAAGAAATTGAGATAGACACGTGACGGCTTTGCGAGGAGGGGTGTGGATGGATTTGTCACCGTCGTGTGACGCAGGTTGGGCTTTGCCATGGGGAACTGGAAAACACAATCCAACACCCACGAGGGACATGGCCATTCGCGTACGAAAAACTGGATCATGCTATCTATAACTGCTCGGACTGGAGTCCCTTCTCACTACCTCACTCATGGCGGCATTTCTGGATGACGTTCAAGAATGGGACTCTCCGACCATGATCACTGCCTCGGAATTTACAGGCCAGAACATGTGTCCGCCGCGGGAGAAACCCCCACACAAGACGGGGCCTTAGGTAAGCACGGAGCTAAGGAAGCGACCAGCTTGGCACCGGCACGGGACACTGGAAAGCATTACGCCCTGGTTCTTTGCCGACCGAGGCATGCCTCAAGGCATGGGCCGAAGAGTATAGCGTCAACTGATCGCACGCCAGCCGCGCGGACCAAGGCAAGCCGATACGCCGGCCAATATTGCGCGACGATCTTGCAAACAGTGTTGACGCCGGGTCGGCAAGGAGACGCGACCTCATCCAGACGCGCTTGCCGCGCAGAGAGTGGCAAATGGGTCATTCGCACGTGGGAAGCTCCAATTGAACAAGGGGGGAGGCCTGACTGTAGGATAACCCGTCCACCCGAGTAGCTTTCGCTTATGGGTGCCGTTGACAATCTCATGGGTATCCAAGGCACGGAATTTACACAAAAGGGTATCGCGAGACCGCTTCCCATGAGCTTCCGATTTCTGCGAAGCCTATCATATTTAGAATGTCAGCTCAGGTTCCACAATAGTACCCTGAACCTCAGCTACATTGAACATTATCAAAAACCGAGACGTCTGGCGACTATCCCATTCTTCCTCGTCCCCCCTCCCTACCCTTCCCGGGTATACTCAAAGAACCGAAAAGCGGACAGAGAAAACAGCGGAACCGTTACACCATTCCTATCTTGGGGGACGAAATGAAACCAAGACCTATACTCTGTCAACGGGAAGGCGTCGCCCTGTCGCGGCGAGACGGTTCTTATGGCCGGGAAACGCCCCAGCCCCGTTCCTTTCTCGCGTTTCAGCCGAAATAGAAGTTTTCTTTATGCCGTCAACGAATAGAGCAGGCGACCGTCAGCCCGCATTTGCCAATCGACCGGCAAAACAGCAATCTGTCTGTTTCTCAACAACAGCATCGCAGGGGGATGAGCGTGCCATATGGTCGTGACCGACGGGCAAAAAAAAAAGTCCTTGCTGCCAAACTATACCGGCGACGTTGCATTTGCTTTCCCATCGAAGGGGACGCGCACAAATTGGAAGAAAAGGCAATTCCTCGTTTCAGCAGCACATGGGAAAGAGGAAAGAAAAAGGGCATTCATCCCACCGTCGACTAAAGCAACAGTTCGCGCTATGCGCGACGAGGCGGGAACCACTTGATCATTTACGACTGCAGATGCACAGCACATTGGGGACGCTGACACGCATCGGGGCGTCGACTACGCCAAGGGAGACGGTCCGCGGGGGCATTTCGCCGGCATCCCCGATCACAAGACCGCTTCACATCAACGGCAGGAATTCCGATCTGACGATCATTGCTTGCGATACGCCGCGGAAAAAAAAAAGCCTCGTCTTGAAGAAGAAGAACAGAAGCAAAGTCCGTCAAAGTTACCCAAAGGACGTTGTTCGCAAAGGTCGGCAGCCACGGCGGAGACGGTCGTCATCCGTCAGGCACAGTTAAGTGTTGCCTACGCTCCAATCGCCGACCCCTACAACTCGATCGCAATAATTCTCCATCGATCAGAAGACGAGCGATTGAAATCGGTCGGACCATCAAAGAATGGGGGTAATGTCCTCCAAGACGCCGCGCGCAACTCGCCATCGAAACCGACGGGGAAGTAATGCTGCGGTGGGACGAATTCAGTCGGGCGTGAAATGTGATTGTGTTTCAAATCGGATCTCGGCACCGGGAATGACGCCGACCAAGGCTGAGATGAACCGTTGATCCACATCCCCGGTACTGCGTTGCGGTTTCATGAGATCAAGTGAGCTTACTTGACCGCCGCATCTGCCGCCGGGAATAATTTAAGCTCAGGCAGGCCTTCCCGGGGACTGTTTTGAGGCGTCCCACATCGGCCCACTTTGTAGCGTACAGGCCGTGCCCGTGGACGGCAGTTCCAGGTATTTGGACGGATCTTCTGAGCCTGGAGTGCTGTACAGCATCTTGCTATTTTCGGGGTGGAACCGGCTTGTGTCCCAAAGCATGAGCGTAGAAAACAGGGGGGCGTTCTGTTTTGGTACCTGCTTCTCATTGGAAATAGTTCCACTTGCTTGGGGGGGATCTTTGCCAGCAGATGGGAACGCCGATCACGGAACCTTATCGTCGCTTGGGTGCTGGCGAATCCTGCTAATTATCGGTCTTCTGGCGGCATAGCGGTCGCGCAGCTGCCGCACACTGGCGCCGCGGATTTGCAAACTCGAACGCGCATTGAAACCGAGGCTGGCCGAGTCAGCAGCATCGCATTCCGCAGGGCGGCGACGCCCGGAAGTAAGGAAAAGTTGTTGCTAAGAAGAAAGCGCCTTACTTGCCTCTCGCGCCAATTCAACTAAACGCTGTGGACCGTTCGAATCTTACCTTCCGCTGCTGGCAGAAGGGGCAAACGGCGAGGCTTGGAATACAGCGCCAGTTCTTGTATTCGTAATTCGATCGGTTGGGCGATACCGATCCAGTCTCCTTCGGTACAAGAATCTGAACACGCAGGTAAAAGTAGGAGTAAAAGTAATAGTTCGGGTTCGTGGTAGGCTCACCTGAAGCCATGAATAGACGGTGGTCTCTTACGCCGATTCCGCTTAGGATACGTAAACGGTCATTAGCTGCGGTCATGGTGACCGCTCGGTAGGTTACAACAGCGATCGGGCTCGCGGTTGCAGGCGGTCGAAGACTATTGTAGTCGATGGGGGAGAATCGGGGGCTAGAAAGACTATCGCGGTTACCACCAGGGCCATCACCCAATACGAGCGTTGTGAAGCCAGTGTCCTCCAATCGCGGTGTTCCAACTGGCTTTGATTCCTATGCCTGCGACTGTGCCTCGCGGGCAGGCAAATCCGTTATCTTCTTAGAACCGCCGCGTCTTTCGAGCCCGGAGAGTCCCAGTTTGGGAGAGAGAGCGGGCGATGTGCGGGTTGCAACTGTCGTTCGGCGAGGCGATCTGTTAATAGCGAGTTGATCTGGTTAGGATGCTGTGCATATCTGGTTCGCGCGGCGATGTGCAACAGGTGGAACCATTCGAAAGCGCAGAAGGCCAGATACGATAAGACGCTGAGGTCGAAGAGACAAAGGTTATCGCGAATCGCATCGAATCGTTGCGGTGAGTCGTGGAGGGGCCGACCCTCGCAGATCTTACACAGACGGTTTGGGTTTGTTTCTACTTGGGCCGGGGTAATCGCCGTTTGTTTGTCGCTACCCGGGGCGTTTTTGTTGTTCCCCCCACCCCCCCTTGTGTACCTCCGTGCCTCTCCCAGTCCCTTGGCCCCCCCGTCCCGTTCTGTGGCCGTTGTTGCGTGTTTTTGTCTTCTGTCCCCTTGTGAGTTCCATTTACGTACTGACTCTGCACCCCAAGTCCGTGTCGACTGCCCTTACCTGCCCCCGTGAATAATTGCCCTGCATCCGTCCTCCCTCTCTGTACGTGTTGCCCCCCCCACCAAAGAGGCAACGAGCGGCCTGAGCGTGCTCCCGTTTGTGTCTTTACTTTTCATCTCTGTCGCAATCTCTCTCCATGTGATTGCAACTTACTTGCCCCCTCATGTTGCCGATCAGCGCGTGGTGCTGTGCTTATGCACACCGCGTCGCTGTTGCGGTCGGTCGTTGTCGTTTTTCTTCACTGGCTCGTGGTTTGCGTTGTCTCCCCTGTGTCGTCTACAGTATAAGCTCTGTCCGCCACCTCTTGTTTAGCTTTTTTTGTAGTGTACACACTGGGTTCCACCCGCGCCCGGTCTGGCAGTTTTGGTCCACGAAGCCATTACCCTGTGTCGTCTGCGGTCCTGTCCGACGCGCCTTTAACTCTGTATATGCTCTTTTGTTTTCCTCAGGGTTCTTGGCTGTGCTGTAGTGCTGCTGGACACTGCGAAACTGAAGATCTCTTGTTGTGTTTTTCACGACTTTTTGTAGAGTTTGTTGTGTGGTAGCGGGCATTTCGCGTGTCACTTTTTTTTGTTTTTTTCCCACTTATACAGGGCGTACGTTTTTTTTTGCTGGGGTGTCCCCCCCCCCCCCCCCCGGTGACCTCCTCCCACCATGCAGTGTCCGCTGCCACCCCCTCCTGGCGTTGATTCCTCTGTTCTTCGTTCGCTGCTGCCCTCCCTGTTGGTTTCGCCCCTTGTCTTTTTTTTGTTGCGGTCGGCTCCCCCCGTGCGCGGTGGGCCCCTCGCCTGTCTGGTGATTTTGTGCAGCTCCCCCGCCGTGCTGGTGGCAAGAATCCCTCAATTACAGGTAAAACGGCAGTCTTCTGAGGGCCTAAAGGCTTGTGGCCCCTGCGACCACCAGAGCCTTCCATCGTACGATGACGTCGCAAAGCAATCAACGGTGAGCGTGCCGCTGTAAAAACACTGCTTCAACGGCTCGGCCAACGCATACCGCCAATCGTGCGAGAGGAGATCATGCGAACGGTTTCGGACGCGTGAGTTAGCAGCGAGAGTCGGAGCTATGCCAAGTTATGATCGCGGCCGAAGGACAGATCATAACGTGGATGCCCTCACCGTGACAGCGGCCCGTCAATGTCGAGGCACGTCCACGACTTGCTTATCTTCCGTCTCCTGAAAACTCGGCGGTTTCAATCCCTGTGTACGTGGTGAGGCAGGTTAGAAAAGCGCGCCCCGGTGAACAAAAACAACCAGACACAGAGGAGAATAACACTATGACGACAGCAAATACTATGGCCTGGCAGCGGGCACCACAGTCTGATCAGGCACTAACAGAAGTCGGCCCCGGGTAGCGCACCAAACAATGTCGTTTACCGGCCCAAGGTAGAAGCAGAACCAGAAACGGCGGTCTGTGGAAGATCTGCGCGCGAGGGCGCCCCCCACGACTCACGATTCGAGTCGATTGCGATACTTGTCTTCGGAGCGCAGCGTTGTATCGCTGGCCTTCTGCCGCTTTCGAGTGGTTCCGACATGTCACGCAGCGGAGCGCCTCGACCAGATAGTTCACGCGCTCACTAACCAGATAAACTACGCTATTAAAAATCGCCTGGCCGAGGAGCGACAGTGTGCGACCGCATCGCAGCGCTTCTCCAAACTGGGATCTCCGGCTCGAACGAAGGCCGGCGTTTCTAATACAGATACGATTTTCCTTGCCCGCGAGTTCACAGTCGCAGGATAGGCTCAAACGCAGTATCAACCGGATTGGATGGCCGACTGGCTTCACAACCTCTGTTTTGGCTGGATGGCCCGGTGGTAGCCGCGTGTCTTTCTCGCACCGATTCTCCCAGCGAACTTACAAAATATTCTCGGACCGCCTGCAACTCGGCGAGCCCGATCGCTGTGGAAAACAACGAGGCGGTTAACCAGGACCCCGCACCGAACCCCCCCCCCAACACCCCCCCCCCCCCACCAGCTAATGAACCGTTTACGTAAGCCTAAGCTGGATCGGCGGAAGCGACACGACCGTCTATTCATGGCTCCGGGTGAATGCCGACCAGCGAACCCTGAACCCTCCTTAATGCGTCTCGATCGTTACCGAAGGGATGGATCAGGGATCGCGCCAACCGGAACGAATATAGCGAATACAAAGAACACTGGGCGGATTCCAAAGCCTCGCCGTTGCCACTTCTGTCAAGCAGGCGAAGGGTAAGATTCGAACGGTCCGCGTTTAGTTGAATGGCGAGGAGAGGCAAAGTAGAGGCTTCATTTCTTAGCGCCAAACTGTTCCTTACTTCCCTGCGTCGACCTGCGGAATGCGATGCTGACTCGTCAGCCTCGTTTTCAATGCGCTGTTCGAGTTGCAATACGCGGAGGCCCGGTTGTCGGTCAGCTGCTCGACCCGGCTTGCCCAAGAAGACGAAGTAAGGGGATTCGCAGCACCCCAGCGCACGGATAAGGTGTTTTTTTTCGGGTGATCGGCGTTCCATCTGCCTTTTTTTTTGTTTACTGGGAAAAGATCATACCCAAAGCAGTGGAACGATTTCCAATGAGAAGCAGGTGGACCCACACAGACGCCCCCCATGTTTATCGATCATGCTTGGACGACAAGCGGTTTCCTCCGAAAAATAGCAAGATGCTGACGAGGCACTCCAGGCTCCGAAAGGGGAATCCCGTCAAATACCTGGGAAATGCCGTCAGGCGGGCACGGCCTGGACGGACTTACAAAGGGCCGATGGTGGGACGATGGCAAAAAGCAGTCCATGGATGGATGGCTAGCTGAAATTGCTTCCGCGGCAGATGCGGCGGTCAAGTAAAGATAACCTTGATCTCCATGAACCGCACGCAGACCGGGCTTGGCAACTGCCGCTCGCCTTGGTCGGCGTAGTTCACCGGGGCCGGATCGATTTGAAACACAATCACATTTCGCCCGACTGATTCGCCACCAGCATGTACTTTCCCGTCGGTTCGATGGCGAAGTTGCGCGGCGTCTTGAACCCCCATGCTTTGATTGGCCGACCGATTTCAAATGCGCGCGTCTCGGATCGTGGAGAAGATTGCGATCGCGTGTAGGGGGTCGCGATTTGAGAAGTAGGCAAATGCATGACGGATGGACGACCAGTTCCGCCGTCGCATGCCGCCGTTGGAAACAACGTCCCTGGGGTAACGTGACAGTTACTTGCTTCTGCTTCAAGACGCTTTTTCCGCGCTCGTAATGACAGCAATGCTCGTCAGATCGGAGTGCGGCCGTTTGATGTAAGCGGTCTTGTGATCGGGATGCCAGGCGAAGATGCCGCGGGAACGGCTCCCTTGGGCGTATCGAACGCCCCATGCGGGGTCAGCGTCTCCCTTGCTGGCATCGAAGGGCGTAAATGATCACTTGGTCCTAGCCGAGGAGTTCGCAGCAGAGCGCGAATGTTGGCTTTGTCGGAATGGCTGGAATGCCCGTTCGGCCTCGTTCCATGTGCTGCTGAAACGAGGATGCTTTCAAGTTTTGCCGTCCGCTCGAATGGGAAAGCAAATGCAAAACTGCCGCCGGTATAGTTGGCAAGCCAAGGACGTTTTGCCAGTCCGCGATCAAAGACCAGCTGGCACGGAGCATCCCCATGCGATGGTGCTGTTGAGGAAAGGTCAGATTGCCTGTTTTGCCGTCGATGCAAATGCGCTGACGGGTCGCTGCTCTCGTTGACGGCATTAAAGCAATTTTATTGGATGAAACGCGAGAAACGACGGGCTGGGCGTTTCGCCGTGCCAGCGCTCGCAGCCGAAGCGACCCGTCCTTGAGGTTGAGTTCGCCTGGTAAAGGCTTTGCTTACATTGTCGGTATTCGGTACCGAGGTAGACGCGATAATTTTTCTTGGGTGAGATGACATGGCAGAAGAGGAGGTAGCGCGAGAGAAAGGCGGAAGCTCATGGAGCGGTCTCGAGGAAAAGGGTGGGTAAATTCGATGAGGGTACCCAGAGATGTCACAAAAGAAGCAAAAGCTCTACGGCGGGTGACGGGTTCCTACAGCAGGCCTGCAATTGGTCCCGTCGATGACCAGTTTGCAATCTCGGCCGGAAGAGCAGTCGGGATGGATCTGCCGACCCGGAGTCCGAACACGGTTTGCAAGATCGTCGCGCAAAGATTGGCCGGCGTATAGGGCTCCGTGGTCGCGCGGCTGGCGGTGCGATCAGTTTGACCGATAATCTGGACATCTGAGGCCGCTCCGGCAAAGACCAAGGGGCGCAGTGATGTATTTCCAGTGTCCCGTGCGCCAAGCTGGTCGCTCTGCGCCGTTGGCTACGCCCGTCTGGTGGGGGTGCGCCCCAGTTCGCCGTAATGGAAGAGGTGCCGTATCTGGTCGGAGAGGCCCCGCTCGTGAAACGTCATCCAGAAAATGCCGACACCGCATGATCCAGTTGCGGACCGAGATGGCCATTTTCGGGGTGTTGGGATTTTCGTCCCCATGCAAATCCAACCGGCGTCAACGACGGTGACCAATCAACACCCAGCCTCGCAGAGCCGACGGGCGAGCGCAAGTGCCTGGCCAGCAGGTTGGTACTGCGCGACTATTCATTCTTGTGTTGTAGTGCTTGCCACCCCCTACTGGAAGTCGCCATATGAAGAGACCGGTGGTATGTAGGAGCCAGCGGCGAGTTGTTTTGTCCTGGCTAAGGTCGAATGGTGCGGCGATCCCCGGTCGGCACGACGTAGGCTTGTTTCGCGGAGATTCCCCAGCCCCTTTAATTGGGGAACTCGGTAAGATCGCGCGCGCAGTCGTCCATGTGGGAGAAGCGCGCGGCGGTCGGCGAACCGTTTCTCGGGAAGCTGCAGAGTCTGTTCCCAGCACCCCGCGCAATCTCCGCGGGGACGAACGCATCGAGGGGCAGGCCGAGGCGACCCCGCGGCCCCGTAGTGCTGTAAGACATAGTTGAGCGAGCAGGACCTCACGGATTTCGTCTCCAGCTTCAAATTGGGGTCGATGCTCTCGGGAATCACCATGACATGATGGGAATTTCAGACCGACAGCGCCACCTTTGCCCCGTGCAAAGGCTGCCCCATCGCCGGACTGATCGGGGTTGCTCCGTTCAAGGCGATGTATGTTCGTGGTTCTGCTCCCCGCGCGATAGGACCGTACCAACCGCAGAGATTGCCCGCTTACGCCAGGGGGAAGTTACCGACTAACAGACGCGGGAAAGTTTTGTCCGACAGATATCCGGTGAAACTCGCGGATGTTGTCAGAGAAGTGCGAGCGTGGGGATCAAGTTTCCATTTGGGGCGGGCCCCCTTGCAAGAAAGGAGCACAAACGACTTGTTGGTTTGAAACTCTGTTTAGTGCAAGAATCCTCCACTCGGCAGGGGCGAAACCGGCAAGCCAATCACCCGTGCAAGCGACAATCCGCAGCAACTCCCCATGGTCGGCATGGAACGCTGGATAGGACACCTGGAGCGATGAGGAGAGCATCGTCAGAAATGGTTTATCGTCGCGGCTGGCCAATTGGATCGTCTTAGAAACTCTATACTTAACGAGCACACTTCTGCTGTTGGCTCCTGGCCAAAGGAACTTCTCGCTGATGCAATCGAGACGCCAACCACAGTGTAATTATTTGGAGGGACCGACAAAGGATTCGAGGAGAGGGGACCGATGAGGCAAAGTTTATGCCGACGTGCCAAAGAAAAAAATGCGAGAGGTCCGCACGGAGAGGTCGTTTCTGCTGTGTCAGTTGTCCGCAATGAACGCCGACTACCCAAAGTATCCGCCTCTAGCAGTGTACGAGTGCCGGCTATAGCCGCGGAAAAGGTGCCGGACTGGCACAAGACGAATGATCCATGATGGCAGGTCGTTTTGAGGGGGCACACCCTCCCCGATTCACACTCATCAGAGTGCCCACAAAAT
>Ga0179591_1337816_pt1 | contig 10937 bp, 10 predicted proteins | sample CZOMad2_1_08_16f_FD_182891 | JGI IMG/M metagenome (GOLD analysis project Ga0179591, IMG submission 182891) | Vadose zone soil fungal communities from Angelo Coast Range Reserve, California, USA - CZOMad2_1_08_16fungal (PacBio error correction) | ecosystem: Environmental > Terrestrial > Soil >... | reverse complement strand
TCACAACGCAATGTCCCGTGGGTTCTGACCCCTCCCCTCTCTTATCGTTGAGCCTGCACCGCAGCAAGTAGTGCGCCTTTACCGAATAGATCTCGTCCCCCCCTCATAATGCCCCCCCCCCCTCTTACATTAACGAAGTAGAATTTTGTTTGTTCTAGTCCCTTTTCGCAGAAGATACCCTCCAAAAGTGTTACGTCCCCTTCGACATTGAGGAATGTTAGTTAGAAGCGAGACCCTGACGTGAGTTTGAGTAGAGGGCTCCTTTCCCAGTCACAAAAGGTTGGGTCCACCCCAATATTACTTTGGTTCCCCTTTCGTCACTGCCCCCGGCCCTCTCTACAGATAATACAACGGTCCCCGGATATTATCTGAGTATCGTCGGTTCATCCCCCTCTTCTCTGGAGGTTTCCTTCCCTCCCTCCGAGGTTGCGTCGTTTGATCTATCCTTCCTCCCCCGGTGTTTCAAGTCACCCCTCCCTACCACTGGACTCTCTAGACCCTTCAGACTCGATGAAGAACTCCCTCTGATTAATGAGGGATATCGAGGAGTGGCAGTTGGATGTAGTTTAGCTTGCCTCACCGCATTGTTCACCCCTTTCCCCGTTCGGTCCCCATTTTCCCGATACTTATTCCCCAGATTTCCAGGTAGATCCGCTGTCTGTGAAAGGCCTACGCTTCAATGGTTCGTTACACCCATTTGTCAGACTCTTTCAGTGTTCCGCCCTATTTCTGAGTCAGCCCCCCTCTAAATATTGAGGCATCTGTGCACTCTGAGATCGAGAGCTCTCTTATGTACTAGGCACGGATTCCCTAGATGTCTTTCCCCCCCCGGGACCTTCAAATAAGATCGTGGTTTTTCAGGAAGCAAGACATTTTTTCTTCCCCTATAAGTTTCATTTCGGTCTGTGAAACAGAAGCCGTTTTTTTATTACCGATGCCTCTTCCTCGCTGCCTTTGGGCTTTTTTTGTGCGTCCTAGAGAAATATACCTTGCAGTTTCTCAATACCCAAGTTCCGATTTTTCTATACCGGAGGCGATCTGACTTACCCTCCAACGAAAAGTTTCGTGGCCGCTTACTAGGCGGCCACTTCGTAGCCTCTTCCTTATGATCCCTCTAAGTTTCCTGTTCTCCCCCCCCCCAAACTTTCCGATTTCGCCGTGACACTTTTTTTGTGCTACCCCAGAAAGATTCTCTATGAGATCCCCGGGTGAATACCTGGTCCGGTGCAGAACTCCCGCTGACCCTTTGACCCCTCCTTCTTTTGAGACGTCGCCGAAACTTCCCCCCCGACTGTGGGCGGCCTTCCAAACCCCGCTCCGCCGCCTTAGGATTTCTAGGCCCTCCCGCTTCCCAGACGTACTCTTGAGCAGACGTTGCTACGAAGTTGAGTCTCATGCTACATCCATTTGTTTTACTTACCACGATTTTCCTCTTCGCGAGTTTTGACTTTTCCATGGGCGCCGCTTCTCCCTGGCCCCACAGACGCATGCGTTCCCCCTTCCTTTTTGCTTCAGCTACATGCGGACCCGCTTCTGCATGCGAAGGTCTGACAAGCGCGCGCAGATCTTTATCGAAAGCCAAACCTTTGGCACTCAGCGTTCTATACGATCGGACCTCCCCCCCCTCTGCTTTACGCTTCAAGTACCGCCCCGCAAACGTCTGCGCTGGCGAATTATTTCCCGATGCTTCCTTGAGCCAAGGGACCCGGAAAGGTTTCAGCATCTTAACTAGGGTCTTCTCCCCCCATTGAACCCCCAATTCCCGACCCCTCCTTTAGAGGTAGATCGGTGGAAGTGGCGCGACGTCGTCGTCTCTATTTGTGCTCTTATTTTTCTAACCAACGACTTACCTCTTGCGTTCTCATTTTCTGCAAAGCCTCCTCATCGACAACTGCAGGAAGACATCCCTTCAATATCCCCCCCCTTTTCCCCCAATTTTTTATTGAAAATATTTTTGAGTTCTTACGGTATCCTTTTGCATCCTTTTCTTGCGACGGTTTGGGCTGTCGCGGGCTTGAAAAACCCCATCGGGCTCTTCCGACGATCCCCCCCCCTCAAGACGATTTGGGAGGTAGGTTTTGGGCGTTTCTGGGGCCCGATTCAAGAGACCCCTCCACCCCCCCGATAGAGGTAAAAATACTGTTAGGAGGGTGGGACTTCGTTTCATTCGGAGGCGGATGGAGAATTCTCAAGTCGCTTGTCTCTCTGTTGTTGTTGTCTGCCACGCCAATGGGGATGGGGCCTGGTTTGATGGCCCCGTGGTTTTAGGGGTTTTTCTTTGGGAGAGACCTGTTGGGGATCGCTAATTGGATCCCCCCTTTGCCTAGACAGGTCTCTTCGGGAACTTTTTCGGCAGATGATCTGCCGCTAGATGACTGGCCGTCGGCGGGGGGGAGGCAGTGGCGGCCTCCTTGGTTCCTCTACGGGCGCGCTATTGACTAGTGTTCTCCGTCCTGAGTCTTTCACCCGTGATCTGCAGGATCGGCGCTTGACTGCGGAGCACGCTTAATGGCGGCGGAGCGTTTCAGTTAGTCTCTTTTGAGTGTGTGTGAGACGCTTTGGGGTCCTATGCGGAGCCAGTGGTTTGGCCTCCCTTCTGTCAAGGCAGTCCGGCCTAATTCCAGTGCGTGAAGCCTTCCCCTATTTCACTGCGTTTGCCTAGTTAGCCGTCCTTTTTTTAGTCTTCCCGTCTTAGAGGCCTAGACAGAAGCTCTGATGAACTTTTTTTTAATTTTCTTCCCTGCTGCCTTGCCACGTACTTGAAGTTTTTTTGTTCCCGTAGGGTGCTTAAAGAAGCGCTGTTAGGTGAGCGTATTAGAGAAGGCTAATACGACTTCTTTTTTACCCCCGTTGGGCTTTTACGGTGCGTCCCGTTGCACCAGGAGGTGACAAAGGTTCGGGGTCTTTTTTTTGTTTTGTCGGACCGTCAAGTTCTCCAGTGTCAACCTCGCTTTTCTCTTTCCTTTTGTGTGGTTCTTTGACTGTGATGAATATTCTCAAGTAATACCTTTTAAACTTTTCCAAGAAACAAGTTCCCCACAGCCCACCGGTTTGCAAATCAGGTTTGCCTTTAAAATGGAGCTCCCAGAAGTACTCTTTCCCTTAGTTCAAGCTCCGAGGAAACCTTTCTCACTATCTTGTGAATTGTTAGCTAAGGGAATCCAATTCAGACCTCCTACGAAGGTAAGAACCTATCTTTTAGTTTCCCCTTCCAAGGGTATGTCGCCCCTCCCAGAAGTTAGAGCCATTGCTTTTAAGAATTCTCTTTTAATAATTACGGATGGGACACTGCCCCCTTCCAGACGAATTCTTGTCAGAACAATGCGGTCGTCCCCTTCTCATTGATGAGAAGACATGTTCCTTGCCCCGCCCTGCTCCGCCTGTTCTTCCTCGCCGTTTTCTCCCATCGCCGCAAATAACGGCGAACCCCCGATCCCCCCTCCCCCCACTTCTATTTATGGTTTCTCCTACTCCGCCGGTACCCTCTTTCCCCCGTGATGATAGTTCCGCCTCACCCGCTCTCAGATAGAATGAGCGTCTAAAGGCCTTAGAATGCTCTCTGCCACACTTCGCCCCTATTGAGAAGCTCCCCTTTTTTTTTGTTAGAATCATTTTTCTTCCCTCTAACTTCAGCTCTTCCGCTCAAGGGAACGACCGATCCTCCGAGCCCCACCTATTGCGGTCTCCCCCACACGACACCGAAGTTCCCCCTCGCCACTTCCCACCCCTCTCAACCGACCCCCACTTTCTCTGTTTCCCGACCCCCAAGCCCCCCTCCCTCTTCAGACGGTCCCGCCTTTTCCCCCCTCTAATTAAACGCAATTACCCTCCCGAGGGATTTTTTCCCGCAGTTCGTTTTCCCGTCCCTTCCCGCAGACTGCGCCAGCCTCCGCACCCTACTCCGAAAAATCGGAGGGGGCCCCCTTTGCCGAGAGCTCTTTGTGGATTGGCCAAGAATTCCCGGCCAACCACGGCACTACTTTGAAGGTTCCAAACCCAATTTCCTCTTCCCCTCCCTAGAAAACGGACCCTAATTTTCAATCACAAACACTTTGCCTGGCCTCTGATGACTTGTCCTTTCTTTTTCCGACCTTTGTTTATATTACCGCGCCCACCCCCTCTCCCCCTCAAGAGTAAAGCGGTGTGGTTAGCTACCCCCTTGGATTCCCCACCCGACGACCTCCGTGCAGGCCATCCCAGTTCCCCACGACGTATCTAACCCTTCTTTCTTCGGGGATTGGATTCCCTGCGCCGCCTCGCGCTTTTTGCGAAACCCTTTGCCCTTCGCCTTTTTTCGGTTTGCGATTCTTTTCTCCCCGATTTATGCTCGCTTCGTTGCGTTCACTGTCTCCTATCCATTTCACCGAGGTCCCCGATCATCTACTTTCCCTTGCTGCGGGAACCCCAAAGTTTGTGTAGTGTGGGTATATTTAGCGGCCTCTTCCGGTTTTGCCTCCTCCAGGCCGCCTCCTCTGATTCTCTCTTTTTGTGGTCTCTCCACAACCCTTCCCCGGACCAGCAATCCTCCTTTTTTTCTTTGGGAGTGGTTCCCGGCGACCCGAACCCTACGTCCGGCTTTCCCTCCCGGTAGCGTCCCTTTCGACACGAACAAATTTTTTTCATGACTTCTGGCCCCCTGTCCCCCCCCCTTCCGCACGGTCTGCAAGGATGGCCCTCGTTGAAAAGGCATAAGTAGTACACCTTTGCCTTTCTTCAGCTAGTTTCCAGCCCCCACATTTGAGTCCCCTTCCCTTCAAGGTTTCCTTGTAGGTCCTACTGATCATATCCTTCACCAGCAAACTAGACTGCCCCACTTTCTATAATTGACCCGCTTACATTTTTGTATCACCACCCCCCCCTTGCCCGGAAGAATTGCGTTTTTTTGTTCCCCTTTCCTCTTTCTTCAAAACCTCCTGTCTTGAGCGGCCGCACCCCCCTTTTCATCAAAGAAAGTGACGGTTTCTCGGTGTAGTAAGTCTCTGATAGGTATGAAGCCCTCGTCTTTGGTTTTTCTTTGCCCATTTGACAACCGTAGACGTGTTTCGCACCCCACCCCCCCCCCAAATGTGATCCCCTTCCAAGCGTTAGACGACGGATGGGCTCTTTCGTAATAGTCCCAAACTTAGAAGGGTCGGTCCTCCGCTTTCCCCCTTTCTTCTGCTACTAAGTCAGAGGTCGGCTGAACCGACACGAGTTATGCCTCCCCTTGTCCCTGAAAAAGGCTGTGCGATCCTTCCATAATAACGAAATAGATACGTCTCTCCTATGATTCCCGATTTTCTTTTTTTTTCGTGACTTTTCAACCCCCTTGAAGATATCTTTCCGAGTTTTGGTAAGAACGTCCCTGTCTCTTTCTAGAGTAGAGCGATGATCTCTTTTCTCTGGTCTGCCCCTTCCAAGCTCTCGGTTTGGAACCATTCCCTCCAAGGTTGACCCCCCAAGTGCCGCCCGATGTCATTCATTTCCCCGCCCCTCTACCCCAGGATTTCGGCTCTTTTCGAGGTCGTTCTTGCATCGAGGTTATGATATAGACCCCTCGCCCGAGTTTTTTTTTTTTGATCTTTCCCCCCTCTCTTTTGTGAGAGAGATCCCCACCCGGACCCCCCCCTCGCTTGATGTTTTATAGCATTCCTATCCCTCTCCTTTGAAGAAGAATCTGAGCCGGCCTTCGCTGGCTTCTTGAGGGAGTGGCGTTTTGGCTGTCTGAAAGGGTACCCTAAATCGCACCTCCCCCTTCTTTGTTTAACTTTTCTCCCCGGACTCGCTTCCGATCATCGGTACTACCGCTGACTGAATAAAAGTTCAAATTCCTTTTTTCGTCAAGGTTGATCGATATTCTTTCTCTTGTCTACCCGAACACTGCGAACGTGTCCGGTTTTAATTGTTGAGATCTTTTCGCCCGTTGTATCTCTTAGGCAGGATCGCACCGTGCTTCCGGCTGTCTTCCCCTGCTTTTGACCCAGTTTTCCTTTCCCACTCAGACATTCGTTTTCGAGACGTTTAAGTTAAGTGGTTCTCCGACCCCTTATTTTTATTTCAGCTGCCATTCGCCATCCTCTTTCTGTAGGGTTTCCCGTTTCTTTGTTGACGAGACGAACCTTGTGCCGGGAACGAAGTACCGGTACTTTGGTTCATACCGGGCGAGTCCCGACAGAACGAACGTTCTTTTGTTCGCCCTACGTTTGGTGCGCACATGTCGCTTCCTTCGATTGACCGCCGGGTTTTCCTCCAAAAAGCCCCGCCCCCCTTCTCCCTTGGCCCTTGTTGTGCGAAAAGCGCCCCTAGGTTAAAGGTCAAGTGCGGTCTCCCATTGGACGGTTTCAACGTGTTATTTACGTAGGAATTTTAATCTGGCGCCGCCCCTTCGCAGTCAGATGTGGGCGGCCTCCCCTAAATACGCCCTTCGATTCTTATGGATTTCTAATCGATTTGCTTCGCACTTGGTTCTTTTACCGTTGGTGTCGCGGCATGCCTATCATTCAGCATCAATCTCCCCTTCTCTTCGGGCGCCCTGGTCGAAATTGAAGTTCTTTTTTAAAAGCCCCCCTTTGCACTTTGAATTTAGTTGTCCTTTCCCCGTAGGGTTGGAGAGTTTTGAAACTTTTTTACCACGATCGCAGTTACTGTTTTTTTTCCCTGAGTGACGCAAGTTAGAAGATCATTTCAACGCTCTCCGGAATCTTTACCTAAAGGCCCCCTCAATGCTGTTTTTTCCTTCGAGTCCGTCCGTCCTAGAAACTCATCTCAGTTTTTTCAGTCGTTTTAGGGTGCTCAAAGATTTTTTTTAACGACTCTTGCCGATGCAAGTTGACAACAAGATGAGTTCAGGCGCCTGTAACTCAACCCTAATATCTATTAGCAGGGTTACCGAGCCGGGGACCTTCTAGTGTTCTCGTAAGTAGTATCGTCCCTCACTTCGCTTCCCGCACCCCCCCCTCTTCCTCGTTCTCTGGCCGTCGAGGTCAATAGACACAGAGTGACGTTTTTTTTTTCCCCCACTACTGAGTCCCCCAAATGTCATGTGGTTTTCGAAATAGTCTTTTTTTTTCGATTTCGTAGTCGTACCCCTTTTTTTTCCCCCGTTCGGAGTTTCTGGAGTCCCTTGGGGCTTACCCCCCCTACCATTTCTTCTCCCTTCTGCAGAGCCCACCCCCCTTTTTTTAGGGGCTTCGTCAGGTAGGGGATGGCCTTTTGCCCGGCAGGCCCTCCCTGCCCCTCCACCTCTTAGGGCCCTCACAATTTTTTTGGGATTTTAATTTTTTTTCCGGATCTTTTTCTGGAGAATCGGAGTAGTTTGGAGTCTTGTTTTGTGGAACCAATCGCCAAGTGTGGCGGTGAATTGGTTTTCGTTTAGGGACTTGTTTGGAGGGTGGCTGAGAGCGTCTGTTCATCAGCGGGATCGCTCCCCTTCTTGAGTGCATCGCGTCGTTTTCTGGGAAGTTTTCTGTCCTCTCTTGGCTTTGAAGCTGCGTCGCAAGCTGCGATGGACTTTCTGGATTAGGTTTTTTAGGGAATGTTGCAGGCCTTTTTCTAGACACCTCTTACTGTCAGACCGTACGAGTCCCTTTTTGTGGTGTCGAGGCCGTGATCCCGGATAGAGTCTTTCTGTAGGAAGCTCTGAGAAAAAGACAAACAGCGGCTGCACGATGCCCCCCCCCCCCGACTTACTATGGACCCCGCGGAGCTGCCAGAATGTATAGCTTTTGACCTACGCGCACCCTCCCGTACCCGACCTACGAGCGGAACCTCCCCCGAACGGACATTAGTGACTTATGGTACGAATTCCGAGAGCGACTTAAGCATAATGCCGTCGCTCTCCGCAGTTACCGTCACCAAATCATGTCACACACTCCTTTCCACGCTAACGCTCGCCCCCCCGACCGTGCTGAACCCCGGCGGAACCTCGCCCCCCTAATGATGGCAATTTAGTTTAAGATTCGAGTTAATCCGGTCAACTGTTCTCAGGACAATGCTGACGTGGAAGTTTCCACTTTGAGTAGCTAGCCTGCGGACTGTAGACCAGGCGCCATGGATGAACGTGAAGTCCTGAGTTCTTAATTCCGCTTGAAAGGTTTTCTTTTTTAGCCCGCATCGAGTGAGCCACCCGGTCCCCGGCTTATCCGCTGGTTCACTTGGCCGGCCTCGTCCGTAGTTTTTAAAGGGGTCTCCGCTGTTCGAGAAGGTAAATCCAACAATTTCCCTTGGCGGTCACGGTTTTCTTTGGAATGGGCGAGGAGAGTCCCTGACTTGATTTGTCTCTTACCCCTGTACTATATCTATGTTACCTTGTTGTTGTTTTTTAGCGAGATGACGCGGACCGATGGAACCTTTAATTAACGACCCCTCCCCCCCACAAACAGAAGGCCCCCTTTCAACAATAATGGGGACTGGACTGCTCCCAGTCCCCTAAAAGCGTTAGGAAAGTAAGGGCCGTCCCCCGGTCTCAAGTTATAGCTGCTCCAATTTCCCTCCTCCGGGACCCATTTTCTCCAGAATCATTTAGAATAAGTTCCGTTCGCAATAAGGCATTTCTCCCCCTTAAAACAGCAGCCCTTTCCCGATCTTCCCTCCTTTAAGGCCCCTCTTCCCCCAACGGAGATATGCAGACTTTCGAGCTGGATCCATTTTAACCTTTTTTGTAGGTAGGATTTCGGTTGTTTTGGGTCTTAGACTGAGAGCCTACAAGCCTCTTCCCTCTTAGTTACCGCGTTCCCACCATTGAAGAAAGCTCGACTTCCACGAACCTACCTTCTCCCTCATTTCTTATGCGTGCGGCCCCGTCCCCTTAGGATATTGCAGTACTGATTCGTCTGCCCCATAACCCCCCAAAGATGCCTGCATTTTTTCTCAATTCACTATGCCTCAGGCAGAAAAGGCCTTTTAAAAAATTCGAAAATACGCTATTTTCCCGACTCCTCCTCTTCCCTCTCAGGCTTCTCCTCGAAAAATGCCGCCCTATATTCTAGAAAGGCTCGACGACCGTGCAGATACCACAAGTCTGCAAACTCCCCCCCGAATCTTCCCCACCCCCAATCCGCCTAAAAATTCCCCCCCCGCACCAACTTCGCCTCCCCCCACAAAAGATACGCGACGACCGTTTTTAGACCCCCTCCCCACCCTTCTGAAAAGACATAAACAATTCACCTTCTTGGTCTGTGGCCTTCCCTCCTCCTATGGGGTCTCCTACGTAGAACCCCCCCCCCTTCACTCCAAGAGGCTTTTCTTTGGAACGCGGCCGAAGCTGGCAGATGTTTGGGGGCAAGAAAAAGTCTGCCCGCCCCCCCCCCCAACCCCCTTCCTCTTCCTCAGGCGCCAACCCCCATGAAGCTACAAAAATCTACCACGAAATCCCTTTACCATGGACCATGTGTTGTTTCCTTATGATGCATGTCCCCTCCCTCTCCCCCCGTTGTTAGTTCCCTCGTCCTGGAAAGCCAATCCCCCCACCTGCATCTATTAATTTTTCAGTCCCCCCTCGAGTCCCTCCTCCAGAAGTAACGAGAGACCTATCTTACCCGACCTCACTTCTCCCTACCTCTCCCCCCTCTCCTCCCTCCGAGTATAACCTCGTAAATCTTTTCTGGTGATGTTCTCTGCGCAGCCTTTCTCGTCTTTCTTCTCCCCCTTTATACCACGTGGCTCTTTAGAATCCTTTGAGGCTAAGATGATCGTCCTCTCCTTTTACGGCGAATTGACCCTACTCTCAGCTCCCCCCACCTTTCTCCTTGTCGGTCCATTTTCTATGAAGAAAATTGCCCGTCCTTTTTATTCTAACAATTTTCCTCTGTTTTGTATATTTATCGGCAGATCAGGGATTCTACTTTTCTCCTACTCAGATTTTCCTCGCGTATCTGTGAGATGATCCCCCCCCGAGATACAAAGCCCCCCCCAGACATTTTTCTTTGTTATGGAAACTCGTCTCCTCGCGAAGACAATTCCATTCGACCTCTCTTTCGTGACTACTTTCACTGTTGTGCTTATCCTTCGTCAAATGATGATGTATCTCACTCCCTACTTAACTTTTCCCAGTTCTGAGACATTAGATCTTCCTTTTCCTGGCCCTTCCCCTCCCTCGAATCAACTGCGGCATTCCACGAGAGGAGGTTCCCCCAACAATCTTGAGTGTCGGCTGGCAGTCCACTTATGTTTTCAGAATTCTTGTCCTCAGGCCATTAACCTTTTCCTGACCTCATTTCTTCATTGACCGTCGTCTAAAGCGTGATGGATGGCCAAAAATCTGCCTCAATTTTGGACCTTTTTTCGAAAACATGCTCGGATAAGACTCCGCTTTCCTTTGAGCGACGTTGCCGCACCAGTCTTTCTTTTTCTCCCTAAAAGATACGTGCTTTAGTCAGTCCCCTCGTAGGCCGCCCCAATTGTAGGTAATTCGCGACGGCAAAAAAGTTAGTAGGAGTATAGTAACCACCCTTCCATTATCCTACCTTCCTCTTCCTGACTTGGTAATCCATACAAATGAAGTGTTTCTTAAGCAGTCCCGTGACCCCCTTTAGCCCCCCCCTCCGCTGGATCCCAATAAAGAGCTGATATTTCCCCGAACTTTTCTTGCCCCCCACGTCTTTCCTCTCTGCTCTTCGATCGATAGATTTTCGTTCTCAACTCCCTTTGAGATGCCTCACCTGAAGTTAAGTTGTTCTGAATAGGCGTCCCCTTCTCAAAAACCCCGATAATCGATCCTTGTTTGTACTAACCCTTAGTCCAGGAGTGCTGTTTTCGTTCAATTTCCGATGATCGTGATAGAGTAAGGGCTTTACGGTCCCCCCCCCCCCCATTCTGTTTCCCCCTAATCTATGGTGAAGGACGTCAACTTACTACCCGGGAGATACCAGATTACTTCCCCTTCCGGTCCCCCTGACAGGAGGTCTCGAGGATCGTTTTCTGCCTTCGAGATAGGTTGCTCTTTAAAAGCGGTTTGTGGT
>Ga0179591_1402092_pt1 | contig 10938 bp, 11 predicted proteins | sample CZOMad2_1_08_16f_FD_182891 | JGI IMG/M metagenome (GOLD analysis project Ga0179591, IMG submission 182891) | Vadose zone soil fungal communities from Angelo Coast Range Reserve, California, USA - CZOMad2_1_08_16fungal (PacBio error correction) | ecosystem: Environmental > Terrestrial > Soil >... | reverse complement strand
GACCCCCCCTTCTTTCCAACTAAATTTTAGCTCCAAGGACAGTATCCCCAGCGGTTTTGTCTCTCTTGGAGTAGAGAAACTTGACTCGTTTCCTCAGTCGGCTCTCCTCTCGGGGCTTCATCGAAGGCACTTTTCTCACCATCCTTCCCCCCCCCGACACCCAATACGACGACGTTCCCCTTCGTGAACTTTTTCTTAATGATCCTCCCCAGCCCTGTGTTTTCTTTAAGAGATCGTCCCCCCTCCCCACGCGTACTCGCTACCTCATACAAACTCACAATACCACTTCCTTGAGAGCGCCCCGAAGAGGCGATCGACGGGAGAAGAGCTACGCCGTCAAGAGAAAACGCCCCGCAGACTCTCTCGAGCCCATCCTTTCGAGAGGTGGATGGAAACTGGACAACGCGCGATCCTGGCGTTTGTTTTTCGGTAGTGCTTCCTGGCGCTACAACTTTCCAACGCGCCCCTTCCCCCCTCCTAATCGCGGCGTCTATCGATGTCCTTGAGAGCCGTTGTTATCACTCCCCAATGTCTCCTCACGGCAACCGACTCGACCAACCTGCTCCCTCCACAAAGCGACTTGGAGCTGTCCCTCCTCCGCCTTTCAGCACTCTTCCGTCCTTTCCTCTCTCTTTTGATGCTTCTAACAGTGCCTCCTCAAGTCAATGACCAACGTCCCTTTCTTCGTCCCCCGAGTACTGTCTGTTAACATCGGCTTCGACCCGTAGACCCGGCACGCTTTCTCTTTCCACCGGATCTACTTTCGTAGTCCCCCTGCGTATCGGACTGATAAAGACTCTTCCCCGAGATCGTCTTTCCTTCCTACCCCCTACCACCTGAGTTGAAATCGCATTCCTTTCTGCAAGTGTGATCCGAGAGAAGAAGATTCCTTCGTAGAGACTCTTTAACCCATTCCGCGTCGACTTCGCCACAACACTTTGAGCTATCGTATTTCCTCCCCCGCCGAATCCCTATGGTGTCGCATCCTCACGCGCTTACGACTCTTCCCTCCCCCAATTTCTCGTTACACCCACTTCCAAGTTCGCCTTCCAGCCATTTGACCCTCTACGCCGAGACAGATGGGTTTTCTTCTGCCCACCGGCGATGCGACCTAGTCGCGGTTAGAACTTTTCGCGAGCCTCTCGTTTCTTCGAGGCCTTAGACCTGCAGCTCTCTCCTCTTTGAATTCAAGGGATAAGTTCGTGGCGGAAGGCGGACACCCCCCTTACTTGAACCGCTTCGACGGCTCCTGGGCACGTCTTGCGATACAACGCTCCCTTTTTTCCGCAGTTGCTCCCCTCAGTTCCCAGGCTGAAGTCATCTCTACGATTTTCGTGCATCCGCCTCCACAGTGGAGAGGGCCCTCTGAGTAGGGGTTCTGACCACCCATTTCCACTCCCCTCCTTTTAACACCGGCTGTCCTCAGACAGAAAGAGGCTTAAAAGGACCCCCCGACCTGAGGCCTTAGTTCCTTCCCCATGCACGCCCGAGCCTTCGCCGTTTTTCCCTGTCTGCAAAATTTCTCCTTTAAGGACGTTCCGTTTCTTCCTTTTTGTCGCCTCGAGCAATATTTCCCTTTCCCAGTTTATTACCTCACGCAGGGACGTCGCCCTCTCTTTCTTGGGACGCGCGTCCCTCGCTACCCTGAGTTCCTTCTTCGAATTACACACTTTGGCTATTACTTCCGCACAACCACTGTGCAGCGGCCTCTCCTTCTCATGAAACCTACGTCCTTCTTTCAACAGGTGATGCCCTTCCCGTTCTTTTTGGTGGTAGATCGGGACATTAGTTTCCTCGTGCCACCAAATAGGACATCCCCCTTCATCTCCCTTACCCGCGTAGGCATTATCGAGTTCCCGGCGTTTTGTCTTCTTCTCCGAGTAGATTGTAAGCGGACGCTTCGCTCTTTCATCTCATGAACCCAGCGTTTATTAGCTCCCTCTTTAACCTGTATAAGTGTCTCCCTCCCGTTCCCCCCCTATCAGCAACACGACCTTCCCCGCTTCGGCTGGAAGGCATCTTTGCCTCAAAGTTCGCCCTACGTGAGCCTTTCTGAACGCGCCCCCTTCCGATGAAAGACCTTCTCCCCCTTCATCAAGCCCGCTTCTTTTGATCTTCCCCCCTTAGTTATTAGCGGCCCTCTTTATCTTCCTCTGCTAAATGTCCTCGCGCGCGCCCGCCTCGCCGATCGCTCCCCTTGTCGGACCCCTCAGAGCACCAACCCAACTCGGACACGTCCAATTGTAACGATTTTTCCCCTCTCGCGCCAACAGAATCGACTTTTTCTTTCGAGAGAAAAGTCCGCTCGCAGTTGATTGCTTCACCGAGCCACCCCCTCCCCGGCGCCAACCGTGAAGATCAGTTTTTGAAGCCCGGGTTCTCCTCCCCTTTTTGAGCTGGTCGGAATCGTTCCTCCCGTACACCTGCAACATCGCCCCCGTTTGTTTTCCAATTTGGTTCCTCTCTGTCCCCTTATTCGTACTTTTCTGCGGGACTCGGCCCGATCTTGCATGAGGCTTTCCCTCCCGCATGATTTTGCCGACCATGAACGCGACAGCGCCCCCCCCGCACGAACACTCTCTCAGCAAACCGCCTTCGTGAAGAAAGCGAGAAGAGATTCTCCCTTCACTGTGATCTGCTCCCCCACGCGCTTCTACTCTAAAAGTGAACTTGATCTTGTCCCCATTTCCTGTTCCCTCGTTGCCCTGACTTGGGGAAGACTGCTTGTGAAATTGGCTCCCTCCCCCCGGGTTAATGCAGTTAACAAATCGTCCACCCTCCTTTGAGCCGAGACCCATTTCCATTCTCTCTTTTTTTATCAATCCTCCCTTAGAGAGATGGCCGGTGTCTCTCCAGTTGCGGACGGTGGCCGCGTTGACGATTCTCCCCACCCGAGTAAATCGCGCCTCCCAACGACAACCCCGTCGGCAAATCTACAACACGTTTTTTCCCAAGATCAAGTCTCCTGATAATGGCGTTGTTCTCTTCCGCGGGTGTCAGACTCTAGTAGCAGGCATGACCCGCTTTGTACGATTGTTCGTAGGTTTTTTCTCCCTTCTACCCTTGACCTAGAGATACTCATATCGGTCCCTACTTCAGGAAGATAGCCTTCCCTTCTCATTTCGAAATGCTTTTGGCTTTCCGTCTGATGAAAGACACAGTGTGATCTGATACCTTCTTTTTCCTTTTTCCCGCTAAGGATCAAGATGTTCCCCTACCGCTACGAGGAGCTTTGAACTTGGTCCGACAGCTGATATTCATCTCTCTGTGGTACGTTTTTCTTCCCTCTGAACGAGGGATCGTGGCCCACTTTTTAGATCATCATTTTATTCCCCTCCCCTCTTCTGGGCGAGATACTTTCTTACCCCACCTCTAAGTAGTGTAGGCGTTCCTTTTGTTTTTTATTGAGATGACTTCCTTGTAGTCTCCTCGTCCGATCGGGCGCGGAGAATCTTCCTCCTCTCCAATACACGGACCATCCTCTCGAGGAAGAGAATCCCTCCCCCTACTATCAGAATCCCCCTCTATCCTTTTCGAGCCTTCTTTTCCTGGTGAAGGGAGCAGTCTCACTTCTTTCCCCCCTAAACCGGGCGATAGACTCAATTTGATCACCTTTGACAGCCTTCTATTAACTGACGATGGCCCTACCCCTTTTTCTTTCTCTACCCCCTATCATTTTAAACCCTATCCCCCCTCTAAGAAGGGAGGGTTCATCTGTTGATCTTATGTCCATTCTACTCCGGTGGGCTGTCCGGGCCTTCTTCTCAGAGATACTGAAGACGTTCTTCTCCTTTTTGATTCGATTTGGTTGACTCCCCCTGCCTTTCTTTCGATAGACCACCCCATCTTCAGAAGTTCTTTAAGTACGACTTTTTAAGGGTCGAGTGCGGTCTTTCCTACGGAAGGGTTCTACTCTGCCCTTACGTGTTCTCTCTGTTTTCTTCCATTTTTTTTTCTTCCCTCTGAAAGATGGGTGAGCGGTTTTCAGGTTTGCAAAAGATCGTCCCCTGTCTAAAGTAATGAGTTCTGCGTTCCCTCCCTGGGGACTAGAAGCTGCCCCTTTCGGGCCGACATCTTGAAGTACGGTCCCCTTTCCCAGATGTGCCTCGACAAGTCCTCGTCTACTGTCTTGTTGAAGACTTCTGTCGAAGGCCCTTCGGCCATTAGCTCCCTGGAATAGGAAGTTCGCCCAAAATAGTCTCTGTGGATGAGATCCCTACACTACTGTAGGGACTCTCTTCTTATTTCAACTCACTAAGGAAGAGAGCAACCCTTTTTCCCGTTCGAACAAATGAGGCCGTCAGTTTTTCCCTTTTTGACGAAGCTTCTCGTGACATTAGCACTTCTCCCTTCCATAAGACGGAGCAACTCTAGAGTTCTCTTCCCCCTTGCCCAGAGCCAGTACCGGTGGGAATCAGTCCTACTTTTGGTAAGCATGCCGCTCTTAGTCCCTCTCAACTAAAGTAAATCTCCTCCTTATCATGTAATGGACGATTTTTTCCTCCGCTCAATCCCTAACAGTTACGAACTGACCGCAGACCGATAGACCTTCTAAGATTTCTCACCTTCTCCCCCCGGAGTCCGCCTTCCCCCAAGGATGCTTCTTGACGTGTTGTCTCCCGTGAAAGACAGAACCTTCTTTTTCTTCCCATCGGACCGAAGAGTTTGAGTCCCCCACCCCCTCGATTTCGGCGTTCCCACAGGTATTTTCCTCGGGTCATGTTGTCCCGTCGGAAGAGGCCTCTCGTCTTTTTTTCGCAGTCACCACCTAAGACGGCTCTTCCTTACTCTCGAGGAGGCTCCGACTCTTTGTAACGCTTTTCTCTCTTCGAGACAGGGCCTACCTTCATCTAGTGGTTTATTCTTTTATAATCTCTAGATCCGCATTTAAGTACGGCAATTGGAAAGCCCGTGTTTTACGCGATCGAGTCCGACTTTCCCATGGTGTCAAGTGCGTTTCCTAAAAGTGGTCCTCAATGGAGATGGCCTGTTTCTCCCCTTTCTAGCCCCGCTTTGATCCCTTTCGTGATTACAGCGGCTCGTCGAGACGCGCCCCCTGGATGCTTTCCTCTCTCTGTAGATCAAGGACGTCTCCCTCTCTTCCATCCTACATGGCTTTGAGTTTGGTACATCGGCTCCTCCGAAAACCAAAGTCACTCTAATCCTCAGATTAGTTCAATTTCTCCTGTTTTATGAGGGCGTTGTATTCTCACAATTAAACTCCGATCTTTCAACGAGGAAAAGCGCTGGGATTCTTTCGATCCCATACGTCACAATAGACTTTTTTTCCCGCGAATTCTCTCCTTCTTCGTGTCGAGTGGACCTTCCGAGTAAACTCCCCGTTCAGCCCCCCCTCCCCGGATGGCTTACTTACTTGGGTCTCCCGACAAGGACCTCTTTTCCTAGTCGGCGTCATATGCACCTTCGATCCCTAGTGCGGGCCTTCCGTAGAGCCCTTCCCCTGATGGGATCACGGCGGAGTATTCCCTCTTGACGATTCACATTTGACGCCCCCTCTTCCGCATAAAATCTGGCTAGAAAGCTTGGACAAAAGGGGCGCTTGCCTTAAAAACCGATGATCCTTTTGCTCGTGGCCTTTTTCTTGTTCCTGAGAATCTCCCTTCCAGAGCATATCCTTTTTCTTCTAGAGAGATTTTTTTTCCCTGAAAGACCCTCCTCGCCCTTCCCCCCCGCAGCAGCCGACTCGAGCAGCTCTTGGTGGCGTGATCCCGGTTCCTTCTTTGGGATATTGAGGCTCTCTTTTCCTTCTCGCGCAAATTTTTTTCGGGCTCCCCTAAACGAACCGCCCGAATCCTGTTTTAAATCCCCCTCTTTTCCTGCGCGGGACGCAATCCTCTCCTGGCGCTTTCACAGCGCTCTGCTGCTTCATCCGCGACGGTTGCTCCTACAAATCTCCCAGCGGACTCGACATAGCCCCTTCCTTGGTCGTAGCGTCGAAACGCTGACCAAAAGCCTTCAGTAAGACTTCTTCTCTATTGTCGTTCTTTCGTAAAACCCCTACGAAAGCTGCCTTTGCCTTCGACCTAGCCTTTTTTGGATACAACGTCCGCATCCCGTCTGCCTTTACGAATAGCTTCTCTGATGAATCAGGCCTTGAACGCCGCCCCTTCAACGCAACTCAATTTCTCAAGAACTTCGCAACCCTCCCCTTCTTTTCTTTCGAGCTCACGCAGCCTATCTCCTCTCCGGCTCTAGCCTCCCTCTCTCGGTAGCACGAGCGTTCCTGCGGTCCGTCTTCCGAAGTGCTCTCCCACTTCCACTAGTATCTTTCGGGCCCTTTTACGCGACTCCAAATGTTCTTAGATCGCGATGTTCCGAAACAAACTTCTCAGAGTATGAGTTGACGGGACTTTTAACGTTAGGCCCTTATCTCCTGCTTCTGTAAAAAGACCCTCCTTCAGGACGTGGTGAGACGTTTTTCCCAAAGCCCTCCTCCCCCGGATTCATTCCCGCGCCGAGATGAAGGCTTTTTTTCCTTTTTGCCATTATCCACTTCTACAACCTCAAACAGGCAAACCCTTGGAGAACAGAGTTCATTCCCCCCATTTGAACTTCACGCCCCCCCTCAGCGAGGCAGCGACCTATCCATAGTTCGCCGATTTACCTTAAAATTTAGTCGAGATCCCTCCCCCCGGAAAACACTCCATCCTTTGAAGAGGAACCCTCCCATTCTTGGTTTTGACCCTCTTCCATAGACGGGTATTGGGCTTCCCTTGACGTGTTCTCGAGCAAGATTGTCGCCCTTCTTCGAGAAACATTTCCAATGAAGCTCGAGCTGTTGGTACTCTTCTTGCTAAGCGCTTAGCGACCTTCAAAAAAACGTTCTTCTTCCCCAACCGAGTATCCGGTTATCTCTGAGCGAAGTTATTGCCTCCTAGATAAAGGTCTTTACCGTTCTTCGATTCCGAAGGCGGACCTCATTCATCGGCTACCCCTATCCTGTCGCACGTGGAGCCGTTCTTTCTTTCATGATTAGGGGTTGGACACCTTCCCTCCCGAAAGGCGTTACACCCTGCTCTCAAATTCAGAATCCCCCAGCACGAGGTCGTATCGTCAGATTACAGAGAGTCCGATAGGAGAAGGCCGTGCCCCCGGAGACTCCCTCCTCTCACAGAAGAATTCGTCCTCTGGAGAGCACATTCCTCTGAAGAGAAGCCCGTCAGGGAGATCTCTAGCGTCTCGGAGCCCGATTCCTCTTCCCGTCCCCCCCCTTCTTCCAGGAACGTCCGAAGTTCTCCCCTCTGGGCAACTGCCTCATCCCTCAGCTCACAATGCCTTTCCCTCCCACCCAAAAGAGGGTGAGCAACAGACGAGCCGGTGGCATTACTTTCTCTTTCCTTCTGGACCGAGGTCGTTGCCACCATTAGGAATAACCTTCCTGCGCCAACAGTCCTCTCTTGCATCGGCGACAGTTCTCTTCCCCCCGACGACAATCTCACCCTCGGAAGAACGTTGTCTTCCCCCGACTGCAAGTCGCAGGAGCGCTTTTTTTCCGCAGCCAGGTCTCTTTTTTTCTCAGCACCGCGGTCAGATGTACGACCGTCTCTTTTCGTCCCCGGCTTCCACTTCCGTACCCTGGTTTTCCGCTATCCTTTTCCCCTTTCCTGAAGTGTATAATACGTTAAAGCAGCCTTCTCATGGTAACTTCCTTCCGCTCTGACCGGAGTCCCGAAAAGTCCCTTCCTTTTCTCCTCCGAGAACTGTGAGACGCGCTCTTCTCACGAATGCGCTAAAAGACCTTCCCCTGAGGAATTCGCTTCCTTAAGTTCTTTCGCGCCCTTTGACATGGTCAGATGTCTCTCCTCCTATCGCCGCGAAGCTATATTGATCACTAAGGCGACATTCCCAATGGCACTCTTTAAGAAACCCTTTCCAAAACCCCTCCCCACTCCTTCTACAATAAGATGGTACCGAAGCCAGCCCGCTGAAGAGAGAAGAACTCCCCCTCTCTTTTTTCTTCGACCGTCTTCCGTTCCTCTCCGGACAAATACCCCCCCCCCGTGAAGATCAGAGTCTTCCCCAGATTCTCTCTCCTCCAGCGCCGAGGAGCTTTGGCCCTCGAGTAACAAGAGTTTTTTTTTTTCTTCTGCAAATTCTCCAGTCCGACGGTGATTTTTTTTTTCGTGCTATTCCGGTTCCTTGCCTCCCTCAGCCGGCGATCTGATGGATGTTCGCTGCCAGAGATGTCCCTTTCGCGCGAGCAGTGTTCACGCGAAAGAGAACACCTCCCCCCCCTTCCCCTGCGAGAAAACCGCCCTTGCTCTGGCTCCCCTAGCAGCGCTTCCCCTCCACAAGGAAATGTGATCGGCCCCTCTTTTTCTGATAAAGAGCACGATCCCCCCTCCCTTGTCCCACAAATTCCGGTCAGAGTTGAAGACTGCCTTGGGTCCCCTGGTCTTGTGCCCATTGGATATTATTTTTTTTAATGCAGTTAATCGTCAACTCCCGCCGCACCAGAAACGTTATTCTTCCCTGCCATCTCTCTCTTCCTAACAGTCTCTCTTCTCTTCCTTCCAGGTGAGAGCGAAAAAATCGTTTCTCTCATTTTCTATGAACTGACTCTCCTGCTCCCCCCATTCTCACAGACAGTATTCCCAAGGCAGTCTCTACCCCCCGCGGAATTGTGGGACAGACCAGTTCACTGAGCGTGGAGCGCATCCACATTTAAGGGTGTTCCCTGCTGATAGAGTTATCCCCTCCTGAAGGGCGGTTTGATAGGCTTTCCTCCCTTTTCCGCTGTAGCTTCTACCAGTGTCCGTACATATCGGCGAGACTTCCTATAGAGGCGCCTTCCCATTCTTCGCAAAGCTGCAGATTCTCAAGGAAGGAATCGCCTCCCCTTTTTTCCGCGCTACATCCCCTTAGGGGGGATTCCTTCCCTCGGTTCCTTCAGTCAGCCCTTTTCGGTTCCCTGTAACCCTGTCGGACGACGCTGATCTTCACGGTTTTTTCGATGAGCTGATAGGCTGAGCAAGATTTCCCCTCGAAACGGTCGCGTCCCCCTTTTTCTTCTCGATCATTCAGCGATTCTGGGTCTCTTTCTTTTTGCCCCCCTGTTATTGTTAACGCGAAGTCGTGCCTGAGTCCTTTTGATGGTCGCTTCTCTTGTTCTTTTTTTTCGAGATAACCTTTCATAGCGATTCCTCTGGACCATGGCGAGAGGACTTTTCTCCCACTAAGAATAATTCCCTCCGATCCTCCTTCCGATTCATTTTTTAGTCCTTCCATCTTCTCTTGAACGGGCTTTCCACATTTCCTCCCCCTCCCCGGCAGATAGCGAACCCTTTCTTTTCAACGCACGCCAGCCTCCCCCTTCCTACTCTTATCGTATTCTTCACGTATTTCTCCACTCCCCCCCCCCCAGATCGATCTCTCCCCTGAAGCAGGGCGGGGCCGGGCGTGAACCTTCTGGCCGAGTACATCGTCCGGGCCCCATCACGCTCACGCGGTTGATCTCCCCCCCGTCATCGCTCTCGTGGACTCATCCCTTTCCGATTTGGTGGCACTTCGTCCCCTTCCCCTTCTTCGCTTTGAAACCTTCTGCCCGATAAAGTCCGGAGTAAGACGGGTTCCCCTCCTTTTCTGCTCTTCAGCCTCTCAGACTTTTCCCCTCCCTAAGGAGGCTCCTCCACCCGTGCTTCGTCGTGTTGCGCCCCTTAGCTTTCACGCGGTGTATCTTTCCTCTCCGCGATGGCCATTTATCTCGTCCCCCCCCGTCCTGAGTGATGGAACTGAAACTTTTATAGCCGATGGCGCGCTGCCTTCTCTCCCCCCTGACTGGGCATCTCTTTACCGCGTGATAGACAAGCCCCCCCCTTCCTTGCGCGGTTCGATCGAACGTCTTCGGCCCTCTGCAGAGAAGTGCCTCCTGTATTTTTTAATCCCTCTCGCTCGACATCGCTTTTCGAAGCGAAGTCTCCCCTTCCTTCTCACGCCTGTCTGGCCGCCATTTAAGTTTAGTTGCCACACGCAATACTCGCCGTGCGTACACACCCGCTCGTGCGTAGAGAGATGATTTCTTTTTTTTTTTTCTGGGGGGGCAGGGGCCCCTTTCATAGCATCGACTTCGAAGAGACGTCCACCTTTCTCCCTTTGTATAGAATTGCCGCGCTTCACCTCTCAGCCGGACGTCTTACGCATGCACTCTTCTCTTCTAGGCCCGTTTCCAACCTCCGAGCTGAAGGTCATGGCCTCTTGTCGCCTCTCTCTTCAAGTCTTTTTGAAAAGTTCGAAACCGGTCCTCTCCCTCAGCACTATTAATCGTCCTTCCCTTCAAAACCCATCCGGGCTCCGTTCCGATTTTGGATTCCGGGGGCCGGAGAACTTCTTTTTTTCTTTTTCTCTGTTCCGACTGCTCAGGGTCTTCCTGCTGAAGTCCTTTGCCGCGAACGGCTCCCCTCTTTCTCGATTTCGGCGTGTAGTTCCTTTTTACTGACGCGCGCTCCGGTAATGTTGGCTCCCCCGCGGGACTCGTTCTTTGAGGGAGACCCCCCCCAGGAGCTCGATCCCTCTTTTCTCGCGGGGAATCACACTCTCCTCGGTTCATCCCCCCCTTTGGTAGAGTTTCCTCACACCCACGGCTCCCGATCTCCTGGGTATCAGCCGAACCTCCCCCTCCTGTGCTAAAACCGCGCCCTAACGCGAATAGTGACTTTCCCCCCATACGATCTGCGATTTTTCACTTACGAGGACGCTATCTACCACCTGGAGATGGACCTTCAGAGAAATTCCCCCCGGTCGAATTCCTTATAGTTCCCTTCCGTAGTAGATCAATTTTTTGTGGCATGCGACCTATTTATCCAAGGGCTGTTGAAGTGAAGTCCTCCCTCTAAAGACCCTCTCCCTGACCTGATCAATGCGACGCCTCCTTCTGGAATGAGAGTTGCCCTTTTTCCGTTGTATTTGGCCTCTCGATAA